>Ga0208492_1000780_pt1 | contig 24306 bp, 20 predicted proteins | sample Subbioar_CSW14AB_FD_184820 | JGI IMG/M metagenome (GOLD analysis project Ga0208492, IMG submission 184820) | Serpentinite rock and fluid subsurface biosphere microbial communities from McLaughlin Reserve, California, USA - CR12Mar_CSW14AB (SPAdes) | ecosystem: Environmental > Terrestrial > Deep... | reverse complement strand
CCCCGCCGCGCCCGCGCGCGGCGCATGGATCTTCGAGACCGATGCGCCAGGCGAGAACAGACCAATCTGCACTTTGCTGAAATCGAAAGTGTCGAGTTCCTCGACCACCAGCATGCGATCACCGAACGCGACACGCGAACCCCTGGAACGGGCACTGGCCACGGCGTGGATTTCGCCGATCGGAAAATTGCGCTGGTGCAGGATGGCCAGCATGGTTTCGCCGACGGCACCGGTCGCGCCCACGACTGCAACGTTGTACTTCTTGCTCATAATTATGCGACTCGTTAATCCTGTTGCGCGCTATTGCAGGGCGGCGATGACCGCCGCGCCCATTTCCCGGGTGCCGACCGTCGTGCAACCAGCCGTGGCGATGTCGGCCGTGCGCAGGCCCTGCTCCAGGACCCGCGACACCGCTGCATCGAGCTTGTCCGCGAGCGTCGCTTCGACGAGGGTGTAACGCATCATCATGCTCGCAGACAGGATGGTAGCCAACGGATTAGCGACATTCTTGCCGGCGATGTCCGGAGCCGAGCCATGAATCGGCTCGTACATGCCCTTGTTTTCGGCATTCAACGACGCCGACGGCAGCATGCCGATGGAGCCGGTCAGCATCGAGGCCAGATCCGACAGGATGTCGCCAAACATGTTGTCGGTGACCAGCACGTCGAACTGCTTGGGCGCGCGCACCAACTGCATCGCGGCATTATCGACGTACATATGGGACACCTCGACGTCCGGATACTCGGCCGCCATGGTCTGCACGATCTCGCGCCACAGCTCGGTGACTTCGAGCACATTGGCCTTGTCCACCGAGCACAGTCTGCGATGACGTTGACGAGCAATCTCGAAGCCGCGCCGCGCGATGCGCGAAATCTCGTCCTCGGTGTAGGCCAGGGTGTTGAAGCCTCGGCGCTTGCCGTCGGGCATGGTTTCAATGCCGCGCGGCTGGCCGAAATAGATGCCGCTGGTCAGCTCACGAATGATCATGATGTCGAGACCCGACACCACTTCCGGCTTGAGGGTCGAGGCGTCGGCCAGGGCCGGGAACAGCACGGCGGGACGCAGGTTGCAGAACAGATCGAGTTCCGAGCGCAGCTTGAGCAGGCCACGCTCGGGACGGATGGCGCGTTCGACCTTGTCCCACTTCGGCCCGCCCACGGCGCCGAGCAGGATTGCGTCGGAGGCACGTGCCAGCGCCAGGGTCGAATCAGGCAGCGCGGTGCCGTGGGCGTCGATTGCGCAGCCACCCATGAGCGCATGTTCGATTTCGCAATTGAAGCCGAAACGGCTGCGCAGCGCGCCGAGCACTTCTTCAGTCGCGCCTACGATTTCAGGGCCGATGCCGTCACCCGCGATGAGGAGAATCTTGTGCGTCATAGCTGCGTTCCAAGGCGAAAAAAGGCCGCAAGGATACAGCAATCACCGAGCGCCTTGCACCACGCCCGAAGCCGCGCACCTTTCCGGTTATACTCCGCCGCTCCACGGCAGCCAGCCTTTAGCCCATGAATCCCGGATTGCTCGAACTCAAGCCCTACCCCTTTGAACAGCTCGCCGCGATTCGAGCCCGGGTACAGCCACCGGCCGACCGTCCCCTGATCAATCTGTCCATCGGCGAGCCCCAGCATCCGACCCCGCCGCGTGTCCATGAGGCGCTGATCGCCGCGCTCGATGGTACTGCGCGCTACCCCGCCACCCGCGGCCTGCCGGAATTGCGCAATGCCATCGTGGCCTGGGCCAATCGGCGCTTTCACCTGGGCGCCGGCCTGCTCGATGCCGAGCGCCATGTGCTGCCGGTAAACGGCACGCGTGAGGCCCTGTTCGCCATTGCGCAATGCTTGGTGGCGGCCAACAGCGCGAAGAATCTGGTGGTGATGCCCAATCCCTTCTATCAGATCTATGAAGGCGCGGCGCTGTTGGCCGGCGGCGTGCCCTACTTCCTGCACTGCCCTGCGGCGCGCGAATTCCGGCCGGATTGGGATGCGGTGCCGGACAGGGTGTGGGAACGCACAGCACTTATCTATGTCTGTTCGCCGGGCAATCCTTCCGGCGCCATCCTGACCGCCGAGGACTATGCCCATCTGGTGGCGCTGGCCGATCGCCACGACTTCGTGATTGTCGCCGACGAGTGCTACAGCGAACTCTATTACGACGAGAACCAGCCGCCGCTCGGCCTGCTCGAATGGTGCGCGGCCAATGGCCGCCACGACTTCCGGCACTGTCTGGTGATGCACAGCCTGTCCAAGCGCTCCAACGCGCCCGGGCTGCGGTCGGGCTTCGTGGCGGGCGATGCCGCCGTCATCGATCCCTTTTACCGTTATCGCACCTATCAGGGCGGCGCCATGCCCATCCATGTGCAACACGCCAGCATCGCGGCCTGGACCGACGAAGCCCATGTCGTCACCAATCGCGCGCTCTACCGGGCCAAGTTCGATGCGGTGGTGCCGTTGCTCAGCGAGGTCGCGCGCCTCACACAACCGGCGGCCGGGTTCTATCTCTGGCCGGAACTCGATGCCGATGATCTGCTCGCCTGTGAGCGTCTGCTCGGCGTGGCCGGCGTGCTGGTGTTGCCGGGCAGCTTCCTGGCCCGCACCAGTCAGCACGGCAACCCCGGCAAGCACCGTCTGCGCATTGCGCTGGTGGCGGACCAGGACGAATGCGTCACGGCCGCCCTACGCATGCAACCCGTACTTAGCAAACTGCAAGGACTCTAATGCCATGAGTGATCTGGCCGCCATCATCAATGACGCCTTTGAGCGTCGCGCCGACATCGACGCCAAAAGCGCCAGCCCCGAGCTGCGCGCCGCCATCGACAGCACCTTGTCCGCACTCGACGCCGGCACCCTGCGCGTCGCCGAACCGAGCGGCGACGGCTGGAAGGTCAACGAATGGGCCAAAAAGGCCGTGCTTCTGTCATTCAAGTTCGCCGGCAATGAAGTCATGCCGGGTGGCGCGACCAACTACTTCGACAAAGTGCCGCTCAAATTCGCCGGCATGCAACAGGCCGAGTTCGAGAAGATCGGCGCGCGCGTGGTGCCGCCGGCAGTGGCGCGGCGCGGCTGCTTCATCGCGCCGGGTGTGATTCTCATGCCGAGCTATGTGAACATCGGCGCCTATGTCGATTCCGGCACCATGGTCGATACCTGGGCGACCGTCGGCTCCTGCGCACAGATCGGCAAGAACGTGCATCTTTCGGGCGGCGTCGGCATCGGCGGCGTACTCGAACCGGTGCAGGCCTCGCCCACCATCATCGAGGACAACTGCTTCATCGGCGCGCGTTCTGAGGTGGTGGAAGGCGTAATCATCGGCGCCGGATCCGTGATTTCGATGGGCGTCTACATTGGCCAGAGCACCAAGATCTACGACCGCGAAACACGCACCGTGAGCTATGGCCATGTGCCGCCGGGTTCGGTCGTGGTGTCGGGAAATCTGCCGTCGGAAGACGGCAGTCACAGTCTCTATTGCGCGGTGATCGTGAAGAAGGTCGACGCCAAGACGCGCGCCAAGACCGGCATCAACGAGTTGCTGCGCGGGATCTGATCAACCCGCGTGCAAGAAGCGTGGCCTGAACCTCAGGCCGCGACTTCGGCGATGGCGATGCGCGCCGCGGTCTCGACCTTGTGCGCGATATCGCTGGCGATTTCCTCGACCAAAGCCGGGTCCCGGCCTTCGACCATGACCCGAATCACAGGCTCGGTGCCGGACGGCCGCAGCAGCACGCGGCCGCTGTTGGCCAGTCTTGCCTCGGCCTGTGCGACGGCGCGCTGTACGTCGGGCAGCACCATCACGTCGACTTTCTTTTCCATGCGCACGTTGATCAGGGTCTGCGGAAATTTCTGCATGCCGCTCTTCAAGTCGTAGAGCGTCTGCTCGCCGCCTATCATTGCCTCCAGCACCTGTAGCGCCGAAATGATGCCGTCGCCGGTGGTGGTCAGATCGAGACAGATGATGTGTCCCGACGATTCGCCGCCCAAGGTCCAGCCACCGTCGCGCAGCTTCTCGAGGATGTAGCGGTCGCCGACCTTGGCCCGCTCAAAGCCGAGACCGATGGTACGAATCGCCTGCTCGAGACCGAGGTTGCTCATCTGCGTGCCGACCACGCTGCCGCGCAGTTGACCGGTCTGTTGGCGGCGGCGCGCGATGATGAAGGTCAGTTCGTCGCCATCCACGAGTTCGCCTTTGGCATCGACCATGATCAGGCGATCGCCATCGCCGTCCAGCGCGACGCCGACATCGGCGCCATGCTTGAGTACGGCTGCCTGCAGGGCGCTCGGATCGGTCGCGCCGCACTCGTGATTGATGTTGAACCCATCGGGCGCATTGCCGAGCGTGATGACCTGCGCACCAAGTTCCGAGAACACCGCCGGCGCGATGTGATAAGTCGCGCCGTTGGCGCAATCCACCACTATCTTGAGCCCTGCGAGGCTGATACTCGAGCGCACCGTGCCCTTGCAGAACTCGATATAGCGACCCGCCGCGTCTTCCACGCGACGCGCCTTGCCGAGTTCGCGCGAGGCCACGGTTTCCAGCGGGCGGTCGAGTTCAGCTTCGATTTCGAGTTCGATTTCGTCAGGCAGCTTGGTGCCGGCGTGGGAGAAGAACTTGATGCCGTTGTCGTCGAACGGATTGTGCGAAGCACTGATGACGATGCCGGCCTGGGCGTGGAAAGTGCGGGTCAGATAGGCGATGCCCGGCGTCGGCATCGGGCCCAGCAGGTGGATGTCGATACCGGCTGCCGACAAACCCGCTTCGAGCGCCGATTCGAACATGTAGCCGGACACTCGCGTGTCCTTGCCAATCAAAACCTTTTGCCGTCCCGGCGCATGGGCGCTCAGCACCCGCCCGGCCGCCCAGCCCAGCTTCATGACGAAATCGGGCGTGATGGGATGCTCACCCACCGTGCCCCGAATGCCATCGGTGCCGAAATATTTGCGTTTGCGTTCGCTCATGACATACACCTTGCCCGCCCGCGGGACGGATATCGATTAAAGCGTGTTGCGAAAAGTAGCAGGGGCGCGGAAATCGCGGCCGTGATTCGCATCACAGCCGCGTTGCCGGCGCGCAGATTTATAGCGGCAGCAAGTTAACAAGCGTTAACTGGGAGCGCTCAATGCAGACTGGCGGGGCCACCGATCTTGCCATCCTTGCCGGTGTCACTGGTGGGTTTGTCCTCGACGTCCGGCCCGCGCGCACCGCGCGACGAATCGTCGTCCATCCAGTCTTCGGGCGGGCGCGGCGCGCGGCCCAGCATGATGTCGTCGATCTGATCGACACCCAGCGTCTCGTACTTGATCAAGGCGTCGGCCATCACATGCAGCTGCTCGACATTGGTTTCGAGCAGCGTCCGGGCGCGCAGGTAATTGCGATCGACGATGTCACGCACTTCCTCGTCGATGAGGTGGGCAGTCTCGTCCGAGACCATCTTGTGCTGGGTTACCGAACGACCAAGGAAAACCTCACCTTCGTCGTCGCTGTAGGTCATCGGGCCGAGCTTGGCCGACAGGCCCCAGCGCGTGACCATGTTGCGCGCGATTTCAGTGGCTCGTTCAATATCGTTGGAGGCACCCGTCGTGACAGCGGTCGGCCCGAACACGATTTCCTCGGCAATACGACCACCGAAGAGCGTCGAGATACGGCTCTCCAGCGATTCCTTGCTGGAACTGTAGCGATCCTCTTCCGGCAGATACATGGTCAGGCCGAGCGCGCGACCGCGCGGAATGATGGTGACCTTGTACACCGGGTCATGCTCAGGCACCAGGCGACCGACGATGGCATGGCCTGCCTCGTGAAAAGCGGTGAGGCGCTTCTCTTTGTCGCTCATGACCATGGAGCGCCGCTCGGCACCCATCATGATCTTGTCCTTGGCCTTCTCGAATTCATCCATATCGACCAGACGCTTGTTCGAGCGGGCCGCGAACAGGGCGGCCTCATTCACCAGGTTGGCCAGATCAGCGCCCGAGAAGCCCGGCGTGCCGCGAGCCAGGATGGCCGGCTTGACGTCCTCGGCGATGGGTACCTTGCGCATGTGGACTTTCAGGATCTGCTCGCGACCGCGGATGTCCGGCAGCGGCACCACCACCTGACGGTCGAAGCGACCGGGACGGAGCAGGGCCGGGTCCAGCACATCGGGGCGGTTGGTGGCGGCGATGATGATGATGCCTTCGTTGCCGTCGAAGCCGTCCATCTCGACCAGCAACTGGTTCAAGGTCTGTTCGCGCTCGTCGTGACCGCCGCCGAGACCGGCGCCGCGATGGCGGCCGACGGCGTCGATTTCGTCGATGAAGATGATGCAGGGTGCATGCTTCTTGGCCTGCTCGAACATGTCACGCACGCGGGACGCGCCCACGCCGACGAACATTTCCACGAAGTCCGAGCCGGAGATGGTGAAGAACGGCACCTTGGCCTCACCGGCAATGGCCTTGGCCAGCAGGGTCTTACCGGTACCGGGGGAGCCGACCATCAGCACACCGCGGGGTATCTTGCCCCCGAGCTTCTGGAACTTGCCCGGGTCCTTGAGGAAATCGACCAGTTCCTTGACCTCTTCCTTGGCCTCGTCCACGCCGGCGACGTCATTGAAGGTGATGCGGATCTGATCTTCGCCCAACAGGCGCGCGCGGCTCTTGCCAAAGGACATCGCTCCGCGACCGCCGGCACCGCCCTGCATCTGGCGCATGAGATAGATCCAGACCGCGATCAGCAGCAGGAAGGGGAACCAGGAAATGAAGATCTGCATCAACAGACCCTGACGGTCAGGTGCCTGAGCCTCGATGCGGATATTGTTGTCGAGCAGGGTTCCGATTAGGGGACTGTTGTCGGTCTCGGGGCTGTAGGTGAACAGGCGCGAGCCGTCGTGCATCTCCATCTCGATGGTCTGCCCGTCGAGCAATACTTTGGCCACTCGCCCGCTCTTCGCCTCGGTCACGAAGTCCGAGTAATCGATGGGACGTGATGCGCCATGCCGCGGGGTGAAGTTCTGGAATACCAGCATCAGCACCAGGGCGATGACGATCCAGAGGACGAGATTTCTAGCCATATGAGCCTTGTTTACTTCCTTCAAACCAGTGCCGGTCCGCAGCGTGCGCCTGTGGACAATCGGGCCCTGGGGGCAGAAAAACTATATACCATATTGTTTTGCCACGACATAAAACTCGCGCGACTCGGCCCGCGAAGCCTCGGGCTTGCGTCGCGAAACGTGGCTGAAACTGGACTTGATACGCTTCACGACCAATTCTGTATCGGCAAACTGAAACAGTTTTATGAGCAGACCGCCGCCGGGCCGCAGGAGTTCATCGGCCAGGTCCAAAATAATCTCGGCTAGTTCCACCATGCCCGCCTCGTCGACGTCCTTCAGCCCAGTGATATTGGGGGCCATATCGGACATTACAAGGTCGACCTTGCCGCCCACCGCCGCGATGACCTGGGCCCGCACCGCCGGGTCGCGGCAATCGCCGTGGATGAAGGTCGCGCCGGCCACGGGTTCCATGTCGAGGATGTCCATCGCGATGACCTTGCCGCGCGGCCCGGCCAGTTCGACCGCGACCTGGGTCCAGCCGCCCGGGGCCGCGCCGAGGTCGAGCACCGCCGCGCCGCCTCGGATCAGCTGATCCTTTTTGGCCAGTTCCTGGAGTTTGTAGGCGGCGCGCGACCGATAACCGTGTTGCAGGCGCTGCTTGACGAAGGGATCGGCGTTCTGGCGTTGCAGCCAGCGGCTGCTGGAACCGCGACGCGCCACGCTAGATGTACTGGACGCTGAGGATTTCGTACTCGATGTCGCCGCTCGGCGCCTTGACCACCACGGTATCGCCCTCGGTCTTGCCGATGAGGGCGCGGGCGATGGGAGAATTGACTGAAATCATGCGGGCTTTGACGTCCGCCTCGTCCTCGCCGACGATTTTCCAGGTCACTTGCTCGTCGCTCTCGACATTCAAGAGCTCCACCGTCGCGCCAAACACCACCTTGCCCTGGGCATTGAGCTTGGTGACGTCGATGATTTCGGCATTCGACAGCTTGCCTTCGATGTCGTTGATGCGACCTTCGTTGAAGCTCTGCTGCTCGCGGGCGGCGTGATACTCGGCATTTTCCTTCAGATCGCCATGGGCGCGTGCCTCGGCGATGGCCTGCGTGATGCGCGGGCGGTCCTCGAACTTGCGACGTTGCAGCTCCTCGCGCAGGCGCTGGGCACCCTGGGCGGTCATCGGCGTCTTGTTCATGCGTTGCACTCCCGATGCAGATCCTGCAGGCGGCGGACATCCCCCGTGCCATGGTCAGCCAGGGCCATGACCGCGGCGTGGGCGCCGGCCATGGTCGTGGTATAGGCGACGCGGTGATTGAGCGCATTGGTGCGAATCATGTAGGAATCGCCGATCGCCTGTTTGCCTTCGGTGGTGTTGATGATCAGATCGATTTCATCGCTCTTGATCATGTCGACGATGTGAGGCTGCCCTTCGCCGACCTTGTTCACCCGCTGACACTCTACACCGGCTTCGCGCAGGGCTGCAGCCGTGCCCTGGGTGGCGATGATCCGGAAGCCTTGGGCGATGAGCAGATGGGCCAGCGCGATGGCGGCCGGCTTGTCGGCGTCGCGTACGCTCAGGAAGGCATTGCCGGTGGTCGGCAGGGCCATGTTCGCGGCCTGCTGCGCTTTGCCGAAGGCCTCGCCGAAGGTCGCGCCTATGCCCATCACTTCGCCGGTCGATTTCATTTCCGGGCCGAGCAAGGGATCGACGCCCGGGAACTTCACGAAGGGAAACACCGCTTCCTTGACCGAATAATAAGGCGGCGTGCGCTCCTTGTCGGCGTTCTGCGAGACCAGCGACTCGCCGAACATGCAGCGTGCCGCGACATAGGGCAGCGACAAACCGATCGCCTTGGACACGAAGGGCGCGGTACGCGACGCACGCGGATTGACTTCCAGCACGAAGATGTCTTCGCCCTGGATGGCGAACTGCGTGTTCATGAGACCGATCACATTCAGCCCGCGGGCCATGAGCGCCACCTGGCGACGCAGTTCATCCTGCATGGCCGGCGTCAGGGTATGGGGCGGCAAGGCGCAGGCCGAGTCACCGGAATGCACGCCGGCCTGTTCGATGTGTTCCATGATGCCACCTATCAGGACGTCCTTGCCGTCGCAGATGGCGTCGACATCGACTTCGATGGCGGCTTCGAGAAAATGATCCAGCAGCACCGGCGAATCATTGGAGACCGCCACCGCCGCGTGCATGTAACGTTCGAGATCACGGTCGTTGTAGACGATTTCCATCGCCCGTCCGCCCAGCACATAGGACGGACGCACCACCAGTGGGTAACCAATCTCGGCGGCGCGCGCAGTCGCCTCGGAAGTCTCACGCACGATGCGATTGGGCGGCTGGCGCAGGCCTTCGCGTTCGAGGAATTGCTGGAAGCGCTCGCGGTCCTCGGCCAGATCGATGGAGTCCGGCGAGGTGCCGATAATCGGCACGCCGGCCGCTTCAAGCGCACGGGCGAGTTTCAACGGCGTCTGGCCGCCGAACTGCACGATCACGCCACGCGGCTTTTCGACGGCGACGATTTCGAGCACGTCTTCCAGCGTCAGCGGTTCAAAGTACAGGCGATCCGACGTGTCATAGTCGGTCGAGACCGTTTCCGGATTGCAGTTGATCATGATCGACTCGAAACCGGCGTCGCGTGCCGCCATCGAGGCCTGCACGCAGCAGTAATCGAACTCGATGCCCTGCCCGATGCGGTTCGGGCCTCCGCCCAGCACGATGATCTTCTGCCGGTCGGTCGGCCGCGACTCGCACTCTTCCTCGTAGGTCGAATACATGTAGGCGGTGGTCGCATCGAACTCGGCGGCGCAGGAATCGACGCGCTTGAACACCGGACGCACCCCGGCGGCATGGCGCAGCGCGCGCAATTCGTCTTCGCTCATGTCCACGAGCGTTGCCAGGCGCGCGTCTGAGAAGCCTTTACGCTTGAGCGCGCGCAGACGTTTGCCGTCGAGTGCGGCACGCCCGGCGGCGACGACGGCCGCTTCTTCGCTGATGATGTCGGCGATGGCGGTCAGAAACCACATGTCGATACGCGTCATCGCGTGCACTTCGGCCAGCGAGTAGCCGGCGCGGAAGGCTTCGCCCACGTACCAGATGCGCTGTGCGCCGGCGGCGGTCAATTCGCGGCGCAGACGCACATCGGTCAGTTCAATCTTGCTGGTGTCGATTTCGTCGAGACCGGTGGCACCGGTTTCGAGACCGCGCAGCGCCTTCTGAAAGGATTCCTGGAAAGTGCGCCCCATGGCCATCACCTCTCCCACCGATTTCATCTGGGTGGTGAGTCGGTCTTCGGCCTGCGGGAATTTTTCAAAGGTGAAGCGCGGAATCTTGGTGACCACGTAGTCGATGGTCGGCTCGAAGGACGCCGGCGTCGCGCCGTCGGTGATTTCGTTCCTGAGTTCGTCCAAGGTGTAGCCGACCGCCAGCTTGGCGGCGACCTTGGCGATCGGAAAGCCGGTGGCCTTGGAGGCCAAGGCCGAGGAGCGCGATACGCGCGGATTCATTTCAATCACGATCAAGCGACCGTCGTCGGGATTGACCGCGAACTGCACGTTCGAACCGCCGGTGTCGACGCCGATTTCGCGCAACACCGCGACCGAGGCGTCGCGCATGATCTGGTATTCCTTGTCCGTCAGGGTCTGCGCCGGCGCGACGGTGATCGAATCGCCGGTATGGATGCCCATCGGATCGAGGTTCTCGATCGAACACACGATGATGCAGTTGTCGGCGCGATCGCGCACGACCTCCATCTCGAACTCCTTCCAGCCGAGCACTGATTCCTCGAGCAGGATTTCATTGGTCGGCGAGGCGTCGAGGCCGCGCCGGCAGGCGTCGTCGAAGTCTTCCTTGTTATAGACGATGCCACCGCCCGAGCCACCGAGGGTGAAGGACGGGCGGATGATCACCGGGAAGCCGAGTTCCTTCTGTGCCGCGCGCGACTCTTCGAGATTGTGGGCGATAAAGGAACGCGCGCATTCGAGACCGATGCGGCCCATGGCCTCGCGGAATTTGGAACGGTCCTCGGCCTTGTCGATGGCTTCTTCGGAAGCGCCGATCAACTCCACGCCGAATTTTTCCAGCACGCCTTCACGGGCGAGATCGAGTGCGCAGTTGAGCGCGGTCTGACCGCCCATGGTGGGCAGGAGCGCGTCGGGGCGCTCGCGCTCGATGATGGCGGCCACCGTTTCCCAGCGTATCGGCTCGATATAGGTCGCGTCCGCCATGCCGGGGTCGGTCATGATGGTGGCCGGATTCGAATTGACCAGCACCACGCGATAACCTTCGTCGCGCAAGGCCTTGCAGGCCTGGGAACCGGAATAGTCGAACTCGCAGGCCTGGCCGATCACGATGGGACCGGCACCGATCAGGAGGATGGTCTTGATGTCGTCACGACGCGGCATGGTCTAGCGTCCCGCCCGAGCACGCGCTATGAGCGTGATGAATTGATCGAACAAGGGCTGCACGTCCCGCGGGCCGGGACTGGCCTCGGGATGGCCCTGGAAACTGAAAGCCGGCAGTTCGCGATGGGCGATGCCCTGCAGGGAACCGTCGAACAGCGAACGATGGGTGGCGCGCACCGTGGCCGGCAGGCTGCTCTCGTCGACCGCGAAACCGTGGTTCTGGCTGGTGATCATCACCCGACCGTCGTCGAGATCCTTGACCGGATGATTGGCGCCGTGATGACCGAACTTCATCTTCACCGTGCGCGCGCCGCAGGCCAGGGCGAGCAACTGATGGCCGAGGCAGATGCCGAACACCGGCACGCGGGTCGTGAGCAACTCGCGGATGGCATTGATGGCATAGGTGCAGGGCTCGGGGTCGCCCGGACCATTGGAAAGGAACACGCCGTCGGGCTTGCGCGCCAGCACGTCACTGGCCGGCGTGGTGGCGGGCACCACCTGCACTTCACAACCGCGGTCGGCAAGCAACCGCAGGATGTTGTGCTTGACGCCGAAATCGTAGGCCACCACACGGTAGCGCGGCGCACCCGGGACGCGATGGGCATTCGTCTCCAGCACCCAACTGCCTTCGCGCCAGGTATAGCCTTCGTCGGTCGTCACCACTTTCGCCAGATCAGCGCCGGCCAGGCCCGGAAAACCGCGTGCCGCCGCAATCGCGGCCTCGTCGCTGGCCCCGGGACCGGCGGCGATGCAACCGCTCTGGGCGCCTTTCTCACGCAGGATGCGGGTCAGTTTGCGGGTGTCGATGTCGGCGATCGCCACCACGCCCTGGGCGCGCAGGAATTCGCTCAGCGAACCGCTCGCGCGCCAGTTGCTGACCGCCGCGGAGGAATCCCGCACCACCAGACCGCTGGCGAAGGCGCGCCGCGATTCGAAATCCTGCAGATTGATGCCGGTATTGCCGATGTGGGGATAGGTCAGGGTGACTATCTGCTGGGCATAGGAGGGATCGGTGAGGATTTCCTGATAGCCCGTGATGGCGGTGTTGAATACCACCTCGCCGATGCCGAAACCGGCAACGCCGATGGAACGGCCGTGGAAAACGGTGCCGTCAGAAAGCGCTAATACAGCTGAATCGCTCACAGAATCTTACCCACATATGCAAAGCGGGAGGCAGCCGAATGACTGCTCCCGCTCGATGCGCGGCATTGTACTTGACCGGCCAAATCCAAGGAAGGACCATCGGTCGGTCCCCTCACTGTACGGCTCAGCATGGCGACCCGCACCGCCGCGATTGCACTGATTGCCCGCGACGCCCTTGCCGAAGGCGAGACCCGCGCCTGTGAAATCGATACACCCGACGGACCGCGCCGCCTGATTCTGATCAACGTGAACGGCAGCGTGCGCGCCTATCTCAATAGTTGTCCGCATCAGGGCGTGCGTCTCGACTGGCAGCCGGGCGTGTTTCTCGACGTGGCCGGTGAGCACCTGCAATGCGCCATGCACGGCGCGCTGTTTCGTCTGACGGATGGATTGTGCGTGGCCGGACCGTGCGCGGGGCGGGCGCTGCATGCCGTCGCCCTGACGGAAAACGATGGGTGGTGGGCAATGGCGGCGACGCCGCTCCCCGCCCGCGCGCGCTGATCAGTTCTGCTGCGGGTCGGGGCTTGGCGCCATGGCGGCGCGATAGCGCTTGATGCGGTGGCTGATCTCGATGGCGATCTCGAGTGCGCGCTTGCCGTCCTCACCCGTCACTTCGGGCAATCCGCCATGCCGCACGGCGTCGACGAAGGAGCCGATTTCCGCTTTCAGCACGTCGGTGCTGCCGACCGCCGCGGTTTCGAACGTCACTTCGCGCTGTTCCTGGGCTTCACGTCCGTCGGTCACCGTGCCGATGCGCAATTCGTGATTGGCGTAATCGATGGAGAGATAGCCGCCGCGCTGATAGACCTTCATGACCCGCGCCGGCTCCTGCGACACGCGGCTGGCCGCGAGTTCGGCAATACAGCCACTGGCAAATTCGAGGCGCGCGTGGGCGATATCGATATCGTCGGTCACCACCGCCGTGCCCGAAGAGTGAATGGCACGCAGGGGACTGCCGACGATGCTCAGCACGATGTCGATGTCATGAATCATGAGGTCCAGCACCACATCGACTTCGGTGCCGCGCTTCTTGTAGGCGGCAAAGCGCTGGGCCTCGATGAGACGCGGCGTATCGATGCGTTCGCGCAGCGCCCGCACCACCGGATTGAAGCGTTCGAGATGACCGACCTGCAGCACCAGGCCTCGGCTCGCCGCGCTCTGGATCAGGATTTCGGCCTCGGCGACGGTCGCGGTCAGGGGTTTTTCCACCAGTGCGTGTACGCCGGCGGCCAGACAGTCATGGGCGATGGGGAAATGGCGCGCGGGCGGCACCACGATCGAGACCACATCGATGTCGTTCAGGATGTCGCGGTAGTCGGTGACTGAGCGCGTGCCGTATTTGGCCGCCACTTCCGCGCCGCGCACGGCGTCGGTGTCAGCCACCGCATAGAGTTCCACACCCTCGAGTTGGGTGTATTTCTGTGCGTGGAAATTGCCGAGGTAGCCAACCCCGATGACAGCGGCACGCAATGGTCGCATACGCTCACCCGCGACGCCGGTGGCGCCCAGCGGCCCCGGCTTTGGCGCGAGTATATACGAGCGACGCGGCGCTGCGCTTCAGAGAGCGCTCAGGCCATCGTGCCGCGCTGATGCAGAACTTGCTCTAGTCCTTGAGACCGAGCACGTCCTGCATGTCGTACAGCCCGGCGCCCTGCTGCGCGAGCCAACCCGCGGCGCGCAGCGCACCGGCGGCGAAGGTCGAGCGGTCGGAAGCCTTGTGGGTGATTTCGATACGCTCACCCTCGCCGGCGAACAGCACCGTGTGATCGCCGACGATGTCACCGGCGCGGATGGTTTCAAAGCCGATGGTCTTGCGATCGCGGGCGCCGGTGCGGCCTTCGCGGCCATAGACCGCGCAGGTCTTGAGGTCGCGCCCGAGCGCGGCGGCGACCACTTCCCCCATCCGGACCGCGGTACCTGACGGCGCGTCTATCTTGTGGCGATGATGGGCCTCGATGATCTCGACATCGAAATCATCGCCCAGCACGCGGGCGGTCAATTCGAGCAGCTTGAAGCAGAGATTGACGCCCACGCTCATATTGGGCGCGAACATGACGGGAATGTCGGCCGCCACTTCTTGAATCTTCGCCACCGCATCGCCAAAGCCGGTGGTGCCGATCACGATGCGCTTGCCGAGCGTGCGGCAGAGGGCGAGATGGGCAAGGGTCGATTCGGGCAGGGTGAAATCGATCAGCACATCGGATACGGCGAGCGCGGCCCGCGGATCGGCGCTGATCGCCACCCCGCTCGCTTTCACGCCGGCGAGCGCACCGGCATCGATGCCGAGATGCGGAGAGGCGGCGTGTTCGAGCGCCGCGCTCAAAACCAGGGTCGGATGTTCCGCCAGCAGGCTGACCAACACCCGGCCCATGCGACCACCAGCGCCGGCAATGGCGACGCGCGTCTTGTCTTGCGGCATATACGCCAGCTCCCAGGGGATCTCCTGAACGCTCAGGAGAACTTCATTTCCTCGAAGAACTTCTTCACCCCGTCCAGCCAGGAGCTGGCGCGCGGGCTGTGGGTATTGCCCTCGCCGTTCAGCGACTCGCCGAACTTGCGCAGCAATTCCTTCTGTTCCTTGTTCAGATTGACCGGCGTCTCCACCGCCACGCGACAGATGAGGTCACCGACTTGCCCGCCTCGCACCGAACGCACGCCCTTGCCGCGCAGGCGGAACATGCGACCGGTCTGGGTCTCGGGCGGGATCTTGAGCATCACCCGGCCGGACAATGTCGGCACTTCGAGTTCGCCGCCGAGCACGGCGGTGACGAAATCGATGGGCACTTCGCAGCGCAGGTCGGTCTCTTCGCGGGTGAAGATCGGATGTTCCTTCACCACCACGTTGACATACAGATCACCGGGCGGGCCACCGTTCTGTCCCGGTTCGCCCTCGCCCGACAGCCGGATGCGATCGCCGTTGTCGACACCGGCCGGCACCTTGACTGAAATGGTCTTGTTGCCGCGAGTCTTGCCGCCGCCATTGCAGGTGCCGCAGGGATCGGAGATGGTCTTGCCACTGCCGCGACATTTCGGACAGGTCTGCTGTACCGAGAAGAAACCCTGTTGCATGCGCACCTGACCGGCGCCGCCGCAGGTGCCGCACTGGTCCGGTGCCTTGCCGCTGCGTGAGCCTTTGCCACCGCAGGTTTCACAACCGACCAGGGTCGGCACGCGAATCTTGATTTCGCTGCCGGCGACCGCGTCTTCCAGCGTCATTTCGAGGTCGTAACGCAGATCGGCACCGCGATAGGCGCGCGAACCGCCCCCCCGACCACCGCCGAAGATATCGCCGAACACGCTGTCGAAAATGTCGCCGAATCCGGCGCCGCCAAAGCCCGCGCCGGCCTGTTGATCGACCCCGGCATGGCCGAATTGGTCATAGGCCTGACGCTTCTGGCGGTCGGACAGCATCTCGAACGCTTCCTTCACTTCCTTGAAGCGCTCTTCGGCCTGCGGATCATCCGTGTTTCTGTCCGGATGGAATTTCATCGCCAGGCGGCGATAGGCCTGTTTGATCTCCGCCTCGCTCGCCTTGCGGTCGAGACCGAGAACTTCGTAGTAATCACGCTTGGCCATCGCGTTCCATATCCGTAGTGAAAAAATCCCGCATTAATGCGCAGGCCCGGCGTGGCGGAAAGCCAGGCCGGGCCCGTGCAAGCAGACGTTGGAAAGACTTACTTGTCGTCTTTGACTTCTTCGAAGTCGGCATCGACGACGTTGTCCGCGGCGCCCCCGTCCTGGCGGGCGCCACCAGCGCTTGCGCCCGCACCGGGCGCCTGCTGATCGGCCTGATAAGCCTGGCCGGCAATCTTACCCGAGACTTCCCCGAGTTGCTGCGTTTTGGCCTCGATGTCGCCGACGTCGTCGCCGGCCATCGCCGCCTCGGTAGCCTTGATGGCGTCCTCCAACTGCTGGCGATCGGCATCGGACATCTTGTCCTTCAGATCCTCCAGCGACTTCTTCGAAGCATGCACCAGGGAATCGGCCTGGTTGCGGGCGCCGACCAGCGCCTGGAACTTGCGATCTTCCTCGGCATGCGCCTCGGCATCCTTGACCATCTGTTGGATTTCCTCGTCCGACAGACCGCTGGAAGCCTTGATCACGATGGACTGCGCCTTGCCGGTCGCCTTGTCCTTGGCCGACACGTTCAGAATGCCGTTGGCGTCGATGTCGAATGCGACTTCGATCTGCGGCACGCCGCGCGGTGCCGGCGGAATGTCGGCCAGGTCGAAGCGACCCAGGGACTTGTTGGCCGAGGCGCGCTCACGCTCGCCCTGCAGCACGTGCACGGTGACCGCGGTCTGGCTGTCGTCCGCGGTCGAGAACACCTGCTGAGCCTTGGTCGGGATGGTGGTGTTCTTCTCGATGAGCTTGGTCATCACACCGCCCAGGGTCTCGATACCCAGGGACAGCGGGGTGACGTCGAGCAGCAACACGTCCTTGACGTCGCCACCCAGCACGCCGGCCTGAATCGCGGCACCGACCGCTACCGCCTCGTCGGGGTTGACGTCCTTGCGCGGCTCCTTGCCGAAGAAATCCTTCACCACCTGCTGCACCTTGGGCATGCGGGTCTGGCCGCCGACCAGGATGACGTCGTCAATCTGCGAGGCGCTCAAACCGGCGTCCTGCAGGGCGATACGGCAGGGTTCGATGGTGCGCGTGATGATTTCGTCGACCAGGGACTCGAGCTTGGCGCGCGAAATCTTGACGTTCAAATGCTTGGGACCGCTGGCATCGGCCGTGATGTAGGGCAGATTGACGTCGGTCTGCATGCTCGACGAGAGCTCAATCTTGGCCTTCTCAGCAGCTTCCTTCAGACGCTGCAGGGCGAGCGGGTCGTTATGCAGATCGATGCCCTGCTCCTTCTTGAACTCGTCGGCCAGGAAGTCGATGAGACGCAAGTCGAAGTCTTCGCCACCGAGGAAGGTGTCGCCATTGGTCGACAGCACTTCGAACTGGTGCTCGCCATCGACCGAGGCGATTTCGATCACCGAGACGTCGAAGGTGCCGCCACCCAAGTCATAGACCACGATCTTGGCGTCACCGCCACGACGGTCCATGCCATAGGCCAAGGCGGCCGCGGTCGGCTCGTTGATGATGCGCTTGACCTCGAGACCGGCGATGCGACCGGCGTCCTTGGTGGCCTGACGCTGGGAATCATTGAAGTAGGCCGGCACGGTAATGACCGCTTCGGTCACCGGCTCGCCGAGATAGTCTTCGGCGGTCTTCTTCATCTTCATGAGCACGCGCGCGGAGATTTCCGGCGGCGCCATCTTCTTGCCCTTGACCTCGACCCAGGCGTCACCGTTGTCGGCCTTGGCGATGGTGTAGGGCACCATGTTCTTGTCTTTCTGCACGACGTCGTCAGTGAACTTGCGCCCGATCAGACGCTTGACCGCGAACAGGGTGTTCTTGGGGTTGGTGACCGCCTGACGCTTGGCGGACTGGCCGACCAGTACTTCGTCGTCACCGGTAAAGGCCACGATCGACGGGGTGGTACGTGCGCCTTCGCTGTTTTCGATGACCTTGGCCTTGCCCGCTTCCAGTACCGCGACGCAGGAGTTGGTGGTGCCCAAGTCGATTCCGATGATCTTGCCCATGGTGTGCCTCTATTTCTCTAAACCTGTTGCTGAACCCGCGCTGCGGGCCCCGAATTGCAAATCAAAGTGGGGGGAGCTGAACCGATTTCAAGCCTGCGTCAGGCATCGGCGCTCTTGGCCACCACCACCAGGGCCGGCCGCAGCAGGCGCTGATTGAGCAGATAGCCGCTCTGCATGACCTTGGTGACGGTGCCCGGGGCGACGTGGCTGGCTTCTTCCATGGTCATGGCCTGATGGAATTCGGGGTCGAAACGCTCGCCTTCGGGATGGATCTGCGTGATGGAAAGCTTCTCGAAGAAGTCGTCGAACATGCGGATGGTCATGGCCATGCCCTCGGTCAGGGTCGCGACCTCGGTGGCGGAAAGCGCGGCTTTGAGCCCCAGGTCCAGGCTGTCCTTGACCGGCAACAACTCGTGGATGAAACGCTCGAGGCCGTACTTGTGGGCGGATTCGAGGTCACGTTCGGCGCGCTTGCGCTGGTTGTCCATGTCGGCGCGGCCGCGCAGCACCTCGTTCTTCAGTTCTTCCACCTGCGCCCGCAGACGGGCCACTTCAGCGGCGAGTTCTTCGGCACTGGCGAGGGTTTCGCCTTGCAGGGTGGCATCGTCGTCGACGGCTTGGGGCTCGCTGTCTGCCCGGGTTTCTTCAGTCACGCTCATGGCCCTATCTGGTTAATCATCTGGTCAAAATGGTCGAATTCCGGCAACGCGCACAGGCGCGCCACGGCCGGGGCCCGCATGGCCCCTTCAAGCAGAGGGGCAGATGGGGATCAGCTGCGGGAATTCAAGGCGGTGCTGAGCATCTTCGCCGTGAGGTCGACGATCGGAATGACCCGCTCGTATTCCATCCGGGTCGGCCCGATCACCGCCAGCACGCCCAGCGTGCGGTGGCTGTCGGCATAGGTCGAGGTCACCACGGAGCACTGGTCCAGTACTTCGTAGCCGGATTCCTCGCCGATGAAGATCTGCACACCCGAGGCCGACAGGGCCTGGTCCAGCAGGTGCAGGATATCGCGTTTCTGGTTGAAGGCCTCGAACAGGTTGCGCAGGCGCTCGATGTCCGACAGCTCGTTGATCTCCATGAGATTGGTCTGGCCGGCCAGCACGTAGTCCTTGTGCGCCTCGTTGTCGACGAAAACCTTCTGGGTCATCTCGATGACCAGCGCCATGAGATTGTTCATTTCATCGCGCGCCGCCGCCATTTCCTTGATGAGGCGGGCCTTGACCGCGTCGATGTCGCGCCCGGCGAACACACTGTTCAGGTAATTGGCGGCCTGGGTCAGCTCGGACTGGCCATAGGTGCGATTGGTCTTGATGATGCGGTTTTCGACCTCGCGGTCGTTGGTGACGAGTATGGCCAGCACGCGGTTGTCGTTGAGCGACAGGAACTCGACCTGGCGCAGCGCGCGGCGGTCCGACACCGGAATCATCACCAGACCCGCGAGACGTGTGACGTCCGACAGCATCTTGGAGGTGTTGCTCAGCAGGCCCTGGATGTCGTCATCGCTCTCGATGCTGGTTTCCATGTGCCGAATCTCGCTGTGGCTTAGATTACGGAACGTCACCATGGAGTCGACGAACAGGCGATAGCCCTTGACTGTCGGCACCCGCCCGGCGGAAGTATGGGGCGCCATGATCAGGCCCATGTCTTCCAGATCCGCCATGACATTGCGGATGGTGGCCGGACTCAGATCGAGTTTCGCGTCGCGCGCCAGCGTGCGTGAACCGACCGGCTGCCCATCGGCGATGTAGCGCTCGACCAGCAACTTGAACAGGTATTGTGAGCGCTCACCGAGTTTCATGTCTGTGTAGATTCTTGCCATGGTGCCGTCGGTGATCCAGGCTGGTTCCCTGAAATCTAACACCCAAGTGAGGGTCATGCAAAACCACGTTGCCGGTGAAATCGGCAAAGTGCTAACTTCCTCGCCTCCTATAACGACCGGGCAACTCCAAACAATGTTCATGCGCATCGGGATCGTGACGCGAACGCACGAACCTGCGGTCAAAGGTGCGCTCGAGCGCGTGATTGCGGTATTGAACCGCCGCGGCGTCGAAACCCTCATCGATACGGTCGCCGCCGGCCATGAGCCGGGCGGCGACTATCGAGTGGTACCCAGCACCGAACTGCCGAGCTTCTGCGACCTGGTGGTCTCCATCGGCGGCGATGGCACGCTGTTGCAGTGTGCCGGCCTCATCTACCCGCGCGACGTGGCCCTGGTCGGCATCAACCTCGGCCGGCTCGGCTTTCTGACCGACCTGTCCCTGGGCGAAATCGAAGGCGGGCTGGACGCGGTGCTCGATGGCAACTTCCTGTCGGAAGAGCGCGCGGTGCTGGGCTGCGAAGTGGTGCGGGACGCTCAGGTGATCGCGACCACCGATGGCTTGAATGACGTGGTCGTGCAGAAATGGAACACCGCCCGACTCATCACGCTCGAAACCTATGTCGATGGTCAATTTCTGCACTCGCAGCGCTCCGACGGCATGATAGTCGCCACACCGACCGGCTCGACCGCCTACGCGCTGTCGGGCGGCGGCCCCATCCTCGATCCGCGCACCCATGCCCTGGCCCTCGTGCCCATCTGCCCCCATACCCTGACCAATCGCCCGATCGTGGTTAGCGACCAGGCGCATATCGAGATTCATGTGGCCACCGACCGCGAAGACGAATCGCGCGTGACCTGCGATGGCAATTCGATCCAGGATCTGCTGCCGGGCGATCGCGTGCGGGTGTTCCGGCGCAGCCAGTCGGTGCGCCTGCTGCATCCGGCCAATCACGATCACTTCGCCACGCTGCGCGCCAAACTCAACTGGGGGGCCTGACGCCTTGCTCAAGACCCTGACCGTGCAGAACCTCGTCGTGGTGCGCCACGTTGACGTCGAGTTCGGCCCGGGCCTGTCGGTATTGTCGGGCGAAACCGGCGCCGGCAAGTCCATCCTGATCGAAGCGCTGGGCCTTGCCCTCGGCGAACGCGCCGACAGCAAACTGGTGCGCGCCGGCGACGATCGCGCAACCGTCACCGCGGTATTCGATATCGCCAAGGCGCCGGGCGTGCGCGCCCTGCTCGCCGAGCACGCCCTCGACAGCGACGATGAATGCGTGCTCCGGCGCATCGTGTTGCGCGACGGCGGCTCGCGCGCCTTCTGCAACGCCAGTCCCATCCCCGTGCAGTTGCTGCACGACATCGGCACCCACCTGGTCGACGTGCACGCCCAGCATGCCAGCCAGCAACTCATGAAGCGCGAAGTACAGCGCGATCTGCTGGATGCCTATGGCGGCCATGGTACCGCCCGCACGGCCACGCAAGCGGCCAGCGAACACTGGAAGGATGCCCACGATCGCCTGTTGGCCCTCGAACGGGCCGGCCAGGAACGGGACCGCATTGATCTCCTGCGCTATCAATATGAGGAACTCGAACAGGCCAAGGTCGATGCGCAGGAGATAGAAAAACTCGAAAGCGAGCATCGGCGGCTCGCCAACGGCGCAGCCAATCTCGAACAGTTCGCCGCCTTGCGCGGCCTGCTCGGTGACGACGAGGACGGCGCGCTGGCACGGCTGCGAGCAGGGGCGGCGCGCGCCCGTCATCTCGCCAAGCGCAACGAACAGGCCAATGGGCTGGTGGAAACGCTTGATCAGGCACTGGTGTGCGTGGAAGAAAGCGTGGCCGAACTCGAGCGCCTGGAAGGCGGCGTTGAAATCGACCCGGCCCGTCTGGCGCGGCTGGACGATCGCATCGCCGCCCTGCACGCGCTGGCGCGCAAGCATCAGCTCACACTCACGGATCTGCCGGCGTTGAAAGCGCGTCTGGAAGAAGAGCTGACCGCCTTCGACAACGGTGCGGCGGCCCGCGCCGCCCTCGCTGCCGAATGCGATGCGAGCCTGGCCGCCTATCAAAGTGCCAGCGCGGCCCTGACCAAGGCACGTCGCGCGGCAGCCAAGCGCATGAATACCGAGATCACCCGCCGCATGCGGGAACTGGGCCTGCCGCACGCGCAATTCAACGCGACCTTGAGCCCGGCGCCCGACCACACGCCCCAGCCGCACGGCGCGGACCGCATCGAATTCCTGGTCACCACCAATCCCGATCAGACACCGGGCCCGATCAACAAGGTTGCCTCCGGCGGCGAGCTGTCGCGCATCGGGCTTGCGATCCAGGCCGCGACCGCCCGTCACGCCGGCATACCGGTGGTGGTCTACGACGAGGTCGACACCGGCATCGGCGGCACCACCGCCAATATCGTCGGGCGCACCCTGCGCGATGTGGCCCGCGAATGCCAGGTCATCTGCATCACCCACTCACCGCAGGTGGCGAGCGCCGGCGATCAGCACCTGTTGGTCAGCAAATCGGTGCATGGGGGAATCACCGAGACCCAGATCAAGACCCTCGACCGCGCCACCCGCGAACACGAGATCGCACGCATGCTCGGCGCCGCCGAGGCCACCGCCGCGAGCGTTGCGCATGCCAGGGATTTGATCGCGACCGCGACCGGGCGCGGCTGAGGGCTCGGGCAGGGTTGCCGCCTCTGTCAGACTGAAGTCTGACCCACCACAACAGGGGAAATCAGCCGCCGGATTTGGGTCGCACGTAGAGCACGAGGCTGTGGTCCTTCAACTCATAGCCGAGCTTGGCGACGATTTCGCGCTGGCGGCGCTCGATTTCCTCGTCGAAGAATTCGATGACCTCGCCGGTATCGAGTCGCACCATGTGATCGTGGTGGGACTCCTGGGCCATCTCGAACACGGCGTGGCCGCCGTCGAAATTGTGCCGCTGCACGAGGCCCGCCGCCTCGAACTGGGTCAGCACGCGGTAGATGGTCGCCAGACCGACATCCTCACCGGCGTCGATGAGTGCCTTGTAGACATCCTCGGCGCTCATGTGGCGTCCGGAATTGCCCTCCAGGATTTCCAGTATGCGCAGCCGCGGCAGAGTTGCCTTCAGCCCCGCTTTCTTGAGTTCCTGTGTATCCATCGGCAATCCGGGGTTCTCGTCTCTGTTGTACTGGAAAGGATAGCATCTTCGCGTCCGCGCGAGACGCTGTGCTAGGATGCCGCACCACGCCGCGAGCGCGAGCGCGTCGTCGATGCAGTAGTTCAGCGTTCGCCGCGGTCCATCCTCGCAGGCACGTGGAAACCGTCAGGCCCTGACAGCGCGCGCCAGAGACTCCATTGCAAGCGACCCTTCATGCGTAAAACCTCATTTTCCCTACTGCCCGTACTGCTATTGGCGATTCTGCTCGCTGGCTGCTCTGCGCCACGCATGCGAGTGCCCTCGGTGGGCGACCTGCCCTTCGTGCACAAGATCGATGTCCAGCAGGGCAATGTCATCACCCAGGAAATGGTCGCGCAGCTCCGTCGCGGCATGGACAAGAAGAAGGTCCAGTTCATCATGGGCACGCCCATCATCCTGGACACCTTCAACAACACCCGCTGGGACTACATCTATACCTTCCAGCACCGCGGGGGCGACGTCCAGAAGCGCCGTGTAACCCTGGTGTTCGCCGATGAGAAGCTGGATCGGGTCGAAGGCAACGTCACAGCGGCCGCGGGCGAAATCGAAGTCGAACTGCATCAGGACACCACCGTCGATGTGCCCAAGCGCGGCGGGCGCGGGATGATGGCGCGCATCAAGAACACCATCCCCTTCACCGGCGACAAGGATGAAACCAAGACTGCGGACGGCACGGCAGCCAAGAGCGGCGACGGCAAGAGCGACGGCAGCCAGAAGCTGGCCGCCGCGGAAAAGCCGGCCGGCGTGGAAGTGCCCGAAGACCCGGACGCCGAAAAAGCCCTGCCGGCACCGATCGAGAATCCCTACGAGAACATTCAGTCCGCGCCCGGCGAAGGCGTAGTGGTGCCGCCTGATGCCCCGCGCATGCGCCAGAAGCGTGGCCTCGCGACGCGTTTCTTTGGCGTATTCGGCCTCGGCGAGGCGGACTATGTGCGCCCCACGCCGCCGGAAAAGCCGCAGGAACCGCTGGTGAAGCGGCCGGAACCCGAGGAGTAAACTGCGCGACCGCCCTTAAGAGGCGGTCCTGCTGGCGCGCAACCGCGCGCCGCGCCGTCGGCGGATGGCCTTGGGGTCATCGACCAGCGGCCGATAGATTTCGATACGGTCGCCGTCGCCGACCACGGTGTCCGGGC
>Ga0208492_1000779_pt1 | contig 24312 bp, 7 predicted proteins | sample Subbioar_CSW14AB_FD_184820 | JGI IMG/M metagenome (GOLD analysis project Ga0208492, IMG submission 184820) | Serpentinite rock and fluid subsurface biosphere microbial communities from McLaughlin Reserve, California, USA - CR12Mar_CSW14AB (SPAdes) | ecosystem: Environmental > Terrestrial > Deep... | reverse complement strand
TCATGCGATTGGACAGTATCAGTCTGTATTCCAAACGAGACATGTCCGCTCCGGTTAAACGCGTACACTTTGAGTATTCTTACGATCTGTGCCAGGGCGTGAGCAACAGAACATCACCAGGCTTAGGTGCCGGCAAGGGCAAATTGACTCTTGAACGGATTTACTTTAGCTATCGCAATTCCAATAAGGCAAGACTCAGCCCCTATATCTTCAACTACCACAAAGGCAACCTGGCCGAAAATCCCTATTACAACATAAAAGCATACAACCGCTGGGGCGGTTATAAACCAAATAAATCAGGGACACTCGGTGTGAGCGACAGTCCAGGGTATAACGGCAGTTCGTTTGTTGATACCGTGAACATTCCGCCTGCCGAGTATCCATATGTGGAACAAGACAGGGCCACTGAAGATGTGTATGCCGCGGCGTGGTGTTTAAAGGAAATTGGTCTGCCTTCGGGCGGCACCATTAAAATGACTTATGAATCGGATGATTATGCCTATGTACAAAACAAAAAGGCAGGACAAATGTTTAAGATCATCAGTTATGTCAATACCAATAATCTGGCAGGTTTGAGCGCAGGGGATGTTGAAAAGAGCAATAGCCTGGTTGATTTTGCAACCGGAGGCAACGGGTATTTTATTTTTAAACCAGCTCCGGGTTTAACGAATCCTCAATCCTACACGGAGAACCTGAAATATGTGTACTTCCGGTTCTTACAGAACATCAGAACACATGGCGGCAGACCGTGTTTAGAGTATGTATCCGGATACGGAGAGTTCCAGAGCCTAAGTTTTATTAATATAGGAGGTACCGATTACGGCTGTCTCAAGCTCATAGACGTGAACCTGAAGGATAATAATAACGGAACGAATGTAAATCCGGTGGTAAAAGCGGGAATTAATTTTGGCAGGTTGCATTTGCCAAAAGTTGTATGGGATGCTACGTCCGGGAATTTCAGCGGCACCTTGAGCAAATCGATCATCTCTGCCCTTATCAACTCGTCTTTTATTAAAAATATACGGGATGCCGCAACGGGCCCTACACAAAGCCTGTATCAATATTATAATGTGGGCCGTTCTTTTGTTGGCAATAAATCGTGGGTAAGACTGAATAATCCAGACGGCCACAAACTAGGCGGCGGGCATCGTGTGAAAAAAATCGAAATGACCGATAACTGGCAAGCCATGCTTAGTAACTCCGCCAATGGTGAAACAGCCATTTACGGGCAGGAATACGATTACAACTTAGAGGGAGGTACTTCTTCCGGTGTAGCTTCTTATGAGCCACAGTTGGGCGGAGATGAGAACTCGTTCAAACAACCCATTTTTACAAGCACTAAAAAATTGCTGGTGCCTGACGATGAATCGTATATGGAAGAACCTTTTGGCGAGTCGTTTTTCCCGAGCCCTACGGTAGGTTATAGCAGGGTTACTGTAAAAAACATACAAAGAGCAAATGTGACCCGTCACGCTACCGGCAAAGTGGTACATGAATTTTTTACGGCAAAAGATTTTCCGACCATCACTGCCCGAACCGGAGTAGAATCGCGCAGGGGCAAGGATGGTCCCGGAAGCATACGCTCGTTACTGAAGATTGACGTGAGGGATTATTTTGCCGCCACGCAGGGTTTTGTGATAGAACTGAATGATATGCACGGTAAACCGAAATCGCAGTCTGTTTACCAGGAAAACCAATTGGTACCTATTACCAGCGTGGCATACAAATATAAGAGCCAGCCTTATCTGAACGGTAGTTTCAAACTTACCAATGCCTGTCAGACAGTGGGCAAAAACGGAAGTCTGTCCATTCAGAATGTGGGCATGTTCTTTGACATGGTTGGGGACTTCAGAGAATCTAAAACACAATCCGACTCCAAAACCATTGCTCTTAATGTGGACGTGATCCCTATCTGGGGCTTTCCTATTCCGATCCCGGGCATCTGGCCAGGATTTGCCAACAATAAAACCCGATTCAGATCGGCAACGCTTACAAAGGTCGTTCAGCGTTTTGGGATCTTAGAAGAAACCATCGCTAAAGATCTGGGCTCTGTTGTGTCTACAAAGAACCTGGCCTATGATGGAGAAACCGGTGAACTTTTATTAACGCAAACCACCACCAATTACAACGACAAGATCTATTCCTTCAAATATCCTGCCTGGTGGTATTACGATCTGATGGGTTCATCGTATGCAAGCTTGGGACTTGAACAAACTAATGTCACCACCAGCGGCGGAGGTGTGAACTTAGGCACTGCGGGCTTATTCAGAGAAGGGGACGAAGTTATTTTAAAGGGAAGCACCACCGGAAACAATGTTAAAGCGTGGGTTTATACTATAGCCGGAAGCTTTGTGACCTTTATTCAGAAAAATGGAAGCTTTGTAGGTGATGATACTTATAGTTTAAGGATCGTGCGTTCTGCCAGACGAAATAATCTTACTACCGAAATGGCGACGATCACCACCTTATCCAATCCTTTATCGTCGCTGGGAAGCAATGCCTATCAGAATGTACTACAGGCAAGCGCCGTTGAATTTGCATACAAACGAAAAACACATTGCGACTGCATCAATTCAAACGGTGTAATACCCTATACTACCAATCCGTATGTGAATGGTGTAAAAGGCGTGTGGCGGCCTCTTAAATCTTATACCTATCTTACTACTCGAAGCCAATCCAATACTAATGATAATACGAACTTAAGAAAGGACGGGGTCTTTAGCGCCTACACTCCTTTTTACAAATTAAGCGGCGGATCCTGGCAGATGAGTCCCGCCAACTGGACCTATATCAGCGAAGTGAGCGAGTTCAACACCTTTGGTCAGGAAGTTGAGAACCAGGATGCTTTAAACCGCTATTCGTCGGCCTCTTTCGGATATAACCAGATGATGGCCCTTTCTGTAGCAGGCAATGCCCGGTATAAAGAACAGGGATTCGACGGTTTTGAAGATTACAGTTATAACCCGTGTACTGACGATCATTTTAAACTGGCCTCCACCAATAACCTAAGCACCCAGGAATCTCATACAGGAAAGAGCAGTCTTTTGGTAGGAGCAAATCAGAGTAAAACGTATACAAAACAAATAGCCCAGTGTACCATTGTTCCTGATTGCAATATGACGCTTAACAAAACGTACAATGGCGGTAGTTTTATGTATACCGTTACACCAAACAATGGCACCGGTCCTTACAGTTTTTATTATTCCATTTTGTCGGGCAGTTCTAATAACCCACAATGCAGCATTTCGGGAAGTAATTTTATATCGAGCGCTTCGGGGCCTTATGTGATCCAAATTACAGCACAAGATTCCAAAGGCTGCCAGCAAACTATCACACTTACAGCACAATAATTAAAACGAACATGAACAGATCAGTTTTTAATCCTCTCAAAGTGCTCCTTGCCGTTATCGGATTCATTTTTCTTTATAATCCTGCGACGGCGCAAACAGTGAGCCCTTTATGGGCCTCCAACACTTTTTCTTCGGGCATCGGCGATACCAGCGGTGTAAAATACAGCTCTCTGGCATATACTGTGACCCTGACGAATCCCGAGGAGACCGAATCTTTTAACCTGTTCCTTAACGACGAAAAGGATCAAACGGTGAAGAATGCCGGAGAGTACATTGTGAAGAAACACGAGAACGGTTTTTATTATGTCGAGGAAAAAAGCTCACATGAACGGATCACCGTTTTCGGTAACACGCTTTATTTTTCAACGGCCATCCAGGACGATAAAGCCGCTGCCATTAAATCGGTAAGCCTGAAGGTTAGATCTAAAAGTAAAGACCAGACCGGCCCCGGCATTGAAAAAACAGTAAAAACAAAGGTGGCCAAATTTAAGAAGAAGAGATAATTATCATTTATGTAACAGCTTTCGCTTGAATGTGAAATTAAAATTCAGGAAAATGAAGAAACGAAATTCTAATATTCTAGTTGCGATCCTACTGATCTACTGCGTTAACGCAGGATTATATGCACAACAATGCGGATCAATCTATAGTAATTTAAGTACAGGTTTTAACAGAGCCACGCAGACACCCTACACCGTTAGCTCGCCCGCCAGTTTCGACCCATATTGGTATGTGATGAAAAGACAGGACGTGACTCTCTCTTTCAATCCGGGCCCGGTCTATACCCCAGCCGGACCGATTACCAATTTCCCAGCCAACACTTTGGCTTACGTTATTACACCGTATTCGAGTGGCTTCAGCACACCTTATGTTATTGGCACAGCAAGACATATCAACTTACACAGTACCTGGGTAAGTCAGTATGGCACACGAAATGTTGTGACTTACAGAACCTATTTTACACTTCCCGCTCTTGTACCAGCTATTATTTATTCACTCTCTTTCAGCCTGGCAGCTGATGATGGCGTTTACCAGGTGAGCGTGAATGGTGTAGATGTTAAATCTCCGGGATTTGCAGGATCTGGAGTAGGTGCTGCTTATCTACAAGGAGGTTCTGCCATGAACCTTTCGGTAGATTCGTACAACACACCCAACGCATTTATATCAGGCTCTAATTATATTGATATCACTATTGCAGACCTGGGTTTGTCTGCCTTTTTCTGGGAAGCAGAAATTCTTTTGTATCAATGCACCGATCCACCTCCGTATCCACCTTCCTGCGGCGATTGTATCAGCTCTTTTGCCCCGATACCCGGTAAAAAGTATGTCGTTAGCGCCTGGACAAAGGAAAAGAATGCGGTTCAGTCCAAAACGTCGTATACTTTCCCGAGTATCAAAATCCAGTATCCGTCTATTTCCGGCAGCGCCGGTCCATTTTCGCCTACGGGCGCTATTATCGACGGCTGGCAGCGCATTGAGGGAGAGTTTGTCATTCCTTCCAATGCAACAGATATGAGTGTCAAGTTAGAATGTACCGGTGCCAATGATTGTTACTTTGACGATGTGAGGGTGTTCCCTTTCGACGGTTCCATGAAGTCTTACGTATACGATCCTGTGAATATGCGACTTGTAGCCGAACTGGATGAACGAAATTACGCTACATTATATGAATATGACGAAGAAGGAAAGCTGGTCCGGGTCAAAAAAGAGACCGAAAAAGGAAAAATGACCATAAAAGAAAACAGGGACAATACCCAAAAACAATGAAGACGATCTTCCACCTAATACTTTTTGTTTGTTTCTGCGGTCAGCTCTGCCATGCGCAACCTGCGTCATGGCAAGCCACGAGCAAACAGGAAATCATAGAGAAATATAAAAATGCCTGTAACTGGCTTATGAACACACCCAGCTATTTTTTCCGGATAAACTATACGTCGTACAAAGATCATGTTACCAAGGACTACCTTGAAAGCTCTGATGCCTATTATAAAAAGGTGGCCAATAATTACTGTATGGAAGCCTTAGGCGTTAAAACCGTGCAGAATTCGAAGATGAAAATTATTGTGGACACTGCTAATTCTACGGTAACAGTTATGAGTCCATCGAGCGTGAGTTTGACAATTGCCGATGCCGAACAACTGGAAGCTATGCTTAGTTCCACCAAAGCGCTTAAAAAAATAAGAACATCTAAAACGACGGTTTGTTATCACATTGATTTCAACAAGAACCGATTGTATGAGGCCTATGAATTTTCGGTGAATGACAAAGGAGTATTGGAACGCTTAACGTTTTATTACAGTGAACAGGAGGATACTAACGAGCAGGCAGAGGGGGCAGGGAACAATGAGCCTGCTAAAGGAGCCAACATGAAACCTCGCCTGGAAATACTGTTTTCAGGTTACCAGGTACCGGCGAACTATTCAAAATCAGACTTTGAAGATTCCCGTGTCGTTGTGAACGAACAGGGTAAAATACAGCTTATGGGCCCGTATAAACACTACCGGCTATTGGATTACAGATTACAAAGTGATAAATAAAAAACTCAAAAAAAATATACTTGTGGAACAAATTGTAAGAAAACTAAATCTAAAAGTAGGCACAATAGCTCTGATGCTTTTGGCAACTTTTTTTACCGCATACGGAAAACAAATTCCAACGGTTACGGGTATATTGCAAAACGGACCTTCTTTTTCTCCGCTTGTTTCGGTGTCGTCGAATACTACTATATCGACCCCCCCCCTTTTAACGTCAGTGGCGCTGGACTACGATGTACGAAATACCGTTTCGTTGAAATACAATCTGAACACGGATACCTTTTTCTTAGCTTCGGCTGTAGTAATCGTGACCGTAACGATTGACCGTAAGGATTTCAATAATGTCGCACTTACGTCGCTAACCCGAACGCTTATCATAGACGTTAACAATCGTTTAAGCTGGCAGATGAGGGAACAATCTTCTGTGAACCTTACCGGAGGCTATGAAGTAAAGATGACTATTACAGGCATCAAAGTGAATGGGGTTTCCAAGAATACACTCCCGCGATATGTGTACCTGGAATCTGAGATCAATATAGATCGGTACTACGAGTTTACTTCAAGTACAAACACAGAGCCAATAAATAACCCGATCACCCAGACAGATAATGATTGTGATGGCATAACTGACGAGGTTACTGTCAGTTGGTCGATGCCCTCCTCAGCAGTTCCGGAAGAATATCAGTTAGAATGGTTCTTCGTTAGCAATTATTCATCCACTGGCACATCTGTTTATCCCACCAGCGCATTTAGTACCGATTTTAAGAATAATTCCACCCGCGTTACTACCACTGACAATTCTTATAAAGTATCCCTGGTGTATCCCAACGGCTATATTGTGTTCAGGGTAAGAGCGGTGGGCAGAGATTACACCAGTCCGACACAGTATATGTATAGCCCCTGGAATCTCCCTGACCAGAGCGTTATAAGTTCTATCGGTTCTGCTCACAAGTATACGATAACCGGGCATGACCCCCTGAAGAACTGGCAATATTCCAGCACTTATGCCGAAGAGGGCAAGAAAAAAGAAGTGATCAGCTACTTCGACGGCAGTTTGCGTAACCGCCAGACGGTGACTAAAATCAATACCGATGATAATGTTATTATAGGGGAGACGCTTTACGATTACCAGGGGCGCCCAGCAGTTAATGTTTTGCCGGTACCTATTGTTTTTCCGTCATGTACACTCTCTAAACCCGCCATAAGATATCACGAGAATTTTAATATCAACGATGCAGGTACGGTTTATTCCAAGGGTGATTTCGACAAGGACAACACGGGGAGTAACTGCGATCCGTCCGTTGCGCCGATGGATACTGCATCGGGAGCTTCCCAGTATTATTCTAACAATAATCCCACTAAAAACGGCCAACAGGCATTTGTGCCGCACGCCAATAAATTTCCGTTCACACAGACAGAATTTACGCCGGATAATACGGGCAGAATAAGAACTCAATCGGGTGTTGGAATAAATCACAGTTTGGGCAGCGGAAAAGAAACAAAGTACCTGTATGGGCAACCTAACCAAATTCAGGTGGACCGTTTGTTTGGCTCTGAAGCGGGTGCCGCTTCCCATTACAAAAAGAGCATTGTGACAGATGCTAACGGGCAGGTAAGCGTGACCTACATGAACCAGGAAGGGCAGACCATCGCTACCGGGCTGGCGGGGGTTCCTCCTTCCATTAGTTCGAGTTACATTGTAGATTCCTTGGAATACGCCAATAAAAACCAGTTATTGTTCACGGTGGATCTGTTCAATACGAATTCGCTGGGGCAAAGTGATGTCAATACAATCCCATCGTCTTACGATCAGATCAATTTTTCCACCCAACTGTTGGTGCCTTACCGGAGTCAGTATGATTTTGATTACAATTTGCAGGTCGACACATTAGGCGATCCTTGTTTAAGACCGAATATTTGTGTCAATTGTGTGTATGATTTGCAGATCCAGATTAAAGATGAATGCGGGATTAATCTGGTAACGGGTCCATATAGTAACACGGTTACAGGAAATGTGTCTGTGTCTGGCGGTTCATTGGTATTTAATACGAATTGCCAGTCGCCGACATACCAGGATCAGACCGGGTTTACTCTTGTCTTAGATCCTGGCGTTTATACTGTGAGTAAGACTTTAAAGGTAAACCAGCAGGCGAAAAATTATTATTTAAACAAATACAGAGATTCGGTTTACAACTCCTGCTTCAAAACCCTTTATCATTTCCAGTCGCAGGCTTTGGCGCTAATAGACACTATGGATTGTTACAGTTCATGCGCCAGCTGCGTAGCTGAGCTGGGTACTAAGGACAATTATGTTTCCACCGGAAAAGGCACGGCGGAACAATGGGAGCTCGCGGTAGAGCAATGTAACGAACCCTGCCGTATAAAGACGCTTTGTGAAATAACGTATGAAACGATGTTGACTGACGTAAGCCCCGGAGGACAATACGGCCGATACAACACAAGCACTTACGACGCGTCTGCTGAACCGATATCTGTTTTTAATACCAGCAATATTCTGGCCCCTAATGTTGTTTCCTTTAACCAGGCTCACTGGAAACGTCCGATGCTTCGTATGAAGAACGGAACGATTCACTATAAATACCTGGACGAGAACGGCGTGCGAACAAAAGTAACTGTGACACAGGTATCGCCAGGTGTCTTTCAACCTCCTGTAAGTAATTCTTCATTAGTGTATACAGATAATGTTACCGGTCTTAAATATACCTATCCTGAAAACCTGTTCAGCCTGGTTGACTTTATCCCTATCTGGGATCCAGGTTTTGCAAAATCGCTGGTGACCTATCACCCGGAGTTTGCGTATTATTTATCGTGTTCTGAGCAGGCGATCAAATTTCCAGGCAATACCTTATCGAGTGATGGTCTGGACAGTCTTTTATTTTTAGCTGAAAGTTATAGCCAGGCTAAAACCCACGGATTGATCAGCCAGGTGAGTCCTCCTTACACCACTGCGCCTACCATTAATATTCCTGGTATGGACCCCTTTTTCTCTAACTCTAATTTCCAGTATCAGACATCCGCTAATTCCATAACCGGATCACAAACCGGTATTAGCATGCCATTTAATTTAAGTAGTTTGATGACTGCAAAAATGGCCCAGTATAAAAACGTTAATGGTACCTGGTATACCATGGCACAGGTTGCCGCGATGATCACCCGGTGTGGAAACAACTATGGCACTGCTGCCGTACCTGCAACCTGTACTAATTTTGGTATGTCGCCTTTTCCTGCTTCGATAAATAGCGATACTATTCTTAACAGAGAGTGGCGGGTGTTCCGTCAACTGTATTTTGCTGAAAAACAGAAACTCCAGTTCCAGCGTATGGATTTTTACGCAAAATACCGCAACGGTACCAATTCGAGTTATTATGGCGGATGCAATGCCTGTATCGGAAATACCAACTATAACCCTTATAGTAGTGGCATGATGGGTTCCGGCCCTTCCTCACCGTATCTTAATTTTTCCCAGCCTTGTGGATCATCCGGATTTACCAACTATGCCGGCACGATCAAACGTTTCTATGATCCAGCCAATCCGGGATTAAACACCTCTGTTTCCAATGCTAACCTTAACCTTTATCAATCCACAGGGCAATGTCCTTTGGCTTTTCAGTTGCAAAACTTCCTAAATGGCATGGCAGGTGCTTCAAACCTGACCACTAATCCCATTGATCTGAGCCTGGTCGGTGAATTTACACCTGATCTGTATAATTCCGTAGCCACGCCACCTGCCAGTTATTTTGCTTACAGTTGGATACCTTCGGTGAGCGGTTCTGTTTTAACTGCTAATATCGGAACCTGCGTTATCAGTTTAGATATTTCAGGTACCGCTGTTCCTAATTTCGGAAGTATTATCGGCATCAGTCAATTACTACCGGCTTCTGGCGGAGGAAATGGCGACTTTACAGCGGTGGCGCTTTACGTTTCAGGTGGCAGTACTTTGTCTGCAAATATTAATGGAACAAGTGGCTGCATGGATATCAAAAACTGCCCTTATACTCTTGCCGAGCTATGCGATGGTAATCAATATGCCATTGACATGAGTCATTTACTCGGTGCCATAAAGGCAGCCAATTTACTTGGCAGTACCACACCGGTATCTATCAGTTATAATGCCAACCTTAATCCCTTGTTAACATCTACCATCAAAAATATTTTAGGTACGCCGAATACAAATGTGGTGTATCAATTCGTTGCACCCGACCAGCTGACTATTTACGACGCTTCGAATCCAACCACCAAGTTAGTGTTTACGTACCTGGTCAACCCATCGAATGTCGCCGCGAGCATTACCTCTTTCAATAATATTATCTGTGCATCGCCGAACCATAAGTATACCATGGATGGCTTAAATTCAAGCAATGTTAAAATTGCCACTATTACCGGTGAATCAACAAAAATTATAGGTTCAACTACGGTAGAGGTTGGAGTAGGTACCTGTGATTTCCCTGAACCCGCGGAATGTGCACAAGTGGAACATAAGGTGCGGAAAGACCTGGAAAAAATATTAAACGATATTCTTACGGTTCCTTCCCTTAATGCCAATACTAATTTATTCGGCATGGTGTATTTTTCACCAGTGCTGCAATCGTATATCTCGTCGCCAAGCAACTCTACAAGCTCTACTTATACTTTCAGCAGTGGCTCATCGCCTAATTTTGATACGTTGACCATTCATTTTAGTCCCAATGGTAACGGTACCTGGTCGAACAACAATTGTGACCTTAAAGTTTATCATTACCAGAACAACGGAAGTATCCTGAATTTCGCAGATATTTCCTACATCACAAGTCTTCAGGGAGCAGGATCTCCTGATATTGCGGGTAATTATTATTATTTTAAAGCCTTAGCCACTTATACACCGGGTTCAGGCACAGTGACCGACACTATTTACGGGCATTCCTGCCTTCCGATTAAGAACTGTCATTATTGTTCAGATGATGATGGTGGTGGTTCTCAGCGTATGGGAAATGTCAGCCAGGAAACTCAGGATACTTATACTGAAGCGAATATATCCACTGCGGCAAATAAAAATGCAAAAACCGTCCAGACTAAAGCTGTTAGTGCGGCTTCTCCAAATAGCAGATCCGGCGGCGCAAATACATCGACCTCTACGGTTACATCATCCGGAAATAAAACAATAGGTGGCGTTGCTTCGGTACAATCTGGCTGTGACCCGAATGATCCGTGTAACCCTGAAAATCCTTGTCCGGGTTATACACCGGGTTATCCATGTAATCCTTCATGTAATCCGGCCAATCCATGCGATCCGAATAATCCGTGTCCTGGCTATAGTATAAATAATCCATGTGACCCACAATTCCCCTGCCCGAATTACCCATGTAGTACGCCGTGTAACCCTAATAATCCATGCGATCCTGCCAATCCTTGTCCCTGGTATCCCTGCGGTACACCGTGTGATCCTACCAATCCCTGTGATCCGGCTAACCCGTGTCCCGGAGCAGTTTGTCCTCCACCTCCCTGCAATCCATCTAACCCCTGCGACCCGGCCAATCCTTGTCCCGGCTACATTTGCGGCGGTGGGGGCGGTGGTAATCCTCCTTGTAACCCAAATAACCCTTGCGATCCGGCTAATCCTTGCCCTTGGTATCCCTGCAATACACCATGTGATCCAAACAATCCATGCGATCCTAACAAACCATGCCCTGGTTACCCTTGCAGTAATCCTAATCCATGTAATCCTAATAATCCTTGTGATCCTAATAACCCTTGCCCGAATTATCCATGCAACCCTCCGAATGGTGGTGGCAATCCTCCTGGTGGCAACAACCCTCCTGGTGGCAGCAATCCAGGTGGTGGTAACCCTGTCGGTCCGGGTGGTCCTGGCAGCCCGGGCGGCAACAATCCAACAGGTGGTAGCAATGCACCTTGCCCTGGCAACTCAGATTCTACTTTTTTCTTTCCTCCTTATACAAATTATGACAATCCATGTGTTGCGCAAAAAATTAATCTTGCCTTGCAAAATGCGTCTAATGCCTATAACCAGTATATTGACAGTTTAACTTCTGCTTTTGCCGACCTTTATACCAAACATTGTCTTAACGCACTGGAACATTTTACCTACCAGTATGTGGATAAAGAATACCATCATACGCTCTATTATTATGATCAGGCCGGTAACCTTGTTAAGACCATTCCACCTGAAGGGGTCGAATACCTGCCGATCACAAGTGTGACCGATCCTTTGGAACAACAGGTCATCAGTGGCAGAACGAGCGGTCAGCAAACAGTGTTTACGGCCCACCGCATGGCCACCAAATACAAATACAATTCTCTTAACCAGTTAATCTATCAGGCTGTTCCGGATCATGACAAGGTAGATATATGCGATGGTATAAATTTAAGCGGTTTGGATACCAACCTGGTAGTTAATGCCATCCATTTTGTAAGTCCCAGCAAGGGGTACCTCTGCGGACAAATTATAAAGGCAGGCACGATCAACCGTGGCTATATATATACCAGTAACGACGGGGGTATCTCCTGGTCGCAGATATACGGAGCAACAGGTGCTAATTTTCAAAAGGTTCAATATGTAAATGCGACGCTTGGATTTGCCGTGTCTGATTTCGGAATGGTATTTAAGACGACTGACGGCGGCAGCACCTGGGATGTGCTCACAGGTTTGTATAATCCTTTGAGCGGTGGGCGCTATGTAGATGTGTTAAATGACCTGTATTTCAGAAATAATACCGACGGTGTTGTAGGAGGTATACAGGGAAGCTCCGGCTCCGCTATTTATTACACAACTAACGGTGGTGACAGTTTTTCGGCTGCTTCTTCTATTTCAGGTATTGCTTTAGGGGATACCATCACCGGTTTTACCTACGACGGTGCCATCTATGTGGCCACTGCCAAGAATGGCGCGATCGGAAAAATATTCAGTTCGCCAAATGGCGTCACCTGGACAAAAGACTCCGTTGTGGCTAACAATCTCAAGCGTGTTCAGTTCATCAGCAACAGCATGGCTTATGCCGTTGGAGAGGAAGGTACTTTAATGAAGCTGAACCAGACTATTTCAGGAACCCCGATCTTCCAGCTAGTACCTACCGGTATGAAAGGCGACTTTACAGATGTGTATTTTAAAAATGCAACGGATGGTATTGCCATTATTGACAGTGTACCGGGTCTGGGTAAAATCTATAAAACCTTTGACGGCGGTATTACCTGGCAAGCTTTAAGTACTGGAGCAGACTCTTATAATTCCCTGAACCTGTATGATGCTACCAATCATAAGCTGATTGCGGCCGGGAAAAACGGAATTGTGGCCAGGGTACTTCTGACTACAGCGCCGTTCGGTATCGTTAAATTAACCACGCCGAATACAAACGAAGTAAGTTATGCCGATGCCTACGATAATGGCTCAGGGGGAGTAACAGCGATCGCCATCAGTAATGTTGCCTCCGAAATTTACACCTGTTATGATGCCCAAAACAATGCTCCTACCTGGCTTACCATACAGAGCTCTTCATATATAACTCCGGCCGATGCACTTTTCAAAAAAGTGATCATGCAGGTATCTTCTCCAACATCACCTGACACTAAAGGCATTCTGTTGACCACTAACGGGAAATTATACAGCTTCTCCAGGCTGTATAACAGTTCAACGATTACGTTCGCGGCCGTTGGGGTTACTCCCGCTTCACCAACCCCGTTCTTTAACGATATCACCGCGAATAGTCAAACTTTCGGCGCGCCTATCTATGCCTTTGATTCCAATAATAACAAAATGTTCCTGATCACCTTTTCGGGTGCCACGGCCAGTGGCGCGGGGCTTAGCAATGCCAGTGCCATTGTACAAAGCATCAATGCGATCGATATTCACAATACGATCAACAACAACCAAGTGATCATGGTTGGTAATGACGGGCATATTGAATATACCTCTAACATAACGGCGGCGCCAAACATCACCTGGTCGAATGTGAGCTTAAACTCTATTCCTGTTGCAGTGACAAGAGTAAAAGCGGCCTCCACCAATAATTTTCTGGCGGTGGGTATAGACGGGGCTGTCTGGAAAAGCTTCGCCAACTATACAAGTACCGGTTACAGAAGGTGGCGTTTGGTAAATTCAGGCAATACTGACAAGCTCAATTCACTGGCCTTTGATAATAGCGGCGTGGGATTTGTTGTGGCAAACAATGGCAGGTTATATAAACTAACGAGCGCTCAAACACAGGCACCGGCTCTCTTAAATGTAACATCGGGAATAAGCGCCCATTTAACCGATGTGGCGCTTACACAGGGCGGCTCCGCCTTTGTTACCGCAGCAGATGGGCAGGTGCTGTACACCAGCAATTATGTGTCAACGTTGCCTGCAGCGCTTGCTTCTCCCGCCTCTCCATATGCATTGAACGGTGTGGCATTTAAACCGAGCGGACCACCTACCGTGGTTGGAAATAATGTATTTATCGGTAATTTTTCCGGACCCAATCTCATGGTGACCAAAGAGATCTTCAGCAAACAATTCATCAGCACCAACTTCTTTGATGCCAATAATGGTTATGTGATCGATTCTATGGATGTGATCCGTAAAACCGCGGATGGCGGATTGAACTGGTCTGTGGTGATACCCGGACAAGGGAAAAAGATAACGAAGGTGGTTGCCACCCAGGCCAATGCCGGAGCACTTGTAGGCTTAAGAGGCTATGTGGCCATTATTGCGGGCAATTCAGTAAATGGTCTTAGTCTTCCTGGCACTATAACAGCAGCCACTACGCACTTCTACGATATTAATTATGACGCACTCAAAACGACCGGCTTTATTGTCGGCTCAAATACCAGGGCTGTAAGAATTAATGGTAGCACGCTCACTGATCTTGGAACGAGCGCTTCTAATACGGCTACTTTTATGGCCGTACACGTGTTCAATTCCACTTCCTTTATTGCAGCCGGTACCAAAGGGATGATCTATTATTATAATGGCAGCTTCATTCAGCAGACGAGCTACCCCCCTCCGGCAGGTCTTACCCAAAACAACGTGATCTTTAAAGACATCTATTTTAATGATAATTTTTCGGGTTACGCAGTGGGAGCTAATTCGGCGGCCTACAAAGTAAATCTGAGCAGTAACAGTCCCATCAGCAGCGCAGGTACGAGTGCAAATGCCTTGTCGTGGCAGCGATTATGTGCTGTGGGGGTTAACCTGGGGTATACCACTTCTGGTCAGCTACAGCAACTCGATTTCCGCACAATGGCCTGCTCCAGCAGCAGTAGCGTGATGATCGGCGGAAGCAATGCCAATGTAACCGTAGCAGGATTCGGCCCTGTGGAGTACGCTCGTTTGTTGCAGGAAGAAACCGGTAACAACGCGTTTCCTATCACTAAATTCTGGTACGATAAATTAGGACGACTGATCTTATCCCAGAATCCGAAGCAGGTCAACAAGGTTAATCCTATTAACTCTTCGGTTACCAAAGCTTACAGCTATACCTTATACGACGCCTTAGGACGCGTTATTGAAGTAGGGGAAAAATTTGAAAATCACGTTGGCGGACACCCGAAATTCAGCAGCATTTTCGGCAGCATTGTCGGTGGTACGGTTAATCCAATAGCCATTGATGATGATAAATTCCAGACCTGGGTCTTATCATCAGGACCACGAAGGGAAGTGACAAAAACCTATTATGATGAGCAGACTATTTTTACACTCACTACGCAGAACAATCTTCGTAAACGGGTAGCCAGCGTTACTTACGAAACACTGTATGACGGGAATAACATGACCTACAATCATGCGACCCACTATTCGTACGACATTCACGGCAACGTGAGTAGGCTGTGGCAGGAAAATCCCGATCTGAGTGTGAGCGGCCAGACAATCAAACGCATCGATTATGACTATGATCTTATCAGCGGCAAGGTCAACAAGGTGACGTATTCTCCAGGGGAGCTCGACCAGTTCATTCACCGTTATGCTTACGATGCCGACAACCGCATTGTAAAAGTGGAAACAAGCCGCGATGGCATGCGTTATGACCTGGATGCCAAATACTTCTATTATGCCCACGGTCCGCTGGCCAGGATCGAATATGGTAAAGCCCAGGTGCAGGGCGTGGATTATGCCTACACCATCCAGGGTTGGATCAAAGGGGTGAACAGCAATACCCTTAAAAAATCAAGAGACATGGGGCGTGACGGAGACAACAGCTTTGCGAACCCTAACGGTAATTTTGCCAAAGACATTTCGGGCTACACACTGAACTATTACCAGGGCGATTATGCCGCCATCGATTATGTCAAATGGAACAGCGCCAGCACCCGCTTTGAGGCCTATACCGCAGGTTCGGACCTCTCGCTCAACAGCAGCAGCCTGTATAATGGCAATATTTCATCCATGGTAACGGCTATCAGTAAAATTGACACCAGCGTTTTGGGGAAAGTGAATCATTCCATACCTTTACCGATGGGCAACAGTTACCGTTACGATCAGTTAAACCGGATCAAACGCAGCTGGTCTTATGAGAATATGGATACCATAAACGATATCTGGTTAACAAACAACGCCAGTAAAGGCTTGTATCGAAACACGTTCACCTATGATGCCAACGGCAATCTATTAAAACAGGTACGGCGCGATTCGGTGAGGGCATTAATGGATTCATTGACCTACACATACGAGACAAACACCAACGGTAAACTGCTTCGCAACCGCCTGTATCATGTCAGAGATTCAGCAACCGGTACCAGTTACGGGTATGACATTATCGACCAGGGCTCGTTTAATCCTAACAATATCAATTCCACTAACAACTATGGTTATGATGAACTGGGCAACCTGGTAAGAGACAATGCCGAAGACATACAAAACGTAGAATGGACGGTATATGGTAAAATAAAATCCATCACCCGCAGCGTAGGAGGCCCCAAAAGCAACCTGTCGTTTGATTACGACGCTATGGGCAACCGCATCGCCAAACACGTTTCCAATTCGAACGGGCTGCTGCAAAGCTCTACGTATTACCTGCGCGATGCCCAGGGTAATGTGTTGAGTGTGTATGAAAAAACACAGGATCCTATAACAAGCACGACAAGCTATAAACAAAGAGAAACACACATTTATGGCAGTAGTCGCCTGGGCATGGCACATCTCAATTTTGAAATGATAGGAGCTAATCCTCCTCCGGGAGACACTACCAAATATTACCTGGGTAACAAGAGTTATGAATTAAGCAACCATCTGGGCAATGTGCTGGCGATGATCTCCGATAAAAAGGTAGCCATTGATAACAACAACGACAAGGTTATTGACAGTTACGTTGTGGACCTGGCGAGTGCCAGTGATTATTATCCCTTTGGTATGGAAATGCCTGGAAGAAGGTTTGACAGGGGAGGGTATCGGTATGGGTTCAATGGGCAAGAGAAAGATGATGAAGTTAAAGGCAGCGGAAATGAACTAGATTTTGGTTTTAGAGCTTATGATCCAAGGTTAGGTAGATTTATGGCTGTTGACCCATTAGCAGAAAAATATCCAATGTACACTCCTTATGCATTTGCAGCGAATCAACCAATTCATGCTGGTGATTTAGAAGGCTTAGAAAACCCTGATGATAAAAATCCTACAGCTACTAAAGAAAATGGGATTTTGAAAGCAAATGGGAGTGTAGTTACTACAACAGATCAAAACCCTCCAGGCGGAACAACTCAGTTTGCTCCTCAACCAGTTACTCAGTTGCCTCCATTAAATTTAGCTGGGTTATCAGGATCAAATAGCGACAAAGCTCAAGTTGTTGCTAACCATTTTCTTAATGTAATGGAAAGACAATATTCTGATCCTACTTCTGCGTTTAATACAACAGGGCAGGTTCCGGTTAATCAAATTTTCTCTAACATAGGGACTTCATCCCTTCCTCTAAATACGGATATTGCTACAATGTATGGTGTATCTAAGTTGCCAATTACTTTAAATTTAGGAGCATTGACAGGGGCTCCGGGAGAAGCAATTAATCTTCCTACTATGTTTACCAGTAATACACCTGCTGATGGCTTATCATCTACTCAATCAGTAAACTTTAACACAAATACCGGCACGAGCGTTGTGTTATCAGCAAGGAATGCTTATTCGAAAGATGCTTCTGGGAAATCCCAACTTAAAGTTGCTGATGGAACAAGTTTACAAATACAAGTTGGTGCAAGGCTTAATCATGGATTAATATTAAGAGACAAGATTATTATATGGAATAACAGAGCTCCAGCTTTATATAAGCCTTATTATAATGGCGCTAAGCTAAATGGCGTTGGTGGTGTTGGTGCAAGGTTAAATAATCAACCCGGTTTAATATTCCCAAGTGATGGTGGATTTACACATTAAGAAATTGTAAAAGAAGAGTCGTTTAAGCAATTAATTTTAATTAAATTTGGTAATTCATTACCTCAAATAGAACTATTTTGCGAACACTTTTATTAAAGATATACAGAAAGAAAATTGCTATTATTTTATTAATGTTTTGTTGTTCGCGGAGTTTTTCGCAAACAACCTTTGAAAGCGCACTTGATGTTAAAAGCAATTTAGGAAACTATCCGACATTTGTTTTTGTTAAAGGCTATTATTTTCTGTTCTCAGAATTCACAAATAGCAATGATAATATTGATTTAAAAATAATCAAATTGGACTCTTCCTTTAATAAAGTTTGGGAAAAAAACTTTAAAACAGAAGGTAGTGATTTAGCTTTAAGAATAATAGAGGGAGAAGATAATTATATTTATTGTTTATCGGATAATTCCTATTTCTTAAATGAAAAAAATAATTCCTCATTCATTTTGAAAATCGATATGCAAGGGAATGAAATATGGAGAAAGTTATTGCCGTCTGGTGCAGGTGATATAAAATATCTATTCAATAGCTTAGTTTTCACAGGCACAGATTTAATAAATCATAAATTAAAAATCACAAAGTATGATTGGAAGGGAAATGTTTTGTTGGAAAAGTCGTTTTACAAATCAGCTTATAAAGGCGGATCGGGGAACTTGCTTTATGATTTTTCTCTGAAACAAATGAACGACTCTACATCTTATTTTCAAGGAACGTACTATTATATCGATAATGATAAAAGAGATTTACAGAAAGATTCTTTGCCAATTAATTTTCTTGCACATCCGAAATTCAAGCAACAGTATTTTCTACTAAATAAAAAATTTGAACTTTTTAAGAAAGCTGAAATAAAAGCTAATCAAAATTTATGGGACTTTTATTTAATGGAGAATTCAGATTGGATTTACATAGCCAATAGTAAAGGTAGTAATGTGAACAATCAATTCTATCTTATAAGCAAGCTCAAGAATAAAATTGATAGCATTCACATAGGGAGTTCTCAAAAAAGAGTTAATTTTCATAGATTACTTGTTTTGAGTCCTTATAAAATTGTAATCACTTATCATGAAGATAGTGAACTGAAGGCTGTTTTTATTGATTTAAAGAAAAAAGTTAAGGATGAGTTGGTTATATCAAAATCAGAAACAAATTATCACGAATGTAGAATTGTTTCAGGCAATAAAATTATTTTTTTCTATCCTGAGCTTACGAGAATTGATAATGCAGTAACCGTTAAATACATTTTTAAATCTATTATTCTAAAACCATTCTAATAATTAAATGGTTTTACTATAGTCAACTTTCTCTACTATCTCACCCGCTTTTCACCTGAACTATAAGCATCAATAAGGAATTTAATCCGATCTTATCTTCCTCGGGCATCCCTTCCACGGCTCTAAACTGATTGAGTAGATCGCTGTCTTTAGGGTGGCTTTGGCTTTATCGGTGGTAGCCCCATTAATAATAAAATCCACGGTTGTATCTAAGAGGAAGGCAATCCATTTTTTCGCCTAGACTTGTCCCAAGATCGGTTTGGGTCGAGTCCGGAAGCTGATTTGTAAATTAATATTAAACTCTCATTCACTTTCTCAATCAGTTCTATAAAAGGCCGATCCAAAAAGACCTTGATTATTTAATCCTGGGACTCGTAAACCGACTTTTAAGAAAGGAATAATGTCTTTCTTGAACAAGGTCTAGTGCATAAATCTTAACTTTTTATGTGAAATACGTCTTATTTTACGGTTGTATGTCTTTTATCAATCAAATATTTCTTTCAGTCGAACAATTTTAAGCATATCTTCGTAAAGTCTGGTTCGACATTTTGACCCTCGGCCTGACATCGACTTCGCTCGAAATGACATCGACTCCGCTCGAAATGACAACCCGCTTAAGATGTCAGTTCGATCGTGCTTAAGAAAATCCTTCTCTTTGCATGAGATTCCTTCACACCATGGCATTTTCATCCTTGTGTTCGGAATGACGGAAGCCGACCATTATTGCGAGCGATAGCGAAGCAATCTCATACTCAGTTGTGCTTAAGAAAGTCCTTCTCTTTGCATGAGATTCCTTCACACCTCGTATTATTACGGGTGTGTTCGGAATGACGCTGTGATGTCGAAGGATGTGGTAGTGTGACCGAGGCTGTACTGGATCCCTCCAGTCCTGTCTCCCTTTAGTTCCGCTCATTGTATGAGATTCCTTCACACCTCGTATTATTACCGGTGTGTTCGGAATGACGCGATGATGTCAAAGGGATGTTCCTCCAGTCTTGTCTCCCTTCCGTCTCGCTCCTTCCGTCTAATCCACAAACTTAACGCGCGGATAATTCGTGGATCTTACCTTGTAGGTTTTTAAAGGTTCAAGGGTGTTATCAAACTTAAAATATCCTTTTTCGTTATTGTAGATATGAAGCACGCCTTCCTGTTGCTCTTCGAGGTAAACCGAGATCTCGCTGCATTCCTGCGCACTGGAAGGTGTAACCGCTTTGGCCGGGAAAAAATATCCTTCCAGTGAAACGGGTTTTTCTTTAGCCCGGAGGTCGATCTTTGTGTCCTGGCTCAGGCTATCCAGGCTGTAATGCAGAGAAACCTGGTTATAGGGCATTCCGTTCTTGCTTACTTTAAGGATGTATTTTTCCTTATCCACGAGTTTGACGCAATAAAAGCCGTTTTCTGCAACCAGATCGGTTTGCGAAGAATCACTCTCTGTAAACAATTTGTATTTAATGTCGTCGTACACACTTTTGTCCTGGAAATAAATAATATTACTTGCCAGTGAAATGCGCAATGGAATATCTTCTGAAAAACTGTAGAGATCTTCTGCGCCTTTTCCGTTAAAACGATCGGAGCTGAAAATGCCGCGTCTCTCTTCTCCGTCAAATACGATCCCAAAATCATTGGCGATGGAATTAATAGGTGGTTTTAAATTGTGTACATTCCCCCAGGCGCCATCGGTAAGACTTGCCCGGAAGATATCGAGCTGGCCCATGCCAGGGTGTGCATTGGAGGCAAAATAAAGATCTCCGCTAATGGCAAGTGTCGGGAACATTTCATGACCGAATGTATTCACTTTATCGCCGGCGTTTTTTGGAGCGCTCCATATTCCATCGGCAAGCCTGACTGAATAATAAATATCTGTTTTACCAAAGCCGCCTGGTTTATCGGACATGTAAAAAATAGTTTGACCGTCTTTGGACAAACTCGGATGACCAACGGAATAATCCTGGCTGTTAAAGGAGAAGGCACTTTTCGGGATCGACCATTTGCCGCTGCTGTCTTTTATACTGTAAAAAACCTGCAGGGTACCAAGGATCTCATTGGTTTCCTTGTCGCGTTTTCCCTTTATCGTTTTTGTAAAGTAAATTTCTTTTCCATCGCCTGAAAAACAAGCCGGACCTTCGTGCAAGGGAGTATTGATGTCCCTGAAATTAACCAGGCTCGTTTTTTTATTTTCCTTTGGATCAATTTCATTTATTTTAATAGTATAAAGATCAAGACGGTGAATATCCCCGCCACCGTCAAAACTGATCAGGGCTTTGGTGCTTCCCTGGCGGGAAGAGGAGAAATATAATTCTTCGGAATTTAAAAATGCCGGCCCAAATTCAGATAACTCGGTGTTTAATTTTTCCAGGTTTTTTACTTCTTTGCCGATCGTTTCGTCGAGCCAGAGCTGCGCGGAATCACAGGATAACAGAAACACAGTGCCCATTGGATCTTCCGGTTTCAGTTTTACATATTCCTGGAACTGAACAATAGCTTCCGCGTATTTCGCGCTGTTCTTTAAGGCAAGGCCATAATTCAAATAGTTGAGGGGTTCTTTCTTTTTCTTTTTCAGGATCTTTTTAAAGGTTTCTTCCGCTTTTTCGAATTCACCGCTGATGCGGTAACAGTTCGCCATTTTCTGAAGGGCATAAGAAGATACTTTCCTGTCTTTGGAACCAATGTCCATCTGGTAGTATTTAATAGCCATTTCAAACTGGTTCTGGTCAAAATACCGGTCACCTTTTTCTGAGTTTCGTTGTGAAAAAGCGGGTGTGGTTATGGATAGTGTAAATAATATGAGAAACGATCTTAAGATCCAGTGCAAAAATGAGCCGAATGTCCTGAAGAATGTAAAATTGCAGAGGGTTGCCAGTGCTCCTTCTCGACTCCGCTCGAAGTGACAACCCGCGTGAGATGGCCGGAGGAGTATATAATTGCGAAGGTCGGCCAGTGCAGCTTCTCGACTTCGCTCGAAGTGACAACCGGCGTGGGTTGTCAGGTGGTGAGGAAAAATGCCGAGATGAACTTCTCGACTCCGCTCGAAGTGACAACCCGCGTGAGATGTCCGGAGGAGTATAAAATTGCGGAGGTCGGCCAGTGCAGCTTCCCGACTTCGCTCGAAGTGACAACCGGCGTGGGTTGTCAGGTGGTGAGGAAAAATGCCGAGGTCGATTTCCCGATTTCGATCGAAATGACAACCCTGCGATGTCACATTGAGCGGAGTCATCACACTAAATGGAGTCATTACTTCGAGCGGAGTCGAGAAGTATAGTGGCGCCTTTAAATCGACTCTTGAGCTGAGTACTGGTGTAAATGCTATATTCATGAAACAGGGGTTTTATGATTTAAAAATAATACCGTGGATGAATCTCTTTTTGGGTTGGAGGCGGAGGAAGTTTGATCCCATATGAGAGTATGAATTCGTGGGTTCCTTTTACATAGGGACTTAATTTAGATATGGAAATGTCATAGGAATACGAGATGCGGAAGCTTTCTGTAATATTCACGCGGAGCATGGTTACCAGGGCATCTCCCGTACGGTATTGAAGCCCCACGCCAATCCTGTCTTTGTAATAGGCCATCGTATTCAGATCGAGCTGCAGGGCGCTGGATGCCTGGTATTTTACAAGAAGGGACGGCTCGACTGAAAAATCTTTTGAAAGTTCAAATACCGTGCCGGCCAAAAAATAAAGGTGCTTGTATAAACGCGCCTGTGAGGTACTTGTACCGTAGTCGAATTTTTTTGCAAGAAGATGCGCGTTTGAAAAACCCGCATAGAACTGTTTTTTCTGGTAATACAAACCGAAAGAAGCGTCAGGTATCATGGAAGACATGGTGGTAAGCGGAAGAGCATTGTCATGGCGGGCGCTTAATACCAGGTCCTGGTAATTTATTTTTTTATTGTAAATGCCACCTTCCAGTCCAAGTGATAATTTTCCACCGGCAAAGTTTAAATGATAGGAAAGGGACCCGGTCACATTTAAATTGGTCATGATCGCCATCTTGTCGTTCACAATTTTAAAGCCGAGGCCTATGTGTTTTTTTTGAATGGGGGCGTGGAGATTAAATGTTTGTGTGGTGGGATGACCGTTAATGCCTATATACTGGTTCCGGTATTTTAAGGTAGCGACGATCCAGTTGGAACTGCCCGCGAAGGCCGGATTGATGAGCATTTTATCGAACATGTACATCGAATACATGGGATCCTGCTGCCCATAAAATGTTTTGGAAAACAAAAGGACAAAGCTTACTAAAAAGGTGTGGATCAATAATTTCATCTTTAGCGTTTTATAAGTATGTAATTGGTAATAGTTTTCCCGCCATCGCCGAAATCAAAAACAAAATAGTACTGGTCGTCCGGGAGGTCATGACCGTTTAAAGATCTTCCGTCCCAGGTATTGTTGTAGGGCTTCGCTTTAAATACCAGGTTTCCCCAGCGGTTAAATATAAGAAGAGAGTTATTCGCATAGTGTTCGATCTTATCAATCTCAAAAAAGTCGTTAACGCCATCTCCGTTTGGCGTGATGGCAGTGGGAATGGGAACGATCACATTTACAGTAACGGAATCCCTGGTAATACAACCATGTGTATCCGTAAGTGTGAGAATGTAATGAGTTGTATTGAGAGGATCAGCGGCCGGGTTAAAGCTAAACGGATCACTCAGGTACTCCGGGTTGTTCCAGGATGCATTTCCGTTCCCACTTCCATGCAGATTTATTTTTTCGTGACGGGTAATGGTTGCATCTTCGCCTGCATATGCGGGATTTGAATTGTAAAGGGCAATTACGGCGGGCGTTGTTGTCTCAGCAGGGCAGATCCCG
>Ga0208492_1000778_pt1 | contig 24340 bp, 24 predicted proteins | sample Subbioar_CSW14AB_FD_184820 | JGI IMG/M metagenome (GOLD analysis project Ga0208492, IMG submission 184820) | Serpentinite rock and fluid subsurface biosphere microbial communities from McLaughlin Reserve, California, USA - CR12Mar_CSW14AB (SPAdes) | ecosystem: Environmental > Terrestrial > Deep... | reverse complement strand
CGACGTCGTTCGACCGAGGCCGGCTTTGACTTTCATCTGGTCAAGCCCATCGATTTCGGCGAACTCATGGACAGGCTGACCAGCTTGGCCATGCCATGCGTCGACGACGCCTAGCGCGTGGGCCGTCACCAACGGCCCAGGCGATCCGTCTTGCGGGTCGGGGCGGCGCTGCCATGCTGCCCGTCGCATTTGAGGACCTGCCCCTCGCTCGCCGCGTCGTGCACTCGTGCGGCTGGCCCGTATGTCGGCCGAACACGGAGGAGTGCCTTGCTGTTTGGCTTACAGCCCCATCCCCATGCAAAGTGCAGGATATGGCTGAGGACTGGAATTTGAGCCGGCATTGTGTGGTCATCGTGCCGGCCCCTTTTTTCTCGTCCACAGCCCTTGTTGCTTTTCGCTCATCTGGCACGCCTGTTGCTCAGGTGTAGTGAGATGTCGCTTTCCAAATGCGATGTTTAAGGGATGGGTGCCCTTTGCAGGGCATTTCATCCAGTAGAGCGTTCATCGTCATCACAGGCAGGCGCATTTTTACGTCCACTACGTAATTTGTTCCCGCTCAAGGAAGAATTACGGCGATCGCGACAATCAACAATGGAGCCGCAGAAATGAAACCAATATTTCACATTCTGGCTGCCGCGAGCCTTGCGACGCTGCTGGGCGCCTGCGATTCGCGTCAGGAGGACCAGCGCGAGAACGCGTTGGAAAATCGCGCTGATACCTTGGAAGAACGGGCGGATGCCGCACGGGATTCCGGTGAAAGGAAAGCCGACACCATCGAGGAGAGAGATCCGGGCATGAATAGCCGCGCGACTGAAAACGCCGCGGACAGCGTGCGGGAGGGATCCGAGAACAAGGCGGATGCACTGGAGAACCAGGCAGACGTCGTGCGGGACCAGAAGGACTAGGACGCCTGACAGGTGGTTGCGGTCCAGGAGCTGGTTCTTGGACCCCCTCCTCATGGCGACCGGGACTCTTCGAATAGCTTCGCCTGTTTCGCCACGCGGCTACGGAGGACGAAATGGACACCCGCTTGAACGAAAATCGCCTGCGCAATTCGGCCTCGGCAGTCGAGAGCATCGCCGACACGCAATTGTGCACGGATGGATTCATGGTCCATCCGCGTGGATTCCCCGTTGAATGCCGCCTGCTGCGATGGGGACGCGAGCCCCATCTCGAGTTGGCGGGAGACATGGGGCTGACATTCCACTCCGGGCGCTATATGCCGGCCGGCAGCCGCATTCGGATAGGCATTCCGCTGCGGGGCGCGCTACAGCAATTCGAAGGCACGGTGGTGCTGGTCAAGGAAGCCGAGGACGGCTTCCAGATAGGTCTATGGTTTTCCACGCAACGGGATGCCCATCGCGCAAAACTGGTGGAGACCATCTGCTACACGGAAATGCAGCTCAAAGCGCAGGCTGAACCCTCGCCTCTCGATGACAAGTGAGTTGCGGTCTTGAGCCTCGCCGGGCGGATGTCAGGGCGACGCCCTGGCCGTGCCCTATAGCATCGCGGTCCCTGCAGGGGCGGCACGCCATGCGCGGCCGGCGGCGGCGTAACGGTGGATCTGGTCGATGGATTTGATTGATCTGCTGCAATGGCCGGCGATGGCAGTCACCATACTCGCCGCGTGGTTGACCGGATCGCGAGGCAAGCGATCGCGCAGGGTGGGCTTCTGGAGCTTTTTCGTGAGCAACATCCTGTGGGCCATATGGGGCGTGTCCCAGCACGCGTATGCCCTGGTCGTATTGCAGGTGGCGCTGGCGCTGCTGAACATCCGCGGCGTGGAATCGAACGAAGAACCTGACAACAAGCGCAGCGGCTGACCGCAGTGGACCTGACGCAGCGCTTGGCTCGCGCGCTACCAGGGGAGCGCGCGAAAGGTGATTGCACCGACCACACGCCAGAACACCGCGACGGGCGGTAGCAGCACCGCTTCCAGCAAAGCAACGCACATGCGGCATTCCTGACGGGAGGATTGCTGCCATCTCTGCTGAAACAACTCAAAGGTCAGTGCCAGCCACAGCGCAATGCCCAGTGCGCCGAGCGCCGCATCGTGGAATATCAACGCTGAGGCCGCGCTCAGCAAGGCGAAGACGATGGTGTAGTAGCGCCAGTCGGCGCGGCGGTGGATATGGCGCCGGTAAAGCGCGGGGTGTCTTTTGTACAGAAGTGCGTCGTAGCTGAACCTTCTCTGTTCATTCAACCAGCGCGTGCCGTCCTGCAAGCCTCCCTGGTAGGCCACTCGCGCGTCGTGGCAATAGCTGACCTTGCCGCCCGATTCCGTGACGGAACAAAGCAGGTCGCAAACGGCGCCGGAAGCGAGCACAAAGCGCTCATCAAAACCCCCCGTGCCCCGCAGCCATACGGCGTGAACAAAGAGATTCGTTGCGCTGAAGTAGGAGCGGGTGATGGGTTCCCAGCGTTGGGCGTAGGGAATGGGATGCATGGAACTCGAGCGGCCGACTGCGGCCGCGGCGCCCTCCTCGATGATCGCGAGACCGGCCGCCAACCATCCGCAGTGCGCAACGCCGTCCACGCCGATGAAGCCGACGACTGCGCCACGCGCGTTTCGCCAACCCGCATTGCATGATGCCGCAATGCCTGCGCGAGGTGCGGAACAGACATGAACGAACTGAGGTTGTGCGCCATTGCGGGTGCGCAACTCGGCCAGAAGCTTCTGTGTCGCTGGGTGTATGGCTTCTTCGACAACAATGATTTCGTAGCGATTGGCAGCCAGGGTTTGCGCAGTCAGGGCTTCAAGGCAGCGCCGCAACAAGGCCTCGTCACCCTGACCGGGAACCACGATTGAAATGACGGGTAGCACCATCGTCGCCACTCAGCGCCGACAAGGCTGACGTCCATTTCCCGGCATCGTGCCGGGGCAACAGCAGCCCGCAGGGGAGGGGCATACGTATCCGTGGGAGGGCGCACGCCTCGGGAGCGAGACTGCCCGCCGCGCGACCGGACGGCGCGGCTGTCGGGACATGCGCGCGAACGTCGTCACAGATTCACCCGCTGGCTATGCCAGTTCTGTGCAGGAGCGGAACACCCTCCGGCTGCCGCTGCGTGACTGGCGGCGATGGCGTTTTCGTATACGCGCGACAGGGCCTTGGCGACATGATACCAAGTGAAGTTTTCAGCCCTGCGTCGCCCTGCAATACCCATGCTCTGGCGCAATGTCCGGTCTGTGCACAAGGCGGCCAGAGATTCGGCCAACGAGTCTGGATCGACCGACGGCAGCACCCGTCCCGTCGCGCCGTGCTGGACGATGTATGCAGTACTGGCCCGCCGGCTTGCGACCACGGGCAGCCCGCAGGCCATGGCCTCGAGCGCGCCGCTGGCAAACCCGGAACGCTCCGAGAGAGTGATGAAAACATCCGCCGCACTGCGAAAGATGCTGAGCACATCGCGCGGCCAGGCATCCATGAATCGCACCGCGGCGCCGACGCCCAGCGTCGTCGCAAGCTGACGAAGACGCGTGATCTCCGGCAGTGCGAGCGATGCGCTTTGTGACCCGGCGTGGATGATCTGAAGTCGCAACGGCAGCCGGTGGCGGGCCTGTGCAACGGCAAGACTGCGGATGGCTGTCGCGATGCCCTGCGTCGAGTCGTCGCTACGCTGGAGGATGATGCAGTCGTTGGCGTCCCAGCCCAGTATCGCGCGCGCGATGCGCTTGTCGATGCAATAGGCTTCATGGGGGTCGTAGCCATGGGGGACGATGTCCGTGCGGCGTACATCCGCGCCATGGATGGCGACCATCTCGCTCAGGCACTGCGGTGATGTGGCGATAGCGCGTGTCGCGCCTTCCACGAGCAGCGCCTCACTCCAGCGTTTCCACCGTGCGACGCCTGAATCCCCGAAGCACGAGGTGCGCGACGCCGGCGCCAGCGTGTCGACTGTCACGACATGGGGCATGCCGCGTGCACGCGCAAGATGCTCACTTACTCGTCCGGACAGCACGCATTGCCCATGCATCACGTCGTAGTCGCAATGCTCCAGCGCCATACGGTCGGCAATGAGACGCGAAGCGGTCGTCAGGAAGCTCTCAATTCCCAGCACCGAATCGGCGTGACACGCTGGCAGGTCCACGCGCAAGAGTCGGAGGTTGGGCATCGCACGCAACGCATTGGGAGCGAACTCGATATCGCTGCTGGCGATGACATCGACACTGTGTCCGCGGTTGGCGAGCTGGCACGCAAGGGGCGCCACGCAACTGTCGTCATGATGGTCGGTGTGAGGGGGCGACCGAAGAGCAGCGGGCGCCAAGGCGGCGAAGAGGGCAATTCTCATTCGATGCGCTGGCCGGAACTTGTGCTTGCCCACCGGGGCGGCGCCGGAGGACCGAAGCCGCGTGCCAGCAGCCACTCGACAGGCGCCGACCTCTTCAGATCAGACTGCCATGTGCACTCATGTGGGTTGGAAAGCATGGTTATCGCATAGGCCTTGCTGCCGGAAGCATTCAGCAAGACATGTGCCAGAGCTGGCGCTGCACTATCGGCACGAGCCTTTGCATTCCGCATCGCAATGGTGGCGATGGTCGGCTGCGAACCGCACAACGTTGAAAACAATGGGCCATCGCAGCGGTGGCGGCCACGATGGAAGGCTTCGAAAAAGTTACATGAAGCTGTAACCCTTGCCGACTCGAGCCGCGTGTTCGTCAATGCCGGTCGGCCAACTCCTACCGGTATGACCCGGTCGTCCGATACCGCGCCGCAGGCCAATCCCTAGACTCATCTGAAATACATCTTGAACGATGCCTCGCAGGGAGCCAGCCAATGGAAAGCTACAACGTGCCGGAAGCGCAGCCCGATAACGAAGTGGAGCCGGAAGAACCCGCCACGCAACTGCCTGTGGTGACGCCCGATCTGCCTCGCGAGAAACTTCCCGGGGCGCCCGTCTCGCCGGCGGTGCCTGAACGTATGCCTGCCGGCCCCGTGCCGCCCACTTCCGACATAGCCACAGGAGAAATGCGATGAAACCCATTCGATGTCTGGTACATGCCGCCAGTGCGTGCCTGCTCATTGCCTTCAACAGTCATGCACAGGATGCGGCTGCGTTGAAGGACGACGATCAGACTTTCCTGCAGCATGCGGCGCGAGGTGGGCAGCTGGAAGTGGAACTCGGCGAACTGGCGGCCACACGCGCCAGCAAAGACGCCGTCCAGGACTTTGGCAAACGCATGATGGAGGACCACGGCAAGGTCAATAAGCAGTTGAAGGAGCTTGCTTCACGCAAGAAGGTGCAACTGCCGAATGAACTCGATGACGACGGCAAGAACAAGAAAGCCCAGATGAATGCGCTGCCCCCCGAACAGTTCGATGCCAAGTACGTGGAAATGATGGTCAAGGACCACGAAAAGGACGTCGCTGATTTCGAGAAGCAAGCCAAGGGGGCTGAGGATGCCGATGTGCGCGCGTTTGCGGCAGGCAATCTGCCGACCTTGAAATCACACCTCGAGAAAATCAAGGCTCTGCACGCGGATCATCAATAGGGACTGCGGTCACCGCGATGTCGGCAACGCCAAGGGAGGGAGGTCATGACCCAGTTCGGCTACAAATTGATGAGCGAAGAACATCCCCCCAAGGCGCTGATAGGAAATGCGTGTCTGGCGGAGGATAACGGATTCGATTTCGTCGCGATTTCCGATCACTTCCATCCGTGGCTGGACGAACAGGGCCATGCCTCGTTCATCTGGTCGGTGCTGGGTGCGATCGCGGTCGCCACTGAACGCGTGGGCATCATGACGGCGGTGACCTGTCCATTCCTGCGCTATCACCCTGCGATCATCGCTCAGGCCGCAGCGACGATTTCAATCATGGCCGATGGCCGTTTCACGCTCGGTCTCGGCACCGGCGAAGCATTGAACGAGCGCGTTGTCGGCCTGGGTTGGCCCCACATCGACGAGCGGCAGCAGATGCTGCGCGAGTCACTCGGCATCATTCGCGCGCTATGGTCAGGAGAGAAGGTGTCCTTTCGCGGCGAGTATCTCACCGTGGAGGCCGCCCGGCTCTACGACGCGCCCGATCCCGTGCCCCATGTTGCGGTGGCCGCCGGCGGCCCACAGTCCGCCGAACTCGCGGCGGAAAGCAATGCGGCACTGGTGGCCACCGAAGCCAGGCCTGAATTGACCGAAGCCTATGGCGAAGCCGGCGGGGTGGGCCCGCGCTACGCTGAACTCGGTGTGTGCTGGGCGGAAGACAGTGCCCTTGCGCTGCACACCATTTACGACCGCTTTCGCTGGTCGGGCCTGGGGTGGAACGTGCTGCCCGAGCTGGCGCAGCCCGCCGCATTTCGCGACGCGACGGCCGCGCTCAAACCCGAACAGTTTCGCGATGCGATGCCGAATGGTCCCGAGCTGCAACCCTATCTGGACGCCATCGAAAAATACAGGCAAGCGGGATTCGATCGCCTCATCCTCACCCAGGTCGGCCCGGACCAGGCGGGCTTTCTTCAATTCTGGGAGCGCGAACTCGGGCCTGCCGTGCGCCGTCTGGAATGACACGCTCTACGAAGAACCCGCGCTAGCTTTTCGCTGCGCGCTGGTGCGTGGCAACTGGAGTCGAGCGCCTCTTCCTGCTTGGCGTGATTCCTGCTTTTCATCCCGCCACATGCGCACATTCTTCGCGTCTCCTCCTGTTATTTCTGTGCGCACAACTCCAGCGAACGCCGACATCGACGTCGCCATATGCATCCCCACATTTCCGTATTCGAGGTTCAGACATGCCGCCCAATCAACGCAAACCCTCTTCCGGCTCCTCAGGTAAGGCAAAGCCCGCGTCCAAGAAGTCCACCAAGCCGGAGGGGCCCGTCTCTCATCAGCCCGGCACCTTGAACAGTGGGGCACCGCTGGTTGAACACCAGAAGAATGTCGCGGAGGAGCTGGCTTCAAGCTTGGACAATACCCAGACCAAGGCGCAGGAGTACGGCGAGGCTGCACTGCAACCGCCGCGCGGGCAGTCCTCTTCACCCTCGGACCCGATTGCCGGTGCGAGTTCGGTATCCGAGAGCAACGCCTCGGACAAGCTCGGCACGGGCGAGGTGCACCTCGGCAGCAATCCGGCCGCCGGACCACTCGACCGTGTGCGCGTGGACTCGTCCGGGAGAGCACTGACGACAAACCAAGGTGTCCCGATTGCCGACAATCAGAGCTCCTTGAAAGCCGGCCTGCGCGGACCGAGCCTGTTGGAAGACTTCATCCTCAGGGAAAAGATTACGCACTTCGACCATGAGCGCATTCCCGAGCGCATCGTGCATGCTCGAGGCTCGGCGGCGCATGGTTACTTCGAGTGCTATCAGGCGCTCACCGACTTGACCCGTGCCTCGATATTCGCCGAAGCGGGCAAAGTGACGCCGGTGTTCGTGCGCTTCTCAACCGTGGCCGGTGAGCGCGGTTCCAAGGACACGGCGCGGGATGTGCGCGGATTTGCCGTCAAGTTCTACACGGATGAAGGCAACTGGGATCTGGTGGGGAACAACATGCCGGTGTTCTTCATTCAGGACGCCATGAAGTTTCCCGACCTCGTTCACGCCGTCAAACCCGAGCCCCACCACGGCATGCCGCAGGCCGCTTCGGCACATGACACCTTCTGGGATTTCGTTTCCCTGATGCCCGAATCGACCCATATGCTCATGTGGTTGATGTCCGATCGAGCCATCCCGCGCAGTTATCGCATGATGCAGGGCTTTGGAGTGCACACCTTTCGTTTCCTGAACGCGAACGGTGAATCCCGTTTCGTGAAATTCCATTGGACCCCCCAGGCAGGCACCCATGCCTTGTTATGGGACGAGGCGGTCAAGATTTCCGGCGCCGACCCGGATTACCACCGTCGCGACCTCTGGGAAGCGATCGAAGCCGGTGCCTATCCCGAGTATGAGCTGGCGGTACAGGTATTCACCGAGGAGGAGGCCGAGAGCTTCAGCTTCGATATCCTCGACTCGACAAAAATCATTCCCGAGGAACTGATTCCTCTGCGTCCGATAGGGCGCATGGTGTTGAATCGGAATCCGGACAATTTCTTCGCGGAAACCGAACAGGTGGCGTTCTGCACCGCGCATGTGGTGCCAGGCGTCGACTTCAGCAACGATCCCTTGCTCGCCGGGCGCATTCATTCCTACGTCGATACGCAGATTTCGCGCCTGGGCGGCCCGAATTTCCATGAGATTCCGATCAATGCGCCGGTCGCGGCCGTACACAACAACCAGCGCGATGGCATGCATCGTCAGGCGATCGCCCGTGGCCGCGTATCCTATGAGCCCAACTCGCTCGGCGGTGGATGTCCGTTTCAAGCGGGGTCGGCGGGCTTCCAATCGTTCCGCGAACCGATAGACGCGTGCAAGGTGCGCGGTAAGGCGGAGAAATTCGCCGAACACTACAACCAGGCCACGCTGTTCTGGAACAGTCAGAGTGAAATCGAGCAAAGGCACATCATCAAGGCGTTCCGCTTCGAATTGACCAAGGTGCAGACGGTGGCCGTGCGTAGACGCATGGTGGCGGGTCTGCGCAATGTTGCGGAGGAACTCGCCGTTTCACTGGCGGAGAGTCTCGGATTCGAGCTTCCCGAGGCCCTGCCTGTCGCCGCGCCCTATCCGGTCGAGCCGGAAGTGCTGGACTCTGCTGCACTGTCGATGTTCGCGCGCCCCGGTGACAAGAATGTCAAAGGCCGACGTGTGGCAATTCTGGTGGCTGACGGGGTGGATGCGGCGGGGTGTCTGCGGGTGCGTGACCAATTGCTGGCGGCCGGGGTGGCCGTGCAACTCGTCGGTGTGGACCTGGGCGGTGTCGTTGGACTCGATGACGCGCAACAGATCGATTGCGACACGACGATGGAAGCGACCCCTGCCGTGTTGTTTGACGCCGCGGTGATTCCGGATGGCGAACAGGCGGCGCGCATTCTCGCCAGCAGTGGCGAGGCGCTGGAGTTCGTGCGCGACCAGTACCGGCACTGCAAGCCCATCCTGATTCTGGGCTGGGGCCATCTCCTGCTGGAAGCGATCGGCCTTCCCTCAATGCCCGACACGGTCGGGGGTGTGCTGGTAGCGCCGGGAGAGGCAACCGAAGACGCTGCGACAGCGTTCTTGGAAGCGCTGGGCGAACACCGCTTCTTTGATAGAGAGACCGACCCGCCCAAGGTCTGAGGAGCTTCGCCCCGCTGCGCCAGGCGATGGACTTCGCCTGGCGCGGTTTCGGCTTGAAGGGATAAAAAAACCCACTTCGCAGAAATGAGAGCGTAGTGGAGGTCGCCGGCATTCACCAGCGAACTCATCGCGCAAATCCATCTCTCACGGCATTCGCTGACGGGCAGCGCGCCGCCGGATCAAAGCGGGACGAAGCGCCGTGCGCCGACGTTTCATCCGCTCGCTGCATTGCCTCAGTCGGCGTCGCCGGTGTCCTTGTCTTTGTCATTCGCCGGTTGCGAATCCACCATGCCGTTGCGATCATGGGGTATGGGGACTTTGCTGCCCGTATCCACACCGGGTGCGATGTCCGGCGCGGCATTGTTGCCGATGCGGACATCGGCGCCCGCCGCGTGTGGCGGCGTTTCACGGCCCAGGGGAATCGGGTCGGAGGGGGCCGGTTGCGAGCGCTCCAGCTTGTCCTGAGCGGCCACGTTCACGGCGATGCCGCCGAGCAGTACGGCGCCTAGCGCGCCCTTCACAAGAATATTCATACTTTCGATCTCCAGAGAGGCCAGTGAGCTTTCACATCGTGCTGCAGACCTCGGTGTGCAAGAACGCCGCTCGCGGCGTCTTCGGTGTCTGCCTGCAGTCTCATGCACCCCCGCGCATGCAACGCTCCTGTCGTTCCGATTCGCGGCGAGGGCGGGGGCGTTCCCATGCTGGGGACGACACCCGCCCGGGACGCCGCGGCCTTACGCGGTGACGCGTTTGCGTTTCAGCACACCGAGCCCGACGAGGGCCGAGCCGAGCAGATAGCCCGCCATCGGCACCGGCACGGCGGTCGGTGTCTGGGTCAGATCGACCGTATAGGTATTCCCTTCACCCGGGTCCTTGAAATCCACCATGAACTTCGCTTCGGAGATGCCGGCATCGGCGAGCGCGCCGGTAAAGTTGAGATGGGTGTTGTCACTGCTGGCATCCAGCGTGAACCCTGACATGGTCGAGCCCGTGAAGTTGGTAATGACAGCCGCATTACCCGGTTCCGAGTCGTCGACAGTCAGGTGGTAATCCGCCCAGTCCACGGTGCTCTGGTTACGTATCGTTTCGGTGAACGCGAACGGACCTCCGCTGCTGGTGCCGTGAGCAATCGTAATCCTTACCGTCATCGGTCCAAGAGCGTCGAAGGTCTTCGCCACGTCAATGGTGTTGTCGGTGTTGTCGATGGCTACCGAATCCAGTGTGCCGGCGTCGCCGCCGAAATACTGGAAGCCGGTCACGATGGCCGCGGCCTGGGTCATACCGGCAAAGCCAAGTGCGGCCGTAGCGACGGCAGCAGCGAGCGCGTTGCGTGCGTATGAACGGTGGTAAGAATTTTTATTTTTCATAGGATAGCTCCACATGGTTTTATCTGATTCTTCGGGGGTTGACGACTTTCACGCGATGCGCAGCAAGTACGCATCGCAAACTAAGGCTAGATAGGGGGGGATCGGCGTTCAACGCCACACGTCCGTTTTCGACGCTTGAGTCACATAAAGATCGCGGATTGTAAATACGACGATAAGTGAGCGCGTTTCATGTCCTTTTCACGCACTGGTAAGGCGTATTCGTCCTACAAGGATTCGAGGTCTGCGCGATCTGGAAATGCGCCTGCCGACTTGCTTAGGTGGTGTGTCTTATCTTCTGGAATGCGCAATCGCGTCGAGCGACACCGCACAGTGGGCATTGATGTCCGTCGTCCGCGACAGTGCGTATTCGAATGAGGGGGCGGAAATGATTGCGCGTCAAACCTGGGATCTGATCAAGGAATCCGTGAGCGCATGGCAGAACGATCAGGCCGCAAGCATGGGCGCGGCCTTGTCCTATTACTCTGCGTTTTCGCTGGGTCCCGTGCTGCTGATCGCCGTCGCCCTGGCGGGCCTCATGTTCGGGCAGGAGGCCGCACAGAAAGAGATTCTGATTCAGGTGGAGTGGCTGGTGGGGCAGGAGGGTGCGCGCGCTGTGGGCGCCATGTTGGGCAACCTGTGGGCTCCCGGTCCGAGCTTCGTCGCGACCGGCATCGGAGTGCTCACGCTGCTGGTGGGGGCCACCAGTGTGTTCGCGGAACTGCAGGCGGACATGGATAGAATCTGGCAGGCGCCCGCACCGACCGGGTCGGGCGTCTGGCATCTATTACGCACACGCCTGCTGTCCTTTGGCGTCATTCTCGCGCTGACTTTCCTCATGCTGGTCTCCCTGCTGGTGAGCGCTGGACTGGCAGTGATCGGCCAATGGTGGGGCGCCGGTTTCCGTGGCGAGAAGATGGTTCTCGAAATGATCAATTTCGCAGCGTCCCTGGCTGTCGTCACGGCCTTGTTCGCCGTCATCTACAAGGTATTGCCGCGGGTGCAGGTCGCCTGGCGAGACGTGTGGATAGGCGCGACCGTGACCTCGGTGCTGTTCGTTATCGGCAAGCTCCTGATCGGCATCTATCTCGGCAGAAGCGGAATCGTGTCGGGCTTCGGCGCCGCGGGCTCGTTCATGGTCATCATGGTATGGGTCTACTACTCGGCCCAGTTGTTTCTGCTCGGCGCGGAATTCACCTGGGTGTACGCACATCGCTACGGCTCAAGACGTGGCTTGGACCACCCTGCCGTCGAGGCCCAGCGTTGAGGCGAGCGCGAATGACCATGCGGTCACTCCGGATGACTCATTGAACGGTGTTGCGCGACGGAACCGGCGCGCCCATGTCACCCGCAAACACGCCACCCGCCATCGGGCCGGCGCCGTTCTTGTCCAGGCCGAAGGGCCGCCCATCGTCCTCGGTCGTTATCCCTGCCACGAAGAAGCAGACCAGCAGAAGCGCCGCTTCCAGCAACAGTTTCGCGCCATGGGGTTCGTCGTTCATGAGCGGTATGGCTCCAGAAGTCGAATGGTGTTGACGCCCGTCGAATGGGGCCTGGGCTCTCGGGAAGCGCAAACGTCATGCCAATCGTGATGCCTGCACGCCCTGAAGCGTTGCTGCCCGGATCTCGGGCTTCAAGAGGCGAGCCCTGCAAGAAACTACTGACGGCTTGTAGAATTTACGCAGTGCGCACGGCGCAAATGTCTGTATCGCGGCGCACCCGTGCGATCATTCGGCCGTGGGCCGCGTGCTTCGCGGTTGCGCGAAATAGCGCTGCACCAAAGGCGTGGTCGTGATGCCGTGGACAAGAATGGACGCGGCCACGACGATCAGCACCATCTGGGTCAGTTCGCTCGCCTCCGGTCCACGAAAGCCGTGGTTGAGGGCATACATCAGATAATAGATGGAGCCGATGCCACGCAGTCCCAACCAGCTGCTCAGCATGCGCGCGCGCGGTGGCAGGCGCAGCGTGCCGAGGCACAGGAGCACACCGAGCGGGCGCGCGATGAAGAACACAAAAGCGCACAGCCCCAGGGTTCGCCATGTCAGGGCATCGAAGTCGATCATGCCGCCCAGCAGGAGCACGAGGGCTATCTCCGTAACGCGCGACAGCCGCTCCTCGAACGCCAGGGACTCGGCGCTCACGACGGCGGCCTCCGAGGTCGCGAGGCCCGGTACGAAGTCCGTCGCCTTGGTGAATCCGAGTTCGGTACCGCGCAACGTGACGGCCGCGAAGAACACCGCGAGAAAGCCGCAGGCGCCGGTGATTTCGGCGCTGCCATAGGTCAGCGCAATCAGGCCGAGGCCGAGAAAGTCTTCATACACGGCTGTTTCGGCGCGAGCCGACTTTGCCCAGTTCACGACCCGGCCCAGGCAATAGCCATAGAAGACCCCGAGCGCGACGCCCGCAGCGCCCTTGTACAGCAGGTCGAACAGAATCCAGTGGCTGCCATACTCGCCCAGATCGCGTAACCCGAGGATGCCGAGAGCGAGCAGCGCAAAGGGCAGGGCGGCACCGTCGTTGATGCCTGCCTCGCAGGTAAGGGTGAATCGGATATGGTTGCGGTCGCCCGGATGCTGGCTGGCGACATCCGTGGCCAGCACGGGGTCCGTGGGGGCGAGGGCCGCGCCAAGCAACACTGCCGCGCCGAGCGAGAAGCCGAGCGCAGTCACGCCAAACGCCGCAACTGCGGCGATGGTGATGGCCATGCCGACGGTTGCGAGCAGCACGGGCGGTCGCCACAGGCGCCATGAAAATGGATGAGGCATCTTGATGCCGGCGGCGAACAGCGCGATGACCACCGACATCTCGGCGACGTATTGCAGCGGCTGCGAGTACTCGGCAGAGTGGATGTGGATGAGGTCCAGCATCGAGGGGCCAAGCGCCACGCCCAGCGTCAGATAGATCAACGGCGCCGTGAGCGGCAGGTAACGGAGCCCGGGTGAGACGATGGCCATCGCGACCAGGAGCGTCCCCGCGAAGATCAACCAGCCGTTCATGGGTGTCCGCCCGCCCCGTGGTCCGCGCGCCGCGATGGGGAGCTAAGCATCACGCGCTGCCGCTCGATGGCCAGTCAAAGCGGGGTGACCCACATGCTGAGGCGTTTGAGCGTCAGCAGGCTGCGCACATCCGGCCGCGACGCAGGACCCATCAGGGCGGTTGTCCGGAAGACGAGGAGGCACCCGGCGCGGCGGCGCCCTCGGCAGTCGCAGCGCGGGAAGGTGCAGCGTTATGGTGCGCGATGGATTTCAAGAGATCGCGAATCTCGCTCAGCAACACCTCCTGGGCAGCCGGCGGCGCCGGCGCGGCGCTGCGATTGAAACGCGCAATGGCCTTGACGAACAGGAATATCGCCAGCGCGATGATGGCGAAATCCGTACAGGTTTGAATGAACGTTCCGTAGTTGATGGTCACCGCCGGGCCATTCTCCATGCCCGGCTGGAGGACAATCTTCATGTGTGTGAATTTCATGCCGCCCACCAACAGGCCGAGCGGGGGCATGATGATGTCGGCCACCAGGGACGACACGATCTTGCCGAAGGCAGTGCCGATCACGACGCCGACAGCCAGATCGATGATGTTGCCGCGTATCGCGAACTTCTTGAATTCCTGCGCGCCATGCAGGGCGTCGTCGCGCAGATGTTCGATGACCTTGGTCACGGGCAATGGCGGGAGCGGCGAGTTCTCTTGGCGCGGGAGCCCGCACCTTAATGGCTGGTGGGGCGCACGTCCCAGGTGGTCGCCTGGCGATTGGCCTGATCGACCTGCTCGTTGAGCGTCCACAGATCGTAGAGGTAACCCATGAGCAGCAGGCCACCGGTGAGGAACCACAGCAAGCCTGTGGGCCACTTGCCGAGATAGAAGCGATGGGCGCCGAACACGCCGAGGAAAATGAGCAGTACCCAGCTCAGGGTGAAGTCGTAGCGGCCTGTGGAATAGCGCAGATCGGCAGTCGCGTCCATGCGGGGAATGAGGAAAAGATCGACCACCCAGCCCACCAGCAGCAAGCCCAGCGTGAAGAAATACAGGGTGCCGCTGATGGGACGTCCGTAATAGAAACGATGCGCGCCCATGAAGCCGAAGATCCACAACAGATAACCGATGACTATCCGGTGGGAGCCGCGCGGCGCGACGACGCTGTGCCCGACAGCGGGCCGCGATGGGTCGTCACGCCACGGCAGTTCAGCCACCTCTAGTCCTCCCAGTGCGTCAAGCGACTGAAATCAGTGCGGGTATCGCGATGGCGGCCACCACGCGTCGCCGCCCACCACGCACCTACGCCAGCGGCCAGCAGGGATGCAGCGGTCAGGAACGCCACCAGCACGGCGACCTTGCGCGCCTTCTCCGCCTCGACGCGCGCGCGCTCGATGAGCTGCTGCGTCTCCGCATAGGCTTCGTCGACCAGCGTGCCGGCCTCTGCCGGGGTTCGTCCGGTGCGCGACGCAACGAGATCCGCCAGATACTGTCGGTCGTCAGCCCGCAGTTCGCCGCCTGCGGCGCTGCGCGAGAGGATGCTCAATACCTCCCGTGGCGACGCATTCTGCGGCGCGCGCACCAGCCGTTCTGCGGTGGCGCCTATCTGTCTGCCACTGTCGGGCTTGTTCAGCAGATCGGCCATGTCCATGCCGCGTCCCCCGCCCATCGCTTCGACGGCGCTGCCCGCCATGCGGTGCGCGGCCTTTGCCGCGCCGGCCGTGACCGTGGCGGCGACGAAGGCGCCCAGCAGCATCGCCACTGCCCACACCGCGAGGCCGTGCAGACCATCGCGAATTTCGACCTCATGGTCGTTGATGCTGGCGCTGCGCTTGCGCAGGCGCCCGGCCAGGTAGCCACCCGCCATGGTGCTCGAAACGGCGACCCACATGGTCCAGATTCCGATGGCGACGATGAACATGGTTCCTGACGCGCCTTCGCCCCGGTAGGGAGACAGCATGGTGAGCCCGATGGCCGAACCAAAGGTGGTGAACAGCAAGGCAACGGCAGTGCTCAGCAAGGCGCCAGCAAAAATACACGCCAGGTCAACGTGCGCCGGCTCCGCACCTGCATTCACTTCGATATCGACAGTGCGAAGAGGGGGTGTGCTCATTGTTTTGCTCCCAGTCCAATCAATGCAAGCCGAGGAAGGAAAGTATGGCGAGTACGATGACCACGAGTCCGACCAGATAAACGATACCGTTCATGGGATACCACCTCTTGTTCTTGAATGTTGGCCCACTGCGACGATGCACACGGGGATCGTTGAAGGGAAGGCAATTCATGTGCCAGACGGGCGTGCAATACCAGAACCCACTGACAGCGCGGTGTCTGTTGTATTTCCGATGTAAATAGTTCCTCGCCAGTCGCACTCATTACACGAAGGCCAAGGTCTGGTCGCGCTCCTACAGTCGCTCGCGACGCTGCCTTATGCGTGCTCGGCAGACAGCCGCCTAGCCTTGGATCATGTGCAAATGATTGGAGACGACCGATGAAATACGCATTGTCTTTCTGCCTGGCGCTCGGCACCGCCATCGCTGGGTGTGGCGCTCACGAGCCCCCTGCGACGCGCAGCACTACGACCACCACGACCACGACGACAGAGGCTCCCGCAGCCGCGGCTGTCGTGCCAGGAGAGGCGCAGACCGGGACCGTCCGTTGGAACGACGCCACGCCGACCAGTCCTCCGGCCGCGAGCGCCGAAACTTCGGTGACGCTTCAATCGGGTGATGGCACCCGGCGTAGCGTCGAGAAGCGCCAGACCACGGATGAGTTCGGTGGGACGTCAACCTATGAACGGCGCACTACTGTCACGCCGGTACGTTGAGAAAATGAAAAGCAGCTGCAGTGCGAGAGCTGAATTCACACTGCAGCTGCCGGTGTCGCGGTATATTTTGGACACCTCGGGCGGCTAAAACGCATCGCGCTCCAACTCCCTTGGAGAGAAGAATGGCGAACAGGGCTGAGACGGTATGTAAGACGGAAGGAAACAATGCTATCGGCCTATACCCGTCGCCAGCCAGGCGCGTGGAGCAAACGCCTGGTCACCGGTTGAACGCAACTACGACCCCGCCGGCACTCCTCGCAAAAAAAAACGCGCCGACCGGCGCGTCCTATTTGTAACCGCGAGGCCATAGGGCCCCGCCCGGGATTGTTTTCCGCTCGAGTCGTTCTAGATACGGCCCGTCAGCAGCAGAATGAGCAGCACGAGGACAACCAGTCCCAAGCCGCCGCTGGGGTAATAGCCCCAGCTACTGCTATGGGGCCACACGGGAAAGGCACCGATGAGGATGATGACCAGAATGACGAGCAGTATGGTTCCAACGTTCATCGTCGCGCTCCTTTCTCGAGGTTGTGTTCAGGGTCAAGCACGCCGACACTCGCGATGAGTGTCGGTCTTTGCGTTACAGCAGATCAATACTGCGTGGACCGTTTCTCAACGGTGGTCGTGCCATCGTCGTCGCTCGTGCTGGCCTTCTCACGCGTCGTGGTCGTGCCATCGCCATGGGTGACGGATTCCGAAGCGCGGCTCTCGCTTGCGCCGCTTGAAGAATTCTCCTCACTGTAGGTTTCCTTCTTCACTGCGCTCCCGTCTTCATTGCGCCTTTCCACCGTCGTCGAAGACGATTCGGACGCGGAAGGGGTGTCGCGCTCGACAGAGGTGCTCGAACGGGTTTCCACGACGGTTTCGGCGCCGACTGTACCGGCGGCCAGGCAGCTGGCAAAAGCAAAAAGGGCGAGTTTCTTCATGTCGCGCTCCGGATTTCTGAGGTCAGGAACAGAGAGTAGAAGAGCGCCCCGCGCATACGGGATAGGAGCTTCGGCTGTCAGACTGTAGGAGATCGGAACGCGACCAAGCTCGTTCCCCTGGTCATTTTTTCGAGCTGCGGGGCGAGGCGGTGATGCGACGGATTGCGTCTTTGAGGTCGCCGCCCGCCTCGTCGTAGTCGCGCCATGCTCTGGTCTTACGAATGTATTGCGGCGCCGTCTCGATGCTGAAATCCCCGGGATTCAAATCCTTGTTGACCTGTCGCCAGATCAGCGGCATCGAGATTGGAGCACCGGGTCGTGCACGCGGCGACAAGGGTGCCACTGCCGTCGCGCCATGCGCATTGCGCAGATAGTCGAGGAATATGCGCCCGGTCCGGCGTTTCTTGCTCATGTTGACGAGGTAGGCGGCCGGATTGTCCTGGGCCATCGCCAGACACACCGCATGGGCGAAATTCTTGGCGGTCTCCCAGTCGCATGGCCGCCGCTTGGAGGTGACGAGTGGCACGACCACATGCAGTCCCTTACCTCCAGTTGTTTTGCAGAAGCTCGCGAGCCCCAGTGCGTCGAGGCGCACCTTGAGTTCGAGAGCACCTTCAACCACGGTCGGGAATTCAACCTCGGGGCCAGGGTCGAGATCGAACACCAGGCGCCCAGGGACCTCGGGTGAGCCGGGCACGCAATTCCATGGATGAATCTCGAGCGCCGCGATCTGCGCAAGAGCGACCAGCCCTTCTTGATGGTTTACTTCGAGATAAGGCTTGGGGTCGTCCTTCACGGTGACGAGGTCGATGAGACTGGAGGTGCCGGGCATGGCGTGACGTTGAAAAAACTGTTCACCGGCAAGACCATCGGGAACGCGGACAATGGAACAGGGCCGCCCCTGGATATGGGGCAACATCCATTCGCCCGCCAGCACGAGATAATTTGCGAGATCGCGTTTGTTGACTGCCGGGCGCTGTTGAAAGGCCGGCCACAATTCCTTGTCCGGATGGCTGAGCTTGACGCCCAGGATGGTGCTGCCGTTTTCCGTCCCCGGCGACTTCCTTTCCGAGGTCAAGGCCTTGCTCGTGCGCAACGGACGGCTCTTATGGGGCCGCTCCGCCTGCACCTGCCGCGCCGGTTTATCCTCTCTCAAGCCTTTGAATGCCGCCTGCCGAACCATGCCGTCGCCGGTCCAGCCCGCGAACTCGATTTCCGCGACGAGAGTCGGGCGGGTCCAGGTGATGTTCGATGCCGACCGCGGCACCCCGATGCCCGTGAATGGGCACTTGCTCGTGCGTGCCGCGCGCAGACGCGGCTCGAGGCGCGTAACGGCGGCTTCGCCGAAGCCTGTACCTACGCGACCGACGTAGACAAAGTGTTCATCCCTGAACACGCCGACCAGCAACGAGCGGAAGCGGCCGGCCGTGGTCGCCCATCCACCGATCACGACCTCGTGTCCGGCACGACATTTCGCCTTGGTCCAACTGCCGGTGCGGCCTTCCCTGTACGGAGACGATCCCTTCTTGCTGACGATGCCTTCCAGTGCCAGCTTGCACGCCGAGCGCAGCACCGCTTCTCCGCCCTTGGCGAAATGGGCGACATATCTGATAAGTGCATCCTTCTTTGATTTGCCCAGCATCTGTTCGAGGCGGCTCTTGCGCTCGATGAGGCCCAACGAGCGGAGATCGCCACTCGCGTCCCATAGCAGATCGAATGCGAAGTAGACGAGTGCGCCTGTTTGTCCTTCCGAGAGGGCCGCCTGCAAGGCCGGGAAGTCGGGCGAACCCTCGTTGTCCAGGGCCACGACTTCGCCGTCCATGATGCAGTCCGGCAGCTTTGCTGCCGCGGCGGCAAGTGCGGAAAAGCGCGCCGTCCAGTCGAGGCCACTGCGGGTCCGCAACGTGACTTTGCCGCCGGCCACGCGCAACTGCACCCGGTAGCCGTCGAACTTGATCTCGTGCACCCAGTCCGATCCCTCCGGTGGGCGATCGACTATCCGGCAAAGTTGAATGTCGAGGAAGCGTGGCGAGGGCTCGGCGTGCCCTGCGCGGGAGGCTTTGGCGCGCGGTGTTCTGGTCGACTCGACCGCGATCTTTCGCGGGCCTTTTGTGGCCGGCGCGGGTGGCTTCGCTGCGGCGGCCGTCAGGAACGGGACAACGGCGGCGGGCTTACCTTTGGCAATAGCCGACATCGAACGACCGGATGCGACCGACTTGTCCTGCTTCAGCAGGCGGTCGGTGTCGTCTTTGACAGCGAAGGCGTCGTCAATCTTGATCAGCAACCAGTTGTGACGCTTGGTCGCACGCTCCGCCTCATGCATGAGAACGAGATTCCACGCGCCCTCGAGTTTTTCTCCTGCGAGGACGAACTCCAGATGGCCCTTCTTCAAGGCGCTGCGTGGCGACCCGCCATCATGCCTCATCTGCCAGAAACCCCGGTCCCAGATCTGCACCGTACCGCCGCCGTATTCCCCGGCGGGAATCGTGCCTTCGAAGTCCCCGTAGTCGAGCGGATGATCCTCCACTTCCACGGCCAGTCGCTTGACCCCGGCCTTGAGCGAAGGGCCCTTGGTGACGGCCCAGGATTTGAACACGCCATCGACTTCAAGGCGCAGGTCGTAATGGAGGCGTCGCGCTTCATGCTTGTGGATGACGAATCGATTGCGCCCGACGGAAGCAATCTGTTCGGCGCCCGATGGCTCCGAGGTCTTATCGAAATTCCGCTTCGTGCGGTACTGCACCAACTGCTTCTTGGCGGCCATTGCCCTACCTCATCTGCATCATCCAACTCTGTGGTGCACGCGCATCGCTCTGCCGACCTCGTATCGGCCAGCACACGCGATACTGGCAAAGACCCGAGGAAGGGCGCTGTAGTCCTGATCGAAGGCGAGCGTAGGCCTGTTGCGTCTTGCGCAAGAGTATCCGTTGCGTTGATGCGACGAGGCGTTTTGAAGAGAAGTTAATACGCTGCGTTTTGTAATTCTTACCGCATCCGTCGCCCTACGACGCGTCGGAATAGCCGGTCTTGGCGCTTCCTTTGAGTGGCACAACGATTGCTATCTGCCCCTCAGGAAAAGCGTCAGGTCGCGCATATGAGTTCTGTGCCGGCGTCAGCAGGACTGTTCTGCATCCAACCAGCAACGCTCCTTGTGTGGCTATGGCATCACTTCGCTTTTCCATGCGGAACTCACTTCCGGTGAGGCTCACTGACATGGTTGTGCTTCCAAACTGAATTCGTCTCGCTCGCAGGCCGCATTTGCCTGCTGGGCGCGCGCTTCACCCTATCCCCGAGTGTTGAAGCGCTTACTTGAATACGGGGCGGAGATGATGAAATGACTAAATTGCCGATCGCATTGTCGTTACTGGCCTTGAGCAGTGTTGCTGCGGCCGAGCCCGACACCGCTGCGCCGTATACGCCCGATCCCGGCCCCCACAAAGGGAACTGGGAGGCCACCCTGACCGGAACCGGTCTGTCGAGCGATGATTTCGACAGTTCGAATTTCGGGATGACCGCCTCGCTCGGCTATTACATGAGCGAGAACGTGATCTTCACCTTGAAACAGGGCGTGCAGCTCGACGACAACGACGACGCCACTTTGGCTGCCGGCAGGACCATTCTGCAGGCCGCCTACCAGTGGGACCGCGGAAAGTGGCAGCCCTACATCGGCATGAACGTGGGCGGTGTCTATGGTGGCGCGGTGGACAACGAGGCTGTCGCAGGTCCTGAAATCGGCCTCAAGTACTTCGTCAACGAGAGCACTTTCGTGTTTGGCAATATTGGTTATGAAGTGCCGGTGGACGAATGCTGTGGGGATGGGGTGGTTCCTTATTCCGTCGGTATCGGCTTCGACTTCTAACGGATTCGAAAAGGTCGCAGAGCAGGGCGGCGTGATCGCCGCTCCACCGCCATTTGTGAGGAAACCTAGCAATGAAACATTCAAACAAAGCGATACCCAGGATATTCGGCGCGCTGGTCTGCGCCGTCTCCTGGTGTCAGGTTGGAGCGCAGAACGCGCCGAGCACGGGCGGCTCGGGCGAGTTTGCCCAGGCGCTCGCGCGTAATTATGAGGCGCTGTCCCGAGCGGAAGCGGAACAGGGCGACCGGCGTGATGCGCGGACCTATGCCATGCGTGCGGAGGCCGCCAGTGCGGGTAATCCGCCAGCGCCTGACGATGGGGCCGCCCGCCTGCCGTTTCTGAATGCCAAGTATCTTCCGGAGTTGACGGAAGCGCGCGATCGTCTGATGCGTGGATTGGGCAGCAGCATGGTTTTGGAGCGGGCGCCGGCTTCGGCGGCGCGCGCGCAGAGTTCCTATGATTGTTGGCTCGAACAGGCGGAAGAGGGACTTCAGCCGGAAGACATTGAAGCCTGCAAGAGTTCCTTCATGACGGCCATCGGCGAAGTCGAGAGCGCCAGCACTGCGGTTGCCCAGACCGAAGAGCCGCCGCCCCCGCCCCCGCCGGCTCCCGTTGAAGCGCCGGTGGAGCGCACGCCGAACAAGTTCCTGGTGTTCTTCGATTTCGACAAAGCCGAGGTCACGACCGCAGCCAGGGAAGTCCTGCAATCATTCCAGGCGGACATGGAAAGCAATGGGGTGAGAACGGTGGTTGCCGTCGGCCATACCGATACGTCGGGTACCGACAGCTACAACCAGCGCTTGTCGCAGCGTCGCGCTGAAGCCGTGCGCCAAGCCCTGATGCGCAATAACGTGCCGGCAGAGCGTATCGAAACCGAAGCGCGGGGTGAGTCCGAACCGCTGGTCGCCACTGGCGACGGCGTACGCGAACCCCAGAATCGTCGCGTCGAACTTACTGCGCACTGAGATGCGAAGACGATTCCGCGGCGGATACCGGCAGGGCATCCGCCGCGGGGCCGCCCAAACGAACGCCCGGCCCAGTCGCTTTGACCGCTGCGCGCGGTGACTTGGCCGAGGTTTCAGTGGCCGCCACCTGAACCCGAAGTGCGTCATGACTACACAGCTTGACCCGATGGTTCGCTCCCAACGCGACGTCGTCCAGCATGTCGCTGAAATGGCGGGTCGACATGACGTTCAGATGTTGAAAAAGCGCGGTACCCGCCGCGCAGTATCCGCTCCGGTTGGCATTGCTGCGACTCGATTCCTCATTGGCGAGGCGGGTGATGAACTGGTCCATGCGCGCTTCAGCGCGGCGGCCGAAATGGCGCGCGAAATAACGCCGAAGCGCAATCGCCTGTTCTGCGAGGGCGGGCCGCATGCCCCGGACCACGGTGTTGTATTCCGTCTGGGATCCGCAGGCGAGCGCCGTGACCATCATGCGCGTCTGAATGACGCGCGCGCCCAATGCGCGATACTCGTTTGGCAATGCGCACTCGGCGGCGCCGACCGACTGAGTCATGCTGGCGAGCAGCATCGTAACGATAATCCCGCGGCCGTGGAGTCGGTTCCTACGCATAGTGCTTCATGCTCCGGATTCAGGCGGCGCCGATCATACTTCAATAATTCCGAGCTTGCTGCCCAACATGTGGAAAAGAAATGCATCGCCATGTTCGAGGCGCATGGTGAACCCGCGCGACGACTTCATTCCGAGGCGGTCAACCCGTGACTGCGCACATGCCGCGCCCAATGGTGTGGGTCCTGCGGGCGATGGTGATCGTGATTGTGCTCGTGCTGCTCGCGGGCGGCTATTTCATCTGGTTGTTCGACTGGAATCGCCTACGCACCCCCTTGGGTGACGCCGCTTCCGAACGCGCGAATCGCAAGATAGTCATCAACGGAGACATCAAAGTGCGGTGGGGGTGGCCGGCCAGCCATCTGGAGGTGGGCGGCATTGAAGTCGGCAATATCGAGCAGGCCAGCGCGCCGCAGATGCTCGCGATTGATTCTTTGAGTCTCAATTTGGACTTGAAGAGCCTGCTGACGGGCGACCTGCGATTCAGAAACATCCATCTGATAAAGCCGCAGCTCATATTGGAGAAACTGCCGGACGGCAGTGTCAACTGGCAATTCGCCGATAACCCCGCGGGCAGCGTCGCGCTGGCTCCGCTGCCCGACAGCCGCGGAGAATTTCCCATCATCGACAATCTTCTGATTGAAGACGGATTGATCAGCTACAGAAACCTCAAAAGCGGCACCACGATGGAAGTGCGCGCCGCGACTGTGCAGGGCGATGCGGGCAAGTCGACTGATGAACTCAGTTTCGAGGGCAAGGGCATCGTCAGAGGTCAGCCTTTTCGCTTCTCGCTCAGCGGTGGAAGTGTGGTTGCGCTACGCGACAGCGCCGCTCCCTTCCCAATCAGCGCGACAGTGGTGGCGGGAAGTACCCATGCTTCCATTCAGGGCACCGTCTCCGACCCGATTGCGATGAAAGGACTGGCGGTGACGATGCGGGTCGGCGGCAACAACGCGGCCGACCTGTTTCCCTTGACCGGCATCGCGCTGCTGCCGACCCCGCCCTACGAAGTCGCCGGCCAGCTCGAATACGCGGACGACGTCTGGGTATTTCGCGACTTTGCGGGTCGCATGGGCCGCAGCGACCTGTCCGGCCAGTTGCGCTGGGACACCAGGGCGACGCGACCGCGACTCACGGCAAGCTTCAAAAGCGAGCGCCTGGATCTGGCCGACCTCAAGGGGTTCATCGGCGTCAAACCGCAGGGCGAGGATGAAGACGAGCGCGTCATTCCCGACCTGCCGCTCGATATCAGCCGTCTTCAGGCCATGGACGCGGATGTCGATTTCTCCGGCGTTCGCCTGATCTCGGAGAACATGCCGGTCGACGATTTCCATGCTCACTTCCTGCTCGAAAACCGCGTGCTGGAGGTCAAGCCGGTGCGCTTCGGCAGTGGCGCCGGTAATGTGGCGATGTGGATACGCATCGACGCGCGCAAACAGCCTGTGCATATCACCACCCATGCCGAGGTCAGCCGCTTGTCGATAGCCAAGGCACTCGAGAATGCGTCCTCGCGCCTCGGTGAAGAGAATATGACGCAGGGCTACCTCGGCGGCACCGCCGATCTGAGCGGTACCGGCGTGAGCCTGCGCGACATGCTGGCGAGTGCAAATGGGCAAATCGGCCTCGGAATGGAAGGCGGTCAGATGAGTCATCTGATCGTCGAACTCCTGGGTCTCGACGTCGCCGA
>Ga0208492_1000777_pt1 | contig 24374 bp, 24 predicted proteins | sample Subbioar_CSW14AB_FD_184820 | JGI IMG/M metagenome (GOLD analysis project Ga0208492, IMG submission 184820) | Serpentinite rock and fluid subsurface biosphere microbial communities from McLaughlin Reserve, California, USA - CR12Mar_CSW14AB (SPAdes) | ecosystem: Environmental > Terrestrial > Deep... | reverse complement strand
GTTCGCCCACAGCCATCCGAAGTGCGAGACGCAACCGAACACGAAGCCCCAGCCGAGCAACACGCGCGCCCGGTCGGCCGTGTTCATCTCCGACCCCCAGGCGCGCGCCATCTCGGTGAGCCAGCTCATGACAGCAGCTTTCTCAGCGCTGCATAGTCGGCTTTCGAGTTGTGGCGCTTGTCCATCGGGACAGCTTTCACCAGCACGACCGCGATATCGCCCAGCGCCCTTGCCCGCGCCTGCATGTCGCTTAGCGACAGGCCGTCGCCTTCCAGCGCCAGCCGCGCCTGTCCATCGCCGGCCAGCAACGCGGCCTGCTTCACGCCGGGCCAGCTGAGCGCGGCTGTTTCCACCGCAAACGGGAACAGCTCGCCGCTTGCCGCCTCGCGCCGGCCGAGCAGCCACAGGCGGCCGTGTTCGTCGATCCGCGCCGCGTCGCCGGTGCGATGCCACAGGACGCCATCGCGGGTGAACTTGGTGGAGAGATTGTCGGCGGGATCGAGATAGCCACGGTTCACATGCGGGCCAGCGACGAAGACTTCGTGGTCGCGCAGCTCGACCCGGATCTCCGGGATCGGCGTTCCGGCCAGAAGGCCGACGCCAGCGGCCATGGCGGTCCAGTCCGCTTCGGTGATGTCGGTCAACGCGAGGTGTGCGATCGGTTCGGCTTCGGTGGAACCGTAGACGGCGTGGACGGCAGCGTTGGGCGCGACCTTTACAATGGCGCGGAGCAGGTTGGGAAACACCGGGCCGCCGCCGGTGAAGACGGCGGAAAGCTGGGGCATGGGCGGCGCCCTCTCGGCGATGCGGGCGATCACGGCGGGCGGCGCGATGACACGTTTGACGCCATGACGTTTCATCTGCTCGCGCAGCGTCGCGCCATCCAACTTCGCGGGGCGCGTCAGCTTGCCGGCGGGAATGACGCTGGTGGCGCCGGCGGCGAGGTTCGACAGGATGAAGACCGGCAGGGAGATCAGGTCAACATCGCCGGGCTTCGTCTGGCGCAGGTGTTCGAGCAGGTCATGCTGCAGCATCAGGAAGTCCGCCGAGCGCACGATGCCCTTGGGACGACCGGTGGAGCCGGAGGTGAAGGTGATCAGCGCAGGCGCATCGCCAGGCAGATGCTCCAGTGGCTCTTCGCCTGCCGGGGCATCGTCATCGAAATCCGGCAATAGTTTCAGCCGGTGCAGCTCCGGCACGGCGAGGCGGATCGCGTAGCCAACCCCTGTTGTAGCCATGGCTTTCGGTTGCGCCGCTTCGACCGCGACACGCAGGCCCTTCATTCCGGCCGCCGGTTCGGGGAACATGACGACAGCGCCGAGGCGGAACACGGCCAGGATGGTTTCGTAAAGCTCGACCGAGACGCCGCGCGCAATCAGCACGACATCGCCCCGGCCGATGCCGGCCTGGCGGTAAGCCGATGCGCGCACTGCAGACGCCCGCGAGAGTTCTGCGTAGCTGACAATCCGCCCCTTCGGCGTGATGATCGCCGCAGCCTCCGGCCGCGACGCGACCTGAGCGAGGAATGTCTCGATCAGGTTCAAAGCGCGCCGCCCCACAGGGCATAGCGGCGGAACACCTTCCCGCCCTTGCCGCCGCTGTGCGCCGCCGAGAGATTGCTTTCATGCATCAACGCGTGGATCACGTTGGCAAAGCCCTTGGCCTTGGCGCGCACGTGAAACTCGTTGGCCAGCATCGACCCGCCGCCCTTCGCGCGCGAGGCGTAGGTCTTGAGGATCACGGCTTTCGATGCCTGGTCGGACGGGTTGGGCAGGGCGAACAGGAAGCCCTTCAGCGCCCCGGCCTCATCCTCCAGCAGCAGGACGAGTTCTGGATCAATGACACCCAGCACAGGACGATAGCTGGCGAGGAAAGGCTCCAGCGCGATCGGCTGGTAGAAATGATTTGAGGCGAACGCTGCGAGCGACAGCGCATGGACGCGCGTGAGTTCCGCCTCGGCTTGCGCGGGATCGAACTGCCGCAGTTTCAGGCCCGCCACGACGGTGTGGCTATCCAGCTCTTCTGCCGGAATCACCGCCGACACGTAGCGGGAGACGATCTGCAGCCCGGATTGCTCGAACGCCGCCACATAGTGCTCGGGGTTCGACGGCTCCATCAGGAAAGGCGGGCGGCCGTCGCTTTCGATCACCAGCCGGTGCTTAGCCCACGTGTTTCCATCCATCGGGCCGAGCACCGCCTCGAAGCCTTCGGCCTTCAGAGCCGCCATAGCCTCGCGGATCGCGCGCCCACCAGCCTCGGCTGTTTCGCAGGTGAACGCGCCGATGGCCGCTGTGCGTTTGCCGTCCAGCGACGGCGCATCGCGAAAGATGGTCAGGCTTGCGCCCGGAATGTTCACGCTGTCCGTCATGGCGGCGACAGCGGCAGCGCGGCAAGACCTATCGTCATGCTCAGCCCTCCCAGCATCATCCACGGGCGATCACAATCGCGCCGGCGCAGGATCCATCCCGCAATCGCCAGCACGATGATACCGCCGAGCCCGACCAGCGTGAACACCAGCGCCGGTTCGCTCTGGCCTTCCGACCAGTAAGTCCGGATCGACATCGCGGCCCATGCGATCAGCACGGCAATGCCCACGCGCCAGGCCGACTTCGCAAAGCGCGCGGCAATCCCGGCCGCCAGCCCCGCGAAGGACAGATTGAAGCCGTGGATGGTATCCATGCGCGCGGCATTGCTGCCCACGAAATAGAACAGCGCCACGGCGAGGATCACCAGCAGCAGGTTCAACGCATCGTGGGGTGGGCGTTCCGGTTTGCGGATGCTGATCGCGGCGAAATAGGTCGCCACGGCGATGCCCGGCATGATGATGCTGGGCGGTTCGGCGAAGATGGCGATGCAGAAGAACAGCGTCGATCCGACGGCGAGGAAGTGCCGGTCCTCGCCCGCGCGATGGCGCGTTACGTAGAGCAGCGCTACGAGGATGATCAGGAACATGCCCGCCAGCGTGGCGAGACCGCTGGCGCCAGCCGAGATCAGGTTGGCCAGCAGGAAGTAAAGCCCGAGCGGGATGAACAGGTTGTCCAGCCCGCGCCAGCTCGCCGCCTCCAGCAGCGCTCCGAACACCGCCGTGATGAAGGCCAGCAACACCGCCTCGCCGCGCCCGATCTCGGTGAAAAGCAGGAAGCAGATCAGCGACAGCAGCCACGCCGTGACCGCGAACACGACAACACCCTCAACGCTCTTCTTGCCTTCCTCGATCTGGAACACCCGCCGCCCATAGCGCGAGCCGACCAGCGCGCTCGCCGCGTCGCACAGGGTGAGGATCAGGATCGGCAGGATGTAGAGCACCGGGCCCGGAGCGAGCTTGTGGTGCATGGTGTTGGAGATGAAGTGGCCATCCTTCAACCAGAACAGCAGCGCGACGGAGATGGCGAACAGGATCTCGCCATAGGAGTCCCGGTTCACCGCGTGCAGCCCGTCGCCCAGCGTCTTGCGCATGACGCCGCGCGCCAGCGCGAATACGACGAGCGCCAGCCCGCATGTCGCCAGCACTTCCCACGCCTGCGAGAACACATAGGGGAAGGTGAGGCAGTAAACGCCGAGACTGATGTGGATCAGCTTCCGCCTCACCTCGGGGTCGGCCTTGGCCAGGCCAGACAGCCGCGACACGCTGAACAGCACGACGGCCAGCAGGATCACCGATCCGCCGATCTTGCCTGCGCTGGCCAGCGCCTCGTTCAAATGACTTCCTCGATCACGAAGTCCGAATAGAAGAACGCCTTGTCCAGCGGCTTCAGCTTCGCCTCCAGCTCGGCATTGGTTGTCACGCGCGAGGCCAGCGACGCCGGCACGCGCCGCGGGGCCATCATGTTCCAGTAGGCGATCCGCGCGCCCGGCCGCGAGGCAGCCAGGATCGTCGCGTAGGCTTTCTCATGCGCCTCGGGCGACATGTATTCGAAGATATCCGAGAGGTTGAACGCATCCGCCTTCACGCCTTCATCGGCGAGCGTCTCCACCGTGCAGAGCCGGATATCCAGCCTGTCGATCCGCTCGCGGATGACTTCGTGGCGCTCGGCCTCCAGTGCACGCGGCAGCGCTTCGCCATGCTCGCCGGTGAGAATCCAGTGCAGGTAGGGGTTAACCGACGGGTCCTGCTCGACCAGCGCCTTGCTCGTTAAGCGTGCAACCTGCGCGGATGGGCCGCCCTCGACATGGTCAAAGAAGGCCGGATCGCGCCCCAGCCGCCCCATGACGAAGCGCGAGAAGAACACCCGCACCATCATGCGCCAGCCCCAGATGTTCCAGCTCTTGTCGTAGAACGTCTTGCGTCCGGCTGCATCGCGCGGCCGCATCAGGTCTTCGATCGTTCCGGCATTGTGGATGAAGGGCAGAACCCACTGACGGAAAATCCTGAAATAGCGTTCGAACTTCCCGATGCCGCCGACGCCGTGCTTGACCACCTCATCCTTCTGCGCCGCCCAGAAAGCCTGATCATCGGCCGACAGGTGTGACGCAGCCTGCTCCAGCAGGTGCGCCCGGCGACCGGAGGGGCGCGAGCCCATCAGCTCGAGAAATTCTTCATGCGTGTGCGTCTTGTACATCGCCACGCGCATGCGCACGCAGGCAAGCTGTGCGGGGTTGAGGTCCACGGCGATCACGCGCTCGGCCCCCTCGGCCAGCAGCGCGAAGGCGTTGTCGCCAGCGGAGGCGATCGAGACGACAGTGTCGCCAGCCTTCGGGCGCAAGGCAGCAACAAGAATGTCCGCATCCTCCCATGCCTGCGCATAGCGGATGATGTCGAACCTGGCGCGCTTGGCGATATCCGTCTCGGCCATGGCTATTGCCCCGCAATCCTCTCGACCGTTCCGGCGCCGCCGTCCAGCCGCACAACATCCCCCGTCTTCAACCACTGCGTCACGCCCTTGAGCGAGACGACACACGGCACGCCCATCTCCCGCGCCACGATGGCCGAGTGCGAGAGGAGGGAGCCCCGCTCCGCAATCACGCCCGCGGCGTTGGCGAACACCGCAATCCAGCCCGGATCGGTGTGGCGCGCCACAAGTATCTCACCCGGCGCGAGCGCTTCGACGCGCGGATCCTCGATCATGCGCACCTTTGCTGTGACGATGCCCTTGCAGCAGGCAATCCCCTTGCGCGTCTCGCCGGCTTCGACCGAGGGGGCAGCCTGCTGCGCCGCCAGCCCGGCAACGCCGGAGATGTGCGCGCCGCTGACGCTGAACCTTTCGGGCGGATCGGGGCGGACCAGCTGTTCTTTCCATTCCGCCGCACGCATGCGCGACAGGGAGCGCAGGTCTCCGGTGATTGCCGCGCCTTCGACGGCGCCGAGGAGTTCGTCGACGGTAAGGTTGAAGACATCGCGCCGGTCGTCCAGCACGCCCGTCTCGGTCAGGCGCGCCCCGAGCGCGAGGAAGATGCGGCGGACGCGACCAAACAGACGTGTGCGCTCGAAGCGGAGATTCTCGCGGTCGCGCACGCGCGCCTTGGCCCAGCTGAGCAGCCAGCGCGCCAGCATGCGCTTCAGCGGGTCTTCAACCAGCAGATGAAGGTTCTTCGGCGCTTCCTCCAATCGAGCGCCCTCGCGGGTCACGGCTGCGGCGGCGATCGCCTTCAGCACCTGCGCCGGATCTTCGTGCAACGTGCGGCTTTCCAGCTTCAGTTCCTGTGTGCAGCGGTCGCCGAACTTGGCGATGTAGCGGTCGAACGCGTCGCGCAGGTCCGGGAAGGCGTTGACAGCCGTCTCGTCGCCCTCCGCGAGGCGGCTGACGATGTCCGGCTTATTGCGCACCATGGCGCCCATCTCGCGGATCATGCGGGCGGGCTCCGCGGAGACGATGTCGCCCTGGCCGATCAGCATGTTCGACAGGAAGGCGAGGCCATCATCGCCCGCCCAGCTGGTCATCGACTTCTGCGCAGCGCCGAACGCGATCATGCAGAGGAAGTCGTTCACCAGCGGCGCATCCCACTTCGCCAGCAGCTTCCGCTCCAGCAAGCGATACTCCGCCGCAAGCGCCACCGCCGGCATAGCGTCGATCTCGGCATCGGGCCGCGCCAGGGCATCGTTCAGGCGGTCGTAGAATTCGCGGATGGTCGGCTCGATCCGCACCTCATGCCAGATCAGGCCGAGGCCCACGCGGGCGAACTTCAAGTTGTCAACGAACTTCTCACGGCCACTGGTCGAGGGCGGCGCGATGCGATCCGCCATCTCCTGCGGCAGGGCTTCCGAGACGCCCATCATGCCTTCCATGAAAGCGCGATTGGCCTTGAAGCCCGGAAACAGCGCGAGGCCGCGATACCAGTTCAGCAGGTTGTAATAGACCCGACCATCCACGCGGCCGAGCATGTTCTCGAACACCGCGCGGTGTTCCTCCACATCCGTCGCCGGCACGCCCATCAGGCGCGCGAAGGCCTGGTAGACGTGGCTGTAGACATAGCGCGCGAACGAGAAGGTCAGCGGCGAGGTGACGCCCGGATAGCTTTCGACGATGTTGGAGTTGTCCCAGATCGTGATGTCGTCGCTTGTGGTTGCTTGCACCAATGTGGTGATCGGCCGCGACTGCAGCATGTGCAGCCCGGCGCGATCGAACGCCCACTCGATGTCCTGCTGCGATCCGAAATGCTCCGCCGCGCGCCGGGCCATGGCGGCGACCTGCGCCCGCTCGGCTTCGGACAACACGAAGTCATCGCCAACACGTTCCGCTTCGATGGTCGCGCCATCGAGGGCGATGCGATAGCTGTCGCCATCCGCCTCGCCGCCGACGAGACGATCCGCGAGCCCCTCGATGGCGCTGATCACGACGACACCGCGATCGCCCGACACCGGATCGGCGGAGAACGCCACACCCGCTGCACGCGCTTCAACCATCACTTGAACAACGACGGACGGCGGCTGCGGTGCGCCAGAGAGGCCTTTCGCCTTCCGGTACTCCGCCAGGGTTTCGCTGAAGCCGGACGTCCACACGCGATGCGCCGCCGCCGCAACATCGTCTGCGGCAACATTCAGTTCCGTTTCGAACTGACCGGCATGCGCGCTGTCAGCGCCGTCTTCCTCGCGGCCAGAGGAGCGCACGGCGAACCGCCCTCCCCTGCCCAGCCACATTATCCCCTCGTTTACCCCTGCCAGCGCGTCGTCCTTGAGGCCTTTCTCTTCGAAAGCCTCCGCCGAGATGACGAAGAAAGCCGGCACCGGGAAAGTCGCAGCCAGCTTCGCCAGCGCGGCGCCCTTTCCGCCGGCGGCGGCTGCCGACATCGCAGCATCGCCTGTCAGGATGAACGGCGCTTCGCTGTTCATGCAGCCCCCAGCACGCCGGTGACGATCATGAACAGCAGCGGGATGACGCCAAGCAACAGGTAGTTCGCCAGCACGAAGACGCCGCTGCCGGTTTCAAGCGCTTTGGCCGTCTTCGTCGTCGGCGTACCGGCGTAGTCGATGGCGCACCACGCGCACCACGCCGTGACAAGCGCGAGGCCACCCAGCATCCAGACGCCCGCGTCGGAGCGAACATTGATGAACGCCGCCAGCGCGGACCCGGCCAGCAGGATGCATAGCACGGCAATACCTGCGCGCCCCGGCCCCCACAGCTTCGAATACGTGTCAACGCCTTCACACTCCTGATCCGGCGCCCAGCATTTCCGTGCGATCTCGATGGCCGATCCGTTGATTAGCGAGAGCAACAGGAAAGCGCCGAGCGTGAAACCGAACCCGCTGTGGCCGCCATCGCCATGGGGAAGCCAGTCGCAGGCCGTGGCGTAGAGATCGATCAGCGGCATGATCGCCATGTGACTGACCATGTAGACCAGCGGGCGCTTCTTCAGCCACGCCGGAACGAAGAACTCCTTCGTCATCACCGCCAGCCACGCCCACACCAGCGCCAGCAAGCCCAACAGCCGCCAATCCAGCCACGCCGTCAGCGCCACCTGCGCCACCGCCACGCCGATCGCGACTGCGCGCAGCTCGGCCAGCGTGACCAGCCCACGTGGCACAGGCCGCTCCGGGCGGAACTTCGCGTCCTCTTCATTGTCCTTGTGTTCGTCCGCGACGCGCAGCTGGAAGAAGATGCCAAACAGGACCAGAATGGCCACAAGGATTGCGCTCAGGCTTGGCCCACCATCCCGCAGCATGGCCGACAGGCAGACCGCGGACGCGCCGAACGCCACGATCAACGCGCCGTGCTTGAACACGGGAAAGCGTTCGGCCTGGTATTCCCACAGCCGCGCGCCGAGAACGCGCGCATCCTTGCGGAGCGGAGGTGAGGCGGCCTCGCTCACGCCTTGCCCCGCGCCAGGTTCTTGTGCGCGCTGGCAAACTCGTGCGCGCAAAGCGCCCCTATGATCGACAGCTCGCCCGCAAGGCATACCGCCGCACAGACTTCCGCAAACGCCCGCGCACTACCCGCGCCCTTGAGGCCAAGAATGTTCAGCCCCGCCGCCTGCGTCGGCAGGCTCGTGCCGCCGCCGACAGTTCCCACGATGATATTTGGCAACGTCACCGAGACGAACAGCTTGTCATCCGCCCGCGTCTCGATGCGCGTCACGCCGACCGCGCTCTCCGCCACGCACGCCGCATCCTGTCCCGTTGCGAGATAAAGCGCCGCGAGGCCATTGGCATAATGCCCCTGCACACCAATCGACCCCGACATCACGCCGCCCAGCGCCGACATGCGCCAGTACTGTTCCATCCGCTCTGGCGTCGTGTGCAGCTGCTTCCGTACCTCTTCGCCGGAGAGTTCAACCGATGCTGTAACTTTCCGCCCACGCACGCCGACGAACGACATGGCCGACGCTTTCTTGTCGCCCGAGAAGTTGGCCTCCACGAACCAGTAGAGCGGCTTCACCGGAGAACGTTCCTCGATCGCGCGGCACACAGCCTCTGTCGCGATCGTCACCATGTTCTGTCCGGCCGCGTCCCCGGTCGTGTAGCTGAACACCAGATAGACGTGATCGCCCTCGACGTGCGGGCTCATCTCCACCAGCTTGCCATGGCGGGTCGTGGTCTCCGCCGCCGCCTTCAACATCTCGAAATTCTGGCAGATCCACGCCACGAACAGTCCGGCTTCGGTGGTCGACGCAAACGCAAACCCGGGCGAGCGATGCACCGCCTCCGCGAGCGTCCCCGTCGTCGCCCCGCCGACAGATGAGATCAACCGCGCCCCGCGCCCATAGCTCGCCACCAGCGCCGCTTCGCTCGTCGCCAGCGGCACGTAGTAATCACCCTTCGCGAAGATGCCATTCACCCGCAGCGGCCCGACTACACCCACAGGGATGCGCAGCGTGCCGATATAGTTTTCGACATTGTGCTCGTAACGCTCCAGCTGCTCCTGCGCCTTCGCATCGTAGAGCTCGGCCTTGTCCGCTTCACCCGCGCCGGAATTGCCGAGCAGCACTTTCCAGTTCGCCGCTGTGAAGGTTGGCTCCAGATGCTTCGCCGGTCTGATCCACGGCTTCAGCGGCGTTGTGGTATCGGGACGGCTGCGCTGCGCCAGCTCAGCCGTCGACCGGCCAGCCAGCATCGCCGCGATCATCCGCTGCGCAGCCTCGAAAGCACTTGGCATGCCCGTCCCTTCAGCTGCCGTACCCATTCCGGGTCGGCTGCATAGATCGGGCAATTTGGGGAAAACTCAAGGCGGGGCCGGGCCATACCCGCCGCAATGCCGTAACCTTGACCCAACGATGCCAAAGCCGGAAGCGCCACGCGCGAATCGTGGCGGCCTACTTCTCCGGCTGCGGCGGGAAAACCAGCAGCGCGGTATCATAGCCCCACGCCTTGATCTTCGCCGTCAGCTCGGTGAGCAGAGCCTCGCCCGGCTGCGGGTTGCGCGTGAAGATGTTCACCTCGCCGAAGTCCGGCGTCGCGGTGATGAACCAGCTGTAGTCGTCAGCCAGCGCCACCACCCACGTTTCGCGGCTCACGAACGGGAAATAGTCGACGCGGATTTTCGCATTCGTGCCCGGGTCAAGGATATGGCCCGTTCCCTCGACCACCTTCTCATTGCCGTCCAGGGTCTTGTCGCGGCACGAGTCGCGAACACCGACTTCGTTGGCCTTGTCACGCGCCGCATAACGGGTCACGCCGGCGACGCAGCCCTGCGTTACCCAGTTCGGCCGGAAAGCTATTTCGTGCCAGTCGCCAGTGTAGAGACGGGCGAAGTCGACGGACGGAACCGGAGGCGGCGCGCCCCCGGGGCCGGATGAGGTGATGCAGCCGCTCATGGGCAACGCAAAAGCGACCAGTAGGGACGTGAGGAGCTTTTTCATGCACGTTGTACGCGCCAGATCGCCGGTTGGAGCACATGGCAGCGCAAGATTTGGCGAAAGCCGTGTGCGGCCTCATATTTCCCAGCGATGATCCGCCCCGAGGACCTTCTCCGCCCCACGCCGCAGGGACTTTATTGCCCGCCCGGCGACTTCTACATCGACCCTGTGCGCGGCGGGGTTGATCGCGCTGTCGTCACCCACGGGCATTCGGACCACGCCCGCGCCGGCCACGGCGCCGTGCTGGCCACGCCTGAGACGATCGAGGCGATGGCAACGCGTTACGGCGAGCGTTTCACGCAGGCGCGCCAGCCCGTCAGCTATGGCGAGACGACCAGCATCGGCGATGTTCAAGTGACACTTCATCCGGCCGGCCACGTCATTGGCTCGGCGCAAGTGGAGGTGAGGTGGAAGGGCCTCTCCATGGTGTGCACCGGCGACTACAAGCGCCGCCATGATCCGACGTGCCGGCAGTTCGAAGTCGTACCGTGCAATATCTTCATTTCCGAAGCGACCTTCGCACTGCCCGTCTTTCGCCACCCAGATAGCGCAGGCGAGGTGGCCAAGCTGCTCGCCTCTATCCGCGCCTTCCCGGACCGCGCGCATCTGGTCGGCGCGTACGCCTTCGGCAAGGCCCAGCGTGTCATCCGCGAGCTGCGTGACGTCGGCTATCAGGAGACCATCTACATCCACGGCGCGATGAAGGCGCTTTGCGACATGTACCAGCGGCTCGGCGTCGATCTGGGGCCGCTGTCGCCCGCCACGCTGGAGAAGGGCCAGCGCAAGGAAAGCGCGAAGTTCGCCGGCAGGATCATCATCTGCCCGCCCTCCGCCACCTCGACGCCCTGGGCCGAACGCTTCCCCGACCCGGTGATTGCCTTCGCCTCCGGCTGGATGAACATCCGCCAGCGCGCCAAGGCCAGCGGCATCGAGCTACCGCTCATCCTCTCCGACCACGCCGACTGGGACGAACTCACGCAAACCGTCCGTGACGTGAACCCCGACGAGCTCTGGGTCACCCATGGCCGCGACGATGCGCTCGCCCGCTGGGCCGAGCTGGAAGGCCGCAAGGCGCGGCCCCTCCATCTGGTAGGGTATGAGGACGAGGCGGGCGAATAGCGCCGCTCCGCACAACTTCTACGCGCGGCCCCTTCCGGAAGGCCGCAACCCACGGCATTACTGTCCTCGCATGCCTTATCGTTCACTCAATGCCGACCGGATCGAAGCGACACTGGAAACGCTGCACCAGCGTATCCAGGAACGCTTTCCCAATCGCGGCCTCGCCAATCTGTGCAAGCAGCTTCTGGAGATCGCGCGGGAGGACAAGCGGAAGCTGTCCTACGTCGCTCAACCGAATATCTGGCTGCGGATTGGCGTTGGTATCGCCATTGCCCTCGGCGCACTCAGCCTGATCGCCTTCGGTTTCGGCATGACCATCATGGGGCTGGAGTTCGGCCGCGAGGTCTCGAACGTCCTGCAGGGCGTCGATGCGGCGGTGAACACCATCGCGCTTTCGGGCGCGGCCAGCTGGTTCCTGCTCAACCTCGAAAGCCGCTGGCGCCGCCGCGCCGTGCTGAACGACCTGCACGAGCTGCGCTCCATCGCCCATGTCGTCGACATGCACCAGCTGACGAAGGACCCGACCCAGCTGTGGAAGGGCTACCAGTCCACCGCCTCGTCGCAAGTCCACGACATGACCGAGTTCGAGCTGATCCGGTATCTCGACTATTGCAGCGAGATGCTGTCGCTCACGGGCAAGCTGGCCGCGCTCTACATGCAGGACATGCGCGATCCGGTGATCATCGAGGCCGTCAACGAGATCGAGGACCTGACTACCAGCCTCTCGCGCAAGATCTGGCAGAAGATCATGATCCTCCAGCAAAGCTCGCGCGGCTGGGGTCAGTAGCTACATTGCCTTGAACCGTGCATCCGCACGCGCGATCACCTCGCCATCCGCCGTGACAAACGCCTGCGCGAAGCACAGCGTCTTGCCCGCCTTCACATACTGCGTGTCGACCTCCACCCACTGTCCCAGCTTCGCCGCGCCGATGAAGTCCGTCGCCATCGACACTGTCACGAGCCCGCCTTCCGGCTTGCGGTCTGCCCCCGCGAGCACCTGCCCGCAGCTCAGCCCCATCGCATTATCCGCCAGCGCCGCGATCAATCCGCCATGCAACATCCCGCGCGAATTGGTGTGCGGCTCCCTCACGTAAAGCCCGATGACAACCCGGTCCGGCAGCGAGCGCGAATACAGCGGCTCCCACGGGTCGGTCAGCGGCGACTTACGGAAATGGGGCTGGAACCCCTCGGGCGGGGCGCGTTCGGCCATGGCGTTTCTCCTGTCCGGCCGCGCCGGGCCATGCGCCCGCCGCCGTCCAACCGGAACTTCAGCTGTCCTTGCTGGACGCATTATGCGGCACGCCGTACGGTCCGCAATGACATCCGGTCAAAGAACCGGACGGACCGGAGGGAGACCGCCATGACCATCCAGCTGCCCGCTTCGCGCCGGGCCATCCTGAAAGCATCCGTCGCCGTGATCGCCGTTGCGGCCGCCGGCGGTGTGCTGGCCGCGTGCGACAACAAACCGGCTGAACCGATTGTTGCCACGCCCGATCCCAATCCGGTGGTCGCGACGAAGTATGGCAGCGTCAAAGGCGCGCTCGAGGATGGCGTCAGCGTCTTCAAGGGCGTCCGCTACGGCGCCGACACCGCCACCACCCGCTTCCAGTCGCCGAAAGCCCCCGAGCCGTGGACCGATGTGAAGGACGCGCTCGCCTACGCCAACTCGGCGCCGCAACCGTCCTCCGGCGATGGCGGCGGCCTGTTCGCCTCCTGGCGCCCCAACCCGCCGTTGCCGGCCAGCGAGGACTGCCTCTTCCTCAACGTGTGGACGCCGGCCGCCGATGGAAAGAAACGCCCTGTCCTCGTCTGGTTCCACGGCGGCGGCTTCAGCACCGGCTCCGGCTCGTCGTATGCGTATGACGGCGTGCGCCTCGCCAAGCGCGGCGATGTCGTGGTCGTCACCACCAACCACCGCCTCAACCAGTTCGGCTATCTCAACCTCGCCAGCTATGGCGAGCAGTTTGCCGATAGCGGCGCAGTCGGCGCGCTCGACATGGTCGCCTCGCTCGAATGGGTGCGCGACAACATCGCGGCGTTCGGCGGCGATCCCTCCAACGTGCTGATCTTCGGCGAGTCCGGCGGCGGATCGAAAGTCTGCACGCTGATGGCGATGGACAAGGCCAAGGGCCTGTTCCACCGCGCCGTCGTACAGTCCGGCCCGCGTATCATGCACGCGACGAAAGAAGCCTCCGCGCAGGCCGCCGACGAAGTCGTCAAGAAACTCGGCCTGACGAAAGACACCATCGCCGAAATCCTGACCAAGCCGATCGCAGACATACAAGCCGCCGCCGAAGGCAATGTCGTCGCCGGCTCCGGCCCCGTTGTCACGGGCGTCTCGATCACGCGCCACCCGTTCGATCCGGACGGCCCGCCGCAATCGGCGGACGTGCCGCTCCTCATCGGCTCCAACCGCACCGAGGGCACCTCGCTCGACGGTCCGCGCGATCCCGCCCTGTTCGATCTGACATGGGACACGCTCCCCGCCGCGATCCAGAAGCAGTTCAAGGGCAAGGACCCGAAGAAGATTATCGCACTCTATCGAAAGAACTATCCGAACATCGAGGCGCCCGAGCTTTACTTCATGGCCGGCGCCGATGGCCGCTTCATGCGCGGCAGCGTCACCATCGCCGACCGCAAGTCCGCACAGGGCGCAGCTCCGGTGTTCTTCTACCATCTCGACTGGACCACCCCCGTCATGGGCGGCAAACGCTACGTCCCGCATGCGCTCGACATCGGCATGGTGTTCGACAACGTCGCCAAGTCGGAATCAATGTCGGGCACGGGCCCTGAAGCGCAGGCCATCGCCGACCAGATGTCCGAAAGCTGGCTTGCCTTCGCGAAAACCGGCAACCCGTCCAACCCCAAAGTCGGCGACTGGCCCGCCTACACGGCCGCCCAGCGCAACATGATGGTCTTCCGCACCCAGCCCGGCGTGGAAGTCGACATCCGCGGCGAGGAACGCGCCGCGACGGCGTAACGTCATCCGCAACGGGGGGATTTGCCATGGCGAACCAGACACTCGACCTCTTCATCCGCGAGGCGCTCAATCGCGGAGAGAAGCGCGACCGCATCTCCACCGCGCTGATCGCCGCCGGCTGGACGCCGAAGGAAGTCACCGCCGCGCTGGATGACTACGCCGAGACCGACCTCGGCCTCGCCGTTCCCAGGCCCCGCGCTTACGTCTCCGCCCGCGAGGCCTTCCTCTATCTCGTCCTGTTCATCCTGCTGGGCGTCGTCGCCTGGAACCTCGGCTCGCTGCTGTTCGCCCTGATCGACACCGCCATCGCGGACGAGCTGGACCGCGACTATGGCGGCTACTTCTTCGTCGCCCGCGAGACGCAGATCCGGCAAGCCATCGCCGGCCTCGTCGTCGGCGGACCACTGTTCGCCTGGCTCGCCCTCAACATCCGCAAGCAGCGCCGCAACAACCCCGCCATGCAGCGCAGCCGTGTCCGTAAATGGCTGACCTACATCACCCTCACCATCGCCGCCTGCACCCTGATCGGCGACGCGATCAGCCTCGTCTACAGCTTCCTCAATGGCGATCTCTCCACCCGCCTGCTGCTGAAACTGCTGGTCGTGGCCACCCTCGCCGGCGGGGTGTTCTTCTACTTCATCCGCGACGCGGAAGAAGGCGACGCACATGACCAGACAGCGTGATCTCGGACCGGTTCTTGCATTGACGGGCGCGGGCGCTGCCGTTGCAGCCGCGATCGCCGGCTTCATCCTTGTAGGCGGCCCGGGGGACACCCGCGACAAACGCATCGACCACAAACGCCTTGCCAGCGTCGCGAAGGCAATCAGCCTTCTCGACTGCGCCTATGCAGTATACCCCGACGCACCAGACTCGCTGGCGAGCGCTGCAGAAGCGCTGTCGAAAAATCCCGAAGCAGCAATACGCAACCACTGCGCCTACTTGCAGGAAGACGGCGCGCGCGGCACGACTGAAGTCGAGTATCGCAAGCTGAACGCATCTAATGTCGAACTCTGCCAAACCTTCTTGCGTGCTGAACCTTCACCACCACGCGTAGGCGATCCGGACTACGCAGACATGATCTACATGGATGGGCCGTTCGGTCATCCTGCACTCGACATTCCGCGCCCCAACGCGGGTCGGTTTTGCTACGCACTCAATCTGGCCGACCGCGCCGTAACCGCTGGCAGCCTCTGGGACAGTCCGCTCGAGATCGACGCACTTGCGCCAGACCTGGCCGTTCGCGCTCGTGCCGATAAACGGGCCATCGGAGACGTCGTCAACATGCTGCGCCTGCTTCGCTGCGCGCGGGATGTCGGCTCCGGCGTCCCCGAAACATTTGAAGCAGCCGTCGCCGCGGTCGATGCCGCGGGCGAAAAGGCCGGGGAACTCAACTGCGAGTGGCCATCGGCCTACTATGCCAATCCAGAAAATCAGCCGGTCGCCACGCTCGCGCGCGTCGAGGGCAGCGTCGCTACCGTCTGCGCGACCTTTGCCACCGATTGGCCGTCGCCTCTGCAGCTGGATTATTACGGTGCAGCGCTCGCCGAATGGCCTACAAGCCTGCCGGAGCTGCAAGCGGCGGTTACCGCGGGCGCCCACTGCTATGAGGTCAACATGGCGGTGGCGCCGCAAGCGGGTTGATTTTCCCTTTGGCAAGCTCCGCCATTCGACATCTGTGACGCGAACGAAGGCGATGCATATGACCAGACAGCTTATTCTCGGTCCTGTCCTCGCCGTTGCGGGAGCCGCCATCGCGCTCATCGCGGCGATTGCGGGCTTCCTCGTTGTCGGCGGCCCGGGCGGCGCGCGCGAGCAGCGCCTGGACGAGCTGACGCTCGGCCGCGTCAACGATGTTCTGAACATCGCCCAATGCGCGTTCAACGAGACGTCCACGGCGCCTGCGACGCTGGAGGACGCGCGCAAGGTCAGACGCAGCGCAGATCGCGGCAATGGGTCAGCCTTCTGCGACCTTGGGACGACTGCGGAGACCGTTCCCGCTTCTTCCGGAGACCATCCCGCCGCTCAAGGCGACGTCACGTATAACGCGCTGTCACCCACCCGCATACGCATATGCGCCCATTACCGGCGTTCGGCTGAAGCACAAGGTTGCAACGGGATCTGCTACGACTCTTTCGGCTATCGGGAGTTCCGCGTCGGGCGCGCGGCGGGCATCCATTGCTATGAGGTCGAGCTGAGAGCGAAGACGACCCGCTTCTAGATCTCGCTCCTGCAAAGGTCGCCACCCCCTTCGTCAGCAACACAACCACCTCGTCAGCCACATCACCATCGCAACGAGACATCAGCAAAAGACGCAGCGTCCTGCCTGGATGACACTTTCATCCCCGTCTGCGCGAACCTTGCGCACGCGTCAGCGTGCTAGTTGCGACTCTCAATTCGTCCAGCGTGTTTGCTGAAAAATAATTGTCGCGGATTCCTGCAGTCGCAACCTTCCCCTCCTCCGTGCACGGCGCATTTGGTTGCTCACAGACGCAGGGCGAGAGCCCCGGGAGGCGCTTCTGGATAGGTGGGTAGCTTTGACAAAGGACCATATCCAAATGACACCACACTCCAAAACCAGCATCGGGAGGCGCTTCCGGCTTCCCGCGCTCGTCAGCGGCCTCGCCGCGATCGCAGCGGTCTCCGCCCCGATGGCTCACGCAGCGAAAAGCGATGGATGCACCGGCGGCGGCTTCGTGATCTCCGGCCTGCTCAACGGCCAGACGATCGCCAGCGGCACGAGCGTCACCATCCCCGCCAGCAATATCGGCCCGAGTTTCCAGGTGCTCGGCAAGTACATCGAGTACACCGTTGTCTCGAGCACGTTTGCCGTCGAGAACTACACCTTCACCGGCGCCGCCAGCCCGGAAGACATCACCGGCGGCCGCCGCACAGTCGCCTTCCAGTCCAAGACACCTGACCATCGCGGCGCAACACTGACCAGCGGCGTGCGCGTGAGCAATGAGGACGGCGATATCGTTCTCATCCGCACCGGCCCCGGCATCAGCATGAAGATCCAGTCCAAGGATTGCGCGCAGGGCGGCATCTTCCAGATGGAGCCCGAACGCACCGACAAGTCCGCCACCAAGATCACGCACACGCTGGCTTCGGGCGTGTTCTACTACGACAACCCGGCCTTCCGCGCCCGCGAGGGCGACTTTGTGCCCTACAAGGACACGACCCAGCAGGTGACGGCGCGCGTCAACATCGGCAACGACTTCACCAGCAAGTTCGTCGCCCGCGACTCGACCCAGGTGGCTGACCGTATCAACGACCCGACCTGCGCCAACCAGATCCGCAAGCGCGACGGCACATTCGCCAACGTCCAGCATTGCGGACAGCAGGCGTCCTGGATGGTTGCCTCTGGTGGCCGCCTCGGCTTCGTCACCGGCGAAGACGCCATCGAGGTCGCCCCGCCCGCCACGACCTGCACCCACAAGTGCCAGGCCCAGAACCGCGTGCGCGGCCAGTCGGTGAAACTGCCGGCGCCCTTCCCGGCGCCGAACGACAGCCGCCTGAAGCCGCCCTTCCCGACGGCCCCGGCCGTCAACTGACCTGACCGCTCCCGGCGCGGGGACACGCGCAGGGAACATCACGGGCGCCTGTGCACACCCTGCACAGGCGCCCTATATGTTGGCGCATGCAGTCTTTCGCCGCGCTTCTGGAGCGGCTGGTGCTCACGCCGTCGCGCAATGCGAAGCTCCAGCTGATCATCGACTATCTGCGCCACACGCCCGATCCGTCGCGCGGCTGGGCCATCGCGGCGATCACGGGCGATCTCAACATTGCCTCCGTGAAGCCCGCCGCCCTGCGCGAGCTTGTCGCCGCCCGAACCGATCCCGTGCTGTTCGCCCTCTCCTACGACTATGTGGGCGACCTCGCCGAGACCATTTCCCTCATCTGGCCCCGACGCCCCGGCGCCAACCGCGCGCCTGCCCTCAACGAAATCGTCGAGACGCTGATGGAGTCGACGAAGGCGCAGGGCCTGCTGCTCGTCGAAGGCTGGCTGGATGCGCTGGACTCCGCCGGCCGCTGGGCCTTGCTGAAGCTGGTCACCGGCGGCCTGCGCATCGGCGTCTCCGCACGGCTGGCGCGGCAAGCCCTCGCCGATTTCGGCAAGGTCGATGTCGCCGAGATCGAAGAACTCTGGCATGGCCTCAGCCCGCCCTATCTCGATCTCTTCGCCTGGCTCGAAGGCCGCGCACCAAAGCCGGTTGCGTCCGCCCTCGCCCCCTTCCGCCCACCCATGCTGGCGCACCCGCTGCTCGACAAGGCCGAACGCATTGCCGACGAAGACATCGACCCGGACCTGATCTCCCCCGCCGACTTCGCGGCCGAATGGAAGTGGGATGGTATCCGCGTGCAGCTGGCAGCCGATCAGGGCGTCCGCCGTCTCTACACCCGCAATGGCGACGACATCTCGAAAGCCTTCCCGGACCTGCTCGACGCCGCCGATTTCAACGCTGCCCTCGATGGCGAACTCCTCATCCGCTCCCCCGTCGGCGGCGTCGCCTCCTTCAACGAGCTGCAGCAGCGGCTCAACCGCAAGACCGTCACGCCCAAACAGATGACCGAGCGCCCGGCCATCCTGCGCGCCTACGACATCCTGCAGGAAAACGGCGAAGACCTCCGCCCGCTCCCCTTCGCCCAGCGCCGCAAACGTCTCGAACGCTTCGTCGTCACCCTCGACAATCCCCGCATCGATCTCTCCCCCATGGTGCGTTTCGAAGATGCGGCCGCGCTGCAAGACCTCCGCCGCAATCCGCCCACGCCCGAGATCGAAGGCCTGATGCTGAAACGCTGGGACGCGCTCTATGTCGCCGGCCGCCCCGCCGGCCAGTGGTACAAGTGGAAGCGCGACCCACACCTGATCGACACCGTTCTGATGTACGCCCAGCGCGGTCACGGCAAACGCTCCGGCCTCTACTCCGACTTCACCTTCGGCGTCTGGCGCACCACAGCGGAGGGCGAAGAACTCACGCCGGTCGGCAAAGCCTATTTCGGCTTCACCGACGACGAACTCACCCTGCTCGACAAATACGTCCGCGAGAACGAGCGCGACCGCTACGGGCCCGTTCGCACTGTCACCGCCAACAAGGATCAGGGCCTCGTCCTCGAAGTCGCCTTCGAAGGCCTGCAGCGCTCCCCCCGCCACCGCTCCGGCCTCGCCATGCGCTTCCCGAGAATTCACCGCATCAGGTGGGACAAACCGTCCGCCGAGGCGGATCGCATAGAGACGCTGGAGAAGATGCTGGAGCGTTGATGGAGTCGTTCTCGGGCTTGACCCGAGAACCTTTCTTTATCGCCACAAAGAAGGATTCTCGGGTCAAGCCCGAGAATGACTCCGCATCCTACGCCAAAAACTTCTCCCGCCGCTTCCCCTTCGCCGCCGCATAGTACGCGCGAATGAGCGGCAGATCTGTCTCATAGTCCCCGCTCGGATAGACCACCGCGGCAAGGCTGATGCGCTTCGTCCCATAGTCCAGCACCGTCAGCAGGATCGGCACGCCGGCCGCGACAGCGATATGATAGAACCCGCTCTTCCATTCGCGCACAGCGCTGCGCGTCCCCTCGGGCGGAATGGCCAGCAGCATGCGGTCCGTCGCGGCGAAAGCATCCGCCATCGCGCGCACCACGTCGTTGCTCTGCGAGCGATCGATCGGCACGCACCCCAGCGCCTTGATCAGCCACCCGAACGGTCCGCGCGTCAGGCTCGCCTTACCCATCCAGCGCAGCTTCACGCGGTAGTATCCGGCCGCCGCCAGCATGTTCAGTCCGTCCCAGTTGGACGTATGCGGCGCCGCCACCAGCACCGCCTTGTCCAGCGGCGGCCAGTCGCCATGGATCGTCCATCCGCCGAGCTTCAGATACACCCCGCTGATCCCGCGCACGATCTCCGATCCAATGCCCTTGAAGGGCGCTGGCCGCGCGGTCGATCCATCGATAACCTCAGTTCGTCCCTGCGCCGCGCTCACGATCCGTTCGCACGCGGCTTGCGCAGCGAGACGAACAGCACGACCAGCCCGACCACCGCCAGCACGCCGCCGCGATACGACCAGTCAATATCGCCCGTCATGAAGCTGCCCGGGATCACGTTGATGCCCTGGAATATCCAGACCACACCCATCAGCACGCTCAGCGCCCCGACGACGATCCCGGCAGTCCGCAGATACTTCATACGCGCCTCCCACTGCCCCACGTCTAGCAGATCGCCGACCTGCGTCACGCCTTTGTGGCGCCCACGCGTCGTGATAGCCTCCGCCGGGATCGGCAGAAGCCGGGGGATCGCTCATGCGCCGCATAACACTCGTCATCGGGCTCTCCTTCGCCCTCACCGCCTGCGCCTCAACAAAACCCGCGGCGCCCGCCGCAACACCCGCCCCCGCTGCATCCACCAATCCGCGCGCGGCGGCCACCGAAGCGACGCTGAAACAATACCGCGGCTGGATCAGCGAGGCGCGCGCCAAGCATAAATACGCCGACAGCGAAGCCCGCATGTACGCCGTCATGATGTGCGAATCCGGCGGCCGGGCCGGCGTGGTCAATCCGGTCGGCCCTTATTCAGGACTGTTCCAGTACGCCGTCCCCACCTGGAAGGACAAATGGAACACCTATGCCGGCGGCGGCATCCTCGATGCCAAATCGCAGATCTTCGCTACCGCGCTCGCCTGGTCGTTGAAGATGCAGAGCCACTGGGGCTGCTACAAGAAGACCGCCTCGGCCGGGTAGGCCCCAAAGACCTTGGGCCTCCCGCGATTTCGGATTAGGTCAGCGGTAAGACATCCGAACGGGTCGATTCACGCATGGAATTCCAGCAACAACTGAACCAGTTCCAGACGTGGGCCATGGATTTCCATGGCCCGTCGCAGAAATGGTTGTGGACCGCCGTGGTCCTGCTGCTGGGCTACGTCCTCGGCATCGTCGTCTCCGCCAGCCTGAAATTCGTCGCCGGCCGCCTCTCCGGCTTGCGTCATGGCAAGGTCGCAGAGGGACAGCAGAAAACCGCCGACCACATCATCGTCGACATTTTCGGCGCGCTGCTCCGCGCCGCCTTCTTCCTCGTCGCCCTCGCCATCTCCGCCAACCTCCTGTTCGGCTTCCCGCTCGAGCAGGCCGAGGCGCTCGGCGTTGCAGCGCTGCGCGGCTTCGCCATCCTTGTCGGCGTATGGTTCCTCGGCTCATGGCTTGGCTCGCGCGTGCGGGGCTTCGGTCAGAAGCTGGGCAAGGCGCACAATGGCAGCGAGACGCTGTTCAACTTCCTCGGCGCCCTCGTCCGCTTCGGCGCCTTTGCCATTGGCCTCATCGCCGCGCTCCAGCAGTTCGGCTTCGACACCGCCTCGCTGATCGCCGTCGTCGGCGCCGCCGGCCTCGCTATCGCCCTCGCCCTGCAGGACACGCTGAAAGCCGTAGCCGCCGGCGTGGTGATCGCCGTCTTCCGCCCCTACAAGATCGGTGACGTTGTCCGCATCTCCGGACAGGATGGCACGGTCGCCGACATCACGCCCTTCCACACTGTCCTGAACACGCTCGACAACCGCGAAGTCGTCATCACCAATGACAAGGCGTGGGGCGACGTGATCATCAACTCCTCCGCCCGCAGCCTGCGCCGCCTCGATCTCATGTTCTCGATCGACTATGACGACGACCTCGACAAGGCGACGCGCCTGATCACCGACATCCTCCACGCCGACCATCGCGTGCGCGACGAGCCGCCGATCTGGGTCAAGGTCACCGACCTCGCCACATCTTCCGTCGACATCCGCGCCCGCGCCTGGGTCTCCAACAAGGACTGGTGGGACACGCGCTGCGACACCATCCGCGCCGTGAAACTGGCGTTCGACCGCAACGGCATCACCATCCCCTATCCGCACCAGATCGCGATCACGAAGCCCTGGCCCGAGCGCGTCTCACAACTGCAGGAACCGGGCGAAGAATACCGCCCGCCCCGTGGACTTGAGCCGACAGACTGATAGCGTTTCCGAAAGCCCCGTAACTCCCTCCGCGCACAGCGATGCCGGATCGTGGCGAAAGGTAGACCATGTCCAACCCCCGGCAGGGCGACACCAGACAGAACGACCCGGGCGTCCCCGCCAAGGTCACGGAAGTGAAGTTCGAGCCCGCTACGGGCGACGACCGCTTCTGGGACTCCACGGACAACGATCATCCAAGGCTTCACCGCCGCCCCGTCTCCTTCTCCGGCCGCATGTTCAATGTCGGCTGGAAGGGCTGGACGCGCCTCGTCATCGTCTGCGTCATCGTCGGCGCGGTCTTCCAGGCCGGCGGCTTCAATCCCTTCGCACCCGATTTCACACTCGGCGGCGGCGTCGGCCAGATCATCAACGGCGTCGTCAACATCGCCGCGTGGGCCGCACAGAACGGCGGCATCCCGCTCCTGCTCGGCGCCCTCGCCGTGCTCCCGTTCTGGATTCTCTGGCGCGCGCTGGTCACGCTGGTGAACCGCGACAGGCCCCCGGGACCGGACGATCGCATCTTGCCCAAGGAACGGAAGAAGCAGCCGCGTCAGCTTTAGGCCTTGGGGATTAGGGAGTGGGCAATAGGGAGTAGGGTTGGCACCGAGGCGACCCTACTCCCTATTGCCCACTCCCTAATCCCCCCCAATCTCAATCCAGCGCTTTCTCGTCACGCTCACCGGTACGTATCCGCACCACCTCGGTCAGCCCCGACACAAAAATCTTCCCATCGCCGATCTTGCCGGACCCGGCTGCCTTCGAGATCGCCTCGATCACCGCTTCGGCCATACCGGACGACACCGCGACCTCCAGCTTGATCTTCGGCACTTCGGCCACCTGGTATTCGTTGCCGCGATAGAATTCCGTCTGACCCCGCTGCCGGCCGAAGCCCTGCACCTGCGTTGCAGTGATGCCGGACACGCCCAGCTTCATCAGCGCCTCGCGAACCGCCTCATAGCGGTGCGGCCGGACGATCGCCGTGATCATGCGCATCGGGTGTTCCTGTTCATGCTGGAGACCGAGATAGACAAGCCGCCGGATCGCTTCCGACCGGCTGGGCAGGTCCTGCTGCGTTCGCCGCCATTCATCGACGTCCCGCCCGAAGCTGGACGAGGCCACGAGCTGGATGCGCTGGTCGAGTTTCTCGTCGTCGCTCAATGAGCCAGTCTCCGCAGGAAGACCTGCTGTATAGCAAGTTACACACCTCAAGCCAACGCCTTGGCTGCGGGCCGAAATCCCTCGCAATTCGTTAATTCTGCCGGTCGCGGGACGCCTAACAATCTCAACGGTAAAATTACCTTGCTGCGCTAACGTTACTCCAGACCCAGAACGGGTGAGGCCGCGAGACGTCCCTTCCAGCGGCAAACGGGAAGAAACTGGCAGCGTAAATGACTGAAGAGCGTACGATCTCCCCGGAACAGCTGAAGCGGATGAAGGTCCTGATCGTGGACCCGAACGCCTTCATGCGCGGCGTCGTCGCCGACAGCCTCCGCCGTCTCACCGTCACGAACATTCAGGCCGCCGCCAGCGCCGTCGAAGCGTTCCAGATCGGCCGCACGTTCAAGCCCGACCTCATTTTCGTGGACTGGGACGCCGGCCGCATGTCCGGCCTCGAATTCACGCGCGAGATCCGCCGCAACACGACGGGCCTCCATCGCGAAACCCCGATCATCCTGCTCGCCGGTGTGATCGACCATGACCAGCTGATGTCCGCCCGCCAGACCGGCATCAACGAATTCCTGCTCAAGCCCGTCAGCGCGCAGGGCGTGCTCTCGCGCATCGAGGAAGTGGTTCTCCGTCCGCGCAAATTCATCGACAGCCGCAACTATGTCGGTCCGTGCCGCCGCCGCAAGGAAGACCCCAACTATGCCGGTCCGTGGCGCCGCCTCACCGACGAGCCGCCGCAGAACGCCCGCAGCGAACAGTCGAAGGAGAACGCGTTCAAGCTGCGCGCCATCATCGACAACCTCACCGCCTACGCCGACCGCACGCAGACCGATCGCGGGGCCGGCATTCGCGGCATGTACCGCATGCTGCAACAGAACGCCGATGAAGTCTCCCGCCTCGGCGATGACACCATC
>Ga0208492_1000776_pt1 | contig 24399 bp, 18 predicted proteins | sample Subbioar_CSW14AB_FD_184820 | JGI IMG/M metagenome (GOLD analysis project Ga0208492, IMG submission 184820) | Serpentinite rock and fluid subsurface biosphere microbial communities from McLaughlin Reserve, California, USA - CR12Mar_CSW14AB (SPAdes) | ecosystem: Environmental > Terrestrial > Deep... | reverse complement strand
CCCCGTTTTTGTTAAATCTTCGAGAAATTTCTTTTCCTTGTTGGTTAATTTAATTTTGTCGATTCTCATATATTTATGTTTGGTAACACAAATATAATGTTTCATGTTTAAATTGTCAAAACACTAGTTTGCAGTAAGCAGTTGGTAGTTTTCATTAGGTTAATTCCCCGATATAGCCGTTCTTAGTTTTTCAGGCATCCTGCCATAATTACACTTCATTTTATTTCCCGTAAGCATTTGTCTATTAAGCAAAAGCGCTAAAAACCTTACATCTGTTCCTGTTTATCTGAAAATGGATAAAAAGACCTGTGTCCTACAGGTACTTTTGCATTGTTAATGTATATGAAATACCCATGTTTCCGAAACGCAAATAGGGCAAATGCTTAGTACTCCCGATAGTTATCGGGATGAGCCGGCCGGTGCGGAAGAGGAAGACTGGATATGCCATATGCCATATGCCAATAAAAATAATACTAACTATGTATGAAAACAACTCCAGAAGGAACCAATACGGGCGAAAAGCTATATAACATGGCCGGCTTAAATGAACTAGGCGGAAACGATAATATATACATTGAAAAACTAGTAGAAATTTTCATCCGTCAAACAGATGTTTCTCTTAAGTTGATGAAAAAGGCGCTTGCCGTTAAAGACCTGAAAACCGTTTTTGAAATTTCTCATCAGTTGAAACCTTCTATTGATGGATTTAACATTACCTGCTTAAAGACTGAAATCAGGGAAATAGAAAAAAAAGCAAAAGAGGGAGTGTATTCGGATAATCTCGAAAAGCTGGTAAGCTATGCGGATGATATTCTGAAAAAAGTGATGGATGATCTTCAGAAAGAATTCCGCCACGACGGAAAAGAAGACAATGAAGGCGATTTAAGGCCCCTTTATGAATGCCAACCCTGACCGGAAGCCGGCAAGCGAACTTACTGCTAACGTTTCATCCAGCTGTGAAAAGGAGTCGCGCTCGTAGGTTAACTTGTCGATGTTTTTGAAATTCTTGTGTGTTATACTTTTGTTTAAGACACTAATTTCACGAATTACACTAGTTTAAGACACTAATTTCACGAATTACATTACTGGGATCAAAGGATAAGCTTTTAGAAATTCGTGTCAATCTGTGTAATTAGTGTCTTTTTATCTGAGTAATCAATTGTTTTGTGTTATCAAATTTTGTATGTCACGTTGCATCTTTCTGATTATTTATCCGTGAAATCCCTCTCCTTACGATTTCCCGAAAAAACTTACATCTGACTTTTTTTTCCAGATTTTGGAAGAATTCCAGCTTTTAATCATAGTACTTTTATTTTGGAAATAAGAATTATACATCCATAAATTTAATACTGTATTATGAATCCTTTCAGAATCTTTATCGTTGAAGACGACACCTGGTTCGGCAATTTGCTTAAACATCATCTTTCCTTAAATCCCGATTACGAGGTCTTTTTATTTACCAATGCCAAGGACTGTCTTGATAATCTTTTTAAAAAGCCTGATGTAATAAGCATTGATCATGGCCTGCCTGATATTACGGGTGACAAATTGCTGGCGAAAATCAAGTCTGTTAATAAAAATATCCCTGTGATTGTTATAAGTGGGCAGGAAGACATTTCGGTTGCGCTTGATCTTTTAAAAGCAGGGGCAACTGACTACTTCATTAAGAACGATCACACAAAAGAACTGCTTTGGAATTCGATCCTCAAGATCAGCGAAAATTCGAAACTGAAAGACGAAGTCGAAGACTTAAAGGAGCAACTGGAACAAAAATTTAATTTCGAAAAAACAATACTTGGCCAAAGCGATGCCATTAAAAAAACCTTTGTATTAGTTGAAAAAGCTGTCAGATCGACGATCAATGTATCCATTACAGGTCAAACTGGTACAGGAAAGGAAGTGATCGCAAAGGCTATTCATTATAATAGTGAAAGAAAAAAGAAACCATTCGTTGCGGTAAATATGGCTGCTATTCCATCTGAATTAATGGAAAGCGAGTTATTCGGCTACGAAAAAGGAGCCTTTACAGGAGCCGCCGTGCGTAAAATGGGGAAATTTGAAGAAGCTAACGGAGGCACATTATTTTTAGATGAAATTGCGGAGCTTGATCTTAACTTACAGAGCAAAATTCTCAGGGCACTACAGGAGCGTGAAATAGTTCGCCTCGGAAGCAACGAACGGATAAAATTCAACGCACGTTTAATAACCGCAACACATAAAAACCTGACGGAAGAAGTCAGGAAAGGAACTTTCAGGGAGGATCTTTTTTACAGGATCATTGGCCTTCCTATTGAACTGGCGCCACTAAGAGAAAGGGGAAACGACATACTCATTCTTTCGAGGTATTTTGCCGACCAGTTTGCCAAAGAAAATAACCTTAAGCCGATCGCCATTTCCGGCACCGCGAAAGAAAAACTAATGAAATATAATTATCCAGGCAATGTGAGAGAACTGAAATCAATTATTGACCTGGCCTGTGTTATGTGCGATGGAAAAGAAATAATGGCCGAAGATATCACATACAACAGCCTGCAAAATGATTCAATAATAACCTGTGTTGAAAAATCACTTCACGAGTACACCTTAGACATTATCGCCCTTTTTATGAAGAAATACAATGGAGATGTATTAGAAGTTGCCAGGAAGCTGGGAGTAGGGAAATCAACAATCTACAACCTTATCAAAAAAAAGGAACTTGTGACTAATTAAACCCGCAAACACACTTTTATCATGGCTTTACATAAAACCCTTGAACAACAGATCAAAGAATATCTTCCCGAGGGAAGCATGAAAAATCCGCTTTTTGAAAATTTCTTTAACTCTGTTAACGCCTCCTATCTCGCGGTTGAGAATGGCGATCTCTTATCTGGTCAGACATCAGGATCACGGGACAAGGAATTCAGAGAGATCAATGACAACCTGCAAAAAGAATACGAACTTAAAAAAGCATCCATAGAGAAGCTGAAACAGGCAATCAAAAAAATTGACACTTCTATTGATCTGAAATTGGGGCAATCTGATGATAACCTGCTGGTAATTGCGGATCACCTGAACACGCAGATCAGCGAACGAAAAATAATTGAAAAAGAACTGAACAGGACCGTTAATCTACTTGTTGCTCTTCTTACAAATCTTCATTCGGGAATTCTTGTTGAAGATGAGAATAATAAAATCCTTTTCAGTAACCAGCTTTTCTGTGACATGTTTAAAATTGAAACTGAACATGAAAACCTGGCCGGACAAGATTATTACCGAAATAATGAGTACAACAAGCACCTGTTTAAAGATCCTGAAGGGTTTGCCCTGAGAACGCGGCAAATTTTGCTGGAGAAGAAAAAAGTATTGTCTGAAGAATTGCAGCTTACAGATGGTCAGTACCTGGAGCGGGATTTCATTCCTATTTACATTCATAATAACTATAAAGGGCATTTGTGGAAATACAGCAATATTACGGGCAGGAAAAAGAACGAAAATTCTTTAAGGCATCTTAATAACACGCAGGAGGCAATCTTAAACGGAACAAACTACGCCATTATTTATACGGATATTAACGGTATTGTGCGGTCTTTTAATAAAGGCGCTGAGAAAATGCTGGGATATAAGGCCGCGGAAATTGTAGACCTGCATACGCCGGTAATATTTCACGATAGACCTGAAATTAATAAAAGAGCCGCTAAACTCTCGGAAGAATCTTCGGATCACATTACACCTGACTTCGAAGTTCTGGTATTTAATCCGAAAAAGGGGAATATAGAAACGCGCGAATGGACCTATGTACGAACCAACGGTCAAAAATTCCCAGTGTCGTTAACTGTATGCTCTATTAAAAATGAAGCAGCTGAAATAACAGGGTTCCTCGCCATTGCCAGGGATATATCTGAGCAAAAACAGGCTGAACACGCCCTTAAACTCAGCGAAGAAAAGTACAAGAACATTATTGAAAAGTCGACCGATATCATTTACAAGACCAATAAAATAGGGTTTTTCACCTTTGTTAATCCGGTTACGGAAAGGATCACCGGGTTTTCGAACTTTGAGCTCCTGAATATGCACTTTTCAGAATTGATCAGGGATGATTACAAAAGAGAGGCGAAAGACTTTTACAAACAACAGGTGTCCAGCAAGAAACCAACCACCTATTTTGAGTTTCCAATTATTACCAAACAAGGCACAGAAAGATGGATAGGTCAAAGCGTGCAATATTCGCAACTTGACAACACGGATTTTGAACTTACCGCACTCGCCATTGATATTACCGAAAGAAAAATTCACGAAAAATCGATCAAACTACAGGATGAGAAGTACAGGAACATTCTTGCCAATATGAATATGGGAATCGTTGAAGTAAATATGAATGAAACGATTCAATACTGCAATCAAGGATTTTGTGAAATATCCGGCTACACCTCAGCTGAACTTATCGGGAAAAATATTGTGGACCTGTTAATTCTGGAATCTGATCATGAACTGGTGAAAAACAAGACCCGGATGAGGCTTGACGGAATTTCCGACATTTATGAAGTACAGGTTAAAAACAAAACCGGAGAAATACGATGGTGGCTGATAAGCGGAGCACCCAATTATGACAATGCGGGGAATTTGATCGGTTCTATCGGAATTCACCTGGACGTTACGGAACGAAAAATACTCGAGCAAGAACTTAAGATCTCAACACAGAAAGCCAAGGAATCGTCAAAGGCTAAAGAATCTTTTCTGGCCAACATGAGCCATGAGATAAGGACTCCTTTAAACGCGATCATTGGAATGATCAGGGAACTGTCGCATGAAGATCTGACTGAAACTCAAAAAGCCTATTTACAGAATACGTCTACTGCCTCCCAGCATCTTTACTCGATCTTAAATAACATCCTGGATATTTCAAAAATTGAAGCCGGAGAATTTAATCTGGATGCCCAGCACTTTAACATGGATACCATCCTGAACGATGTTACAAGTATCATGAACAATAAAGCGAGTGAGAAAAATCTATCGCTGAGTGTGTCGGTCTCAAACGCGGTTAAAAAAACATTTATAGGAGATCCTGTCCGTATAAAACAGATCTTATTAAACCTTGTAGGCAATGCCATTAAATTTACTGAAAAAGGCAGCATCACGATAAAATGTGATCTTGAAAGCGAAACGCTTTTGGAGCAAACGTTACAACTTTCCATAATCGATACGGGGATTGGGATGGATGCTTCCTATCTTAAAAATATCTTTACCAAATTTTCACAGGAAGACATTTCGACCTCCAGAAAATATGGTGGAACAGGATTGGGAATGGCCATTACTCATGAACTGATTCACCTGATGAAAGGTAGTATTGAAGTGGAAAGTGAAAAGAACCATGGCACCACTATTCATATTAAGATCCCTTTTTCAATTGGCGATGATTCAAAAATATCACGGGAAGAAACTCTGTTACAGAACTCTCTGAATACAGATAAAAAAATAAAGGTCCTTCTTACCGAAGACAATGAATTTAACCGTTTAGTGGCTACCAAAACGCTTAACAGGTATAATTGTACGGTAACAGAAGCCATAAATGGATCGGAGGCTATCGAAAAATTAAGATCAGAAACTTTCGATGTTATTTTGATGGATCTTCAGATGCCGGTTATGGGCGGCATAGAAGCCACCAAAATAATCAGGAACGACATGCATATTGCAACTCCCATTATCGCTTTATCGGCAAACGCGTTCAAAAATGAAATCGACGAATGTATGAAAATAGGAATGAACGCCTATGTTACCAAGCCTTTTGAAGAAAAACAGCTTCTTGACGCCATTCTAAAAAACAGAGAAATATCTAAAACATCCAGTGAAACTATAATTGCTGAGCCGGCTGCCGACAAACTCTATGATATCGATAAGTTAAAAGAACTTTGCGATAACGATGCGGACTATTTACAAAAAATGGTGGAAATATTTATAGAGCAGTCAACCACCTCCACAAAGCAAATGCAGGAAGCCATGACAATAAAAGATCTTCAAACTGTAAGCCAGATCTCTCACAAAATTAAACCCAGCATTGATAGTTTAGGTATAGACTGTCTTAAAGCAGAAATACGGGAAATTGAAAAAGATGCAAAAACAGGTATTTATACTGACAAGCTTGTAAATCTTGTAAACTACGCTGAAGAGGTGTTAACGAAAGTAGTTGAGCACCTAAAAAAAGAAAACCTGAATACTTCTGATGAAACCATTTTCAAGTGATACGTTTGCATACTGTTCTAGATCACCTGTACAAATTGGTGTAACGCCCTTCCGGTACTCCGCCAAAGTAGTTTTCTAAAATTCTTATACCCACTTCCTGAAGTAGCGCAGCATCATTACTTCTCAACATGGTATTTTGGCTTTACCATAACGCTGTCACCAGAACCCTTGCTGCAACAAACCTTTCCGCTCATTTAGCCGGTAATTAACTTTCCTCAGACATTCTATGGATAGGGGGCCACATAGCTTCCGCCGAACCTTATTAACCGGGCATCAATATGCTGCCTTCAAGTCACAGGGCGCTCCCTAGCCTGGAAATTTTTCCGGATAATGGAAATTTAAACTCCTTGTTTTTTTGTAAAAAGATGATCACCAGGCTTTTAGAGTTCAGGCACAACACTTGGTATTATTGATTTACCAGAAACTGAAAACTATGAAAAATACAAGCCAACTACGGGTATTTATAACCGACAATAGTGTTGTTACCCTTAATTTATATGTGAAATACTTCAAGGATATGGGCGTCACCGATATTATTCCGTTTAGAGACATGCATGATTGTATTAACAGTTTATGCTTTAATCCTGATGTTATTTTTATAGAACATACAAAGGATTTACTTGATAACTTGGCCCCTTTAAAAGAAATAAAAAAAACGAATCCGGATACTTACCTGGTAATAATTTCAGGACAGGAAAATGTAGGTGCAAACCACGAACTATTAAACGATGGACCTTTTGATTATATAGTTAAGTATGGTTACGAACAAATGAAGATCAAGAATATTATAAAGAGGATTGAACTTGAGAAAAAAAATAAAGACAGCTGGTCAGAGATTCATAAAATGTTTCGTACTCTAAAGCAAAATCCGTGTATTGTATTCGTATAGCAGAGTGATTCAAAAACACCAGCCGGGTATTATCAGCTGGAGCAAGGCCAGGAACTATACATTATCAATAGGTTTCAGCATCCCGATGACACCCCATTTGATATTAGCCGGTCACGTCCTGGCAGAGTTAAGACGTAGAATCCTAAAATGCAAAGTTCTCAACTTCGCTACCATTGACAGTCAGCTTCGTCATTCCGAACACTAGGATGAAAATGCCCTCGTGTGAAGGAATCTCATACAAAGAGAAGGGTTCTCTTAAGCACAGCTGTGTATGAGATTACTTCGATAAAGTAATCAAAAGACAGGTCAACGCACGCAGGAATGGGCTAGCGGAAGATCCTGGAGCGTCATTTTTATTGATTTTCGACATGGAATTATACCTCGACATGACAGTGGCTGACCTGCATTCCGGCCCAAACATCCCCCGGATATTTGTCCTGCTCGAACTGGTATTGTGCATGATTCAACACAATTCAGAGGCACTAAGTTTTTGTTTTCAGAATTATGTATGTAAAAGAGATCTTTTCGGCATTTTGACCCTCTTCCTGACAATAATATCGTGACCTACGGGCTCAGCGGCCGCTTCGGTGATTGAGCTTGTCGAAATCACCAGGACTAAAACTTCGACATTTTAACCTTCTGCCTGACACCCTTCGACTCCGCTCAGGGTGACATCTTAAGCGGGTTGTCATTTCGAGCGAAGTCCAGAAAGTGCGTTGGCAAACTTCGACATTTTGACCTTCTGCCTGATATCGACCTTCTATGAATATTTTTTCTGGAAATTTATTCCAGAAAATGGAATTTTAACGAAGCTTCTTCTTTCTTAATGAATTGATATTCAAACAATTAAACTAGTGGCACACTATTTGGATTATCTTATACTATAAAAAACAAACAACATGAACACAGTAATTTCAAATCTCACGTATCTCATTACCGGTAGCAATTCTGATTATTATTCAAAAGAACTAAAGCCATACATAGTAGTATTCCTCATAAATCTTTTAGGTCTTGTAGGGATTAAACTGGTAAAGATCCTCATGATCATGTTTTAATAGTAACTCAAATTACCAATAAACCAGACCGCCCCGTACACTGCTCTGAACATTGGGCACCTGGTTTCCGGGCATCAGGCCTCCGGGATGGGAATTTAAAACCAGGTTGAATTTTTAATCAATTCCCGCAACCACCAAAATTTTATTTCCGTTTTTTCGATAAATCTTACAAATGAAGGGTTTTAAATCGAATGGTCCTTAAAAGCATCGCTATCCGTTGTACTTTTGAATCAAAGACACGCAAGTGATGATAACAAGGATTTTAAATACGGGCATTTCGGATGACAACCTTGAAAGCCTCAACGGCAGGATTAAATTAAATAATTTTATTGCATTATTTATAGCCGGTGCAGGTATTCTGTCGGCTCCTTTCTTTTTTTATTTTAAGCTTTTTTTCCTTGCAAAAATCACTGTTAGTTTTATTGTTATTTCAATACTTACTATCTATTTACAGACAATAAGAGAATATATACTCGGGTTTTCTATTCTTATTTTAGGTGCCAATACTCTCATCATCCTGGTTACTCTTCATTTCGGCCTCGCCAGCAATTTCCACCTTTTCCTTATTTGCTTAAGCATGACCTCGCTCAACCTGTTTGAAAGAAACAAAACTCTCAGGAACGTACTTCTCGGGCTTTCCGCCCTCGCCTTTATATTTCTGATTTTTTATCTGCGTTTTAATCCTGTTAGGGATAATTTTTCTGTTGAAATTAACCAGGGAATGGAATTATTCGGAAACCTGAATTTGTTTGTGCTTTTCGCTTTTAGCATTGTTTTCTTTGCTTCGTTTTTAAAACAAAAGGTGATCTTTCAAAAAGAGCTGCTCAACCAGAACCTCATCCTGGAACATAAAAACAGCCAGATAACAGACTCTATCAAATATGCAAAACACATTCAGAACGCGATATTACCTCCTGTTGCCGTATTCAGGAAATATTTAAGAGATAGTTTTGTGTTCTACAAACCAAAAGATATTGTTGCCGGAGACTTTTACTGGCTTGAAAAACAAGAGGACGGCTTAATCCTTTTTGCAGCAGCTGATAGTACTGGCCACGGAGTTCCCGGAGCGATGCTCAGCGTGGTTTGCACAAATGCCTTAAACCAGGCGGTTAAAGAATTTGGATTAAGGGATCCCGGACAGATCCTGGATAAGGTACGCGAGCTGGTTATCGAGTGTTTCCAAAAATCAGAAAGAGATGTAAAGGACGGCATGGATATTTCATTATGCTCTATTGATCCTGCTACACGTACGCTTAAATGGGCAGGAGCCAATAATCCTTTATGGATCATTAAAGACAATTCAGACGAGGTTGTAATCGTAAAACCGGATAAACAATCGGTTGCCATAACAGAAAAACCTTTACCCTTTACAACACATACAGTTCAGCTGGATGAGGGTGATTGTTTTTACTTGTTTACAGACGGTTATGCAGACCAGTTTGGTGGTGAGAGCGCAAAAAAATTCATGCAGAAACGATTAAAAGAACTTCTCCTCCGCATTTATAAAAAACCAATGGAGCTGCAAAGGAAACTGATCCACGACAATTTATTAACGTGGATGGGGAACCTGGAGCAGGTAGACGATATCTGCTTTGTAGGCGTTAAATTATAAGCACCACTTATGTTTTAAAATAATAAAAAGAAAAAATAAATCACCAATAAAAAAAACGCAACATGACTTTTACTACCAACTTTTTCAAGCCAAAAGAAAAAAAATCAAAGACCATCTTTATTGTGGAAGACAACCCGGTTTTTGCCAAGGTGTTAAAAACCTATCTCATGACTAAATTCAGAGATGTTGAAGACGTTATTATTTTTCCGAAGGGTGAGGTTTGTTTAAGCGAACTTCACCGTAAGCCTTCCACTATCATTATCGACTATTTTTTAGGGACGAGCTGTGACGATGCTGTAACAGGTCTGGAAACCATTGTTCAGATAAAGGCGCAAAAATCGGATGCCAACATAATTGTACTGAGCGCCTGGAGGGAAGAAGAAATTCCACTTGAGACGATCAAGAATTTTGACTATTCTTACGTTGAAAAAAATCCGGATGCATTTAAAACGGTTGAAAGACTCATCCGGTCATCGTGGTAACCCTCGGATGAGTAGTTCATTCCTCTCCCGGAATTCCATCCGTACCTTATTCAATAAAATGAAATGCCTCACCTACTTTTTAGATAAACGGCCCGAGCAGCTTTCGGTGGCCCAGTTTGTGGAGGAGAATACTATCTCAAAGTGACACCACATCGTCATTGCGAACGATAGTGAAGCAATCTCATACATAGCCTAAGGATGCCTGAAATAAGTTTTGTTTGAGATTACTTCGTCGTAGCTCCTCGTAATGACGAATGTTTTTTGAAACCAGCGCCGCAAAACGCAATTCTATCCACAGCTTAGTTAATAGCAGTGAAATGCCTCACCTACTTTTTTAGATAAACGCCTAAGCAACTTGCGGTAGCGAAGTTTGTGAGTCGACGAAGTTTGTGGAGGAGAATAATTAATTACAATTATTAAAGAGCAATTCCGAATCGAATTAGGTCTTTCTGTTTTAATTTATTAAGACCCCTGTGGCTGACCAAGTCAAGCTATAGTCAGTATTAGGGAGGCACGATACACCGGTCGGAAATGCATTGTTATTTGAAGCCGGGATTGGGCAACTCGTACAATTACAGGAAAGATTACCATTTACTCCCTGCGTTGGGAACGTGCTTACAAAATTGGTCCCACTCCAAATATAGGTTACCCCAACATAAATATCTCCTATTCCTGGCCCACAACAACCTCCAGGCAGCGTAAACGTTCCACCGCTTCCAGTAATAGTAGCAGTTGAAGCGCAAATCGCATTACATGTAGGCCCAACCGATTCGTATGTGATTATGATATCACAGGAAAGATTATTCGTAACTACAAAAGGACATGATTGGGAAAAACCGATAGCGCTCATTAAGGAAAATGCCAGGACAAGAGATTTGACAAATACTGCCGTTTTTAAAGCTTGTGTTTTCATGAAATTTTTAAGTTATGGGTTAATACTTTAAATGCATATATAAATTTATTTAGAATCAAGAAGCGGTCTTTTTACTTTTTTTTTAACTTAGGGTTTATATTACCCATCATGAAAAAGTCTTTTTCTTATTCATTGCTTAGTCTTTTCATTCTACTAAGATCATTGTCGGCTCAAAACGAAAACACAAAATGGTACTTCGGAAACAAGGCCGCCCTTGATTTTATGACCGATCCCCCCACTAGCCTTAACAACAGCGCTATGAACGTTGGCTCCGGCTGTGCCAGCATTGCAGATGCTGCGGGAAATCTTTTGTTCTACACATCGGGCGATACGATCTGGAATAAAAATCACCAGGTAATGGCTAACGGTACCGGTTTGTTCGGATATAATTCATCCGAGGGGACAATAATTGTCAAAAAACCCTCGAGTAACAACCTGTACTATATATTTACGGTGCCCGGTGGCCTGTCAACACAAGGTTTAAATTACTCGATAGTGGATATGAGCCTGGCAGCCGGTATGGGCTCCGTTACCATTAAGAATTCCCCGCTCTACGCTATGCAGACCTGCCAGCATATAGCAGCCACCCGGCACTGCAACGGGCAGGATTTCTGGATCCTGAGCCAGGATAAAAACACGGATATTTACCGGGCTTTTTTATTAAGCGCTTCAGGGATTAATACCACGGCTGTGCTCTCTACAGTTAGTACTGCAACCAATGGCAATACCACTCCAGGGTTTAACCTTCGTTTTTCTCCGAATGGTAAAAGGCTTTGCAGCTCTTTTTTTGCCTCCCCTTCAGTTTCTTCTTCAGTGGTGAGTTATGTTGTAGTCTACGATTTTAATCCTGGTGCAGGCATAGTTTCAAACTCCCTCTGTCTTTCGAATTTGTCTAACGCCCGCTGCGAGTTTTCTCCGAACGGGAGCAAAATTTATGTAATGAATGCAGGTGTGCTCCATCAGTTTGATCTTTGTGCTGGCTCCAGTTCAGCCATCATTGCCTCCGACTATACAGTGAATTCAGGATTTGGCTCAATGATGAGACGGGCACCTAATGGCAAGATCTATGTGGCAAAAGGTGGCTTTCCTTTCCTTAACGTCATAAATAATCCCAATTTGCAGGGCAACGCAATGAATTACATCATGAACGGTCAGTCTTTAGTTTCAGGAGTCTGCAGAGTAGGACTCCCTAATTTCGCAAACGGCTATGATAAGGAATTTGCCTCTTTTGCACAGGGACTTGGTTGCCTGAGCACTTCCTTTACGGTGCCATCCTTTGCTTCTCCTTCGCTTTCCGCGTGCGTAGCCATGGGCACCACTGTAACATCCCTGAGCTGGAATTTTGGTGATCCTGCTTCAGGTTCTGCCAATACCTCAACATTAACAAATCCTACTCATACGTATCCCGCTTTTGGCAATTATACGGTGCAGCTTGTGATCAATTACGTGGGCTGCGCACCGGATACGATCCGACAAACTGTTCAACTTGTAAATCCTTCTTTAAGTATTAATACTCCCAGCTTTAGTTGCAATGGGAGTATTAATGCCACTGTCGTGCCAAATGGTGGCTCAGGTCAATATACTTATACCTGGATGCCCGGCAATATTAACACAGCCACAGTATCTAATGTAAATCCAGGCACTTATACTGTATCTGTTTCAGATGCTTTGGGCAATTGTTTTTACAGTAATACTGTTACTTTAACCAGTCCCTCTACTTTATCTGCTAATATTACTACCACACTTTCCTGCACGACTGTCAGCGCTTCTATACTCTCATCCGGTGGGTCGGGAAATTATACCTATTCCTGGAGTCCTGGTTCTTATACAAGCGCTACCGTAAATACATTGCCGCCAGGCTCTTATACAGTGGTCACAAACGATGTTACCCATCAATGCTCCATCACAAACACGGTTTTAGTGTCAACGCTTGCAAGTCCGACTCTGGCTGTATCGGGTAATTATACGGTGTGTCCAAATCAGTCTGCTACCCTTTCTGTAAGTGGCGCCGATACTTATACCTGGAGTACTGTGGCAACAGGTTCTCTGGTGGTCCTCTCACCCACCGTAACTACTTCTTACATTGTGAGTGGAAGTTTTACCTCCAGCGGTTGTGTCACAAACAAAACTGTTAGTGTGATCGTTTCGCAATGCCTGGGTCTGGATAACAAAAATGAAACACAGCCGGTAACGATATATCCCAATCCCAACTATGGCTCTTTAACTATTGAAAGTCCGTTCGATCTCCGGGTTAAACTCTTCGATGCCCTTGGCAAAATGATCCTGGAAGATTTTTTAAAGTCAGGCAAACAGAACCTGGATCTGAAAATATACCCGTCCGGAGTCTATATTCTTGAAATAATCAGTGAAGAGATGGTTCGGAGACAAAGGATCATTAAAGAATACTAGTATCATGTCAACTCTATTTGGTCACATAACCAACGAAAAAAAATTGCGCACCTGTTGATTACTTATTTAAGCCGCATTTGCCGCCCGCAATTTTTCAAGCTCTGCTCTTACATCAAGAACCGTTGAATTACTGATTGAAACTGTTTCTTCTACAAGAATACGAATCCCCGCAAGATCAATTCCCTCATTTCCATTCTTTTCAATGGTCTCCACCAGTGACAAAAAATGAGGCATCCCGATCATCATCACACAAGACCTCATTTTATGAGCATCCTGCGCCACCTGTTTCCAGTTTTCCGCGTTCGCCGATATTTTTAAATTTTCGGTTTGAATAGGAAGTTCCTCGTGTAAAGTGGTAAGTACTTCCAGTAATACTTCATCGCTGTCGCCCAGAACCTGCTTAAGATAAGCAAGATCAAGACCTTGTTTTTCAGTTTTTACCGCGTGATCTTCCACTGTTAAGGAAGGCGTTTGCCCGGATTTATTTATTAAAGCAATAATTTTACTGAATAAAACATCCGGCTCAAATGGTTTTGAAATATAATCGTTCATACCGGCAAGGATACATTTAGACCCTTCATCGTTTAAGGCGTGAGCTGTCATTGCCATGATAGGAACTTTAGCTGCCTCGCCGCCCAGCGTGGTTCTGATATACCGCGTTGCGGCATAACCATCCATTTCGGGCATTTGTATGTCCATTAAAACAATGTTGTACGTTCCAATCTTTAGTTTTTCAACGGCTTCCCTGCCGTTTTCTGCAATTTCCACCTCACATCCCATCTTATCAAGAACCCGTTTGGCCAGGAGCTGATTAAACTTATTATCCTCCGCAAGCAATATTTTTACGCCTTTTAAGTCTACATATTTTCCCTGTCCTTTGTTTTCTGCCGCCGGTTCGGCGTTAGTCTGAACTTCAGTTGAACTATCTTTAAGAAAAAGATTAAAACCAAATGTAGTTCCATTTCCCGGATTACGGGATGCCTTTATCTTTCCACCGTGAAGTTCGACCAGGTCCTTTACAATTGCCAGGCCCAACCCTGTTCCACCGTACTTTCTTGTCGTATCACTGCTGGCCTGGGTAAAGCTCTCAAAAACCGATTCGAGCTTGTCTTCCGGGATACCAATACCGGTATCTTCCACAGAGAAACGGATATTGCTACGGTTATTCTCCGTGCCGCACATTTCCACCTTCAGTTTTATATGCCCGGTTTCCGTAAATTTAATAGCATTACTGAAAAGGTTCATTAAGATCTGGTTCAGCCGGACGGAATCGCCCTTTACCCTGGAAGAGATCGCGGGATCCACTTCGCAAATAAGGCGGATATTCTTCTTATCGGCCTCAGGCTGAAAAATGCTCACTACAGATTTAAGGGCGGCCAACAGATCAAAATCAGCTTCTTCAAGTGTTAAACGTCCGGATTTAATTTTTGAGAAATCAAGTATGTCATTAATAATACATAATAAATTTCTGGCGGAATAGTTTATTGTATCTAAATATTCCTTTTGTTCATCACTCAGTTTTGTTTCCAAAATGAGTCGCGTAAACCCTATAATGGCACTCATAGGCGTCCTGATCTCGTGGCTCATGTTTGCAAGGAACTGCTCTTTTATTTTTACGGATTCTTCCGCCAGGAGTTTAGCCTCACGCATTTGCTCTTCCATCTTAACACGCTCGGTAATATCCTGGATACTGCCAATCACATAATTTTCATGTTTACTTTCCTCGTACAAATAATTATTGTACATCCAGATATGTTCCTCGCCGGACTTTGTAGTTACTCTCATTAGCCCCATAGCGGTTTTTTCACCAAGAATCTTTACAAAATAATCATTTAAAAGATATTCGTAAGATGGGTATATGATATCCCTGAGGTTTTTTCCGATCAGATCTTCCGGTAAATATCCAAGGCTTTTTGCTCCCGCAAAATTTACGTTAATAAAATTCCCTTCGAGGTCGTGGGTACATAAAAAGCCCTGGCTTTTTTCAAAAAATATACGATGGCGCTTTTCACCTTGTTTTACAATATTTTCAGCGTTTATTTTTTGCTTTTCTATTTCCCTGAATCTTATGATATTTCTTATTATCTGACCCAGGCTGAGCGGGGTGATCAGATTTTTAGGGATATAATCCAGCGCTCCGGCTTTCATCGCATCTACCGCAATCTTTTCATCGCCGTGCGACGTGATCAGAACAATCGGAACAAAGATCTTCTCGGTATGGAGCTTTTTAAGAATGCTGAGGCCATCCGTTCCCGGAAGCATGTAATCGAGAAACACGCAGGTAAAGTCTTCTTTACAAAATTCGTTTATTCCACTTTCGGCGTCTTCCGCAACTATTAACTCGGCGCTGATATCGGCCGCTTTAAGCGCTCTTTCAAAAAAAACACGATCTACAGTATCGTCTTCAATCAGAAGTATTTTTATTAATTCAGTCATTTTCAGTTTAATTAATTTAGATATTCACAAAGTCCCCAGTATTTATTCAAAACAGCCGTAACGTTCACAAAACTTTCAAAGGATAACGGTTTAAGAATATACCCCGCAACGTTTAAATTGTAAGCGGCTATTTTGTCCTGCTCCTCCGATGAAGTTGTCATAACAAATACGCTGATGTTTTTTAATTTTTCATCCGCGCGTAAATTTTCAAGGAATTCTATCCCCCCCATTTTCGGCATATTAATATCGAGCAGGATGATCCCCGGGTTTTGTATTACGCCATTCTCATTTTCACTTCTCAGAATTTCAAGGGCCTCTACACCGTTTTTTGCAATCAGGAGGGGATTTACTATTTTATTATGAGCGAATGCGCGCTGCACATTCATAATATCTATTTCGTCGTCTTCCACCAAAAGGATATGTATCGGTTTTTTATTCATAATCTGTTTTTGAAAGGTTAAACAATTCTTTTATTATGGATCACGTTTTTATAAAATATACCCTCCGTTTTTAAGCTGCTTCTGTAATTTCTTTTGGCCATGAAAAAATAAATGAAGTGCCGCGACCTACTTCTGAATCTATCCAGATATCCCCACCAACTTCATTAATGATCTTTTTTACGATGGCGAGGCCAATGCCGGTACTTTCAACTTTATCCCTTGCCTGCAACGTTTGAAATATGTCAAACACTTTCTGATGGTACTGAGGATCGATTCCGGGACCATCGTCTGTTACGGAAAAATGGTAATAATTTTCTTCGTTCCTGCAGCCGATTTTAATGGTACCGTTTTTAGTGTGATGGTATTTGACCGCGTTACTGATGAGGTTCGAAAATATTTGCTGCATTTTTAGTTTGTCGGCATAAATTACCGGGAGTTCATTCTGAAGGGAAACAACAAAACTTTTCGGCGGAGAAAGAAACTCCACCGTTTCGAGAACTAGTTTATGCGCGTCAAGCTCTTCGATCTGGTTAACCAGTCGGCCCACGCGCGAATATTCGAGTACCCCGGCAATGAGCGATTCCATACGGGCAACTCTCCCCCTGAGCAGCTGCATGTTCTTTTTTACATCTTCACTGGCATTGGGCCCCAGATCCTCTTCGATCCATCCTGATAAATTGTTTATTGCCCTGAGAGGTGCTTTAAGATCGTGAGACACCACGTAAGCAAACTGATCCAGCTCTTTGTTAATTTTTGCCAGATCTCCCGACGCCTTTTTAGCTTCCGTGGTTTCGTTTCTGAGTTTGTGATGCAGCTCATTCATTTCAACGGAGCTCAGCTCCATGGAGCGGGTAATCAGGTTACGGTCCCTTTCATAATAATCATAAGAATCGCTGATTGCCTTAAAAATCGAAGCGCATTCCCCCGGTATTTTATCTGGTCCACCGAAGTATTTATCTAATTGACGTTGTAATAGTTTATTGAGCATGGTTTAGTTCTCTGTAAATGTTGTGATGGTCATTGTTTGATTGTGTAATTCGCATTTAAGGGAATTTAAAGAAGGAGCTATTTCTCCATAAGAATAAAAACCTGTCATTACGGTTGTTTCTCCATAAATGGCTCTTACCACGTCTATCTCTTCTTCTACCCGTTGGTCTAAAACCAGCTTCCTGGCCATACAGCTTATGATCAGGGCAAGGTCCGGTTGTTTTATTTTTTTATTCATACTATTTTGCGCGGCCTCAGAAGCCCCCTCAATCAGTTTGTCAAAATTTGCGTTCATAAGCAGCGCGTATGATCCTTCGGGCATATTACCGCCAAACGTCAAACTTTTCTCATCTTCATTTATTCCCATAATTGATCTCACCATTGAATGGTTTGTTCCTTCAACACGGATACTTAATGGAAACATCAGGCCTGATTTAGGTAATTCCTTGGCATACTCACCCAGGTAGGTTTTGTAAATATCAAGGGCCGGTTTTCCATCCAGCTCATACAGTACATTTCCTACTGATTTTGTGATCAATCGCTCCGGACCGAAGGCATCCCAACCGCCAACACAGCCATAAGTTACCGCCAGCTCACTGCCATAAAATCCAACTGCTACAATCCTGCCTTCTACCGGTGATTCATTGAGACCTACTACGGTTTTTTGAAAATTCCCGCCATCCCCGGCCAGACCTCCTGTTATGATAGTATCTGCCGGCAAGTGTTCCTGCAACCCAAGAACCAGTTCATCGCCATTTACTTTTTGCCCATCCGAAATTACCATTACGTACTTTAGTCCTGCGGGAGAAAGCTCAGAGGCGAGTTGTTTGCCGGCTTCATAACTATTTTTTGATTTGTCGATTTGAGCAATAGCGGTTGAAATTTCTGTTTTTTCAAACAGGATGGCAGTAACCGAAATTGTATCGTCCATTACATCGGTACCCATTATTTCTCCTGAAGTTGAATTCAAAACGATATCGGCATTAGGATAACTGCTTTTGATCGAAGTAAAAACATCAGACTCAGAAATAATTTCCCTGCTTCCAAAAACTAATACAAAATTAGATAATGCGGGATCGAACTGGTCGTTTCTTAATGTTTCCCAGCCTTTTGTTTTTGAGAATTTTTTTTGTAGGATTTTCATAATTCAGAGTGTTTTAGATTAGTTAATATTTTTAAAGTTGACCGGCAAGCGCCTCTTCATTTTTTTTTACCGAAGGTGCTTTATAGTCTTTTGGCCATGTGAAAATAAAGGAGGCTCCGTGTCCGGGCTCCGACTCTACCCAGATAGTGCCGCCAACTTCCTCAATGATCTTTTTTACGATGGCAAGCCCAATACCGGTACTTTCAATTTTATCCCTGGCCTGGAGGGTTTGAAATATATCGAAGACCTTTTTATGATATTCCGGAGCAATTCCGGGACCGTCATCCGTAACGGAGAAACGATAATAATTTTCTTCGGTTTTACAATCAATTTTAATCAGACCGTTTTTAGTGTGATGATATTTAACCGCGTTGCTGATGAGGTTAGAAAATACCTGCTGTATTTTTACTTTGTCGGCATAAATTGCCGGCATGTCGGCCTGTATAGTAACTGTGAAACTCTCGGGCGGAGAAAGAAATTCGACCGTCTCCGTAACCAGTTTGGTTGCATCCAGTTTCTCGGTTGCGTTGGCCTGTCTTCCTACCCTCGAGTATTCCAGAATACCGGCTATCAGCGACTCCATGCGGCTCACCCTCCCTCTCAGCATTCCCATATTCTTTTTTATATCCTCGCTGACGCCGGCGCCGAGATCTTCTTCGATCCAGACAGACAGGTTATTTATAGCCCTCAAAGGAGCTTTCAGGTCATGCGATACTACGTATGCGAATTGGTCAAGATACTCGTTTAATTTTTGCAGCTCGTTTGATTTGCTTACACGTTCCTCGATCTCATTTTTAAGCCTGGCATTTGCTTCATCAGCCAATTCTGTGGCCTTCTGAAGTTTAACATTGGCTTCTTTCAGTATTTCATTCTCTGTCTCTTCCTTCTGAAGTCTCACCAGTTCAACATTTCTTTTTACATCTTTAACTGTATTTTTATGAAGGGTATAAGCCCATAATCCACTTATATATACTATGCTACCGGCAAGGGCGGCATGTATGATAAATGTTTGAAGATCCATATAATCCAACTGAGTAAAATAAATGTCTTTTTGACCCGAATACTGGAGATATGCGAAAAGGGCATGGTGAATAAGTATAATTATAAGAAGCGGGATCTGCAGTCTCCAGTTTTGATAGGTTATCAGTATGGTACAGCCGATAAATGCAATAAAATGCATTTCGAACAGGCCGTGCATCTGGTAAATATACTGCGCCATAAAAATAGCGAAGTTTGCGCTCAAAACGTATTGATAAAGTTTTGATTCAGGCAACGCCAATTTGCACAAATAGTATGCAACAAGGCAACTTCCCCCAACGGTAATCGCGACAAACCACGTATCGTAAAAGGAAGCCAATATCAGTCCCGCGATAAAAAAAATCGGCAGGAAATAATTCATTACTCTGTCAGAAGCTGTTTTCACTCTATCGCTCAAATACCTGAGTTGCTCGTCAGCTGAAGTTGTATTTATTATTTCTGCGTTCATTTTCATGTTTTTTAATTGATACTCCTATTTCCCGCACCCTGCTGGTAACGAGCAACCATAAGGTATTGTCGCCAACATGCTAAAAACGGGGTTATCCTGATTATTTAACAAGGAATCGATAGCCATTTGCGCGAAATCGCTTTTTTTATCGGTACAATAGCGTGCCCTGTTATAATTACCGCGGTAATAAAGTTTACCCGACATATCTATAATTACGGCCTGTGGCGTGGAGTATACACCGCAGGACTCCGCAATTTTTTTATCGGGATCCATGATGCAGGGAACGTCGATGTCAAATTCATCTTTAATTTCCTGATCAGAGATCTCAAGATCTTCGGTTTGCACTACTACCATAAAATCAAGCTTATCACTGTATGTATGTAAAAGCTTTTTAAAATGTTTCATGTTAAAACGGGAGCAGGGGCAGGCAGGATTAAAAAAGTGAAGGAAAACAGGTTTTTCGTGTTTTTTATCATCGAATGCGAGTACAAGTTCTTTCCCCACCTCAACCTGTTTAAGATCCTGGGGAACCGGGGTTGGCAAAGAATACACCAGCTCCTGCTCCCAGAATACATTAACTATTCCAACAGCTATCAGGATCAGACTAAGGTAAACAAACACTTTTTTCATTTCACTCTGTATTTAATTAACCGGTTATTTCACAACATTTGTTGTCACATGTGAAGGTTGTTCACATAAATGCCAATAGTGGCTAAGGACGGAGATTGAATTTGCAAAGCCCTCAAAAGACAGAGGTTTTAAAATATATCCGGCTACATTTAAATTATACGCCGATATTTTATCGCTGTCTTCATTTGAGGTGGTCATAACAAATACGCTTATTGCTTTTAGCGCGTCATCCTTTCTCATCTCTGTAAGAAATTCAATTCCCCCCATTCTTGGCATATTAATATCAAGGAGAATGATCTGCACTGTTGGGATTTGCTCCTCACTTTCATTTCGTAACATCTGTAATGCTTCCAGTCCATTTCTGGCAATATAAAGCGGATTGCCGATGTTATTTTTTCTGAAGGCCCGTTGAACATTCATGATGTCCACCTCATCGTCTTCAACCAGGAGTATGTTTAGCATTTTTGTCATGATTTTTTGTTTTTTTATTTAATTATTTATTTTGTTTTAATTTAATTACTGTGGCCAGGTAAATGTGAAGATGGCGCCCTTTCCTAATTCCGATCTTAGTTTGATCGTGCCGCCCATGTCTTCCACGCTTTTTTTAAGAATGGCCAGTCCAATCCCCGTTCCTTCCACTTTATCTCTTGCTTCCAATGTCTGAAAGATCACAAATACTTTTTCGTGGTAAATAGGATCTATGCCAAGCCCATTGTCTTCAACTGAAAATTCGTAAAACTTTCCACGGGTATTGAACGTAACGCTTATGAGTCCGTGCTCTTTATCATTATATTTTATTGCGTTTGAAAGGAGATTAAAAAATACCTGCTGCAATGAAATTTTTGGTGTTTCAAATACCGGCATGTTCTCCTGAATGGTAATGTTTATGGTTGACGGTGGAGACAACATCTCAATGACTTCTTTTACGAGTTCACGGCTATTCACTTTTTCCTTTTTTACATTTGCCCGGCCTATTTTTGCGTACTCAAGTAATCCATTAATAAGAGCCTCCAGTCTGAAGACCCGCCCTCTGAGAAATTGCAGGTTCTTTTTCAGATTATCGGACACCTTCGTGCCAATCTCCTCTTCGATCCATTCAGAAAGCTTGAAAATAGCGCGCAGGGGCGCTTTAAGATCGTGCGATACCACATAAGAGAATTGAACAAGTTCCTGTTCGTGTTTTTTACGTTCGGTAATATCCCTTATTACCATAATCATCATCGTTCCCGATTTGGCCAGGTAGGCATTACGGCTTAATTCTACCGGCACTTCCACGCCGTCCTTTTTTACAATTAGCAGATCGCCAGTATCTTCTTTAGCCCTTTTGCCCGGATCAATGCTGAACGCGTTAAAATATTTAAGCGTTTTGCTGTGCAGACGTGCAGGAATCAGAATACTTACATGTTTTCCGGATAATTCATCCGCAGAATATCCAAAAAACTCTTCTACCTGTTTATTGCAAAGGGTAATATAACCGTCGCTATCAGTAATTATAGTTGAGTCAGGAGTAGCATCTAATAATCCTTTAAACAAAGTTTCATTTTCACCCAGGCGTTTTTCACTAATAGTATTTTCCTTTACAAGAGTATAAACACAAAAAATGATCGCTACGAAAGAGCCGAATAACGACGATACAAAAATTACCTGTGTTACGGCGGGAGTTATACTGTCGTCCCTGAATATTGTCGATTCATTCATCAGTGAGAAATAAAAGGCCGAAACAGTAACAAGTAAGGAGATTGAAATACTCATTTTTTCGCTCAGATCGAATAGAATAAACGGTAAAATTATCATCGCAAAATAATACATATGAACGCCGCCCTCCTTACCCAGGTACATTGACGCGAAAAGGAGTACCCCATTAATGGTAAGCATATGAAGCGTTTTCGCCAACTGATATAAATAACGACTGGACAAAAAAAGAACCCCAAATAAAAAAATACATGTTATTGCAGTTGATATAACTGAAGTTAGAAGCTGCATATATATATAACCGGGCAATTCCAATAAGCTAAAAATTATTCCAAAAAAGGCGAACTGATTGGTAAGCCGGGTTTTCTTTATTTCCGGAACCGTTTGGTCTTTTCTAACACCCAGGTTTGTAAAATAATTCCAGCTGTTGGAAATGTATTTAAGAAATAGCTTCAGGTATGAAGGTCTGATCCCATTTACCTCATAACTGGCGGTCATGTTCATCGACTCTGTAAAACTATCTATCTGCTGGGTCTTCATTCTGATTCTAATTTTCTGTAAAGTAAAGGCGATATCGAATGAAAAATTTTACCTAAAAGACGAGTTTATAACCCATGTAAGATATTGAGGGTATTTGTAGACTTCCCAAGCCCCGTCCATTTGTTAAAAATTTATGCCGATCAGTTACAAAGCCTTTATTTTCAAGGCATAACAAAACCTGCTTCTACATTAAAAAAACTATACAAGCCGCGCGATCATATAAAAAACCAGCAGGTATTTAACATTTCGCGATCCCGGGAATTCCTATTAAATTTCCACATCCCCTTTTCCGCGCGAATGACTGAACCAGGGCCGAACCAGGATGTATAGATTCTGTCGATCGAGCCTTCCAAAAGATACTTAATGGGACTATTACATATTACGTATCGGAATTAACTTATTAAATTTCAGGCCGGAATCGAACAATTAAGATGGCCTCTAAAATGACGGGGCAACTCTGGCCGGGCCCAGCGCTGTCAGCCATAAACGCTGCCGGGGTTATATGGAAAAATTGAATTGACATGATACTGGTGTTAAGTTAATCTTATTCTTGCGCAAAACCCTGCATGGGTCCGAGCCGGATGACAGAAAACCCTGGTAGGGTTAATTGACTGTTAGGGTTAACTTAACACTAGCTGGCCTCATCTAATTCTATTACAAATTCAGTACCCTTATTTACTTCACTTTTAATCTCAATTTTTCCACCCAGCATTTCTACCTGAGTTTTTACCAGATACAGCCCCATTCCCTTACCTTCCATATGGGGGTGGAATTTTTTATACAACCCGAACACTTTATCCTCATTATTTTTAAGATCGATCCCGATTCCGTTATCTTTAAACATAATTATGATCTTATTTTTTGCTTTTTTACTCCGGATCTCAATTAAGGGTGAATTTTCGGCGCTCCTGTATTTTATACTGTTGGATATCAAATTATAAAAAATACTGTTCAGGTAACTTTTTAGGGTAAAAAAATCATCGATGTCTGAAAAATCGGTTTTAATAATGACATTTTCCCTGGTAATCATTGCATCTATTGACATTTTTATATCTCTGGTCAGCTGAGAAAAACTCACCATTTCTTTTCTTTCGGTTACTTCCTGTCTAATCTGCAGAATATAATTCAGGTCCTTTATAACGTCATCGAGCTTTCTGGTAGATGAGCTAAGACCATCCACCAGTTTTTCAAGATCAGATTTGGCTACTTTTTTATTATCAGTAATGATATTTGATATGCCGATAATATTTGCAACGGGCGAGCGCAGGTTGTGAGAAACAATGTAAGCAAATTGCTGCAGGTCTTTATTCCGCTGGATGAGATCAGAGGTTATTTTCTCTCTCTCCAGCTCCGCCTTTTTTCTGACGGTGATATCTTCACTTGAAATAATAAAGCCGAGAATGTTATTTGAAGAATCGGAGACGGGGAACATGTTAATGCAATACCAGCTGATACTTTCGGCGGGGCC
>Ga0208492_1000775_pt1 | contig 24412 bp, 22 predicted proteins | sample Subbioar_CSW14AB_FD_184820 | JGI IMG/M metagenome (GOLD analysis project Ga0208492, IMG submission 184820) | Serpentinite rock and fluid subsurface biosphere microbial communities from McLaughlin Reserve, California, USA - CR12Mar_CSW14AB (SPAdes) | ecosystem: Environmental > Terrestrial > Deep... | reverse complement strand
AGGCCCGGATAGCGATTCCAGTACCAGGTGCCGCCGAAGTCGGCAGCGATGTCGACGACGCGAAAATTCCCGATGCCTTGGCGACGCAGCGCGGCGCCGAGCTGAATGCCGCCGAAGCCGGCGCCGATGACGAGCACGTCGAGTTCCTCGTTCAAAGCGGGGCGCGCCGGCGCGGGGCCGGCATGGGGATCGCGATCGAACGCGGCGAAGACGCCTTCGGCGTACCGGTACTGGTCGGTACCCAGCGGGCGCCGCCGACGGTCTCGTTCCGCGCTGTACCGTGCGCGTATCGCCTCTACGTCGACGTCGCTGCCCGGACCGGTCGTTGTCATATTCATGCCTCGCTTGCCCGCATCCTTTCTAATTGGAAGGACGCGTCAAGGCAAGCGCAAAGGAGCGCGTACGGGTATTCCCCTGAATTTACGGACACATCAATGAAGGGTATGGAGCTGCCCGGCTCTGCCGGACCTTTTTGCGCTATGTTGTTGGCATAGGAGAAGTGTCCCATGAGCAGCAAAAGATACCCGCCCGTGTTCAAGGATGAAACCATCCGAGCAGGAAGTGTTTCTTCACTTCGTATCGGAAGCCCGTTTCGGTGTTTGCGAAAATTGGGTTGAGCTGGTACGCGGGGGGCGCAACTGGACCTTCGCTTTACATTTGTTCTTTTAATCGGATCGTTATGAATCTAGTGCGATTCCTGTAGCCGCACGAGCGCAGCCGAACTTCACCTTACCTCTGTGATATCAAGTACGACTTCGTAATTCTGACGACGTTGAAAGTGCTTGGCGCGGTTGCGGCCAGAAACTGAAATGCAAAAATTCAGCCTCGCTGTCGAGGGATTCCGTTCGAGACACGGAATTCAAGAGCTGTCGAAACAAGTCGTTATATTTCGGCAGTTTGGCAAATCTTGAATGGAGGCGGCGGCAGTTGAGCTCGCAGCCGCAAACAATGGAATCTCATTAGGAAAAGTCACACTAGCCCAGTTCGCCTTGTCGAAAATACCCCAGGAATACCCCCTCTGAATGGCGGGCGCCGTAGCGCGATTATTGTCGGGCAAATAACCGGCTCACGTTGGATAGTGAATGGCCGTTCGCCGCTATGCTAAGGCCCTTCTAGACCCCGCCAAAAAAACACTCTCGCCGAAGCGGCGGTCCTCTGATTTTTGAGGCCGCCTAAAATTGAGGGTGCGCAGCGTTCGTATAACGGAGCAAATCCAACGCCATATCAGCGCCCGCCTAAACTGACTACGCCGGCGCTACTGATTGCCGACCTTAGGTCTTGCAACATTGGGTGCTGTTGGACCCGGGGTCGGCGGAGTAGGCGGGGGCCCGAGCGAATTGCGACCCGCAGAGCTTTGGCCCGGGATAGCGTCAGGGGCTGTGATAGGAGTGCCGTCGGGCTGAACTGGCAATGGCCCCGTCAAGTTGTTACACCGAGAGTCCGTTGGGTTGCACCCCGGTGACGTTTGCGCAAGTTGGATACGGCCCGAGGCCAATAAGGCGCGCGAAATATTGCCCGCTGATGTTTGGGCCGGGAAAGTCCCCGCGCCGACACTCAGCACTCCGCTGATGAGAAACGTACTGTAGATTTTTCTGACCATGATGCATTCCTCTCTGAGGTAGGCATCGTAGTGTCAGGCAAGTCGGAACGTATGTAAGTCAACTGCGAGTAAAAAGCACGTGGCGCGATGTGTAGCCGATCATTCGATTTCGATACAACGGCATGCAAGTGAGGCGCGTCGGGCCCTGGCCGTAGTCGCGGCCCGGACCGGGACCCGTTCTGTGGATTGCTGTTGTTATGGGAGTTTGCAGCCATTCCATGCCTGGGTCAGTGGGATTTCGTTCATTGACCTTGCCCAAGGTGGACGATCGTTTCCATTCACTACGCCTAAACGGCCTCTTCAGCGGCAGGCCTTGGAAGATGCCGCCAGCGCTTTTTCGTCGGTCGACCGCAATGCACAAATGGCCTATGTCACCTCGCATCCCTGGGCGGGGGCGCGTTCCGGTGGCAGTTGCATAATGCCGCGCGCCACTGTCGGCAATTAAGGACGCGTTTGACATGCGAAAAAAAAGAACTAAACATATGACTTGAAGCTATAACTGATAAAGAACACATTTCATCTGATATGGCCTTTACGCGCACGTTGTCATTAACAGCGGCGCATTTACGGTTTTATCGACAATGCTGCAAACGGTGACGTTTGTCGCGGGCCGTGCAGAGCCACGAAACTCTCGACGCGATTTAATCGGTCGTTGGAGGAGGAAGTATGCAACGCTCATTGATCTACGGCCGAAAGCTTACGGTAGTATTTCGGCTGGCCCTTGGTGCTCTCACTTTCTCCACCGCAAACGTCGTTGCGGACGAAACCTGCCTGTCGCCCTATATGGCGAAGATCGTCGGCCAGGAAGACTTCGTCTACATCTGGACCCTCGGCGTGCAGGGTCTCGGCGATGAGCAGGACAAGCTCGTCACGGTCGACGTCAACCCCGCCTCCAAGGACTACGGCACGGTGATCCATGCCCTGTCGGTGGGCGGCCGCAACGAGGCCCACCATTCCGATCTGACTGACGACCGCACCCTGCTGTGGGCCGGTGGTATCGATACCAACAAGATTTTCATTTTCGACATCAAGAGCGATCCGGCCAAGCCGACGCTGAAGAAGACCATCAATGATTTCGTCGAGAAGAGCGGCGGCGTGGTCGGCCCACATACCACCTACGCCCTGCCGGGGCGCATGCTGGTCACCGGTCTGTCCAACCACAAGGATCACGGCGGCGAGACGGCGATGGTGGAATACACCAACGACGGCGAATACATCGCGACCTACTGGATGCCGAAGGACGGCGCGCTGAACGGCGCGGTGAAGACCGGCAAGTTCGCCGATGGCTATGGCTACGACGTGCGCGCGCTGCCGCGCCTCAACGCGCTGCTGACCTCGTCCTTCACCGGCTGGAACAACTACATGATGGACCTCGGCAAGATGATGGCCGACCCCGAGGCCATGAAGCACTTCGGCAACACCGCCGTGGTGTGGAACCTGCACACCCGCAAGCCCAAGCAGGTGCTGGATGTGCCCGGCGCGCCGCTGGAAATCCGCTGTGCCTGGGGCGGCAACCATGACTACTGCTTCACCACCACCGCGCTGACCTCCAAGATCTGGCTGCTGGAAGCGGACGCCAAGGGCAACTGGACTTCGCAAGCGGTCGGTGACATCGGCGATGCGAGCAAGATCCCGCTGCCGGTCGACATCTCGATCTCGGCCGACGACAAGCTGCTGTGGGTCAACACCTGGAACGACGGCATGACGCGCCTGTTCGACGTCTCCGATCCGCACAAGGCCAAGGAGATCTTCACGCAGAAGATAGGCGATCAGGTCAACATGCTGTCGCAGAGCTGGGATGGCAAGCGCGTGTATTACACCTCGTCGCTGCTCGGCAACTGGGACAAGAAGGAAGGCAAGGCCGGCGACGTGCAGTACTTCAAGGCCTATGGCTGGGACGGCGAACAGTTGAAGCAGAAGTTCGCCATCGACTTCATTGCCGCCAAGCTCGGTCGCCCGCATCAGATGCGCTTCGGCGCGCGGGCATTGTACGCAGTGTCCCCAGCGCCCGACGCGGTCGCGCTGGTTAAACCATAGCGGGCCGCGGCACTCAGTGATTGCGGCGATGGCTCAACGTTCATACAGATACGAGCCCGCCGGATTGAGCGCAAGTACGGCTATGGGTTCGTAGCGCACGGCAGGTAAATAGTGCAGGTGGACGCGGGTAATGTTCGAGTTTCTTAAGAAGCGTGACCACTCCGCCACCATTCAGCCGGCAGGGAAGGTATTGGTCGTCAAAGGGGGGCAGCGCCTGCTGACCGCCGCGCTCGATGCCGGGCTGGACTGGCCGCACGATTGCCGTGTCGGCAGCTGCGGGACCTGCCGGTGCCTGCTGAAAAGCGGTCGCATCAAACCGCTGACCGATTTCGTGTACACGCTTTCGCCGGAAGATATACGCGCGGGCGCAATACTCGCATGTCAATCGCTGTTGAAAGACGACGTGGTTGTCGAGATCAAACTCGGAAGTGATCAATTCACGCTGGAGACAGTGGACGCGACTATCAGCGCGTTGCGGCCACTCACCCACGATATTGTTGAAATGGTAGTTACGTTCGACCGGCCAGCGTTTCGAAGCGCCATGGCCGGACAGTATGTTGACGTAAAGCCGCTTCATCTCGCTGAAGCGCGAAGCTATTCCTTCGCGCGCAATCCGAACGGCGGGGACGGTCAACGGGGCATTTTCTTCATTCGGCACATTCCGGGGGGCGAGTTCACGGATTGGCTTTTCGCTTCTTCTCGCGCCGGCGACCGATTGCAGTTGCGCGGTCCCTATGGCGACTTCCATCGCCGCGACGGCGCGGGACGCATGATATGTGTCGCCGGCGGCAGCGGGCTCGCGCCGATTTACGCCTTACTGGAGGATGCGGTGCGCTGTGGTGAGACCCGCGACTGCGTCGTCCTGTTCGGTGCACGCTCCGAGCGGGACCTTTACTATCTCGATGAGCTTGCCGAAATCAGTCGCCGCTGGGCGGGTCAATTTGCCTTAGAGCCGGTGCTTTCCCATGAGCCCGTCGATAGTGCATGGAGCGGCGCGCGCGGATTGGTCACAGAGCAAATCGCTTCGGTGACCGGAATTGGAACGTTTGGCCCGGATGACCAAGGCTATCTATGCGGTCCGCCGGCAATGGTGGATGCAGCAATCGACGTTCTATGCACGATGGGGATGAGTAAAAAGGCGATATTCTTTGACAAGTTCCTCGACATGAGCACCAGGCGCACCGCGTCGGACGCTACTGCGTAGCGCGAAGTCCATGAAGCTCACGCGTACAGGACAGTAAACGATGATTCCGCCCAGCCGTCTGACGCCGACCGTGACGCACTGGGGTAATTTTCTCATTGAGTCGCGCGGAGACGAACTGACTGCGGTCCACAACTACGCCGACGATCCTCACCCTTCGCCTATTGGGCAGTCACTGCTTGAGAGCCGCAACCCGAATGTTCGGGTCGACAGCCCGATGGTGCGAAAGAGCTTTCTCGAACAGGGAGTGCGCACTGGAGGTCGAGGACGCGGCCGCGAATCGTTTGTCGAAGTCAGCTGGGATCAAGCCGTTGACCTTGCGGCCGACGCGTTGCAACGGGTCAAAACGGTTTACGGAAACGCAGCTATCTATGGCGGCTCTTACGGCTGGGCAAGCGCGGGGCGTTTCCACCATTCGCAGAGTCAGTTGCACCGTTTCCTCAAGATGTTCGGCGGCTACACCGAATCCGATCGCACCTATTCGGCAGCAGCAGGGGAAGTGCTTCTGCCACATGTCCTCGGCAGCGACCTTTACACTTTGTTCCTCAACACCACGCCGTGGGACGATGTGCGCGATCATGGCGAGGTGGTCCTCTGTTTCAGCGGCGTCAGCCCTAAAAACCTGCAAGTGGTAATGGGCGGTCCAGGCGCTCATACGGCGCCGGACCAATTGCACGCCTGTCGCCGCGCAGGCGTGCAGTTCATCAACATCAGTCCGATCCGTGGCGATCTGCCTGAGGCGCTCGATTCGCGCTGGATACCGATTAGGCCGACCACAGACACCGCCCTCATACTCGCCCTGTGCCACACGCTACTGACCGAAAATCTCCATGACCGCGCGTTCCTCGCACGCTACACGGTAGGCTTTGCGCGCTTCGAGCAATACCTGCTCGGTCGAACGGATGCTCAGCCGAAGTCTGCCGAGTGGTCAGCGGCCCTGACCGCCGTACCGGCGCAAACGGTTCGCGAACTAGCGCACCTGATCGCCCACAAGCGCACTTTTGTTCCGATGGGCTGGTCCCTGCAGCGCGCTGAACATGGTGAGCAGCCTTTTTGGGCCGGTGTCGCATTGCTCGCCATGTTGGGTCAAATCGGCTTGCCCGGTGCAGGTATCGGGCACGGCGTCGGGTCGTTGCACACCATCGGCTTCATGGGCCGGCGGCTCATACCATTTCGGTGGGGAAGCTTTGAACAGGGCGAAAATCCTATAGATTCCGTAATTCCAGTCGCGCGCATAACCGACATGCTGGAAAATCCCGGCCAGCAATTCGATTACGATGGCCGTCGACTCACCTATCCAGACGTCCAGCTCATCTATTGGTGTGGGGGTAATCCATTTCATCATCACCAGGATTTGAATCGATTGCGTGCCGCTTGGCAGCGTCCGGAATGCGTGATTGTCAATGAGCAGGTATGGACTGCAACCGCTCGCCACGCCGACATAGTGTTTCCGATCACGACCTCATTGGAGCGTAACGATGTCGCATTCAATACCTTCGATCATTACGTTTCGCCCATGCCGCGCGCTGTTCCGCCCTACGCAAAATCACGCAGCGACTTCGACACCTTTACTGTCCTGGCGAAACGACTGGGCTTCGCTGACCAGTTCACGGAAGGCCGTGATGAGATGCAATGGGTGCGACACATATACGACGTCTCGAAGCGCAGAGCGGCAAACCATGGTGTTGAATTGCCCGACTTCGAAACATTCTGGGCGGGCCGGCATTTTTCCATATCAGATCAACTCGCCGAACTGCCGCTGATGTTCGAGGCCTTTCGCAATGACCCGCATGCCCATCCCCTGGGTACACCGTCGGGGCTCATCGAAATCTACTCAGAAACCATCGCGGCCTTCGGCTACGACGATTGCCCGGGCCATCCGGCGTGGCTGGACAAACAGGAATGGCTGGGCGCGCCGCGCGCCACGGAATATCCTCTGCACCTCATTTCAAATCAGCCAGCACCACGTCTGCACAGTCAGTTCGATTTCGCCACCGTCAGTCGAGAGTCGAAGGTTGCGGGGCGAGAGGCGGTAACTCTCCATCCCGCCGACGCGAGTGCACGAGGCATCGAAGCGGGCATGACTGTCCGTATCTTCAACGACCGCGGAGCCTGCCTCGCAGGCGCGGTGCTCAGTCCGGACATCTCGCCAGGTGTGATTCAAATTGCCACTGGTGCATGGTACGACCCGGTCGAGATGAGCGATGGGAGTTGTCTCGACGTTCACGGGAACCCGAATGTCCTTACCCGGGATGTCGGAACATCACGGCTGGGGCAGGGGCCAACGGCTCACAGTTGTCTGGTGGATGTAGAACCCTTTCGCGGTGCACTGCCGGAAGTCAGGGTTTTTAACCGGCCTGAAATCATTCGAGACATCAATAAATCCTAGGGTGACTTATGCCGCTCGAAAACGATTTTTACTCGCAGGAAAACCACGGTCCCTACGAAATATTCCAGCTGGGTGACTTTCGCCTCGACTGCGGGTCGCCGATTCCAGATGCAAAACTGGCCTTTTCCACCCTGGGAACGCTCAACGCAAACAAGGACAATGCGGTTTTGTTTGCGCATATGTTCTCCGGCACCGGCAAGCACATGCAAATGTACGTCGGTGAAGGCCTTGCGCTCGACCCGGCACGCTACTTCGTCATCTTTCCGAACATGCTAGGAAATGGTGTATCGAGTTCGCCGCACAATTCGCCGCCCCCAGTAGCAATGAGCGATTTTCCTGCGGTGACGATTGCCGACGACGTGCGCGCGCAACACAAGCTGGTCACTGAACGATTCGGTATCGACCGCCTGGAGTTGGTGCTGGGGTGGTCCATGGGGGCGCAGCAGACTTTCGAATGGGCCGTGCAATTTCCTCACATGGTGCGTCGCGCAGCGCCGATTGGTGGCACCGCACGAGGCACTGCGCACAACCATCTGTTCGTCGGCAACGCGATGGCAATGATCAAGTCGGATCCGGCCTGGGCGGGCGGATGCTATACCGAGCCGCACGCCGTTTCCGCTGGGCTGCGACTGCTTGGACATTTCTTCGCGCAATCGGGATTGTCCAAAGCGTTCTACGCGGATGAAAGATGGCGCGAACTAGGCTTTGCGTCGCTCGACGAGTTCCTGAGTGGCTTTTGGGAAGCGTGGTTCGCACCTATGGATCCCAATGCCCTGCTCAGTCTTCTCGCCAAATGGCAGAAGGCGGACGTGTCCTTGCATACCGGAGGCGACCTGGCAGCGGCGCTGGCGCGAATCACGGCCGTCGTCTGGAATATGCCATTTGCCGAGGACATGATGTTTACGGTCGAGGAGTGTCGGGCCGAGCACATGCTTACTCCGCGCAGTACATTCAAGCCTGTCCCGACGAGCTGGGGCCATTTCGGCATGCTGGGCATTGCCGCCGACGACAAGCGTTTCATCGATAGAGCTCTCGCCGAGCTGCTTGCGATCGAGCCTTGAATGGTCTCTCGTTGACCTCGTGAAGTCTTTATCAGGACGAAGTTCTGATTGCGCCGTGCGGACAAGCCTGGACACAGGCATAGCATCGTATGCACTGCGCATCGTTTATGACCAACGCGTTGTAATACAGCCCAGCAGTGTGTGTAGGTCTGATTGGTGTACTGCAACTGTCGCGTTTGGCAACGCCGGCCCCCGATCGAAGATCGGTCTCGACGATACAGTCTGCTACCGGTTTGACGAGCAGGCATTCATCGCACAAGGCGCAACGGCGGTTGTCGATGACAGGCGCAGCCGACCGTGCGTCGGCAAACGCGTCGCAATATATGTCTGAGGGCGCGGCGCCAGTGTTACGCAAGGCAGCGTTAGCGGCTTCGACCATGGGGGGTGGCCCGCATAGCCACGCTTTGAAGCGGCCACTCCGCCATGGATCCCTGTCGAGGTAATTGACGCGCAGGTAATCGGTGACGAATCCGCGAGGGCCGCGCCATGAGCTTTCAGCGGGTTCATCCGAAAGCACTGCTACGAATTCCATGCGCTTGCCCGCTGCCCAAGCAGCCGCCAGTTGCGCGACATCGTGTTGTGCATAGAGGTCGCGCTGGCTCCGAGCGCCATAGAGAAACAGGCAATCCCGCGTCAGGCGACGGCGGCTGGCTTCCTCGGCCAACGCTTTCACCGCGCTCAGGCCGCTGCCACCCGCCACGAACAGCATCGGTGAGTCACCGTCATCCAGAACAAACCCGCCAAGTGGTCCCGCGATTTCCACGGACTCGCCGCTTCTGTCCTTTGCCGCGAGCCAGCAGGACATTTCGCCGCCCGGAACAAGTCGAATGAAAAACGTATGATCTCCAGGATGCTCGCGCCGCGGGTCTCTTGCGAACGAATACGAGCGAGGACGCGCTACACCCGGCACGCTGATCGCCGCGAACTGACCAGCACGTGCGCATAGTGGCGGGCTGCCGTCGGCTGTTCTTACCACCAGTTCATAGGTGTCGTGAGTAAGTAGCCGCATTCGCACAATTCTGGCTGGGCAGCGCACCACCCTGCGCGTGTTGATGGCAACGCCGGGCGGGATTGGGGTAAGTGGGTCGTTGAGTGGATGCGGAAGCCTCATTCTTCGAACAACCCAGGATGCGCGGCGCGGGAGTCGGCCAGGATGGCATCATCGTCCCAATCGAAATCGGGATTGGCCACTCGCCATCTGTGCAGAAAATGGGCGCGGCCGCCCAGACCGGCTAGCTTGATACTGTCCAGTGCCGCTGCGTCGACCTTTTCGATTTGCGCGAGTACCGAATAGAACGAGGGCGCGTAGCCGAAATCCGTCAGTACCTCGGTATTCAAGGCGTTGACATTGACGCCGCCTGGCGTTGCGCTGCCCTTCAACTGCTTCTGGGTGCCGATCACACCAGGCAGCATGCCGTGCAGAAGCAACGCATAACCGAAAGTCTCGCCCCGATCATTGTAAAGCCGGCAGAAATCACCGTCCTTGATGCCCCGTTGTTCGGCCTCGTCGACGTTAATTTCAAAAGTTGGGCGAGAGTGCATCGCTCGTAGGCGCTCAACGGTTTGAAATGAATCGCCAATGAAATAGTGGCTCGCCGTGCTGAGGACCTGCAATGGAAACCGGGCCCTTAACGGGTCCTCTTGTCCTTCGTATTCAGCAACGTGATTCGGCAACGGGTCGATGCCTTCAGCCGCCAGGGCATCTGACCAGATCTGAATCTTGCCATCGGCCGTCGGCCAACCGCGTTCCAGGTATTGTCGTGAAGGGTGATCGTAGTTGGCAACCGCCCAGCCATTCTCGACCAGGCGGTCAAACTCTATCCCCTCTACCAGCGGATTCTGGCTGCCGTCCAGTAAATGGTCGCGAATGATCTCTTCATCCGTTTGGGTAAAGGCATTGCCGCTGGTCGCGGTGTAGCCCATGCGTTGCGCGAGTCGACGGAAGAGATCGGCATTGCTGACGCTTTCACCAAGAGGTGCGATGACCGGGCGGTTCATCGCATAGTGATAATAGCCATACGAGCCGTGGAAGTCCGTTCGCTCGAGCTGAGTGTCGGCCGGGAGAACGATGTCGGCGTAATCGCAGGAGTCCGTCCACATTGTGTCATGAACAACGGTAAACAAATCCTCGCGCAGCATTCCGCGGCGCATCCCAAGCGAATTGGGCACACAGTTCGCGGGATCGGCGTTATAGACAAACAGGCACTTTATCGGCGGGTCGAGCGTTTGGCCCTCCCATCCGACGTTTTCCGTCAAAGCACGGGCCATCTGTACCATGTTTACGATGCGCGATTTTTCGCGGTTGCCAAGATCGAACCGTTGGATGTCGTTGCGAAAAAACGGATTCCAGTTTTCTTCGAGACGGCCGAAGCCGGCGCCGCCGCAGCGTTCTTTCCAGGCGCCGGTAATGCACGGCAGCAGAAGCACCGCGCGGCACATCTGTCCGGAATTCTGATGTCGATTCATGCCGTGCCCGGCGCGGATATAACTCTTGCGCGTGCCAGCATAGACGAGCGCGAGGCGCTCGATGTCAGCGATGGAAAGGCCAGTGATATTCGCAACGCGGTCCAGCGGGTATTGCGGTAAGCGCGTCTCGATGAGTTCACGCCATCCCCGCGTGTGATTATCGAGAAATTCGACGTCATGCAGTTGTCTGTCAACGATGACCTTCATCATGCCGAGCGCCAGCGCGGCGTCCGTCCCGGGGCGCGGCTGCAGATGCCAATTCGCCATAGCTGTAGTGCGGGTGGGACGCGGGTCTATGGCTATCACCTGGCATCCGCGCTCTTGCGCCTCGCGCACGAACGGCATCGCATGGACGCCCGTGCTGACCGGATTGACGCCCCATAGAATGATCACTTCCGCTTCTCTCGAAGCCATAGCGATGTCTGGCCCATTTGCTGAGCCATAGGTGTGCATGCAGGCCCAGAACGCCGCATGGATACATATCGACATCTCGAGACGCGCGGCTCCCATCTTGTTCCAAAAGCGATTATCGAGCGTCCAGTATCCAATCTGCCCCAAGGTCCCGGAAAAATTGAAGGGCTGAATTGCTTGCGCGCCATCGGTGGATATGATGCGCGTGAAATGTTCCGTCACGATGTCAAGCGCACTATCCCAGGAGATCCTTTCGAAGCGCGCACCAGGTCCCTTTGCGCCGATGCGTCGGTGAGGGAAGAGCACACGGTTTTCGTTGTAGACGAAGTCGAGGTAGTGGTTCACCTTGTTACAAAGATGACCCCGCGTGATCGGGTGGGAGGGATCGCCGCGGAGGGCAATTGCGCGACCCGTAACGTCGTTGCGTGTTACGAGCATCGAACAGGTATCGGGGCAATCGTGCGGGCACACTACATGGTGCAATGAGTGTTCTGGCGGCACTTCGAATTTGGTACTGCGAGTCATCGCGTCACCTCCAGTTCGAACCGGAAGACGGTTATCGGAACTTCATTCGCCACATGACCGAGGCGCGGTTCGCGCGCCAATCATGCAAAGCATCCCGCGACCATGCCCCTCTGTCGCGCCGCACTTCGGGCTACGCGTGACGCCGTCGATGACATGCCTTTGGCATTGACACCCACGCAGCGACACAAGGCAGTTGCGGGTTTGACAAGCTCCTCCGTCGAGGAGGAAGATACGATGCGACTTCAAAAATGACAATCTTGTCGTTTTTGGACGGCCGGCACGCGCCATGGACAGGAGCGCCGCCGCGTATCGAGCATCACAGGACGGGCTCCGGGCAGACGGCGCTATAGAGCAGCGTGACCCTCGGCGGCTACGCGAGCATGGTCACGGCCGAGCCGTGAATGGCGATCGATGGTCCGGGCACTGCACGAGTGACGGGTGACGCAGTGCGATTAAGTCGTATTGCGATGCACACAAGACGCCGGGAGTGAAGCTTATGTGGACCTATCTTCGTTTCGCCTACATCCATTGGATTTGGTTTTTTGTCACTGTCGCCGGACTCTTGGCGGGCGGTTGGTGGACTTGGAGCGGCGTAGCGTTTCTGTTCATCGTCGGTGTGGGTGGCGAAGTCATCACGAAGAACTTCCGCGACGAAACCAACCCCGTCTACCGCTATCCCATCGTTCACGACCTCATTTTGTATTCGGTGGTCATCGGCCATTTCGCCGTCACCTTTGTGGCGGTCTGGGTGTCAAGTGGTCACGACATAGTGGGCTTTGGCCACATGGTCAACGCCTGGCTCGGGCATCTGGGCATTGGTCATGACGTGGTAGCCGCGCGCGCCACCAATACAACCGGCCATCTGATTGGAGTGGGCATGTCCCTGGGCGGTCTGCTGGGTGTGAGCGGAATTTCTGCCTCGCACGAACTGACCCACCGCACAGGCAATCCACTCGACATGTGGTTTGGCCGCTGGGATTTTGCGCTGAGCTTTGGCGGGAATTTCGCTACAGAACATGTCTACGGCCATCACAAGCAATTAGGTTATCCGTCGATCGATCCTGTTTCACCCAAGCGAGGCGTCGGTTTCTACGAATTTCTCGTAATCGGGACATGGAACCAGTGGGCAGGAGGCTTGGGTATCGAGAAGCGCCGCCTTCAAGCGCTTGGCAAGCCGTGGTGGTCGCCACACAACCGTGTGCTTCAAGCGTGGGCTCGTGGCGCGTTGATTGTGGGATTGGTATATGTCGGCGCCGGTTTGCGGGGCGTTGCCGTATGGTTTCTTGCGGCGTGCTTTTCAAAGTATATCCTCGAGGGACTGAATTTCTTTTCCCATTACGGCTTGATCAGATTGCCGAACGCCAAAATCACCACACGAAATACCTTTTCGAGCATCAATCCCTTAAGCAACCATTTCACTTTCAATCTGGGGCGTCATGGTTCTCATCACGAGCACGACACGCCGTACTACCTTTTCCAGTACAAGGAAATGCCGCTGGCGCCCTATGGCTACTTGACCATGACGCTGGTGTCCTGGATCCCACCATTGTTCTGGAAATTGATGATTCCGATGTTGAAGGATTGGGACGCCAAATGGGCAACCGCCGATGAGTTGACGATCATTGCGGAACACAATCGCGAGTCGGGCGTGCCTGAGCTGGGTAGTGGCATCCCGCATTCTCCCTCGCTGGCCTAGGACCTCGCAGGCGAACAGGTGGTGACCCTTTCGCCGCGGCGCGGCGACGTCCGCGGTGCGCAGTTATGGCAAGCCCGAGGTCAACCGTTCACGGCCGATAGTATTGCGATCTCGGCCGCCGGATGACTGTCGGCAAGTCCGTGGCGTCGGAAGACCTTGCGTTGCAGTGCACTTGGCACATAAGTGTCGAGCGCTAGGCAGCGCGCCCGCGCGCCCGGTGGGACCTCGTCACGGAATTCCATGTGACTGCTCTGGATAAAGGCGCCGACCCCTGCTTCGCCTTGGTCGGTGAGGTGCTCGGGACTTCCCTTAGGTGTGTAGTAATGACACGCCTGCTTCGACTTGCGAGCAAATCAATATCGCGATCCTTCGGTATGCGGTGTGTTACTGCAGCGCGCACCCAGTCGAGCAGGTGCGCGGCAACTTCAGTTTCCAGCTCACCGATGGCCTGGTTCACCGAATCGAGCTTCAGTTCTATGCGGGTCGCCCTTTACTGCATATCGATCCCGGAATGGATGAAAGGCGCGTCAAGCGCGGGGCTCATTGCTGCCGACTGCTGCGGAGAATCAAAAACGAAGCACGGCGGGCGACTCTCTTCAGTGACGCGATCAGCCATATTTGGCCAGTATCCGGGCAACCTTTGTGCCCGCGAATCTGGCGCTAACGAGGCTTTCAGCTCCGTGGAGTTCGGCTTCCATCGCGCAGGCAACTACTTCATAGAACGCACGTTCGAGGGCGCGGCGCGCGGCAGAGATCTGTTGGGCGACCGCCTCGCAATCGGCATCCTGTTCAACCATATTCTGCACGCCACGCAGTTGCCCTTCGATTCGTCGCAGTCGGGAGACCATGCTACGTTTGCGCGCATAAAGAGAATCTGAGTTGTTTGCGGCACCGGCCGCCGCGGCGTCGTCCGCGGAATCCTTTGCACGTCGGCGAGCCTCGGTCATGGACGCTAAGTCTCCTTTATCTGCACGGCACGCATCTCGATACTTGCAGGGGGCGAATGCGACCGGGTGACGGCCCCATTCGTTAGCGATTGCAAAGCCGGTACGCAGGTCGTGAAGGTGATCATGTAATGCCCGGATTGTCTTCGACGCCGCGCAGCGCAGGCAGGTTGAGCGTGGGCGGGGCAAGCGTCGGATGGGCCCGCAGATATTCGGCGACGATATCCCAGATGGCGGGTCCCTGAACGTCCTCTACGACCGACGCCCACCCGGCCACCTTGTAGGTGCGGGTCGCATCAATGGGCTTGCCGCCGAGACGGAGATCTGAGATGCGCTGGCCCGCCGGCGCGGCCGGTGCGCAGACGTAGCTCAGGCCACCGACGCGCACCATGTCACCGCCTTGTTGATAATAGGGATCAGGGTTGAAGAGATTGTCGGCGACGTCCTCCAGGACTGCTTTAATGCGTTCGCCACTGAACTCGTTGCTCGTCACCGCTGGATAGCTGATTGCGGTCTGGTCCAGCAGACGCTCCATGGTGATGGTTTCGCCCGGCAGCAAACTGGCGCCCCAGCGGAAGCCAGGCGAAAACGCGATCTCCGCACCTTGCACGGACATCAGCGCATCGAGGATGAGCTGATCGAAGCTGCCGTTGAAATTGCCACGCCGATACAAGAGACCCTCGCTCACCGCCAGTTCTTGCGCGAGCTTCGCTGCATAGGGCGCGCGCTGTTCGGCGATGAGTTTTGACATTGCCGGATCGGCTGGTAGCAGGTTCGCGAATACGGGCAGCAGATGGTAACGCCAGTCCTTGATGCGTCCGTCACGCACGTCGAAATCAAGGACTCCGAGAAACTTGGTGTTGCTACCGGCGTTGGTGACCAGCGTGGTGCCGGTGGCATTCTTCACCACTACCGGTTGCGGAATACCATCATGGGTGTGACCGCCGAGGATCGCGTCGAGTCCGGTCACTCGCGTGGCGAGCTTGAGGTCGACGTCCATTCCGTTATGCGAGAGCAGCACCACCACCTGCGCGCCTTGGGCGCGAACTTCGTTGACATGGGCTTGAACTTGTTCTTCCTGAATGCCGAAAGTCCAATCGGCCACCAGATGGCGAGGATTGGCGATTGGCGTGTAGGGGAAGGCTTGGCCAATGATCGCTACGGTCACGTCGTTGATCTCGCGCAGCACAAATGGCGAGAACACGGGGTCGCCGAAGTCCTTTGTCGTCACGTTGTGCGCGACGAAGGCAATACGGTCGCGCATCGGGCCGTTGATTAGTTCTTCCACGCGGGCCATGCCATAGGTGAATTCCCAGTGGCCGGTCATCACATCAACGCCGAGGGCAAGCTGAGCGGCGACCATGTCAGCGCCACGCGTCCAGAGAGCGGTTCCCGATCCCTGCCAGGTATCGCCGCCGTCGAGTAATAGCGCGCCCGGGCGCGAGGCGCGCATGCGTTGCACCAAGGTCGCTAGATGGGCGTAACCGCCGACCTTGCCGTAGACACGGGCCGCCGCATCGAAGTCTAGGCAAGTCAGCGCATGCGCCATGCGGGTGGCGGGTTTGATACCGTAGAACGCCAGCAGCTTTTCACCGGTCAGGTGAGGTGGTCTACCACGCCATTGGCCTAGCCCGAGATTGACCGCGGGTTCGCGAAACCAGATTGGCAACAACTGCGCGTGAGCATCGGTGTAATGCAGGAGGTTGACATTACCAAATGGCTCTATTGCATAGAGTTCCTTTCCGTCACCTTCCGCAAGCGCGGAGCGGGCCCGCAGATTCATGCCGGCGGCCGCCGCGAGTGCCAGCAATTGTGCGAATTCTCGCCGGTTCATTGATTGACAGGTGAGGCCGGGTCGAACAGAAAGGCCATCACGTCCTGAAGTTGCTGTTCGCTCAGGATGCCGTGATGGCCGAAGCGCGGCATCCTCGAACAAGCGGTCTGCGCGTTGGAATTGTAGATTTTTCCCCACGCGAACTCGAGTGTTACCTTAGAGCTGCCGCGCAACTTGCCGTACCGCCTGAGGCTGGGGCCGATGGTGCCGTAGGCGAGTTCAGTTGCGGCCAGTTCGTGACATGCGTAGCAGTTGCCGCCGGCGGGTTTGGCCGGGTCGTCGCTAGACTGCAGCCCTGTGCCAGAGAGGGCGACTATTTCGCCACGCTTGAAGTCTCCGAGATATTGGCCGTTGGCCGGAGGCTTGATGGTTACGCGATTGAGGGCGCTGACGTGCTCCGCCACCTCGGGTGGCAAGGGATGGCGTGCGTGGGCCGTGCAGAGAGTTTGTGTCTCGTCCTGTTGCAGACGTTCCATTGTCGCCTGGCCCTTGGCCACAAAAGACGAGCGCAACGCAGTCGTCACGTCGCTGGCAGACATTTCGTTGGCCCGTGCGAAAGCCCCAGCTTGGCTCCACAGTATGACGATCATCACGGCAAGCGGATAAGAATCGAGCCTCATATCATCTACCTGCTCAACGTTTGATTGAGGGGGCGGCCATCACACCGCCTTCTGCATTTTTCGCCAGGAACATCGTGAGGGCGATGGCGACCTCGGAGCCAAATTTCAATTGCGGCATGCGTTGCTGTCGATAGCAATCCTGCAGGCGCCATTCCATGGTTCGCAATTCTCCTTGCGAAACGCGATAAGCGGGCCAATGGGTGTATGCGTCGCGTGCGCCCTTCGCATCGTCCAGCTTGGACATGGCCTGCAAGCGAATGCGCTTTTTGTTCTCACCGTGACAGGTATTACAAGAATAGTCGTGGGGCCCGGCACGGTGGTAGAAGAGGGCGGCGCCGAGCGCATAAGCCGCTTTCTCTTGTGAGTGCGTCATCGGCAGGGAAACGGCGTGGCCTTTGGATGCGTCTGCGACGTAGGCAACCAAAGCTTCTAAATCGGATTTATTGTCGCCATCACCGAAGCGAACAGCCAAAATGTCCGCTTCCGCCATGCCCTGTAGCATTGTCATGCAGGTTATAAGACGCGTCTCAAGGTCTTGCACGCGGCCGGTGTCAGCAAACCAGCGTGGTAGTTCCGCATAGGCGCCTTCGATGACGCCGGGGCCGCGCCCTAGATCGCATCCGCTCAAGTCGGCATTCTTCGGCCCGCGTCTCTGCTGCCACAAGTCTTTGCCACGGATCAGCCACAGTTCAGCGGGGTTGTCGTCGCCAAACATCGCGCGGTACTCGGCAATCGCGTCTTCACTCGAGGATTCTGCATTGACCGTGTTCCATGGCACCATCACACCGACGGCCAGCAACCAAGCCTTCCAGAGTGCTCGATTATTGATCACTTCATTCCCCGGAATTCTGTTGCGTGCATCAACTCAGGCAATCGCGACGTCATCGCTACGCGACTCACCGGCATTGTCGGTCCAAGTTATGGACACTTTGTCACCTTTGGCGGCACCCTTGAATCGAAAGGCAAGATAGGGATTCTTGGAGATCGAAGGCCCCCAGTCGGCGGACAACACTTCGCGGCCGTTGCAGTGCGCAGCAACCTTGACGATATAGCGAGCTGGCACGATGTTGCCGTCGATGTCTTTACGCTGTCCGGTTTCCATGACGTGAGACATCAGCACTTTCACCTCAACGCGGTCGCCCATCAGGGTGGCCCGCACACGCATCGGATCAGTCATATCAATTCTCCCCTGAAGTGAAAGCGGTAGCGCTCAGCCACCGCAGCCACCGAGCGTTACCTTGACGAGTCTGGTGGTATAGAACGCGCCGGCATCGGTCTTAACGAGCGCATGTATGAGAGAGCTTTCAGCGACTTTGACCCGCGTCGAAATAAACGGCTCGGTGCCTTCCGGAATCGTGAAGGACGCCGACATCACGTGTGGATTCTTCTCGACGAGTATTGAGATCACGCGGGTACCCGGCAGCCGGCTTTCAATTTCAACGGGCACGACCGCGCCGTTCTCGGCGATATCGGGTCCTTTGAACGCTATCTCTGTCGACTGCTTTACGTCGCCATAGCCCAGCGCCTTCCACGCGTCGGCTATGACGGTCGCGGTGAAAGGCGGACGAGCCTCGTCGGCGAGGACGAGACGAGACATCAATCCACTCCCCAGCGCTACGGCCGCTAAGCCGAGCTGGCCGGCGTGAGCGAGGAAATTACGACGCAGCTGCTGCATGTGGTATCGCTCCTTTCGTGACAGTATCAATACGAAGACGCGTGGGGCCGGTGATCGATGGCCGCGATGGGATTCGCCAGCGGCCGAACAGAAATACGCTCATTGGCGTGCTGCGCCATCGAGAATCCAGGTAACGACAGTGGCCAGATCGTTCGCTGGTATCTGCGTTTGGGGCGGCATCAGTACGCTACCCCATACGCCGCTGCCACCGGTATGGATCTTGTTGCCCAAGGTCTGCACTGCATTCGGATCTTCGCCGTACCGCGATGCAATTGCCGAGAACGCGGGACCGACGCGTGGTTCGTCAATGTCATGACAGGCGAAGCAACCATTGCTCTGTGCCAGCGTCCAGCCGCGCGATGTGGTGTCGCTAGCTGATGTCGGGCGCAACGGTCGATCGAAACGTCGGAAATGGCTCTGGATATCGCCGTACATCTGGCTGGTAAATCCTATCGGCAATTCCGAGGTCACCTTGATGTCACCGGGTGCGCAGTCATTCATGCAGACTGTGTTGCTTACGTCCCCCTGGCCGGTTGCCGTGCTCATTCCATGGTCGAGCGTGAACCCATCGCGGTTGGGCATGACGACTTTTGGCAATGAGTGCTGATCGAGCACCGCATCTGCCGACACAATTTCATTGAGATTGAGCACGTAAGCGGTTACTGCGTAGACCTCGTTCGCGCTGAGCGTCTTGCTGTTGTTGAAAGGCATGGCGCGATTGATGTAGTCCCACAGCGTCGTCGCGTAGTTCAGCTTGCTGCCCACCGTGCGCTGGGGATTCGCGCTCGCCAGGGTGCCAATCCCGCCAGCGAGAGCGATGTAGTCATTACTCTCACCGAACGTACCATGGCAACTCGCGCACTTCTCGTCATAGATAGCCTGGCCGTCGGCTACTGAACCCATGCCCGCTGGCAGCCCCGCGCCGTCAGGTCGTACATCGATGTCCCAACTGGTCAATTCTTCTGATGTCGCGGGGCGTCCGAGTCCATGCCAGCCGGTTGCGGCCTCTACGGAGACGCTGCAGGCGCACAGCATTAATGTGTAGACCAGCGGGTCATACCTGGACATTGCGAACCTCGCCGGTGCTTGTTACCTGCCAGGTCTGGATCGCATTGTTGTGGTAAATGGAGCGGACGCCGCGCACTTCGCGCAATTGACGTATGGCGGGCTGTACGTAACCCGTTTCGTCACTACAGCGGCTCTGCAGCAGCGCCGGCGTGCCATTCCACACCCAGTCGGCACGAAATCGCGTGAGTGCCTTGCTGGCTATCGGCTCTTGCAGGCGCGCGATTCGCCAATTGCGGCCGCCGTCGGTCGAAATATCTACACGCTTTATGCGTCCGCGCCCGGACCACGCAAAGCCGGTTATTTCGTAGTAACCGCCTTTGTCCAACAGCGTCATGCCACCGGACGGCGAGGTGATGACTGACTTTGCTTCCTGGATCCACGTGAACTGTCGACTTTTGCCGTTGGGCAGCAGATCGCTGTAGTGCAGAGTCTCCTCGCGTGTATGCCATGGCTGGTCGCCGACCTCGATGCGTCGCAGCCACTTGACGCTCGACACGCCTTGCACCCCCGGCACTACCAAGCGTAATGGATATCCATTTTCAGGACGCAACATTTCGCCATTTTGGCCGTACACGAGCAGAACATCATCAAGTGCCATTGCGAGCGGAATGGTGCGGGTTAGTGCCGCCCCATCGGCCCCCTCGGCGAGCAAATACCTGGCGCGTTTGAGGTCAATGCCGACATCTTCGAGCAACGTAGACAACAGCACGCCAGAGTACTCGGCACATGACAGCATGCCGTGCGTGAACTGAACAGTTGGGACCGCAACATTTCCCCATTCGAGTCCGGAGTTCGCGCCGCATTCAATGAAGTGTAAGCGCGAGACCGAGGGTAGACGCAGGATATCGTCCAACGAGTAAATCTTGGGCTTGGCGACCAGCCCATGCACGGCCAGACGATGCTGCACCGGATCCACATCTGGCAGGCCGGCATGGTCACGCTCGAAATGGAGACCATTGGGCGTGATGGTGCCGAACAGGTTTTGAAGTGGTGTGAACGCGATCGAGGATTCGTTGGTTCGCGTCAGCCCAGGGCTTTGCCGGCGGATGACGCCCGCTTCATAAGGGGACGGATGTCCATATGCATCACTCGCCACCGGTTTACCGAGCACTCGTGATGAACTCGGCACAGCCAACGGGCCGACTGCCGCGGCGCTGGTGGCGGTCATCAATGTCGCCGCCGCGCCAGCGCCGCGCAGAAATGCCCGGCGGAAGAAACCCTTGTCGCTGAGGGTGGGCTCCGGCGCGGCATTCACCCGCCCTTGTCGTGGCAAGGTGCCGCCACTCATGCGGTTGACATCTCAGGTATGGATGAACGGTAACGATGGAAATGTTCCATATACCCCCCCCCGTATCTCGTTTTGACTATAGTCGGCGCCTATTGGCCGGTCAAGGCGGCTACTATTTAGCGCGGTGCATGAGGTTCATGTATCGTTGAATCGAGATCAATCGGTCGAGTTACGTTAGGCCCGCGCCGCAATGCTTGAAACGGAAACGACGGTGGCTATTTAAAGCCTGGCGGCGCTCAGCAGGCCGGTGCGATCGTGACGTAGCCGGCGCCGCCTGAATCGATGCCGCGTATGAATTCCCCCTGTTCAAGGCGCACTTCGACCACGCCGGGAAGCTTTCTTCGGTTCCGTCCCTCTGCACCTTGAACGTCTTGCCGGGGCGCCCGTCGTGACCGCCTTGGACACCCCGGGATGCGTTGATGTGGCCATCCGAGGAGGCGACCGCCATCATCGTGTCTCGGCGAGGGCCGAACACCACGTCGACACCGGGCACGCCGCGATAGTGGCCCGCACCAGCGCCACCCTGTACCACGCGCATGGCCTTGGACCGCATCGGGTGCTTGGATTCCTCCACCTCGACGCTGCCGCGATAGATGACACCGGCCGCTGTAGGTACGCTCATCCCCAACCAGGCGCGGCGGGTGATGAATGTGACCGCTTCGATTTGGCTCTCGGCTCTCCGCCGCAAACCCAGGTTCTCGCTTCGGCAACAGGATTCGGACCGGAATACCTCGTCGTCACCGCAGATAACCTGCTGCCAATGCCCAGCGAGGATGGCCCGCACCGTTGGACCGGGTGCGATCCGACATGGTCTTCGTGCCAGTGGACGGTGGCGGCGGAGTGTTTTCGGTTGGTTCAATCACGTTTGCTGGTGCCATGGCTGGAACGGTTTCGACAACGACTGCTGTCGCCTGGTGGACAACGTGCTGCGTAGTTTCGTCCATGGTTCGTTCATTGCAGACGTGTAAACTTGGAATCGCATGGGTGTTCGACGGCGGCTCGGCCTCTGGGCGGCCCGCTCCATCATCAAATAGGTGCTGGTAGTGACAGCGACTTGGCGGGAGTCAAAGAGACAGGCCGGCGCGCGTGTTTCCAGTGGGATAGTATGTGATGTGAGCACCTGCACGCGATTCAACCGCTCCCGCCAGACAGGACCTTCTCATGACTGACATGAACGAAGAAACGCCGTTCCCGAACCCCGGCGTACGCCTCGTCGATGAAGACGCGCATTGCGCCGCGTGGGAAGAGTTCTTCATGCCCGGCATCGCCACACCCCCACATCGCCATATGCGCGACTACGTGGCGACCTTCCCCGGCGGCGGCGAACTGACGATCACCCACGTCGCCGGCGAACTCGAGACCTATAGCCTGCTGAACGGGGCGATGGAACCTTTGCCCACGACCGAGGGCCGTGCCCGGTTCTCCATCGCGCCGGGCACCATCGTGCGTTCGAGAGTGCCGGATGGCGGTACCTGCCACATCGCGCTGAACGAGGGGCAAACGCCTTTGCAGATGATCCTGTTGGAGTTCAAGTGACAATACCGCACTCACACAGGAATCGTGGGCTGTCGTTTGCACCCGAATCTGACCGGGTTTTAGAGTGGCCCCGCCAAGCCTTACACCAGACACGGAATCGAATCTGCGTCACCCAATCCTTCCATACCGAAGGATTAGAGCGTAACCGTTATGTAATGAACCCTCAGCGTCGCGGCACGGTCATTAGGTATCGTTTCCCGTCGATTCTTTATGGTGGCGCGATTGCCGACTGTAAAGATTGGGTTGGACACGAGAAACCTAAGATCTGTCGAAATAAATCCTCATATTTCGGCAGTTTGCTAATTTTGAATGGAGGCGGCGGAGGTTGAACTCATTTTCGTAAACTGTGAAATCTGCCAGGAAAACGTAATTTCGACCGGTTCGATTTCTAGGCAATACCCCCCGAGAGTACCCCCCGGAAAAGTCGCCTCCAAACACCGCTCAATTGCAGCAGATTTGCATAATGCAATCGAATATCAGACGAAACGCGGCCGCGAAGAACACGACCACCGAGGAACGGAATGGCGCAGTTACACTTCTGTCTGGCCTCCTTCGACATGTTTGGCGACGCAATTTATCTTGCCACGATGTGCGTAAAGGAAGACGGCCCGGATGCTTGCTGGCTCAGGTGTCCGCGATGAACGTGGGCGCGTTGCCGCCATAGGTCACCATCGAAAAGGTCCGTGGGCGCCCTTGGACTGCGCTTGCGGGGGCGGCGCTTCGCCGTACCGACTTTCTCGCCACAAGGTTTCGCGTGCACCAGTAGCGATGTCTTCAAATCCCCCCAAGGCACTGGAAGGCAACGTTGAGTTCATCCTATCCGTGCAACGGTCCTACGGGACGTTGGATCCAGACGCATATGCGCGAGCGTCAAACCCCAGGCCCGTGGCTGCCAGTGACGGTCAGGATTTAGATGGCCAGCGCCAGTGGACGCACCTCGTAGGCGTGGTGGATGCGTCGTTCCAGCAGCGGGTCGACGAGTTCGAAGGCGAAGTGCCGCGCGGGCCGAATACCGCCGATGGCGGACAAAGTGCCGCAATACATGAGGCTGCCGGCTGCAAGTGCGATGCCGGCAGCGTGCGCGGCGGCTATCAGATCCAACGGCGCGAGCAGCGCCGCCACGCTACCCTCCTGGTAGGTCTCTCTCGCCGTTTCTGTCCCGATGCTGGAACGCAAGATGAGTTGGTCCCAGTGCCCATGGATTTCCTCCCATGGCCAAAGGGTTGGTGCCAGCGGCTTATCGCACATCTGTTTGGCCGTGGTGATGTCGTAGGTTTCGACAGTCCTGTCGGTGTGATCCGATCCGACGCCGATGTAAAGCACACCGCCATGATTCAGAATCACGAACTCGACTTCGCCGCTCGACGCTTGGCCGCAGACCTCTATCACCGGCGCTGTGGTCAAGCGTGCGCAACCGACACGATAGAACATTGGCGTGCGCGGCGGCGGTGCCACGCCGAGGGCTGCAAGTTCGTCGATGTGCGCCATCATCGCGGTGCGATCACGACCGGTCCAACCGGCGATGATAGTCTCGGTCACCCGCGCGTTGAGTGGCGCGCGGCCGGCGTGGCTATGTACGGAGAAATCGAGATCGCGGCAGTGACCCGGACCCGCCGTTGCGCTGGACGCGGCGGCGACGCTCACGCGATGCGCTCGTAATAATGGATCTCGAGCAATAGGCAACCCGACGCGGACTTAAACGGTCCATGCGGCGTGCCGGGCGGTCGGCAGGCGTAGGTGTGTGGTGCGAATGCGCAACCGCCCTGCCCCTGAGCGTCGTTGCCGACAATTAGATCGCCCGACAACAGGTACACCTCCTCCCAGTATTCGTGCACGAACGGCGCCGTGGTGTAGACGCCAGGCGCGAAGCGCAGCAGGCGCGTCCGATTGCCGCGGCGCTGCGGCTCGTCGAGCGCGCCGGCCAGGATCTTGTGCTGGATGCCCGCGGGATAGCCGTCCGGCACCGACCAGCCCGTGGCCATATCGAGCGCATGGAACTCGAGGTGCTCCTTGTCGATGGTCATGGATAGCTTCCCTCATCAGTCGTGGCGGCGGCGCGCC
>Ga0208492_1000774_pt1 | contig 24459 bp, 22 predicted proteins | sample Subbioar_CSW14AB_FD_184820 | JGI IMG/M metagenome (GOLD analysis project Ga0208492, IMG submission 184820) | Serpentinite rock and fluid subsurface biosphere microbial communities from McLaughlin Reserve, California, USA - CR12Mar_CSW14AB (SPAdes) | ecosystem: Environmental > Terrestrial > Deep... | reverse complement strand
AATAAATTCAAAGCAACACCTGAAGAAGTTGCAGCTGCCATCACTCCGAAAACAAAAGTTTTTATGTTTTCTTCTCCCTGCAATCCTTCCGGAGCAGTGTATAGTAAGGAGGAACTGGCTGCATTGGTGAAAGTTTTTGAAAAGCATCCTGAAGTGATTATTCTCTCAGATGAAATTTATGAATACATCAATTTTGTTGGTAAGCATGAAAGTATTGCACAGTTTGAAGGAATCAAAGACCGTGTGGTAGTCATTAATGGATTGAGTAAAGGCTTTGCTATGACAGGCTGGAGATTAGGCTATACTGCTTCTGCCACTCCTATTGCTAAAGCATTTGAAAAGCTACAGGGACAGTTCACTAGTGGTACCTGCTCAATTACTCAAAAAGCAGCTGTAGCGGCACTTACAGGGAATTTAGAACCCTCGCTGGATATGACTGCAGAGTTTACCAGACGCAGAACAAAAACACTTGAGCTCGTAAATGCTATACCAGGATTTACCTGCTTTGCACCAGAAGGAGCATTTTATGTTTTTCCTGATGTAAGTTATTATTACGGTAAATCAAATGGAACTGAAACTATATCAAACGCTGCAGATTTCAGCATGTATTTATTAAATACAGCACATGTTAGTTCTGTGATGGGGGATGCATTCGGTGAACCCAATTGCGTTCGTTTTTCTTTTGCCAACAGCATGGAAAACATTGAAAAAGCCTGGGGTAGAATTGCGGATGCACTTAGTAAACTATCCTAATAACCCAGGGAAATGGATCCAATAAAAGCCGAGATGTTTGTAAACCGGCTTACAAAAGTGTTTAAACACAAGAGTAAGTTGGCAAGAAGGCAACAAGTTTCCTGTTACCGTGTGTATGATCATGATTTACCCGAATTCCCTTTCAGCATTGAATTGTACGAAGATCAGTTGTATATAGCTGAATACTTGCGTAGGCATGGAATGGAGGATGACGAGCATGAAGCCTGGATGAAGGAATGCAGACAAATGATTTCTGCTGTAATAGGTATTCCAGAAGATCTTATGCATTTTAAGCTTCGGAAACGAATGAGTCATAAAGATGAGCAATACGAAAAAATAAATGAAGAAAAGGAATACCATACCGTATTAGAAGATGGATTAAAGTTTTTGGTAAACCTGAAAGATTATCTGGATACCGGACTTTTTCTGGATCATCGTATTACCAGAAAGATAGTCAGAAACAGTTGCACAAATAAAAGAGTATTGAATCTGTTTTGCTATACCGGATCCTTTTCTGTTTATGCGGCTGCTGGTGGAGCTTCTAATGTAACATCTGTTGATCTTTCCAAAACCTATCTTTCCTGGGCTGAGGACAATATGATCATCAATCTATTTAAAAATAAGACTGCCTTCCCATTTGTACATGCCGATGTAAAGCAATATCTCAAAACTTTGAAACCCAATAGTTTTGATTTAGTAATAATGGACCCTCCTACTTTCAGCAATAGTAAGCGGATGAAAGATATTCTGGATATTCAAAGAGACCATGCAGAATTAATAAACGACGTACTGTCTGCTTTGTCACCGGGAGGACAACTGTATTTTAGCACTAATTTTGTTCGCTTTCAACTAGATAAGGATTCTATCCAATCAAATACTATTAAAGATATTACCAAAGCTACTACCCCATTTGATTTTGAAGGAAAGCTTAAAAGATGGTGTTACCTGATTGAGAAGGATAAATAACAATCAACGGGAAAGTTCCTGGTGTATGGAGAGTATTTGGGGAATTAAAAGTGTCTGTTCATCGTTAATTACAACATAGTCGCATAGTTTCATTTTTATTGACTGAGTAATTTGATTTCCCATTCTTCCAATAACTTCATCTCTTGAAAGCCCGTCTCGTTGCATTACTCTATTTATTCGGATGCTATCCGGTGCATAAACGCCAATCATTTTATCCATTCCTTCTGCAGAACCTGATTCAAAAAATAATGCAGCTTCCTTAATTGTATAAGGAGCATTTTGTTTCTTGGCCCATGCTATGCCAGCAGCTATAGTTGCGGGATGCACAATGGTATTTAATACTTGCAATTGAAAAGGGTCATTAAAAACAATATTTGCTAAATAAGCCCTATTGAGTGTATTATTCTGATACGCTTCATCCCCGAAAGATTTAATGATGCTGGCTTTTACATCGGAGTCTTCCTGCATAATTTTTTTTGCCAAAGCATCTGCGTCCAATACAGGAACTCCTAAGCCGGCAAATATTTTTGATACCACTGATTTGCCACTCCCTATTCCACCTGTTAATCCTATACTTAGCATAAAAAAGTCCTGCAATTAATTTGCAGGACTAAAATTAAGGTTTAACGGGTATGCTTTACGCTCAAGCTTTTATTATTTTTTCTCTTCTCCTGTTGTTTTATTAATTGCGGCAGTCCACTCCATACTTAACGCAGATTTTTCAATCTTTAGGTAGCTTCCCGGGGTTACTTCTAATTGCAATGTTCCGTCTTCGTTAATTTTATTAACTACTCCGTGAATTCCGGCAATGGTTACAATTTTATCACCTTTTTGAAGATTATCAATAAATTTCTTTTGCTCTTTTGCTTTTTTAGCTTGTGGTCTGATCATGAACAACCAGAAAACAAGAATGATGGCACCCATCATAATCAATTGCACTGTACCACCCTGCTTTGGGTCGGCTGCTAAAAGGGTTAACACGTTTAATAACATAAAATAACTGTTTAAATGATTTGCAAATAAAAGGAATTACTTGAAACTAATTTTCTGGATTTTACCGTCGGCTACTAATTCTTTGTGAATATTATCTAAAATTCCATTTACGAACTGTCCGCTTTGTGGTGTACTGTATTCCTTTGCCAGATCTATATATTCGTTGATGGTAACTTTAGTGGGTATGGTTTCAAAATACAATAACTCGCATAATCCCATACGCATCAATACCATGTCTAACTGGGCAATTCTTTCTGCATCCCAGTTTTTCAGTTTTGGTTTAATGAGCTCAGTACAATATTCTTTTTTACCAATAGCGGTGGTTAATAAGGTTCTTGCAAATTCCCATTTGTCCGGGCTCATGATTTCATTGAACTTGATAGATTTAGGCTTCTGAATAAAGGTCAAAACCAATTGTTCCATCATTTCTGCGTCATCATCCCAATTATTAAAATACTCTTCAATGTGAGAAATGAAATCTTCATTAGGCAACATTAATTCACTGAAAATGATTTTGATGATTTCTCTTTCTTTTGATTTTTCCCTGCTTTCTTCTGTGATATAGGTTGCATAAACCGGATGATCGGTTAGTTTCTGGAAAACTTGTGCAACCAGGCTTTTATCTACCATTTTTTCGGGGTGATCCTGTTCAAGGCAAGTTTGATAACCTTTGTTTTCAAGTAAATTCCAGATGAAATCGTTCCCTGCAATCTTGATATTAACGTTCAGGTCTGCTTTGCTTGGTAAATTCTTAGAAGCTCTTTTTTGGGCACTCGTTTCGGCATATCTGGCCACTTCTGCAATAAAATAGACAAGGTAGACAAACAGCGCTCGGCTTTTATCCATTTGCTTTTCTAATGTCTGTACAGGATTTTTAAACGAATTATTGGCATCCGCGGCTTCCATCATGTAGAGCAATTGCATCACTTTAACGCGGATATTTCTTCTGCTGATCATTCAATAAGAGCTTTTAAAACGCTGCAAAGCTAAGCTATTTTGCCTATCCAGCCTGCAGAAATGCAACAAAGTGCAATTTTGGCATATTGGCACTCCCTATTCAGACTATTTTATTCAGATTCTGACAACAAATTGATCTAATTCAGTGATTCCATCGTCTGAACTGAAAAATTGACTTATTTATAGAAATGGCATAATTCTAGCTTATTGGACAGTAAATTTTAAACAACTAACCAAAATTTATAACGTATGGCTAAGAAAATCAACGTTACTCCTCTGCATGACAGAGTTCTTGTAAAGCCTGCTGCTGCTGAAGAGAAAACAGCTGGTGGAATCATTATCCCTGATACTGCAAAAGAGAAGCCACAACGTGGTGTAATTGTTGCTGCCGGAAAAGGTAAAGCAGATGAGCCTATGACCGTAAAAGTAGGTGATACTGTATTGTATGGTAAATACGCGGGTACAGAAGTTCAAATTGAAGGACAGGATTTATTGATCATGAGAGAAAGTGATCTTTTGGCTATTCTTTAATTACAAACATTCCTAATTAAATAAACAACAAATATGGCTAAGCAAATTTATTTTGACATTGAGGCTAGAAATAAAATGAAAAAAGGCGTTGACACTTTAGCCAACGCTGTAAAAGTTACCTTAGGACCAAAAGGTCGTAACGTAGTTATTGAGAAAAAATTCGGTGCACCTTCTGTTACAAAAGATGGTGTTTCTGTTGCTAAAGAAATTGAATTAGAAGACGCTATTGAGAACATGGGCGCTCAAATGGTTAAAGAAGTAGCTTCTAAGACTGCAGATATTGCAGGTGATGGTACTACAACTGCAACTGTATTGGCTCAGGCCATCATCAGCGAAGGATTAAAGAACGTTGCTGCTGGTGCAAATCCAATGGATTTAAAGCGCGGTATTGATAAAGCTGTTGCTAAAGTGGTTGATAGCCTGAGAGCACAATCTCAGACTGTTGGCAACGATACCAAGAAAATTGAGCAGGTAGCTACTATTTCAGCAAACAGTGATAATGAAATTGGTAAGTTGATTGCTACTGCAATGGCTAAAGTGGGTAAAGAAGGTGTTATTACTGTTGAAGAAGCAAAAGGTACGGATACTACTGTTGATGTTGTAGAAGGTATGCAGTTTGATCGTGGTTACATCTCACCTTACTTTGTGACGAACAGCGAGAAAATGGAAGCTGAAATGCAGAATCCATATATCTTGATTTACGATAAGAAAATCAGTGCAATGAAGGATATCCTTCATATTCTGGAGAAAGTAGCACAAACAGGTCGTCCATTGGTGATTATTGCAGAAGATCTGGAAGGTGAAGCATTGGCAACATTGGTGGTGAATAAATTACGTGGTACCATTAAAGTGGCAGCTGTTAAAGCTCCTGGTTTTGGTGACCGCAGAAAAGAAATGTTAACTGATATAGCTACATTGACTGCAGGTACTGTGATCAGTGAAGAACAAGGCTTCAAATTAGAGAACGCAGACTTAACTTATTTAGGTCAGGCTGCATCTATTACTATTGACAAAGACAACACCATTGTTGTTGGTGGTAAGGGTAAGAAAGCTGATATTGCTGCCAGAGTAAATCAAATTAAGGCTCAGATTGAAAATACAACTTCTGATTACGATCGCGAAAAATTACAGGAGCGTTTAGCTAAATTAAGCGGTGGTGTTGCTGTATTATACGTAGGTGCTGCAACTGAAGTTGAAATGAAAGAAAAGAAAGATCGTGTAGACGATGCTTTACATGCAACCAGAGCAGCTGTTGAAGAAGGTATTGTACCTGGAGGTGGTGTTGCTTATATCAGAGCAGTAGAAAGCCTTGAAAAATTAAAAGGTGCTAACGAAGATGAAGCAACTGGTATCCAAATCGTTAAAAGAGCAATTGAAGAGCCATTGCGTCAGATTGTAGTAAACAGTGGTATTGAAGGTTCTATTGTAGTACAGAAGATCAAGGAAGGTAAAGCCGACTTTGGATTCAATGCTCGTACTGAAGTATACGAGAACCTATTCAAAGCAGGCGTAATTGATCCTACCAAGGTATCTCGTGTTGCATTGGAAAATGCTGCATCAATTGCTGCGATGTTATTAACTACAGAATGTGTAATTGCTGATAAGCCAAAGCCTGAAGCTCCTCATGCGCACGGTGGTGCTCCTGATATGGGCGGAATGGGTTATTAATAACAAAAAGTCTTAAATAGTAAAAAGCCTCACCTTTTGGTGGGGCTTTTCTTTTTATAAAATTGTATAAATTAAATTTTAAGCTTGTAACGTAAAATCTATTATAGCTACTTTACCCAGATTATGCAGTTAATCTCTTGATTTGAATGCTTACTTTCTCAGTATATAGCTATAGAATCCCTTGGCAATTAAATATTGAGCTAAACCATAGGTGGCCATTACCCATATTCCTATAAAGTATTCTTTAAATGCAAAAATATTCATTGCCAGCAACATGTCAGAGATTACAAAAAATGCGGCCCCGGGTGCAAAAAAATATTTGCCCCAGTATTCGGTATCTTTCACAGCCATGGTCATAAAGGCAAATACAGCCATAGTTGTAATTACAAACATGTATAAGTAAACGGGAACCATTAAATCACCCAAGTTGTGAAGGATAATATTCATTACATCGGTTCCAAGATGAAATACAAAAGCACCCAGTAAAATAGGATACAATGCATTTTTTTTTCTGAAAGGTTGAATCTGGTTAAATAAATAACAATAACTGACATGGGCTATCATAAAGGAAACCATCCCTGCTATAAAAAGTCCCTGACCTTCAAACATCAGAAACAAATCGCCAGCCCAGGAGGCAGTAAATGCTAGAATAAGAATAGATGTATTAATAGGCCTGGTAGATAGCGGATTACCATCAGGATCAGTTTTCGGTGTCAGTGTCAGTGTCTGCTGATTAAGTGTGGATTTTATAGCGCTGAATAAATACACTAGCAGCAGCGGCATGAGTAAAGGCTTTGTGAATTTGGAGGCCATTGTCCATTCCAATCCTAAAAAAATACAATGTAACAGTAGTATAAACAGATAATACGGGGCAGCAATTTTCCGAAAATTCATTATAGTAAACTTTAATACAAAATAGGCAGATTTTCAGTATCAGAAAACTTTCCACTGAATATCTAAATTTCCCTGAACCTGCTTACATTCGCGGGATGCAAATGGACGATGAGACATTTTTTGCCTTTTGGCAAGAAAACAGTGAGAAAGAAAAGAGCAGCCAGAAAGCCTTTATGCTAGGCTTGTCCTCTGGATTTGCCATTGGTGTATTAGTCCTTTCCGTAATTCTTTCTGGCTGGTATCAGCGGGCAACCATGGAAGCCAACAGTAAAATGAGTGCTTTTGTACTTTTTCTGGCTATTTTGGGGCTTTCTGTATTTATCGCATTTGCCTACAGAAGATTCAAATGGGAAATGAATGATCAGCGTTTTCAGGAAATTGCAGCTAAAAAAAGAAAAATAAACAACAATGATGCAGCCATCTAGCAAGGTTCTGCGTCTTAAAAACTAAAATGAGCATGAGAATTAAATTGATTGTATTGGGATTTTTGGCCACGCTGGCTATTTCATGTGGTAAAACTGAAGATTCCGGTTGCACACCAGTTCCTGTTGCAAATGAAAAAGCCGCAATGATTAAGTTTTGTACAGATAACAATATTAACTACACCGAACACGCTAGTGGGTTATTGTATCAAATCATGAGCCAAGGAACAGGGGCTGCATTGGACGCCAATTCAACTGTAGCAGCCATTTATACAGGTAAATTCCTGAATGGGGTAACTTTTGAGGCTAATGCAACACCAGCCACTTTTGGTCTGAACCAGGTAATTGAGGGCTGGAGAATTGGCATTCCTTTAATAAATAGAGGGGGGAGAATCCGTCTGGTAATACCTTCAGCATTAGCTTATTCCTGTGTTGGCAGAGGGTCAATTCCCCCCAATACCCCGCTTTACTTTGAGGTTACTGTGAATTAATCTTTCATTCCCCTATCTTTGCCAACCTGAAAAAATCAGGATAAAACTTCGTAAACCGTTACTAATATGCAACTTAAAGGTTTAGTGCGTTTTTTTGCAATTGCACTTACGCTAATTTGTCTTTACCAATTATCGTTCACATGGTTTGTAAATAACCATGAGGCTGAAATGGAAAAGAAAGCCACAGAATGGGTAAAAAAGTTCCCAACTCCGGAACAAGCATACCCAGGCAACAAGGAATTACAGGCATCTTATGCTGATTCTTTGGATGAATTGAAAAAAACAAGATTGTTCCGTTTACTGGACAGTACCAAAGACACAAAGCTTGCTTTTGGCTTAACTACTTATCGTAGTGCCAAAGAAAAAGAATTAATGCTGGGACTGGATCTTCAGGGTGGTATGAGTGTTACCATGGAAGTAGGTTTGGACGGATTAATCAAGTCATTGAGCAACTATACAAAAGATGCTAACTTCAATAAAGCCCTTGATGCAGCTGTTGAAAGAAAAGCCAATAGCGGCGCAGACTTGATTACCTTGTTTTTAGAAGAGTATAAGAAAGTTAGTCCTGATGGAAAATTGGCTCCTTTATTCTCTGCTAAGAGTGCCAATGCAATCAAGATTGAAGACTCCAACGTTAAAGTTGAAAACTACCTTCGCAAGCAAGCGGAAGCGGCTTTCAATAATACCTATAGAATCTTAAGAACAAGAATTGACCGATTCGGTGTTTCATCCAACAATATCAATCCTGATCCTGCCAAAGGAAGAATCAATATTGAATTAGCTGGTGTAAATGATAAGGATCGTGTAAGAAATTATTTACAGTCTACTGCTAACCTTCAATTCTTTGAAGTGTACACTTGGGAGAACAAAGATGTTCAGGCTGGGATTGTAGCAGCTGATAAAGCCGTGCAAGACTATTTGAACGGGATCACGATTACAGCGCCAAAAGCTGATACAGTAGCAGCTGCTACCGTTAAAGCTGATACTGCAAAAACTGCTACCATTTCATCAATGGCTGGTAAATCTGCTGCAAAGGTTGATTCAGCTAAGCTTAAAGCAAATGAAAATCCAATATTGCGTTTGATGCAGATGACTCAGCCTTATCAGGCAGAAAACGGTCGTCCTGTATTCCCTGCTGCATTGGGTTACATTCAGTCTAAAGACACTGGTACCTTGAATGATTACCTTGCTTTGGAATCTGTTAAAACCAAATTCCCTTCCAACCTTGTATTCATGTATGGTAAGGCAGAATTGGATGATCCTAAAGCCAAGGATATCTTAATGATTTATGCAATCAAGACACTTGATAATGGTCAGGCAGAACTGGAAGGTGACAGAATTGCCAGCGCTTCTCAGGATTATGATGAGCGAGGAAGAATTGCTATTAAAATGAATATGGACAAAGTTGGTTCCAATATCTGGGCGAAAATGACAACCAGAAATGTGGGTAAGCCTATTGCCATTGTTTTAGATAATTTCGTTTACTCTGCTCCAAATGTAAATGACCCTATTACCACAGGTAATTCTCAAATCAGCGGAAATTATACCATTAAAGAAGCACAGGATTTATCTGAAATTCTGGAGAGCGGTAAATTGCCTGCTCCAGCCAAGATTGTACAGAGCCAAACAGTAGGACCAACTTTGGGTAGCGAGTCTATTAAAGGTGGTGCCCTTTCATTTGGTATCTCCTTCCTTGTGATTTTTGCTTTGATGTTGTTATACTTTAACACTGGTGGATGGGTTGCTAATATTGCTTTAATACTAAACCTATTATTTACGATTGGTGTATTGAGTGCATTAGGCTTTACTTTAACTGCACCTGGTATAGCCGGTTTAGTGTTAACTATTGGTATGGCAGTGGATACCAACGTAATTATCTTTGAGCGCATTAAAGAAGAGTTAACCAAAGGCAAGAATTATTTTGCAGCAGTTAACGAAGGATACAAGCGTTCATTGGCACCTGTATTAGACGGTCATATCACAACCTTGCTTACCGCTATCATTTTGGCGTATTTTGGTTTAGGACCTGTATTAGGGTTTGCAACCACCCAAATCATCGGTATCCTATTGTCTTTGTTCTGCGGTATTCTGGTTTCACGTTTGATTTCTGATTGGTATACCAATAAGAACAGACACTTTGAATATTTTACCAAAATCTCAAAAGTTATCTTCAACCATACCTCTTTCAAATTTATTGAATACAGAAAGTATGCTTACATGCTTTCAGCTGTCATTTTTGTATTGGGTATTGCATCTTTCTTCCATGGTTTTGATGAAGGTGTGGAATTTGCCGGTGGAAGAAGCTATACTGTGAAATTTGATAAAGCAGTTGATCCTGAACAAATCAGAGAAGATTTAAAAACTGTTTTTGGAGAAGCTCCAATTATCAAAACAGTTGATGTAAAGAATCAGGTAAACATTACTACTTCTTTCAAAATCAAAGAAACAGGCAACAATGTAGATGCAGAAGTTGAACGTAAGTTATACGAAGGTTTGCAGAAATACCTTCCTGCCGGTACAACTTTTGAAACATTTGAAACTAGCTATAAACAAGGGTCTCAAACAGTATTGCCTACAATCTCAGATGACTTGAAAGCAGGTGCAACCAAAGCAACCTTATTTGCTGTGATTGTTATTTGTTTATACATATTTATTCGTTTCCGCGACTGGAGATATTCTCTGGGTTCAATTGTTGCTTTAATGCACGATGTATTTGTAACCTTGATTGTATTCAGCTTCTTGAAAGATTTCGTACCATTCCCATTAGAGATTGATCAGCACTTTATTGCTGCAATTCTAACGGTTATTGGCTTCTCTATGAATGATACTGTAATTGTTTACGACAGAATCAGAGAAGACTCTGGTATGATGAAAGGCGCACCAAATGCAGCTGTAATCAACAGAGCAATCAATGAGACTTTGAGCAGAACCATTATGACATCTGTAACTGTTTTCTTAACCATCCTGATTCTATTCATCTTTGGTGGTGAAGTTACCAGAGGTTTTGCTTTTGCAATGTTGATTGGTGTTGCAACTGGAACCTATTCTTCCATCTTTGTTGCTGCTCCGTTCTTAGTAGATTTTGGTGCAGGCAGAGCTCTAGGTTCAAAAGAAAAAGCCAAATAGTACACTTAAGTATATATATTAAAATAGCCCTGATTTATATCAGGGCTATTTTATTTGTAGTCATTTTGTGTTAACAGCTAACTCAATCTTCTTAAACAGCAAAAGAAGTTCCGCATCCACAGGTCTTGCTGGCATTTGGATTACTGAAAGTAAAACCTCTGCTGTTTAACCCGCCTTGCCAGTCTACTTCCATACCGTACAAATACAAGCCATGGCTTTTGTTCATAATGCAGGGAATACCTTCAATTTCAAATTGATCATCTTCCTTTTCTTTCTGATCAAACCCTAACACATAGGTCATGCCACTGCATCCACCTCCCTTAACTCCTACTCTTAAAAATTGAGTATGATCAAACCCTGGTTCATTCATCAATCTCTTAATTTCTGCGATTGCCCCTGCTGTCAGGGTCACAGGGATTGCCGTATTCATAGTTGTTTCCATACACACTGTTTATCATACAAAATTACCAATTTGTCAGAATCCTGTACAGAATGAATTTACGATAGAAGGAATTCCTTTATCAACCCCTACCTTTGCAGAAAGTTGTGAAGAATGGATAATTCCATGATGATTACCGTGTTATTGGCTTGTTCTGTAGCAGCAATGGCTGGTTACCTGATTTATTTGCAAAGGAAGCTGGTAATATATGAAAAACAGCAATCTGCAAGAAATAATGGACTTCCTTTGCAGGCGTATGAAAGGTTGATATTGTTAACGGACAGAATAGCCCTTCCCAATCTGATTAGTAGAAATCCTGCAGATGCCATTTCTGCCAGAGCGTTGTGTGCACTTTATACCAAAACAATCAGAGAAGAATTTGATTTTAATGTAACCCAGCAAATGTATATTCAACCTGCTTCCTGGAAAGCCATTAAAAACTTGAAAGAGAAAAATCTTCAGATAATTAATCAGCTAACACAGCAATTGCCTGAACAGGCTTCTGGTCTTGATTTACAGAAAGCCATTTTACAGTATTTGTTGGCCAATCCTGCTGCCGACCTGCATGAACTGGTTGCAGAAGCATTAAGTTTTGAAGCGAAACAAGTATTATAATTTTGAATGTTAACCTATGCCAGAGAATAAGAAAACAGATAGCGGTATTAGTATAAAAACCTGTTATTCTGCCGAAGATATCCAGCTACTTACAGGATTAGATAATCAACCTGGTCAATTTCCCTACACCCGGGGCGTGCAGCCTGATATGTATAGGGGAAAACTTTGGACAATGCGTCAATATGCTGGTTTCTCTACAGCAGAAGAAAGCAATAAGCGATATCATTATTTGTTAAGTCAGGGGGTAATGGGATTAAGTGTGGCTTTTGATTTGCCCACCCAAATTGGATACGACAGCGATCACCCACTGGCAGAAGGTGAAGTAGGAAAAGTAGGCGTTGCCATTGATAGCTTGGCCGATATGGAATTATTATTTAAAGGCATTGAACTAGAGAAAGTAAGTACCTCTATGACCATTAATGCGACGGGCTTTATTTTATTGGCCATGTATGTTGCATTAGCCAAAAAGCAAGGTGCTGATTTATCAAAAGTGGCTGGTACCATTCAGAATGATATATTAAAAGAATATGCTGCAAGAGGTACTTATATCTACCCCCCTAAACCTTCTATGCGCATCATTACCGATATTTTTGAATGGTGCAGTAAATCAGTGCCAAAATGGAATACGATTTCAATTTCAGGTTACCATATTCGGGAAGCAGGAAGCACTGCAGTGCAGGAAATTGCATTTACATTAAGCAATGGTAAAGCCTATGTTCAGGCTGCTCTTGCCAAAGGTCTGGATATAAATGTTTTTGGAAAACGACTGTCTTTCTTTTTTAATGCACACAATAATCTTTTTGAAGAAGTGGCAAAATTCAGGGCTGCCAGAAGAATGTGGGCAAATATCATGAAAGATCTTGGGGCAACCGATGAAAAAGCCATGATGCTTCGCTTTCATACTCAAACCGGTGGTGCTACCTTAACGGCACAGCAGCCACTGAATAATATTAGCAGAGTAACCATTCAAACCCTAGCTGCTGTTTTGGGAGGAACACAAAGTTTACATACCAATGGATATGACGAAGCTTTGAGCTTGCCTACTGAAGAAGCCGCCAGAATTGCGTTAAGAACACAGCAAATTGTAGCTTTCGAAAGTGGAGCGCCCGATACGGTGGATCCTTTGGCAGGTAGCTATTTTGTAGAGGCACTTACCAATGAAGTGGAACAGAAAGCCTGGGAGTTGATGAATAAAATTGATGCAATGGGCGGCAGTGTAAGTGCAATTGAAGAGGGATTCATGCAGGATGAAATTGCAAGAAGTGCTTTTGAATACCAGCGAAGTATTGAAAGTGGTGAGAAAATAATCGTGGGTGTAAATAAATTTACTGTTGATGTGGAGAATCCTGTACCCGGTTTTAAGATTGACGACTCTATTCGTCAGTTGCAATCCTCAAGACTTACAGAATTAAAAACGAACAGAGACGCAGAACGTGTAAAACTTTGTCTACAACTAATAAAAGAAGCGGCAGAAGGAACTCAGAATATTATGCCATTTGTTTTAGAGGCAGTTGAAGCCTATTGTACACTTGGCGAAATAGCAGATGTACTTCGCCAAGTGTATGGAGAACACAGGTAAAAAATCTACGGGTATTATAATACCGTGATCAATGCAAAAATTACACCCGGTAGCCAGAATAAAAGGGTTAACACAACGCTGATCCAAAATGTATTATTGGTTGTGCCTTCGTGCAGGTATACGGACAACGGAGGTAATAATATTGCAAGGATTGCCAATAGAACCTTGTCATTTGAACCGGTGGCATTTGCTGCATTCGCTTTGTATTCCTTTAAGTATTTTTTTACTTCTTTTACTCTTGCTTTTCTTTCAACTTTTGATAAACTTTTAAAATTTGACATAGCATCTGTAACTACGGCATCATCCCAGTTGGATTGAATATTGGAAGCACGCTTATTGTTTTCACTATTTATTTCACTGCTGATTACCACACTCGAAGCATGCAATGCTGTAAAAGAAATGGAGGCTAAACAAAAGGTACTTAAAAGGATTTTTTTCATAAGATTGAATTTCTTTGAAGTTACAAAATCGAAGTGGATTGTGCTGATTAATTTATAGGCTTCCGTTTTATTCTTCGTGGCTATGCCGTATCTTCAGTAGATAATCTTTCTAAATATGAAAAAAATATTGGTGCTCGCACTATTTATTTGCGGAGCAGCATCCGCTCAAAAAACAATTATTCCTCTGGAGTCGCTTTTTAATGAAGTAACACCTAGAGTTGTAGAATGGAGAAGGTTTTTTCATGAACACCCGGAACTGGGAAACAGAGAATTCAATACCAGTAAAAAAGTGGAAGAAACTTTACAGCGTTTAGGCATCAGTACCAGAAAAATGGCAAAGACAGGAATAGTAGGTGTATTGAAAGGAGGAAAACCAGGGCCTGTTGTGGCTTTAAGGGCTGATATGGATGGATTGCCTGTTGAAGAAAGAAATGGACTTGCCTTTGCTTCAAAAGCCAAAGGAGAATACAATGGAGCAACCGTACCTGTAATGCATGCCTGTGGACACGATTCACATATAGCGATGCTGTTGGGAGCTGCAGAGGTATTAAGTAAAATAAAAAGCGAAATCAGTGGTACGGTGGTATTTCTGTTTCAGCCTGCTGAAGAGGGCCCGCCAGGAGATGAAGAAGGTGGTGCTGCCCTTATGATTAAAGAAGGAGCAATGGATAATCCTAAAGTGGATGCGGTATTTGGCATACATATTAATTCAAAGTATGACCTTGGAAAAATATACTACAAGCCGGGTGCAACCATGGCTTCCTCTGACTGGTTCACTATTAAAGTAAAGGGTAAGCAAAGTCATGGAGCATATCCATGGAATTCCATCGATCCTATTGTTGTGAGTGCCGAGATTGTACAGGCTTTACAAACCATCGTGAGCAGAAATATCGACATTACTCAGGCCCCTGTAGTGGTTTCAGTAGGTAAAATCCAATCAGGCGTTAGGGCGAATATCATTCCGGAAGAAGCCGTAATGGAAGGAACTATCCGAACTTTAGATGGTCAGGTTCAGAAAACAGTCCATGAAAAAATTAAACAGATAGCTACAAATATTGCAGAAGCCAATGGTACAACAGCTGAAGTAGTTATTGATACCAAAACGCTGGTTACTTTCAGTGACCCTGCTTTGGTAGCTCAAAGCATACCCTCACTGCAGAAGGCTGCAGGTGCTGCAGAAAATGTACAACTCACCAATTGGGTAACAGGCGCAGAAGATTTTTCCTATTTCGGAACCAAAGCCCCCTCCTTCTTCTTTTTTCTAGGTGCCAGAGATCCTCAGTTTTCCAGTATAGCAACGGCACCCGATCATCATACACCCGGATTCATGATAAGTGATACCCGTCTGGATGTTGGTGTAAAAGCATTTGTGCACCTCGTTTTGGATTATTCCAAAACAATAAAAAAATGAGTATGAGAATATTATTTATTGGGCTATTTGCATTTGCGCTTCAACAGTTACAAGCACAAGAGGTACTTACGCCTGAAAGACTCTGGCAAATTCAGAGAGTCTCTCCTGTTGGAATAAGTAAGGATAAAAACTTTATTGTTTACACGGTTGCAACCCCAGATATGTCTAACAATAAAATGTCCCGTAAACGATATAAGATTCCATTATCCGGCGGTAATCCAATTGAATTGGCTCCTAATGAAATTATGGTCATCAATGATCGTATTTCTCCGGATGGCAAACATATTTTATACAGTGATGAAGTAAAAATTGATAAAATAGATGGTAAAGAGTGGTATCCTGATTTGCCAAAATCGGATGCTCAGATTTATACATCATTGAATTATCGTCACTGGGATACCTGGGAAGATGGTAAATACAACCATGTTTTTTTTGCACCTTACCAGAATGGTCATTCCAAAGAAGGTAAAGACATTATGCCCAACGAACCTTATGATGCACCCACCAAACCTTTTGGCGGTGACGAAGACTTTATTTGGCATCCAGATAGTAAGCGGATTGTTTATGTTGCAAAGAAAAAGAAGGGAACAGCTTATGCTATCAGCACCAATACAGACTTATATGAGTATAATATAGAGACTGGCATAACGCAAAACTTAACTGCATCCAATAAGGGATATGATGTAGCACCACAATTTAATAATGCAGGAACACTTGCCTGGATGCAAATGAAAAGAGATGGATTTGAAGCAGACAAGCAGGATTTAATTGTTTTGGTTAATGGCAAATTCCCAGTTAATCTTACCTCTCACAGAGATGATATTCATGTCGAAGGGTTTAAATGGAGTGAAGACGGAATGTCCTTGTTTTTCTGGGCGCCCGTTAATGGTACACTACAACTATTTCAGGTAAACAATACAGGGTTAACAAAAATGCTTCCTGTAATTCAGCAATTAACCAGTGGTGATTTTGATATTACCGGAATTGTTGCGCAATCAGAAAATACATTGGTAGTTTCCAGAACGGATATGAATACAGCAGCTGAATTATATACGCTGAATTTGAAAGACAAATCAATGAAGCAATTGACGCATGTAAATGATGCGTTTTACCAAGCCATTGCAAAATGTAAAACAGAAAGAAGGTGGGTGCCAACTACAGACGGTAAAAAAATGCTGGTTTGGGTAATCTATCCCCCCAATTTCAATCCATCTAATAAATACCCTACCCTTTTGTATTGTCAGGGTGGCCCACAAAGTCCCTTGACTCAATTCTATTCATTCCGGTGGAATTTTCAGTTGATGGCATCTCAGGGATACATTGTTGTTGCTCCCAACAGAAGGGGGATGCCAGGGCATGGTACAAAATGGAATGAAGCAATCAGTAAGGATCATGGCGGACAAGCGATGAAAGATTATTTATCTGCTATTGATGCTATCAGTAAAGAGTCATTTGTAGATAAAAACAGATTGGGATGTGTGGGTGCTAGCTATGGTGGTTATTCTGTGTTTATGTTGGCCGGCATACACAACAATCGATTTAAGACATTTATTTCCCATGATGGTATTTTTGATACCAGAAGTATGTATGGAACTACGGAGGAAATGTGGTTTGTGAATTTTGATTATGGGGGCGCTTATTGGGATAAAAATCCTGCTACAGAAAAAACATATGGTGTTCAGAATCCCATTAATCATGTTGCTAAATGGAATACCCCCATTATGATTGTGCAAGGTGGAATGGATTTCAGGGTACCCATAGAACAGGGCCTGCAGGCATTTCAGGCGGCACAGTTAAAAGGTATAAAAAGTAAACTATTGTATTTACCTGGCGAAAATCACTGGGTTTCCAGTGCACAAAACGGTTTGGTATGGCAGCGCGAGTTTTTTAAATGGTTGAAGGAAACGCTGTAAAATATATAAAGAAAAAAGAAAGGAGGCGAATCAACTGATTCGCTTTTTTATTGGGCATAATTTCTCGCACCAAATAACAAGCTGCCGATTCTGACCATGGTACTACCCTGTTCAATAGCAATGCTGTAATCTCCGCTCATACCCATTGATAAAATTGGCTTGGATGTACTTTGCGATTTTATCCACGCAATATGTTTTTGAAACAATAAGTTCAAATGATTGAATTCACTTTGAATAATATCAGTATTCTCAGTAAAGGATGCCATCCCCATAAAACCCTGAATAGTAACATTTGTTAAAGTAGCTGTTGCTTCTATGATTTCAAGCAATTCAACTTCATCTAATCCAAATTTGCTCTCTTCTTTAGCAATATAAATTTGTAGTAAACAAGGAACCACTCTATTGCATTTAGCTGCTTGTTTATTTATTTCACGTAATAGTTTTAAACTATCCACCCCATGAATCAAATGAACAAATGGGGCAATGTATTTTACCTTGTTTGATTGTAAGTGACCAATAAAATGCCATCGAATATCTTTTGGTAATGCAGCTGCTTTATCTACTAATTCCTGAACATAGTTTTCACCAAAATCCCTTTGTCCTAATTCATAAAGAGCCAGAATATCTTCATTAGGTTTTGTTTTGCTCACAGCCACTAATGTTGTGTCTGTGAGCAAAAATTGATCAATAATTTCTTTGTATGCAACTGTGTTTACTGGCATTGATACATCACTATTAATCACCTAATTATTTCAAAATACTTCTGCTAATAACAATTCTCTGTACTTCGCTTGTCCCTTCGTAAATCTGCGTTATTTTGGCATCGCGCATCAATCGCTCAACATGGTATTCTTTTACAAATCCATATCCGCCGTGAATCTGAACAGCTTCAGTGGTAACCCACATAGCTGCTTCACTGGCATATACTTTTGCCATAGATGAACTTAAGGTATAGTCTAAGCCATTGTCTTTTTCCCAGGCTGCTTTTAAACAAAGCAAACGAGCAGCTTCAATTTTGGTAGCCATATCAGCCAGTTTAAACTGGATGGCCTGATGGTGCATGATTTCTTTACCAAAAGCTTTTCTTTGTTTACTGTAAGCCAATGCCAGTTCATAAGCACCGCTGGCAATCCCCAATGCTTGAGAAGCAATACCGATTCTTCCACCGGCCAATGTTTTCATGGCAAATTTGAATCCGAATCCATCTTCACCAATGCGGTTTTCTTTAGGTACTTTAACGTCGTTGAAAAGGATGGTATGGGTATCACTACCTCTGATTCCTAGTTTGTTTTCCTTAGCGGCAACTGTTACGCCTGGCCAGCTTTTTTCTACAATAAATGCATTGATGCCTTTGCTACCTTTAGCAGGGTCTGTTTGTGCAATTACTAAATAAACAGATGCGCTGGAACCATTGGTAATCCAGTTCTTGGTGCCGTTCAATAAATAATGGTCACCCTTGTCTTCTGCTGTTGTTTGCTGACTGGTTGCATCACTACCCGCTTCAGGTTCACTTAATAAAAATGCGCCAATGTATAATGCATTGTCTTTTCTACCCTGCGCCAATGGAGTTAAATATTTTTTCTTTTGTTCTTCATTACCAAATGTTTCCAAACCCCAGCAGACCAAACTATTGTTTACACTCATACTAACACTAGTACTTGCATCTACTTTACTAATTTCTTCCATGGCCAATACATAACTTAAAGTATCCATTCCGGCACCACCATAGTCAGGACTAACCATCATTCCCATAAATCCTAATTCAGCTAATTTCATTACTTGATCGTATGGGTATTTCTGGTGTTCGTCTCTCTCAATTACACCTGGTTTACATTCATTTTGGGCAAAGTCTCTTGCCGCTTTCTGTATCATCAAATGTTCTTCACTCAACTGGAATTGCATGGTTTTAAATTTTATGCCGCAAAAATAAGCTAACAAGCGTTAGGATGTACTTTGTTTTCGAAAAATATTCCTTATTGTTTCTTTTTGGTAAACAGGTTATTGCTACAGGTAAACAGTCCCTCTCTGTTCATTGTTTCCAAATTAATGTATTTCCCCCCTAGAATGCTCTGTCCCGTATAGGCAGGATTATCACCTCTTCCTAGTGGCCACGGGCCTTCAGTATCCTGAATGTCTATTTCGGCAATTTTGGCAAGGGTTAAAGCAAAGTCAGAACAGTTATAATTGCTAAGATGATATTGGTTAGAGATATTGTGGTCTAAGTATTCTAGGATTTGTTCAAACTGTTTTTTGCTTACCATTTTGCCCAATAATTGATCCCAATCGTGAAAGGAGTCATCTTTAATTACTGATTTTGCTTTGGGTGCTAGCGGGTTTACCGGAATTAGCAAACCAGATTCAGGGTAAAATCCAAAGGTTTTATTGACAGCTGATAAATCTTGATTGTATTTAATAAGACTAATGAAGGAATGTCCTACTTCACCCAATCCAGTATTGGTCTTTTTTTGTCCGGCAATTGGCTGCTTAATCAAAACCATTATTGCATAATGACTGGCAACTTTATTATCTAAGAATGCATCAACAATACTAAATGGATCGATAGGTTCAGATTCTATTTCCTCTGAAGGTTTTAGTGAAGGTTGATTGATATGCGCCTGAATCATCAATTCCAGTATGTCGTCGTTAATGATACTTTCAGCTTCTGCTTTTGCATAATTTACTGCGTAACTGAATTGAGATATAAAACGTTTCCCGCGTTTTTTATAATTATATGTAGCTTTCATTTCACCGGCTTTGTGAAAGCAGGACATTGCAGCAGGAAAATTATTATATCGTGCCAAAACAATGGCAATATTATTATACAAGTGCGAAAGTATAGTATCGCTCTCCGTTTTGTTTTTTAATTGTAAGCCTTTATGAAGCGATATCAAAGCCTTTTGAGATTGACCTGAAGCAATGAATTGGTCACTTTCTTCGAGTACCCTGATAATATCAATATTTGGTAATAATTGCGCGTATACTCCCTTTGTAAAAAACAACAAACCCCAACCCAGCAATATCAGAAACCGCCGCATAGCTTACAATGATTTACATTTTAAAAATATTTTTTATGAAGGTTGAATAAAATCTCTCTGCCCAGTGGTGTCATACCTTTGGTAGTATCTTGTAAAAAATGTCTTTTAAATGCAACTATCGCTGCACTGGTATCCTTAATATCATACCCTACAATTCTCAGGCCAGTTATATGGTCAAAACTTGCCGGAACGGAATCTCTTTTATCATCATACCAATATCCGAACCCTTTTTCAGCAAGCAATTTCCAGGGAAATCTCCAGTTGGGATCATTCTTTCTGGTTGGGGCAATATCGCCATGACCTATGAAATTCGCAGTAGGAATGGCATAGTCTTTCTTTAATTTACCAAGTACAACCAATAAACTGTTGATTTGGGCTTCTTCAAAATATTCAAATCCGGTATTATCTAATTCAATTCCGATGGAAGCCGAATTCATATCTAATTGATTCCCCCATCTGCTAACACCCGCGTGCTGTCCTCTAAAATAATCATTCAGCATCTGGTATACTTTTCCGTCACTTCCTATTACATAGTGTGCACTAACAGCAGTTCTTGGCAGGGTGAATGTTTTTAAAGTTTGTTCAGTGGAATGCTGTGCAGTATGATGAATGATAACATAACTTGGTTTTCTGATTCCAAAATTGGTAGTACCCACCCAATAAGGCGAAGGAGGTATGGTATCTGATATAAGGGTAACAGGTGGAATTGATCCAATTCTTTCAAGATAGGTTTTGACCTGTTGTTTATATACTTTGTTGGTAGATTTATACGGGTGTGAATTACAGGAAAAACCGATAATGGCCAATAATGCGGATAAAAAATAAATTCCTTTTTTCATAAAATTGATTAATCATCTAAGTTATTCATTCCTGTTAATCGTACTTCGTTTTTTTCTCCGGTTGATAAGCAAGCTGCTCTCTTAAAGATCCAGCACTTGGATTATTGGTAATAGAAACAGCTACCTGAAACAATGCAATGAGGGCAATGATAGAACCCAGTAATTCCTCCCATAAAATCCAGTATCCCCAAAACCGGTACACTTTCGCTTTTGACGGATGCGCGGATTCAAAAATTACCATAACTTTTTCGGAAGGCTCATAAGATAGCAACGGATAATTTGCTGCAATGCGATATTGGTGAATGCCAATGGAATAAAATGCCATAGGAATTTTATTGCCATTGGCTGTGTCTTTTACCAACTGTATGGTAGCAGGATATTTTTCTCCATCAAAATAATCTGGTTGCCTTGTCCAAAGGATATAGCAGCCAAAAATGATGAGATATAATATAATTAATGAGCGAGTCAGATAACAATATAAAGATTCAATAAAAAAGTCCCACCGAAGTTTCAGTGGGACTTATGCAATATAATCCGATTTTATTTTCCTGCTACTTGTTTGCGGATAATATTCAATGCACCACCGGCTTTAAACCACTCGATTTGTTGCGCATTGTACGTATGATTCACCACAATTGAATCAGCCGATCCGTCCTTGTGTTGTAAAACAACCGTTAAAGATTTTCCTGGCGCAAAATCGGTTAGCCCTTCAATACTGATGGTATCATCTTCCTGAATTTTATCGTAATCTGCTTTATCATTGAATGTTAAAGCCAGCATACCCTGCTTCTTCAGGTTGGTTTCGTGAATACGTGCAAACGATTTAACAAGGATGGCACGAACACCTAAATGACGTGGCTCCATAGCCGCATGTTCTCTGGAACTACCTTCGCCGTAGTTTTCGTCGCCCACTACAATTGAACCTATTCCCGCTGCTTTATAAGCTCTTTGTGTGGCAGGAACAGGACCATATTCTCCTGTCAATTGGTTCTTTACATTATCCGTTTTTTCATTGAAGAAGTTAACAGCACCAATCAACATATTATTGGAAATATTGTCTAAGTGACCACGGAATTTTAACCAAGGACCTGCCATAGAAATATGGTCGGTGGTACATTTACCTTTTGCCTTAATCAACAGTTTTAATCCCTTCAGATCCGTTCCTTCCCAAGCTGCAAATGGATCAAGTAATTGTAAACGCTTGCTGGCAGGATCTACCTGAACATTTACCTTGCTTCCGTCTTCTGCAGGAGCCTGGTATCCGGCGTCTTCTACTGCAAATCCCTTTGCTGGCAATTCCATACCAGTAGGTTCATCTAATTTTACCTGCTCTCCTTTATTGTTGGTTAAAGTATCTGTGATTGGGTTAAAAGTTAAGTCACCAGCAATAGCCAATGCTGTTACCAATTCAGGGCTTGCTACAAATGCAAGTGTGTTAGGATTACCATCTGCACGTTTAGCAAAGTTTCTGTTGAAGCTGTGTACAATGGTATTGCGTTCTTGCTTCTCCGCTCCCATTCTGTCCCACATTCCAATACAAGGACCGCATGCATTGGCAAAAACAGTTGCACCTATTTTGTCAAAAACCTCCAAGAAGCCGTCGCGTTCAATGGTGTAACGTACCTGCTCACTACCAGGAGTGATGGTATATTGTGCTTTTGGCGTTAATCCTTTTTCAGCAACCTGCTTGGCAAGACTTACCGCTCTGCTGATATCTTCATAAGAGCTGTTGGTACAGCTACCTATTAATCCTACTTCAACTTTGGTAGGCCAGCCATTGGCTGCAGCCATTTCTTTCATCTTGGAAATAGGTGTTGCCAAATCCGGAGTGAAAGGCCCATTTAAATGTGGCTCTAATTCACTTAAATTAATTTCAATTACCTGATCAAAATATTTTTCTGGTTCAGCATATACTTCGGGATCAGCATTTAGATAAGCTTTAACACCATCCGCCATTTGCGCTACTTCTTCTCTTCCTGTGGCTTTCAGGTAACGGCTCATACTTTCATCGTATCCAAATGTTGAAGTAGTAGCACCAATTTCAGCTCCCATATTACAAATGGTACCTTTACCAGTGCAGCTCATAGCTGCTGCGCCTTCACCAAAATATTCAACAATAGCTCCGGTTCCACCTTTTACAGTTAAAATACCTGCTACTTTTAAGATAACGTCTTTAGGGGCAGTCCAACCGCTTAATTTACCTGTTAGTTTAATACCGATTAATTTAGGCCATTTTAGCTCCCATGGTAAGCCTGCCATCACATCACAGGCATCTGCGCCACCGACACCTACAGCTACCATGCCTAATCCACCGGCATTTACTGTATGAGAGTCAGTTCCAATCATCATACCACCTGGGAATGCATAGTTTTCCAAAACCACTTGGTGAATAATACCTGCTCCTGGTTTCCAGAAGCCAATACCGTATTTATTAGAAACAGAAGCCAGGAAATCATATACTTCCTTGCTTTCCGCATTCGCAACTTCTAAGTCTTTTTTGGCTTCGTTTCTGGCAGTGATTAAGTGGTCACAATGCACCGTAGAAGGCACGGCTGCTTTCGGACGACCAGCCTGCATAAACTGCAATAATGCCATCTGAGCTGTTGCATCCTGCATGGCTACACGATCAGGAGCAAAATCTACATAACTTTTACCCCTTTCAAAATTACTCAGTTCCTGGTCTGCATGTAAATGGGCAAAAAGAATTTTTTCGGACAAGGTAAGCGGTCTGCCTAAGGTTTTTCTTGCATTATCTACTTTGGCAGGCATTTCTGCGTACACTTTTTTGATCATGTCTATGTCAAAAGCCATAAAGTGATGTTTTTTATGAGATGAATCTATTTCTAAGCTTCGCAAATTTACATCATTTCAGCTGTAGGCTGTCATAGGAATGCGAATAAATTTGCAAGGAAATGATAATTTTGTACGTAATTTTAATTATGGTAAAAAACTGGATGAATATGGATAAAATCAGAGAATTCCTAGAACTGCAGGCTTTTGGCGTTTGCTCTTCCATTGGCGATAAGCTGGGCATTGCATCCACAAGAATCCGCATGTGGTTTATCTATATCTCATTTTTAACAATGGGTTCTCCTATCATTATTTACATGATACTTGCTTTCTGGAAGAACATTAAAAACTATGTTTTCGCAGCAAAGAGAAACCCATTGAAGTACTATTGATAAGGCTTATCCTTTTTTGACCTCCTTTGCCCAGGCATCTTTTAATGTAACTGTTCTGTTAAATACCAGTTTGGATGTATTGCTGTCAGGATCCTGCACGAAATAGCCCTTTCTTAAAAACTGAAATGCCAAACCTGATGGGTCTCCTGCTAATGCTGGTTCTGCATAGGCTCCAGAAATAATTTGAAGGGAATCAGGATTAATA
>Ga0208492_1000773_pt1 | contig 24464 bp, 16 predicted proteins | sample Subbioar_CSW14AB_FD_184820 | JGI IMG/M metagenome (GOLD analysis project Ga0208492, IMG submission 184820) | Serpentinite rock and fluid subsurface biosphere microbial communities from McLaughlin Reserve, California, USA - CR12Mar_CSW14AB (SPAdes) | ecosystem: Environmental > Terrestrial > Deep... | reverse complement strand
CCGTTCGCCGGCCTCGACCCGATTTCACTCGGCGTCATCGGTCAGCTCATCCGCCGTTCCAACGACGCCCTCGGCGCGACTTCGGTGGTGGTGACCCACGACGTGCAGCAATCGCTGCACATCGTCGACTATGTCTATCTCATGGCCGACGGCTGCATCGTCGCCGCCGGCACGCCCGACGAGATGCGCGCCTCGAGCGAGCCGACCGTGCATCAGTTCATCCATGGCGAAGCCGACGGCCCGGTCGGCTTCCATTATCCGGCCGGCGACTTCGCTGCCGAACTCGGTGTGGGAAGTGCTTAAGAAACCCACCTCCCACATCGGCGCGATCGGCGCCTTCACGCTGGCCGCGATACAGCGCCTCGGCCAGGCCACGCTGTTCCTGGGACAAGTGCTGCGCCATTCCGGTACCAGCATCACGCGCCCGGCCCTGACGGTGCGCGAAGTCTATTTCGCCGGCGCACTGTCACTCATCATCATCATGGTCTCGGGCCTGTTCGTCGGCATGGTGCTGGGCCTGCAGGGTTATGAAACCCTGCAAACCTACGGCTCGGAGGAAAAGCTCGGCGTGCTGGTGGCCTTGTCGCTGGTGCGCGAACTCGGGCCCGTGGTGTCCGCCCTGCTGTTCGCCAGTCGCGCCGGTTCCGCCATCACCGCCGAAATCGGCCTCATGAAAGCCACCGAACAAATCGTCGCGATGGACATGATGGCGGTCAACCCCATCGCGCGCGTGGTCGCGCCGCGCTTCTGGGGTGGCGTGATCTCGATGCCGCTGCTGGCCGCGCTGTTCTCGGCGATGGGCATTTTCGGCGCCTATATCGTCGGCGTGCGCCTCATCGGGGTCGACGAAGGCGCGTTCTGGTCGCAGATGCAGGCCGCGGTCGACTTCGACCACGACATCATGAACGGCGTCATCAAGAGCATGGTGTTCGGAGTCGGCATCAGCGCGGTGGCGACCTTTGAAGGTTTCGACGCGCCGCCGACGGCGGAAGGCGTGTCGCGCGCCACCACCCGCACGGTGGTGCATTCCTCGCTGCTGGTGCTGGCCCTGGATCTGGTGCTGACCGGCTTCATGATGCGCATGTGGGGCAATTGAATGAATACGGGTGACAGACATGAATAGCCGCGTGGTCGAATTCTGGGTGGGAATGTTCGTGCTGGTGGGCTTCGCCTCCCTGCTGTTCCTGGCGCTGAAAGTCGGCAACCTCGGCTTTGGCGAGGACGCCGGTAGCTATACCGTCATCGCCAAGTTCAACAACATCGGCAGTCTCAAGGTGCGCGCACCGGTGCGTGCCGCCGGCGTCACCGTCGGCCGCGTCGACTCGGTCGATTTCGACGCGGCCGGCTACCAGGCGCGGGTCAGCATGACCATCACCGGTACCTATCAATTTCCCACCGATACCAGCGCCTCGATCCTGACCTCAGGCGTACTGGGTGAGAACTACGTCGGGCTCGAGGCCGGGGCCGATGAAACTTTCCTGAAAGCCGGCGACCAGATACAGATAACCCAGTCCGCTGTGGTACTCGAGCAGCTCATTGGCCGCTTCCTGTACGACAAGGCACAGAGCAACGGAGGAAAATAACCGTGTTACGCGATTCCCTATTCCGCACTGCGCAGGCCTTGTGCCTGCTGTTGGCGACCGCCAGCGCCCACGCCGGCGTGGCGCCCGACCAGCTGGTCAAGACCACCTCGGAAGAAGTGCTGACCATCGTGCGCAGCGATCCCGATATTGCCGCCGGCAATACCAGCAAGGTCATCGACATCGTCGAAGCCAAGGTTCTCACCCATTTCGATTTCGCGCGCATGACGCGTCTGGCGGTCGGCAAGAACTGGCGCAACGCCACCGATCCGCAGCGCGAAGCGCTGACCAACAGCTTTCGCACGCTGCTGGTCCGCACCTACGCGGTGGCGCTCGCGCAGTTCCGCGATCGCACCGTCGACTATCGCCCGCTCGACAAGACGCCCAGCGGTCCCGATGTCATGGTGCACACCACCGTCGCCACCCCCCAGGGCAAGCCCATCAACATGGATTACCGCATGGGTGCGGTCGGTGAAGACTGGAAGGTCTATGACGTGCTGGTCGACGGGGTGAGTCTGGTCATCAACTATCGCAGCCTGTTCGACTCCACCGTTGCCGAGAAGGGCATCGACGGGCTGGTCGCCCTGCTGGAAGAAAAGAACGCCGCCGCGCGTAACGGCGCCACCCAGTAATGATGCGCCGCGACGGCCAGCGCCTGCTGCTCGACGGCCCCGTCACGCTCGCCACCCACACCGGCTTGCGTGACGCGGCCGACGCGCTGCTCGGCGAGGATGATTTGAACATCGACTGGCAGGCGGTCGAGGCGGTCGATTCAAGTGCGCTGTCCCTCATCCTGCATTGGCGACGGCGCGCCGCCGCCCATGGCCGCACCATCACCCAGAGCAATCTGCCAGGCGGGCTAACCGCGCTCGCGGAGTTGTATGGCGTCAGCGAGTTGATCGACTGAGGCATTGCCTGTTCTGCGCTTCGCGTGTGCGAATTCATTCGCACACGCGGTGCCGGCCCAAACCAAGCGCTGCGGCGCGCCTTTCAATGTGCGAATGAATTCGCAGCTGCGGCCCTGCGCGCGCCCCATTTGAAAATCTCCATCACCACCAGCAAGACCGACGCCAGGGCGAATAATGCCAGCCAGTCGGCAGCGCTCACCGGCGCGAGTCCGAGCAGGGTATTCAAGCCCGGCGTATAGAGCGCGGCAATGTGTATGAGCTGCGCGGCGCAGGTGCCCCAGAACAGAAACGGATTCCTGAGCGGGTTGCCGCTGAACACCGACTTGAGTTCCGAGCGCGCGACGAACACCAGCAGGTTCTCGCACAACACCATTAGCAGCAGGGTGTGGTTGCGCGCCGTTTCCAGCGGCAGTCCTTCGCCCAGCATGTAACGGAACAGGCCGAAGCCGAGGGCCGCCATCACCACCGCGCACAAGGCCACACGCTCTACCATGGCGCGATCGAACACCGCTTCATCGGGCCGTCGCGGCGGGCGTTGCAGTTCGTTGCCTTCACCGGGTTCGCAGGCCAGCGCCACGTCCTGTATGCCATTGGTGATGAGATTGAGCCACAGGATTTGCGCCGGCAGCAGCGGCAGGGGCAGGCCACTGCCGATGGCGAGCGCGAACAGGATGATTTCAGCGACACCGGTCGCGACCAGCAGCAGCACCACCTTGCGGATGTTGGCATAGGCGATACGACCTTCCTCGACGCCCGCCACCAGGGAGCTGAAGTTGTCGTCAGTGATGATCAAGTCCGCGCTGTCGCGCGCGACGTCGGTGCCGGCGCGGCCCATGGCCACGCCGACGTGCGCCATGCGCAAGGCAGGCGCGTCATTGACGCCGTCACCGGTCACCGCCACCACATGTCCCATGCGCTGCAGGGCGGCGACAATGGCGAGCTTGTGCTGCGGTTCGACCCGCGCGAAGACCCGCGCACTCGCGACCAGGGTCGCGAGTGCCGCCTCGCCCTGCGCTTGCGCTTCGCGCACCTCGCGACCGGTCACCACCTGCTGCGCATGTTCGGCAAGATCCAGCCGTCGCGCGATGCTGAGCGCGGTGTCGGGATGGTCGCCCGTCAACATCGCGACCTCGATGCCGGCCGCGCGACAGCGCGCGATGGCGCTGCGCGCGTCGCTGCGCAGCGGGTCGATCATGCCGACCAAGCCGAGGAAATCGAGCCCGTTGAGGTGGTCATCGGTGAGGCCGTCATGGGCGGTCGCGTCCACCGCGCCCTGCGCCAACGCCAGCACGCGATAACCGTCCTGCGCCAGCGCCGCCGCCTGAGCCTGCACCGCGGATGCATCCAGCGGCCGTGGGCCGTCGATGGTCGCCATGCGCGTACACATCGCGAGCACGCGTTCGGTGGCGCCCTTGACGCTGACCGTCAGTCCGTCCGGCAGCCGCTGCACGCTGGCCGCATAGAGGCGTTCGGATTCAAACGGCAGACTCGCCACTTCCGGATAGTCGAGCAGCAGTTGCGCACGCGTGACGCCGGCCTTGTGCGCCAGCACCAGCAACGCCACATCGACCGCGTCACCATGGTGTATCCACTGGCCGTCGCGACGGCCGAGAAAAGCCTCGTTGGCAAACGCGGCCGCGCGACACAGGCGCTCGAGACTCGCCGTGCCGCGCCCGTCGTGCACTATCTCGCCGAGGGGCTCCCAGCCCGTGCCCTCCACCCGCCACGGCGTTTCGCCCGGCACCCATAGCCACTGCACGGTCAGTTCGTTGACGGTCAGCGTGCCGGTCTTGTCCGAGGCGATGAAAGTGCAGGAACCGAGGGATTCCACCGCCGGCAGGCGGCGTACGATGACATTGCGCCGCCCCATGGCGCGCATGCTTATGGCGAGCGCGATGGTCAAGGCCACCGGCAGACCTTCCGGCACCGCCGACACCGCCAGCGCAAGGGCGGCGAGAAACACTTCGGCCAACGGCGTGCCGCGTGCAATCGCGGTCACCGACACCAGCAACACCGCGCCCACCACCAGGCCCGCGACCCTCACCGTGAAGCGCTCCATGCGCAGCAGCAAGGGCGGCTTGGCGATGCGCGGCGTGTCGAGCGCGGCGGCAATGCGCCCGACTTCGGTGGCCGAGGCGATCGCGCTGACCAGCGCCACCGCGCGGCCGCGGGTGACCAGCGTACCGGCGAAGCCCATGTTGACGCGGTCCGCGAGCGGGCATTCCGCCGCCAGCACCACATCGGCCTGTTTGGCGACCGCCTGCGATTCGCCGGTCAGCAGGGATTCGTCCACCGCCAAGTCGTGAGTGTCGAGCAGGCGCACGTCGGCCGGCACGCAGGCGCCCGATTCCAGCAACAGGATGTCGCCCGGCACCAGTTCCTCGGAGTCGACCTCATAGGTCTCGCCGCCGCGCTGCACCCGCGCGCGGGTGCGCACCATGCCGCGCAGGGAATCGACGGTGCGTTGCGCGGCCTGCTCCTGGCTCGCGCCGATCACGACATCGATGAGGATCACGAGGCCGATGAAAATCACATCGGACCAGTCGGCGAGCACCGCCGCGACCAGCGCCGCCACCGCCAGCACCAGTATCATCGGGTCGCGCAACTGACGCAGCAGGATGGCGAGGAAGCCCGGCGGCGGCCGGCGTGGCAGACGATTGGGGCCGCACACCTGCGCGCGCGCCGCGACCTCGGCGCGACTCAAGCCATGGCGCTCGCTCGCCAGCGCGCCGAGCGCCTGCGTGGCGCCGAGATGGTGGGGACAATCGAGATTCACGGCCCGCTGGCACGCCATGGCAACGTCGACCTGCTCAACGGGGCGGCTGCGCGCGGCTGGCGTATTGCTCGTGATAAATGCGTGCGAAGGCGAGCAGCGTCGCGATCACCAGCGGACCGATCAGGGCCCCCGCCACACCGTAGACCTGGATGCCGCCGAGGATGCCGGGGAACAACAACAGCAGGGACAAGTGCGTTCGTCCGCTGATCAGGAGCGTGCGCACCAGGTTGTCACTCATGCTGACCGCCACCGCGCCCCAGATGAGGATGCCGATGCCGGCGGTCTGTTCGCCGCTGTATAGCAGGTACAGGCCGACCGGTGCCCAGACCATGGCGGCGCCGGCGAAAGGCACCAGCGCCAGGAGCGCCGTGGCAAAACCGAGCAGCACCGGAAAGCCCACGCCTGCCACGGCAAAGCCGACGCCCGCCAGGGTGCCTTGCAGGGAGGCTGTGATGAAGGCGCTGCGCACGATCGCCGACAAGGTCTCGTCGAGCCGTGCGATCACCATGCGCTTGTCGCCCTCTTCCATCGGTATCAGACCGACCACCGCTCGCACCAGCTGCGGCCCGTCGCGAAAGAAAAAGAAGATCGCCACCACCAGCACCACGATGTCGAACACCACCAGCACGAAGTTCTTGAGGATGCCGGCGCCGATGCCGGTCAGACTGTTGCCGACCTGTTGCACACTCTCCAGTGCCACCGCACGCAAGTCCACATGCCAGCCGGCGAGAAAGGTTTGAATACCCGCCCACCAGTCGGCCAGCACCGGCGGCAACGCGAAGCCACCCTGGCCGGCATCGCCCGCCGGTTGCGAGAATAACTCACGTACATGGGGAAAGACCGCGCTGGCTTCGCCAAGCAACAGCCAGACCAGCATGAGGAACGGCAGGATGACCACCAGCAAGGCCAGCACGGTCGACAGACTCGCGGCGCGGTTGCTGCCGCCCACCAGGTGCACCAACCGCGCGTGCAGCGGATAGAACACCATGGTCACGATCAGCGCGGCGGTCAGCGCGGTCGCGAACGGTGAAAGTATCAACAGCGATTGATAGATGAGATAGGCAAAGGCGCCAAGAAAGAACAGACGGAACAGCCATTGCCGATCGCTCGCGCTCGGTCGCGCGGCCGGGGCAACGGCAGGCCTGGGTTCGGGTTCGGCATCGGACATGGCGGTGGGAGGTTTTCACCCCCACGCCAGGGTGTCAAGCAAGCACGGCCGGATGTGCGCGCAGGGGCGCGCGCTTTGCGCGTGGGCAGAAGCCAGCAGCTCGGCGATGCCGACTGCGCTAGCGCCAGGGATAACTGACCTTGACCAGCGCCCCGCCCTGCTCGTGGTGGATGCTGTCGCACAGCGCCCGCACCAGCGCCAGCCCGCGGCCGTAGGGAATCGGCGTGTTGGTGCTGGCCGCGTGCGCGCAGGCGCGGTAGTAGGCCTCGACATCGAAACCGCCGCCGCTGTCGCTGACCATGATCTCGATGGCGCCGACGCGATCGCCCGGCGGGGCCGAGACCACGATGCTGACCCAGCCATCGCGCAGCGTGGCAAGGCGTCGCGCGCGTTCGTTCATGTAAATGTCAAAACCGCTGCGCTCGGCCTTCAAACCCGAGTCGAGCTTCAACACGCCATGGTCGAGCGCATTGACGAACAGTTCGGTGAGGATGGTGAACAGCGCGCTCTGCTGCGCTTCGACGCCGGCCAGTTCCTGCACCTGGTTCATGAGCAGCGGCACGGGATCGATCTCGGCGAGTTGCGTGCCGTGCAAGGTCAGGTTGAGCTGCCAGCCCGCCCGCGCGCTGTGCGCGCCGCGCACATTGCCGTCCTCGCCGGCACGCGCGGCCATGAGACTCGCATCGCACAGGATCTCGATGGCGGTGATGTCGTCGGCCTGGAGGGAAGGACCGCAGAAGCGTTCCAGCTCTTCCAGCACCAGCGGCAGTCCATGCCCGCTGCGCAGATCGGCCGCGCGCATCGCGCTCAACACCCGTTCGGTGCCGAACGCCGTGCCGTCCGGCGCGACTGCTTCAAACAGACCATCCGAAGCCATCAGCACACGGGTGCCGGGTTCGATGGGCAAGGTGCGCGGGCCGTCGCGCAGGAACATGTCCTGGGTGATGCCGAGCGCGAGACTGTGGGCGACGATATTGGTGACCGGCTGGTTGCCATCAGGACCGAACACCAGCAGGTCGGGCATGCCGCAATTGGCCACGCGCAGGTATTTGAGGCTGGGATCGATGGCGATGAAATGCGCCGCCATGAACATGCCGGTCGGAAACAAGGTATTCAGTTTGCGATTGATGCTGCGCAGGATCTGCTCGGGCGCGAAGCCCTTGGCGGTCATGGCGCGGAATACTTCCGACACCGGCAGGGCGCCGATCGCGGCGGCCAGACCATGGCCGGTGAAGTCACCCAGCAGCACGTAGATTTCGCCCGACGGTGCGCGCGCGACGAGATACACATCACCGCTGAAGCGCGCCGCCGGACGCAGTTCCGCGCAGATGGTCGGATGGGAGAAATTGCCTGCCCCCACCACGCGCGAGAACAGCTTCTCGGCGATCTGCTCGTCGCGCACCTGCTGAGCATGCATGGAAGTGACACGGTCCTGCAGGGCCTGGATGCGTTGCAAGGCGGTGATCTTGGCGCGCAGCACCGCGACGCTATAGGGCTTGGCCAGAAAATCATCGCCACCGGCATCGAGACAACGCGCCACCGTGGTCTCGTCCGACAGCGCGGTCAGAAAGATGATCGGCACGAAGCGCTGCTGGCCCCGGGATTTCATGACGCGGGTGGCGGCGACGCCATCCATGACCGGCATCATGACGTCCATGAATACGATGTCGAAGCGGGTCTCGCTGCTGGCGGAAACCGCTTCGGCGCCGTTCACACATTCGGTGATGCGATAACCGAGGCGACCGAGCAGGCCACGCAGTATCAGTCGATTGGTGGCTTCGTCATCGACGACCAGGGCATGGGGCGCGTGGTCGGCCGGGCACTCGGCGTCGAGGACAGCGGCGGTGGCGTGATTCATGAAATAAGGGGCTCTCGCATCTATGGGTTTGCCCTGTCCCGCATCGTGCGGGACGTCCTGACGGCCGTAGCCGGCTTGGTGGTAGCGGCGCTGCCCGGTCATCACTGTAGGCATCGCGCGCATATCAAGACCGACCGCGCGGCGGCCGCTATGGCCTGCACGGACGATGCGACCCGCCCGGCGGAAGCATCCTCAAGGCCAAGGATATTCAGCTTCGATGACATGGAATCGACGACTCCCCCACAGGCGGCTGCGCTCTTGAATACCGTGGACATCCAGCAGCAGGTGCTGGACGTGCTGGCGGATCGCGTGTTCTGGAAGGACAGCGAGGGGCGTTTCCTGGGCTGCAATCAAGCGTTCGCGCGCGATGCCGGTCTGCCGGACACCCGAACCGTCATCGGTCTGAGCGATGCCGATCTGGCGTGGGGCACGCAGGCGGCGAGCTTTGCCGCCGACGAACAGCGCATTCTGCACGGCCAGAGCCTGGCGCTGTCGGTCGAGCGGCAGCTGTGCATCGCCGGCGGTGCGCATATCGATGTGTCCTGCACCATGTTTCCCCTGCGCGATGCGCGGGGCGCCGTCATCGGTCTGTATGGCCGCTATCAGGATCTCAGCCAGCAGCAGGCCGACCAACGCGAACTGCGCGAAGCGCGCGAGCGCGCCGAACTCGCGCTCAGCACCAATCGTGTCGGCCTTTGGGACTGGCATGTCGACGAACACACGCTGGTCACCAATTCCACCTGGTGGCGCATGCTGGGCGAGGAGCCGAGCGAAGGCCGCGTGCCGGACACCGTCTACTTCGAGCGCGTGCACGCCGAGGACCGTGCCCATGTCACGGGCTGCATAGAACAGTTCCTGCACCATCGCATCGACGTGCTGGACTACGAGGCGCGCATCCGTTGCGCGGACGGCGCCTACCGCTGGACGCGCACCGTCGGGCGCGTGATTCAGACCCGCGAGCGCGATGCGCAGTTGCGCGTGATCGGCCAGAACATCGACATCGATGCCGCACGCTGTCGTGAAGCGGCGTTGCAGGAGGTCACCGCCGCACTCGATGCCGCCTCCGACCAGATCATGATCGTCGAACCCGACAGCCTGCGCTTCGTGTATGTGAATCGCGGCGCCTGTGTCGGCACGGGTTATCGGGCCGAACAACTGCTGGCGATGACCGCGTTCGACATCACGCCGGATCTCGACCAGAACAGTGCGCGCGATATGGTGCGACGCCTGATGGAAAGCGGCAGCGGCACCATCACCCTGCGCACCGCCGTGCGCTGCTACGATGGCGACCGCATTCCGGTCGAAGCCGCGCTGCACTATGTGCCGGGCCAGAACAGCAAGGGCGCCGGTCGCATTGTCGTGATCCTGCGCGATGTCAGCGCGTGGATGGCACGCGAACAGGCCTTGTCGGAGATGAACACCGCGATGGATTTCGCCGGTGACGCGATCTTCATTCGCGATATCGCCACCGACCGCTTCGTCTACACCAATCGTGTCGCCAGCACGATGCTCGGCTATACGCGCGAACAACTCGCCGCCATGCCGGCGTTTGCCTTCGATCGTGGAATGGACGAAGAACAGTTCGCGCAGATGCGCGCCGATCTCGAACGCGAACCGGGCAAAGCCGTGCTGCTGGAGTCAGTGTTCGAGACTGCCGACGGGCGCGACATTCCGGTGTCGGTGTCCATCAAGCTCGTGCCCGAAATCGGCGAGAAAGGGCGCGTCATCACGCTCGCTCACGACGTCACGGCGCAAAAGCTGCGCGAAATCGTGCTCAAACGCGCCCAGACCCAGGCCGAGACCGCCAATCGCGCCAAGAGCGATTTTCTCGCCAACATGAGTCACGAGATCCGCACCCCCATGAACGGCGTGCTGGGCATGCTCGATCTGCTCGGCGGCTCCATGCTCGACGAGGAACAGGCGGGCTTCGTCACCACCGCGCGCAACAGTGCACGCGCGCTGCTCGGCCTCTTGAACGACATCCTCGATTTCTCGCGCATCGAAGCCGGACAGCTGCACATCGACACCATTGAATTCGATCTGCATGCGCTGGTGCAGGACGTCGCGCGCAGCATGGCGCCACGCGCGCAGGACAAGGACATCGAACTGGTCTGCGATGTCGGGCCGCAGTTGCCGCGTCACCTCATGGGCGATCCGGGACGACTGCGCCAGATACTCGTCAACCTGCTGGGCAATGCCATCAAATTCACCCATCGCGGCGAAGTGGCCCTGACCGTCGCCAGCGTCGCCGAACAGCAGGGCCACCATACGCTGCGTTTCAGCGTACGCGACACCGGCATCGGTATCGCACAGGAGAAGCAGTCGCTGTTGTTCAAGAGCTTCTCGCAGGCCGACAGTTCGGTGACGCGCGAGTTCGGCGGCAGCGGGCTGGGGTTGGCCATCAGCAAGCAGTTGTGCGATTTGATGGGCGGCACGATGGGCTTCACCAGCGCCGCCGGGCGCGGCTCGCACTTCTGGTTCGAACTCGGCTTCCCCGCGCTCGCACAGACGCGCCCCGCGCTGCCGGTCGCCGACATACGGGGCGCCCATGTGCTGGTGGTGGACGACAATCTCACCCATCGCGAAGTCGTCGCGGCCTACCTGCGCGTGTGGGGCGTGCGCTGTGAAGCGGTGGCCAGCGCCAGCGCGGCGCTCGACTATCTGCGCTTTGCCAGCGCCGCCGGCGAGGCGGTCCAACTGGCCATCATCGATATGAAGATGCCGGGCAGCGATGGCTTGAGCGTCGGCGCCGAGATTCGCGCAATGAGCGGCGAGCAGGGCCCGGCCCTGGTGCTGATGAGTTCCAGCGCGCGGCGCGGCGATGCGCAGGCGGCGCGCGATGCGGGCTTCGTCGCCTACCTGCCCAAACCCGCGCATGCCGACGATCTGCATGCCTGTCTGTGTCAGGCCCTCGGATTGCACACGCAATACGACCCCGCCGACAGCAGCGCCAGTCTCATCACCCGCCACAGCCTGCGCGAACGACGCGCCAGCGGTGCGCACCTGCTGGTGGTGGAGGACAATGTGGTGAATCAGGAAGTGGCGCGCGGCATGCTCGCACGCCTCGGTTTCGGTGCCGACATCGCCGTCAACGGCCATGCCGCGCTGGAAGCCCTCGCCAGTCGCGATTACGCGCTGGTGTTGATGGACTGCCAGATGCCGGAGATGGACGGCTACGCCGCCAGCCGTGCAATACGCATCGGCGACGGCGGGGTGCGCGATCGCGGCATTCCCATCATCGCCATGACCGCCCACGCGCAGGCCTCGGATCGCGATCGCTGCCTCGCCGCCGGCATGTCGGATTACATCTGCAAGCCCATCAACCCCGCGGAACTGCAGGCCATGCTCTACAAATGGTTGCCCGACAACGCGCCGTCATCCGGCGCTGGCGCGGCCAGCGGTGCGACGGCGAGCGTGCACGACACGGTGCTGGATCTGGTTTCGCTGCGTCAGCGGCTGTGCGACGACGACGGCCTGCTCGCCACCGTGTTGGCGACGTTTCTGAGCGATACGCCGGCGCGTCTCACCGCCCTCAACGAGGCCATCGCGCTCGGTGCCGTCGAGGAAGTGCATCGTCATGCCCATCAATTACGCGGGATGGCGGCCAATGTCGGCGCGCGACAACTGGCCGCCCAGGCCGCGCAGGCCGACGACGCCGCCGGTGTCGGTGACGCCGAAGCGCTGCAGGCCCTCGGTGAAGCCATCGTGCGTGCCTTTGAAGATGTGCGCCGGCGCGTGCTGGAACTCGAGCGTTGCGGGGAGCTGCCGCGTCTGTCCGAAGTCTAGGCCGCGGTCGCGCGCCGGAAGCCGCGCTGATACAAATCAAACCGCGCGTCACGTCTGCCTGTTAGTGTGACCGCTCGCCCCTTCGCGAGCGGTCACAAGCATGCCCGAGCACATCGATCAGATCACGCTGTTCTACCGCTTCGGCTCAGCGCTGTTGCTGGGCATGCTGGTCGGCTTGCAGCGCGAGTACGCCTCCAAGCGCGGCAACGACGATCGGCGTGAACTGTTCGCCGGCACCCGCACCTACGCCCTGTTCGCCCTGCTCGGCTGCACCGCCGCGCTGGTCAGTGCGCTGGCGGGCTCGCAATTGATCCTGCCGGCGGTGTTCCTCATGGTCGGCATCATCATCGCCATCGCCTACCGGCGTTCGGTCGAGAGCGGCCACCCCGGCATGACCTCGGAGATGGCGGCCTTCGTCACGCTGTTCGCCGGTGCGCTGTGCTTCTGGGGTGAACTGCGCTTCGCCGCTGCCCTGTCGGTCACCACCACCGTGCTGCTGGCACTGAAACTCCATACCCGCAGCCTCGCCAGTCGCCTCACCGCCGAGGACGTACGGGCGACCCTGACCTTCGCGGTGCTGACCTTGATCATCCTGCCAGTATTGCCGCGGCATGGTTTCGGACCACCGCCGTTCGACGTCCTGGTGCCCTACAAGATCTGGCTGATGGTGGTGTTCATCTCGGGCATCAGCTTTCTCGGTTATGTGATGATTCAAGTGGTCGGCCCGAGTCGCGGAGTGGGTTTGAGCGGTCTGTTGGGCGGCCTCGCCTCGAGCACCGCGGTGACCTTGAGTTTCTCCGAGCGCAGCCGCGGCGCGGATGCGCTGGCCAAGCCGTTCGCGCTCGCCATTCTGCTGGCCTGGGCAGTGATGTTCATGCGCGTGCTGGTGGAAGTGGCGATCATCAACCGGCCGCTGCTCGCGCAGCTCGCGCTGCCGCTCGGCGCGGCGGCGGCGGTGAGCGTGGTCTATTGCGGCTATCTGTATTTCTCGCAAAAGGAAGATCCGGCGCAGGGCACCGAGAAATTCGAGAATCCCTTTGAGCTCGCGCCGGCGCTCGGTTTTGGCGCCATCTACATGGTCATCCTGCTCGTCGCCAACGCCTCACGCATGTATTTCGGCGAGGCGGGGCTGTATGCGTCCAGCTTTGTCGCCGGCCTCGCCGATGTCGACGCCATCACCTTGTCGATGGCGGAGTTGAGTCGCTCGGCGGACGGTCTCGATCAGGAGAGCGCGGCGCGCGCCATCGTGCTGGCCGCCGCCGCCAACACCCTGGTCAAGGCCGGCATCGTGCTGAGCACCGGCGCGCCGGCGCTGAAACGCGTGATCTGGCCGGGCCTCGCCGCCAGTCTCGGCATGGCGCTGGGCGTGGTGTTCCTGCTGTAGGGAACTCAAGCCCGCTCGTGGAGCGGATTCATGGGCCGCGTGTCGTGGAATTTGCTGAAGTCCACTTCGACCGTGCCGGGACTGGTCTCCTGCAGGGTGTCCTCATAGGCGTGATGCCAGCGGATATCGTCATGATTGTAAAAGTGCTGGGCCTGGACCTGCTGCGCGAAGTTCTCGTCATGGCCACTGATGACGAAGGCCAAGCTGACGTCGCGCGCTTCCATCTGCTCGGGGCTCAAACCATGCAAAGGGCTGTTCTCGTCGAGCACGTGATAGACCAGCCAGGACAGAATCAGAATCGGGCTGTCCTCGCGTACCAGCCTGGCGCGATGCGAGCGCCGACCGACCTGGCGGCCGTCGACCACTTCGTTGGCCATCACCCACAACTTCACCGACACGTCGCTCAGGCAGTTATGCCGCGTGTTGGCGACGCGGGTGATGAGCATCAACTTGCCTTCATGCTGGGTGATGATGGGATGACGGGCGAACACCAGTTCGGCCTTGGGCCGCGTGAAGCGCGCAAAGGTGAGACCGGTCATGAAGGCATAACTCGTGATGCCGAGCAGGATTTCGGCGGACGCCAGCACATGCCCGTAAGCACTGCCGGGCTGAAAGCCGCCAAAGCTCACGGTGCCGAAGACTTCGACGCTGAAGAACAGAAGGTCCCACCAGCCGGGCTGCGTGCGTCCGATCACCGCGCCGCCATCCAGCGCGAACAAGCTTGCGAACGATATGTTCACGAGCAGGAAGAACAAACCATAACAGGCCAGCAGGCGCGGCCAGGACATCGACATGCACGAATGAAAGACATCGCTGAAGCGGCGCCGCGCGAGACCGGTGCCGGACACGCTGCGGCGGCCGACCTGCACACGCACGGCCGGTGCACGACGAGGATTGGGGGGCATGGTGACTTCCGCTTTGGAACCCCACCAGCGTGCCTCCGCGCCGACGATTGCGCAAGACAGGCTGCGACGCTTCAGTCGCTGCGCCGTGGCAGCAACATCCAGCCCGCCACCAGGCCGGCCACCGCGGCGATGACCGAGGCCATCATCACCGCCAGCTTGGCCTGCGCCAGCAGCGCCGCATCGAAGAAAGCGAGGTTGGCGATGAAGATGGCCATGGTGAAACCGATACCGGCCAGCAGGCCGATCACGCACAGCCCGCGCCATTCGACACCTTCGGGCAGCGCGCACATGCGCGCGCTCAAGGCGAGGCGGGTGGCGAGCAGGATGCCCAGGGGTTTGCCCAGCACCAGACCCGCGATCACGCCTGTGCTTAGACCGCTCGCCGCCGCGGGGCCGGCGCTCAAGGCCACACCGGCATTGGCGAAGGCGAACACCGGCATCACGCCGTAGGCCACCCACGGATGCAGCGCCGCCTCGAGGCGTTCGACCGGACTGCCGCTCGCGTCGCGCATCGGCGTCAAGAGGCCCAGCACCACGCCGGCAATGGCGGGATGGATGTGCGCGCTCAACATGCCGTACCAGATGATCAGCGCCGGTATGGCGAAGTCCATCGGTTTGCGCTGACCGGTGCGCTGGATGATCAGCACCAGCGCGATGCCGGCCAGTGCGATGCCAACGCCGCGCAGCGCGATGCCATCGGCATAGAAGAACGCGATGATCAGCACCGCGATGATGTCGTCGATGATGGCGATGGCGAGCAGCAGCACGCGCAGTTGATTGGGCACACGCGAGCCAAGCAAGGCCAGCACGCCGATCGCAAAGGCGATGTCGGTGGCGGTCGGCACGGCCCAACCGCTGTGCACGGCGGGCTCGCTGTTGAAATAGAGATAGATGAGGGCAGGCATGGCCACTCCACCCAGGGCCGCGAGCAGCGGCAGGCTGGCGAGCTTGAGACTGCACAGTGCGCCGTTGTGCATCTCGCGCCGGATTTCGAGACCGACCACGAAGAAGAACAGACTCATGAGTCCGTCGTTGATCCACAGGCTCAAGGGCACCGGCCGGGCGGTAAGACCTTCTATCGGCACCCAGTTCCACAGCGCGAAGTAATGAGCCGCCCATGGCGAATTGGCCCATAGCAGAGCCAGCGCCGCGGCGGCGAGCAGGATGAGGCCGCTGATCGCTTCGACGCCGATGAACTGAAGCACACGTGCGCCGAAGCTGCTGCCCGAGGAGGGCGTTGACGTGCATTTATCCGGGGGTGGCGGGGCGGACATGTATAGGGACTCCCGCATGGCGGCCCGACCCTGCGATTGTCCTGCTGACGCCGACGGCGTTGCACCCCTTGAGACCAAACATACGAGATAGCCCTACCGCCTGTCGAGGGGGGCTATCGCAATCGTTATGATTGCGCGATGACTTCCCCTCGCGCTTCGCTATCGATACTGCTGTGTTGCCTCACGCTCATGATGAGCGTGCACGGCGATGAAGTGGCGCCACCCGCGGCCTCGCCGACGGCCTCCGCCCCTCGCTTCGACGGCGAACGCTTCGATTGTGAGAATGCCTTCGATTTGATCGCGCTGATGGTGATCGCGCGCTGCAGCGTCTATCAGGCGCCGGCAGAAGCACGCCAGGCACTCAGCGCCGCCGCAGCGCGACTGCGCAGCGCTGGATACGCCAGCGAGGAGGACTTCAACACCAGTCACATCGCCTTCTGTCCCCTCGCCGCCGGCACCGGCATGGTCCCGGCACCGGGCCAGCTCTATCTCGACGATGGTCTGGTCGGTCTCAGCACCGATGGTCTGGCCGAGATCCTCGCCCATGAACTCGAGCACCTGCGCCAGTTCGAGCGCCTCGGCACGCGCGGTTTCAAGTGCGAATACGTGCGCGCGATGCTGGCCTGCGGCGGCTGCCAGGATCGCCGCCATGCGCTCGAAGCCGAGGCCTATGCGCGGCAGGACGAAGTGCGTGAGCGCTTGTTGCTGGACGCCGATGGCGGCGGAGCCACGCCGTGACGGTGCCCGTAGATAACGTCTTGGCCTCGGTCTGACAAGCGCGATGCCGGCATCTTCAGGTGCGACTCCACTTGCACCTGAAGGCGGCGGGCTTCCTTAATCGCCTGGCTGCCCGCTACCTGCCGCCAGGGACGCGGCGCTGACATCGAGACTCTCGCGCAGGCGGCCAAGCAGCGACAGGATCTGCATGGCGCCCAGTTGCCGGGCATGACCATTGTCGATGACATCGGCCTGCGCGCGGCGATGTTCGTCGCGGATGGCAATCAAGTCCTGCAGGGAACGTCTACCGGCATTGAACTGTTGATCGTAGGCCGCCACCACCTTGTCGCTGGCCTGCGCGCGCCGTTCGAGGCTGGCGGCGATATGGCGGGCCTCGCTCCACACGTTCCAGAGCTGGGTGCTGCTGGTTTGCGCTTCGAGGCGCGCTTCGTCGAGATCGGCCAATGCCGAAGCGGCGCGCGCCGCGGCTTCGCGTTTCTGGCTGAAGCTGCCGCCGCCCAGGGGCATCTCGTAATTGAGTGAGACCTGCGCGCTGTCGCGCGACTCGACCACCGGATCGGGATTGATGTCGGACAACAGGCGTTTGCGGAATTCCACATCGACGCGCGGCATGAGCGCGCCACCCGCCACCCCCACTTCCTCGCTGCGTGCATCGGCGCGGGCCTGGCTCGCGCGTATCCTGGGATTGGTGGCCAGCACCTGTTCCAGCATGTCGTCCTGACTGATGGCGGCCATCGCGTCTTCATTGCCCGGCTCGCTGAGTTCACCGGGCGGCATGCCGGTCAGCAGCCGATAGCCTTGCTCCGCGCCCGACAGCTCGCCGCGCAATTGCGCGACCTCCCACTGCGCTTCGATATGGCCGACATCGACCTGCTCGATATCGGCCGGTGCGGCCTTGCCGGCCGCCACCAGTTTGCTGACGTCATCGACCAGGCGTTCGGTGTCGGTGACATAGGTTTCAGCCACCGCCAGGCGTTTGCGCAGGCGCAGGACATCGAGATAGACCGCCGCCACCTGCAAGGCGACACGCTCGTGCGCGTCCGCCAGATCCTCATCGGCGGCCTCGCGATCATGTCTGGCCATGCGCACGCTGTGATAGTCGGCCAGACCGCGGAACAGATTCCAGCGCAGAAAGGCATCGGCGTTACGGCTGCTGCGATCGAGCCGCGTGCCGAGCTGGCTGTCGTGGGCTTCGTTGGCGGCGGCCTGCATGCCGACGCTCGGGTAGTAGTTCGACTTCGCCTGGCGCACGCGTTCCGCGGCGGCGTCGAGCAACGCCGCGCTGGACCGCACGCTGGGGTGGCTTTCGATGACGGTGCGCACGACGTTGTCGAGCGTTTCGGCGGCAACCGTCAGGCACTGCGCGCTGAGCAGGGCACACAGGCACAGGCGGCCGAGGATGTCGTGCAGGCGTGTCGGCATGGCTTCAGCGTTCACGCAAAGCCTTGTCGAAGGTCTTGATGACCGGCTTCAGCAGGTACTCCATGAGCGTGCGCTTGCCGGTGTGGATGCTGGCATCGGCCGACATGCCCGCCGAAATGGCGAGTCGCTCCTCGGCTTTGCCGAGATAGTTGCGCGTGGTTTCCAGCACCACTTCGAAGTAGAGCGGCGTGTCGCTCTGCGGCTTGGGATCGGGGATGGCATCGGCGCCGACGCGCAGGACCTTGCCTTCGAGCCGACCGAAGATCGAAGAGTCATAGGCCGTGACGCCGATGAGCGCGTCCTGGCCGGGACGAATGAAGGCGATATCCGCGGGCCTGACGCGCGCGGTGATCAACAGGCTGTCCTGCACCGGCACCAGTTCCATGATGGTTTCGCCGGCCTTGGCCACACCGCCGACGGTATTGATGAGCAGGCGATTGACCACGCCATCCATCGGCGAGCGCAGTTCGCGCCGCGCCACGCGATCGTTGCTGCCGGTCAGCTTGGCGGTCAGGGCAGCGGCCTCGGCTTCGAGCTTGCTGCGTTCGCGGCTCGATTCGGCGCGCGCATGGGAGGTGATCTCGGCGGCTCGCGAACGACCCTCGCCTATGGCTGCTTGCAGGCGTGGCAGGGAAGTGCGCGCGGCCTCGAGATCGCCTTCGGCGCGTGTCACTTCCTGTTGCGCGCGCAGATAATCGGCGCGCGCACCGGCACCCTGCACGGCGAGCTTCTCTTCCATCGCCAGGCTTTCGCGATTGCTGGCCAGCAAGGAGTTGAGCGAGGCAATGCGCGCCTGCACTTCGAGCAACTCCTGTTCACGCTGCGCGACCTGCCGCTCGGCGGTCTCGAGCGCGTCATGGCGTTCCTTCTCGCGGGTCAGCCAGAGGTTGCGTTCCTTGGCGACCATGTCGGGCACGTGCTGTTCCAGCTCGGGCGCGAATTGCGGCGCGTGGCCGGCGAGCTCGGCGTCGATGCGGGTGATGGCGGCCTGGGTGGCCCACAGGTTGTGCTGGTCTTCGCCCTGCTCGGCGGCGTATTGCAGGTTCTCGACGTAAGCCAGGAGCTCGCCCTTCTTCACGCTCTGGCCTTCGCCCACGCTGAGTTCGCGCACGATGCCGCCTTCGAGACTCTGGATGAGCTGCACTTTGCTCGAGGGCGTGACCTGACCCATGGCGTGTACCGAGATGTCGAGCCTGGCGACGCTCATCCAGGCCAGCGCGAGCAGCAGGAAACCACTCAATACGCCGACCAGTGCGCGCGCGGCGAGACGCGGACCGCGATCGAGATCGGGATGCAGCGTGCCGCCGTTCATGCGTTCACCGCGCGCTCGACCGAGGCCTGCTGGGCGCCGGCTTGCAGGCGTTTCAGCACTTCGTCACGCGGGCCTTCGAGCAGCACGCGGCCCTGATCGACCACCACCAGACGGTCCATCAAGGGCAGCATGGCGGTGCGATGGGACACCAGCAGCAAGGTCACGTCCGGCAGTCGGCGCAGATTGGCAATCAGTTGCTGCTCGGTGGCCGGGTCCATCATGCTGCTCGGTTCGTCCATGAGGATGAGCCGCGGACGGTGCACCAGGGCGCGTGCGATCCCGACCGCCTGACGCTGCCCACCGGACAGGCGTTCGCCGCGTTCGCCGACCTGGGTCGCGAGCCCCTGGGGCAGCTGTTGCAGGGTGTCCTCGAGGCAGGCCAGACGCACCGCTTCCAGCAATTGCGCGTCGTCGACATCGGTCGAACCGAGCAGGATGTTTTCCTTGATGTCGCCGTGAAACAGCGTGACGTCCTGCGGCACGTAGCCAACCTGACGCCGCAGACTCAAGGGGTCCATCTGGCCGACCGCGATGCCGTCGATGAGCACCGTTCCCTGCTGCGGCGCATAGATGTTGAGCAACAGGCGCAGCAGCGTGCTCTTGCCCGAACCGATGCGGCCGATGAAGCCGACCTTCTCGCCCGGCGCGATGCGCAGATTCAAGCCCTTCAGCAGCGGTGCGTTGTCGGGATAGGCGAAATGCACGTCGCGCAATTCAATCGCGCCGCGCAGGCCCGGCACATGCAGATCGCCGGCGCCACCGTCGGTCGGCGCCGCCATGATCTTGTCCATCGCCGTGAGAGCGACCTTGGTCTGCTCCCAGCGCAGCACCAGGCCGGCAATCTGGGCGACGGGGCCGATGGCGCGCGAGGACAACATGGAAACCGCAATCAACTGACCCATGGTCAGGGTGTGCGCGGCGACCATGGTCGCGCCGACCATGACGATGAGAATGGTGTTCAAACCGATCAGCGTGGCCACCGTGTAGTTGCCGAAGGCGCTGATTTCGCGCATGCGCAGATTGTTCTCCGCTATCAGCACGCTCAAGCCTTCCCACTTGCGGCGCGCCCAGGCTTCGGCACCGAGACCCTTGACGGTATCGAGGCCATTCATCACTTCAAACAAGTGGGCGGTGCGCGAAGCCGATTCCTTGGTGTTGGCGTTGATGGTGCGCGCCAGTGGCGCACGCACCATCCAGGCCGCGAGCAGGGCCAGGGGCGCGATGATCAAGGGCACCAGCACCAGCTTGCCGCCGATGAGACCGATGACCGCCATGAAGAACACCATGAAGGGCAGATCGCCCAGCAAGGTCAGCGTGGTGGAGGTGAAGAAGTCCCGCACCGATTCGAAATCCCGCACCACATTCGCCAGCACGCCGCCCGAGGCCGGCCGACTGGCGGCACGCAAGCGGATGCTGTGCGCGAAGACGTGGCTGGAGAGTGCGATGTCGGCCTTGCGCGCCGCGCACTCGAGCAGGTAACTGCGCAACAGTTTATTGACGAGATCGAAAACCGTGACCGCCACCGCCGCGGTGGTCAGCACCCACAGGCTGTCGAGCGCGTTGTTCGGCACCACCCGGTCGTAGACCGCCATGGAATAGAAGGGCACCACGATGGCCAGCAGGTTGATGACGATGGTGGCGACTAGCGCCCATTGATAGATGCCGCGATTGGCCTTGAACACATCCCAGAACCAGCGGCGCGGTTCGGGCAGGTGATAGAGCAGACTGCGGGCATCGAAATGAAACACCGGCCGCACACAGAACCAGCGCCCCGGGTGTTCCGTAAGCAATTGCGTGATGCTCAGCCAGTGACTGCCGGCGACACCCGGCAAGGCGCATTCCATGCGTTCGCCATCCCGCTGCAGCACCACCACCGCATCGCCATCCTCGGCCACGATCAGGGCCGGCAGCATCGAGGACTTCAGCTGCTGGGCGGGCTTAGGCACCGGCGTCACGGCAAGTCCCGCGCGGCCGGCGCATTCCTGCAATTGGTCGGCGGTCACGCGGCCGGCGGGCAGCGGCACGCCGCCTGTCAATTGCTCGGCGTCGAAGCTGCGGCCGTAGTAGCGGGCCAGAAACAACAGGCGGTCGAGGACCCCGTCCAGCGGACGATGGCCCGGCGACGGTGCGGGTGATGGCCCGGAACTGGACTTGGTGTCAGCTTGCAATGGTTCGCCTCAAGGTGGCTTTCGAATTGGGGATGCACGCCACGCGGTCGGCAGCAGAGATGGCGGCATGACGGCGCGGAATCTTTAAGCTGGCTTGCACGCAAGCGGCCCGCCTGCTCCGCTGGTGCTTCGCTGTGACGCTCGTGACCGATGCAAAGCGGGGGGCCGCAGCCCCCCGTTTGCATTCCGTCCGCCCCGCGCGGGGCGTCAGTCTCAGGCCGCGATGGCCGTCTGGTCGTAGAGCGCCGCCATCTGCTTCATGGCATCGGCCGCGCCGGTGTCGAACGCGCTGTCCGCCACGCATCCGCTGCCCGCCGCCGGCGCCACGCCGAGGCCGGCCAGTACGCTGTCGAGGCTGGCATCCGTGCCGAGCAACTCGCCGATGGTCGGCAGCGTCACGCCTGCGGCCGCGGCATCGTCCGTCGAGACGTTGAAGTAGACGTCGGTCATCGCCACCGAACTACCGTCTTCAAGCGTTGCCGAGCTGCGCTCGAGGTGCAGGTTGCCCTGCGCATCGAGGTAGGGGACTTCGGTGTAACCGACCGCGAGGCTGGCGATACCGTGGGCGGCAAGACCGCCGAGTTCACCCGCATCGGTGGCGTGGTTGCCATTGGCATCGCGCCAGATCAGAAGGTCGGCGAAGCTGGCGTCGTGCTTGTCGACCACACCGTCATGGTTGCTGTCATAAGCCGCCAGGTTTGCAAAGCCCGCGCCCTTGGCAATACCGCCGAACAGTTCACCGATGCCATCGATCTTGCCGTTGCCGTCCTTGTCGATCGCGAGCAGACCATCGCCACTCGACACCCAGCCGGAATGTATACCGGCGCCGTTGCCGAACAGATCGAAGGTGCCGCCCGAGTTGGCGCGACTGACGGTCTGGATACCGTTGCCGTCGAGGTCGATCACGATAGGCGTGATCGCCGCATCGCGCGTCATGTCGGCCTGACCCGAGACCAGCGTGAAGGCATCGGTCTTGGTGACGTTGGTGGTCGAAGTACCGTTGCCGGCAACATCGGAGTCGAGCGCGTCGTTCAGACCGACGTCCTTCACCGCCCACTTCCAGATGTTCATGTTGGTGTTGTGGTAGATGACGTTGGTCTTGTCGAACTGCAGCACATAGGTGCCCGGGTTCAGATCGGCGAACAGGTAGTTGCCGGAGGCATTGGTGTAGGTGGTGGCCAGCACCGTGGTGCCGGTCGCATTCATGAGATTGACCTTCACACCGGCGATGCCCGGATCGTTGCCGTCCTGCACCCAGTTGTGATTGATGTCTTCCCACACCTTGTCGCCCACGCTGGCCTTGCGATAGAGCCCCGCGTCGACGCTGGTATCGTTCTCGCCGGCCGCCAGGGTAACCACCGCGGTGGTGCCGCTGCTGTCGATGTCGCTGTCCTTGAGATCGTTACCGCCGAGGTCTTTCTTGGTCACGTGATAACCGCTGGGCGCGGCCACCTGCACCTTGTAGTCACCCGGGTTGAGATTGGTGAAGGCATAGCCGCCGTTGGTGTCGGTGGTGGTGGTGCTCAAAACCGTGCCGGTGCTGCTCAAGAGCTTGACCGTGACGCCCGCGATACCTTTCTCGCCGTCGTCCTGCACGCCGTTGTAGTTCTTGTCTTCCCACACGAAGTCGCCAAGGCTGGCCTTCGCCACCGGCGCGCAGTAATCCGGCGCACATACCGACAGTTGATCCAGCTTGAAGTAGTCTTCGGGCGAGGTATCGGTGGTATCGGCGGCGATGATGAACAGGTTGCCCCGTACACCGCCGTCGTTGATATCGGCCCAGCGCGCGGTGCTGAGGGTGGTGGAGTCGACCTCGGAGAACAAGGCGTTGCTCAGCACGCTGTTGTTCATGCTGGTGATCGCGTTCGCGGCGTTGCCCACCCAGATCTGGACGTCGCTGTCGTTGACGACGTAGCCGAGGAAGGCCTTGTCCACCGCCACTGCCTGCGAGAACTGCAGGACGATGTAGTTGTTGCGACCGACGTTGTCGGTGGTATGGGTGTTGCCCGACCCGGTGCCTTCGCTGCTGTCGGTCACGCCGAGACCACCGCTATAGGCGCCAAGGAAGGCGTTCTGCCAGGTGTTGGTGCCCTTGTCCTGACTGAAGGCGCGCGCGGTCACCGACACGCCGGTCAGCGCATCGGTGTAGGTGCGGGCATTGCCGAGCGTGCCATAGGTCGAGCTGTTACCCGAGAAGTCGAAGGTCACCGGACGGCAGACCGGCGACAGGCCCGCATCCCAGGAAAGATCGACCTCGCCGGCACTGAGCGTGGTGACGACGGTCTTGCCCGTGATCTGATCCGCATCGGAGTCAAGCGCGTTGCTGGCGTTGTTGTTGACGTCCTTGGTGGTGAAGGTGTAACCACTCAGCGGTACGAACTGCACGGCGTAATCGCCGGGCGTCAAACCGCTGAACAGGTATTCGCCATCGCTGTTGGTGATCTGGGTGGCGAGCACAGTGCCGCTGGCATTCAGCAGCTTGACCGTGACATTCCCCACGCCCATTTCGTTGCTGTCCTGCAAACCATTGCCATTGCAGTCGAGCCACACGCGGTTGCCTATCGAGGCGGTCTGGGCGACGAGACCGGCATCGAGCGTGCGATTGCTCTCGCCCGAGGTCAGCGTCACTATCTGGCTCTTGCCGGTGACGATGTCAGCATCGGAATCGCTGACATCGAGCCCGAAGTTGGCGGTGGTGTAGTTGTAACCGGTCGGCTTGCTGAACTGCACCTGGTACTGGGTGCCGGGGGTCAGATTGCTGAACAGGTAATTGCCATCGCCCGCGGTGACCGTGGTTTGCGAGGTGTCACCGATGCCGTTGATGAGGCCATCGGCGCCGCCGCCGATCAGGGTCACGGTCAGGCCGTTGACGCCGGTCGCGCCGTCATCCTGCTGGCCATTGCCGTTGGTGTCGATCCAGATGCGGTCACCGAGGCTGGCGGTCTTGAGTTCGCCGAAGTTGTTCTCGACGCTGTTGGTTCCGGCGACCAGCACGATTCCACTGATCCTGTCGTTGATCGCATTGCTGCCACCGGCGGAGCCGGCGGTGTCCTTGCCATCGAGATAGGCGCCTGGCTGGGTCTCGGTGGTGGCGTAGGTGCCGGGTCGCAGGTTGGTGAACTCGTAGTAACCGCTGGCGTTGGTGGTGGTGGTGCGCGTGACGGCGTTACCGAGGTCATCGGTGC
>Ga0208492_1000772_pt1 | contig 24471 bp, 21 predicted proteins | sample Subbioar_CSW14AB_FD_184820 | JGI IMG/M metagenome (GOLD analysis project Ga0208492, IMG submission 184820) | Serpentinite rock and fluid subsurface biosphere microbial communities from McLaughlin Reserve, California, USA - CR12Mar_CSW14AB (SPAdes) | ecosystem: Environmental > Terrestrial > Deep... | reverse complement strand
TTTGAAAACGCTGCTTTTGTTCGCAAAAGAAGTTTAGAAAATCCAACGCAATTTCCATAGAATAAAAAATGGTTCCGTGCAACCGCGGTTTCATCGTTCGTCCTCCGGACGCAACGAAACCTTAGCTGTTACCAGCAGTTTTTTATCCGCTGTCAAGAGAAATTAGCGGTTTTGTCGTCCAATATTTTGTATTCGAATGTCAACTCGTCGCGACCGTTATTCAGTCTTGATCTGTCTTTGATGTCAATGACTTTTATCGCAGCGAAGTAGCCGTTGATGTTTTCAAGGATAATGATTTCACCTTTATAAACTTCTCTATGTGGAGATGACGTGTCATAAACCGTCCCGTCTTTTATTTCGCTTATTTCTTTGTGACCGTCTGCTAAAGCAATGGTTTTAATTGTTCCTGGAGTATTGTACGCATGTATCATTTGGTCACTTCCCTTTGACCACTTCGTTTCAAATTGCATTTCATTATTTCCGATAATGTATTGATTGGCGTTATTTTGATAATTGAATGTAACTGTGCCGCTCAGCGATGGATTAGCATGATATTGACTAATGAAATCGGCATTATCCTTTTCTATTTCCTTTCGTAGTTCAATTGGAAAAAAGTCAACCTCAATACCCGCAGCACGAAGTTTTTTACACCCGTTGTTGTATATTTTTGGATTTGGGTCGAGCATTCCGATATAAATATGCTTTATTCCTTTCTCAATAACCCAATCGCAACAGGGCTTTTTCTTTCTTTCAGTACATGGCTCTAACGTAGTAAATAAAGTAGCGCCCTTCACAGACTTTCCGTTGAGAACCTTTTCAAACAAAGTAAATTCAGCATGATTGCCTTTGTCCTTTTGCCCGCGAAAAGCGAAATGAGTTTCGCCGTCAATTGTAATTGAGGCTCCGACTTTTGGGGTTAATTTTCCCTCTTCAGGAATCGATTTTTTTCCGCTGTCAATCGCAAGACGCATTAACCTTAAAGTTTCTTCGTCGAATTTCTTTTCCGTTTGTCCGCGCAGTTTTTTTTCATGATCCAATTTGTCATTTTGCAGTTGAAGGTTTTTTATTTTTAAATCTTCCAAGTCCTTTTGTTTGAGCGCTTTTTCCTTTTCAATTTCTAAATACTTGGAATAAGAGCCATGGTCGTGAATTATTTTTTTTCCATTCGGAGTTAACTCTAAAGTCGAGTCACCGTTCCAAAATATTCGTGAACAAAGATCGTCGGCGATGAGTTTGTCTAAAATTGCTTTTTTTGTTTCGGGAGTAATCTTAAAGCCCGTAGCGGTTTCAATCTGAATTTTTAAAATCGGGAAGTCGATTTTATAGTCGTCGTCTTTGAATAATCGAATAAGTATGTCGTCAATTAGTTGGTCGTTTGTCATGAATTATTTCTGTCCTAAAATTGCTGGTAACGTTTTGCGACTAAAAGCAGGGCGGCTTTCGGAGCTTCCTGCGTCTATACCGACAAAAGTTTATATGAAGATACAAAAGTTTTTGTTACGACGTCCGCCGCCTTGATTTTAGTTGCTGTTAGCGGCAGTACGTTATTTACAATACTTAAGTCTGTATGGTTTTAACTGTCGGAGTCCGTCTTTGTCAGCCTGTTTGAAATTTTTGCAAGCCTCATTTTTGTCCGTGTCCATTAACATTAACCATGTTCCGAGCCAAACTTTGAAAAACTCTTCAGACTCATGATCAAGAGAACGAGAACAAATGCGAGAAGCTCGCGAAGGTTTTGTCGAGATTAATTTATTTATTGTTGTGTCTGTTGGAATACGAGGAAATTTCCTTTTCATGTCAATGGCCTTAAAAAAGTCACTTATGCAATTAGAAGTGTCGCTTGACCAAGCCCGAGTATATGCACGTAAATAGTAATTCTCAAAAGCCGTGCTGTCTTGTTGAATTGCTTGCGAATAAAATTTAACTGACGCCTCGTAGTCGCCGGCCAGTAATTTTTGAAAACCAAGGTAGGTCGAATTTGAAGTCTCCTGTCCAGACAGAAAATTGCACAAGCAAATTAAAAGTATGAATGTCTTTGATTTGATGTCCATAGTATTGCCGCTAACGGATTGCGCACAGCCGCTCATGCCAGTCAACCGCGATGCCACAAATGTACAAATGTCCGCCGAGATGCTAAAATAAATAATGCCCGGCATGGCGGCTTTGTGCGCTGTTATAAGTATGTGCGCCCACACACAGTATTTGAGCGCGTCTGCCTGTCCGAGATGCTGTCAACCGGAATGCAAAGAGCCTGAAACGTTTTGTGTTTTTGTTGTGCGTTGGCCGTCCTTTAGGCGGTTAGGCTGTTGGAGATTTTGCAAGCTTATTTGGCGCCATAAAGAATATTTTCCATTGAAAGGAATCGCCAAATGTGCTTGTAAAATGTGCGCTGGCCTCCACACAGGTCGACGAGAATTGCGTGACGGGTTTAGGTCGATACACACAGGTCGACGGGAAATGGTTGATTTATTTCGAAGGAGCTAAAAGATCTCTGGCGTCAACCTCAAGAGCGTCGGCAATGTCGAAAAGAGTTTCCATGGTTGGTTGTACGTCATTAGTACACCATTTAGAAACCGTTGTTTTGTTTTTACCGAGTTCTTCGGCCAGCCAAATGTTGGTCTTACCTTTTTCCGCTAAAACAGCTTTAATACGGTTATAAATTCTCCTCTTTTTGGTCATTTTATTGTACCAATTACAAATATAGTGGCAAGATACGCAACTTTAAATTATTGAAAATCAATCATAAGTGGTGTCAAATGCAATTTAGAAGCTATTTTAATTCATTATAGTTGCATAATATAACACTATAATGTATTTTTATACCACTTTAGTGTATAATCTTTACCCAACATGGCGTCAAATAAAAACAAAAAACTCATTCTTTCTCTCATTAAAGATGATTTAATAAATACCAAACTGGTTAATGGTTTGGATGCTCTCGGCCTTAACGCCCAGGATTATCTTTTGCATTTGAGCGATACAGTTTTCAAATTGATGAAGATTCATGACGACAAGAAAGGTGATAAACTGTTTGAACACTATCTTGACTTAAAGAATAATGTACGATTTATTGATACTGCCAAGTCACATGAAGCTTTCGATGATTTAGCCCTTGCTATTTACATTGACCTTGTGAATAAGAAACCGCGGCATTAACCACTTTTCCGTTAGCGATTGTAGTGTAAATCCTTTTTTCGTTAAGGATTGTGCGTTGAGAAAAAAGATTGAAACGGAAAGCGCGACCCGATAGGGGAACGGCCAAAAAGTATTCTGTTACTGGTCAAACCCAACATCATCTGGGAGTTGTTGTTTGCATGGATAAACAATTGAAAATATACGACTTCGTAATTTTTCTCTAGATTCAATTTTTGCCATTCGAATAGTTTCTTTACGTTCAATTAAATTAAAATCAATGTCCTTCATTACATTTTGGGTTCCCGTAAAGTCATATCTGGAGTTGATTCTACGTACCAATGTTTCGGATTCAATTTCTTCAAGATCAAACATGTATTCTTGTGCTTTGGCGTATTTTTCGTCTTTGTAAAAGGTCTTGTCACCTTTATATCCCACTACAATAATGGAATTAGCAAAGGTTTGGTTTAACCGTTCTGTAAAAGTTTGAGCACTGTCTTTCATAAACTGGAAGCTGGAAAGTTTATCTGTAAGTAGATAACAAACTAGTTTATCATAGTTTTCGTATCCTGCCACTTTGATTTTTGTTGTAGCATATTCAATTCGTGCAACTTTACCAGTACTTGTATCTGTGTAATTCAAAGTGCTTCGATTGACTGTTGCTTCTATTACATAACGATCTACATTATGCCAACCGGAATTAGATACTACCGCGCTTTGGAAAGACGATGAAGATTGTACAGTTGGTCTTTTCTTACCCAATTGGCGGTATGCTTCATCCAGATTAGTGTCAATTTCTTCAAATAATAAATTTACCTGATTAGCATTTAGTTCCGTCTTGTATTCGGCTCTATTTTTCGCCGCTTTATTTGCTAAGTCTGCTTCATTCTTATAGAGTTTATTCAAAGCGTTTCGAATAGACTCTTCATAAATAGTTTTTTTCTCTCTGAGATATTTTTGAAGATTTGCGTTTTGATCGTCCGCGATATCCACGCCGCCATCGTGCCTTTTATAAAATTCTATAAATTTCTCTTTCGAATCGCCACCATATACAAACGCAGCAATACTATCTAATTCAAACAAATTTGAGTTCAAATTTTGAACATAAAGATTAAATATGTCCTGATTGCAAGTGCTGAAGATAACCTGCATACGTTCCTCAAATTCTTTTGTGGCAAGAATTGTTCCGTTGAATTTTTCATCCCAAATAGCTTTAATCCTTGAAGGGTTAATTTCCGCAATACAACTTGGACCTGTTCTCGGTAGTTTTGCAGGCTTAACCGATCCAATGTAACTTAAAATAGCTTTAATGTCCTTTTCGGTCAATGTCGCTTCAAAAACAGTCATAGCGCCCTTCCCGTTTTCTTCGTAAATTTTATTAGCATACTTGTCACCACTTTTTATAAGCTTTTCGCTATTCATAATATAACGTATTAGCCAATCACCTTTTGGGGCTCTATCTTCAATTCCCAGCAGACCAGGACCAGTCAACTTTTGGTGGGTGTGGGCAATGTGGCACGTTGAACAATTTCTTTTGAATAATTTTTCGCCATCAATTTCAACTTCTACCGACGAATTTCGATCACTGGAAATGGTAAGTGCTGGACGAGTGCTTATCGCACCAGAAATAATTTCCTGTTGAACATCCTTTTTTTCAACTGTTACCCCAGTAAGTGCTCTAATATTATTAGAAGCCGAATCTTTTATGGCAGGCGCTTGTTGAGCAGGAGCCTGCTGCACAGGATAGTCTAGTTCACCACAAATAGATTGTGCTGCAAAGGAATAGTATATGCTATCCATTACTTTTTTATTCTTTCTATCGAAGCCCATCATTTCAAGAGAATCCAAAAAATGTGGCGGATAAAAATTAAGTTTGGTAATATCCACCGTCGCCAATTGTTTTTTCATGGGCTTAGGATTAATCCAATTAATGTCACCGTTTTCAAGCCTCTGACCTTCAAATAAACTCATTTGTTTATCCGTAACAGAAGGAACATTTACCCTAAGAGGCTTACTTTGATCGATATTTAAAACTTCTTTGCCACTTCTTGCATTAATGTAGAACATTCCTCCTGTCTCGAGTAGCTCTCCATTACTAGTTGTGCTTAAGCCTGCCTGAATAATATCACTTGCGGTCATAGCTTCCTTTACTTCTAAATCAATTGTTTCTTCTGGAACTTCACCGAATTTATTCAAGAAATTATTTGCTTTAATTTGAAATATAATGCCACTGTTTGTTTCAATAATGGTATCCTTTTTCGGGTCTATTTGAAATATCTGAGATTTTAAAACTTTATCTGCTAGCGCCCAATTACCTTCGCCCTTTTCATTTAACTCATAAAGAGTTTTTGTGTTTTGTTTACTCGATACTTTTTTTGTTACTAAATAAATTGCAGCAGCCACGAGTGCAATAGCTATTGAGACCGAAAGCGTGTTTTTTACTAACTTACCAACTTTTGTTTTCTTGATCGAGTTTTTTACTTCCGTACGCATTCCCAATTGCTCTATTCCCTTCAAAATTTCTCTTTGCGCTTCTACCTCAGCCTGCAAAGACTTATTTTTTGAAAGTTCCGTTTCAAATTCATTCTTTTCTGACTCAGGAAGTTGATTCAGTATATACTTGTCTATTATTTCGGTGTTAAATTTCATAATTCATTAGTTTAATGATGAATAAATTTCTTTGGCCTTTTCAATACATCTGTATTTTTGATTCTTAACCAATTTTTCACTACTTACTCCTGTTTTCTTAGCTATTTCAGCCATGCTCATTTTCTTATAATAGAACATCAGTAACAGCGATTTACATCTATCACCAAGACTAGAAACAGCTTCCAATGCTTTTTGAAATTTTAAATTTTCTTCAATTGCTGAATTTATATCATTTTCTATTGAAGCACTATTTACAGTATATAGGTCACTCACAATCTCGTTTTTTCTTTTTCTTAACTGCACGTGCCACAAATTTTTTGAAATGCCAAACAAGTAGGTGTTTAAAGTAGATTCTAATTTAAACGCACCGTTATTCACTTTATTAAAAAAAATGATTAGTGCATCTTGAAAGACATCTTCTGCCTCCTCTTTTGTTCCGCTATTTTTGAGAATAAATTTTTGAATTACCGGAAAATAACGGTAAAGGTGCTTTGCAAGTTTTCCGTATTCTTTATTTTTTGTACGGTTAATTATTTCCTCGTCGCTCATTCGTTGTTTTATTATTTATGTCACATTGCTCAAAAGGTCATCATATTATTTTAAAAATAAATATAATGTCCTGAATTTCAATGCTTTCAATTAAATCCTTTTTTAGATAAAGCTTTTCCGCCGGGACAAAAATTGGATTTAAAAAAGCAATTTAATGGGTAGCTGCAGCCAAATGGACTTTTTCGAGCAGAAGATTGAAAGGGAAGGCGCAGCCATGTCGGATGGAAATGAATACAATCGGAGGTCGGGATTCCCGAATTAATCTTGAATAATTAACGACTTATATTTTTCCCCTACTTTTAACGCGCGCGCCTTTACGTTAATTCGAAGTTGCTCATGCATACTCTTAGTATAAACACTTCCAAAAAGTGACTGTTTGGTCTTGACTTTTACGGTAACAGGATATACGTTATCGCCTTCAAAGATATTTGCCTCACCGCTACCTGTTTTTGCATTAAAATGAAATATGTTGATATTATATTCTTTGTCATCACTATCTAATTTTTCGACAAAGGTATTTTGTGCGACTTCTAGCAAGAGTTCATCGGTTAATTTTTCGGTAAGTATGTCTTTATATTCGGAACTTATTACACCAAGGAGTTGCGGGGAATCATTTGCAAGTCCACTTGGCAAATTGGCTACCCCTATGGTAGAAAAACTTTCACCTATTTGCTCACTCATTTCTTTGAATCTTTCTGCAGACAGTTTGATGTTTTCTTTCAACAAACTTCCTATTTCAACAGGAATAGGGACATACGTTTGAGTATAAATATTTGATAATTGTGTCTCTAGACCTTTGACCTTTTCAGAATCATTGAGTGATATTTCTAATGATTTGGATTTGTCTTTAGGTAAATCCTTTATAACAAAGCTCAAGTAATCACCAATATAATTTGTTACAGCTCCAGAATCTATGGGAAATAGCGAATCTTGCTCATTCAATTGTATATGAAAATTCAACTTAAAACTACCGGTTAATGCTGGCCTTTGATACACAATAGGTTTAAAGGCTAAATTCTTTATGGTATTAAACGCTCCCTGAATAGCGTCAATAAAGGATTGCTGCACTTCATTTCCGTCCTTCGGTAATATTTGATGAAAATCAGAAAGACCGCCTTTCATTACAATTTCATAATCTAGACCCTTTCCTATCACATTTGGGGCCAATAATGAATCAGGTTTTGGTTGATATTTTTCCGGGAGGTCGTAAAAAGTGCAAAGATTTATTTCCTTAATACTATCATCATAAAACTTATCTACTAAAAAGAAAAATTCCGAATTCTCCAAAATTGTTCTGTAGGAGATTTCTTGATTAATAAACTTTCCGAAAATAGAATTATCTACGGCAACATGAATGAATCTAAAAAATGATTCCTCTTCATTCTCTAGGACCGCCGAACCAAGAATAATATTCCCGTAGGAATTATTACCATAAAATAATATCGGCACATCCTCGGTTATTAATTCGGTGTAATTCCCTTTTATAAGAGGAAAATCTTTGATTAAGAATTTATGTTTAGGAGCATCAAACATTTTAGGCTGATTCCAACTGTAAGTATTCTGAAATGGTCAGGTTATTGATAGAGAAGTTGTCGCATTTATAAAAATCAACATGATATTTATTATTTCTGGATGGTGTTGACTTAACCATGCCTGCTCCATCATTCAACTTGAAAAAGCACATCACAGGATGAAAACCGGGTGCAAAACTGAAGGAGTTTTTAAAAACCTTAATAAGTTCATTGCGGTCCTCAACATTCGAAATCGAAATTCCTTTCGCCGAGCATTTAGCGTTGCAATCAATTCTATTACCAGCCTTACCCAGCTCCCAAACGGACCTAAAGTCTCGCTCCCTAATTTTTGGCTCGTTAATTTTTCTCACAAAAATAGTGGTTGTGTCTTCGGCAGCCGACGCAATACAATCGCAGGGTTCTATTTCATTATGTAGTTTTTTGAATTCCATTCTAAAAATGCTCTCTTTTTCAAGTGAAAAAGTATTAATAACCCATAAAGTTAAAAAAACTCCTGTGAAAACCTAAATTGTTTGATAAGGTGTGCAATTGTGCGAAGCGCGCCTTATTGTTTTGTGCGGCTGGAATTTAGCTTATTTGTTTTGCCTGTTCTTCGCAAAACAAATGTGCTAAATTAGAATAGCCAACTGGCTTTGAAAAAGCCATAAAAGTGCGGTAGGGATTTAACTGATTTGCAAAACGCGATACGAGAGTAACCACCCGCATGTTAAAACCAACCAAAATGGGTGGTAGCTTTTGCAAATGAGTTAAATGGCGCGTTAGCCAAAACGGGCTTTGTCAAGCCCGAAAGAGGAGAGGAAAACAAAAACTCAAAAACGTTACCGAGATGCAAGGTCCGGAATGCTGTCCACCGAAATGCTATTGTTCCTGTCAGGCAGAGATGTCTATACGAGATGAAAGTAAATTTGTCAGCCGGAATACTACTGTTCTTGTCAGGCCGAAATGTTTAGTCGTCATTTGGGCGCATTACTTATAACGTTACGTTACGGCGGGCAGGCACCAGTGCCTTTCGCCGCCAAAAAGTCGTTACCGAAGGTAACAATTAAATTAAAACGAAAGGCATTGTGCTTGACCGCCTGTTAGATTCAGCTTTGGCCCGACGGAGGAGGGCGTTCTTTCCAAAGCGGCGTTCGCGGGGTAGTGGCCGCGCAGAGCGGACATCGTTCTAAAGTCCTCAGGTCAAGCCGAATAAAGTGCGGGCTTTTAATATTACGCTAATCTTAGATTGGCGTCAGTATTAAAAGACGTCCTTTTTAAAGTCCGGGTGAGAGAACAAAAAGCGATAAAAATTCTCAGCTGTTAAAAAAAAATAGCTTTTACAAAGTCCTTTTTTTTAACAAAACATTGACTTTGTAAAAAATTTCCGCGAACTTTATCTAAAGTGAAAACGATCAGCGAGTTATTCACTTATGAGATAAAAAATCTCAACGTTCACACCTCACTTCTCGTTTTGTTTTCACAAAACGCCTTTTTTCAAAAGGCCACTTTGATAAAGGATTTCGAATTATTTTTTTTAATTTTTGCCGAATTTTTACGCCTTATTTTGTCACCCCGACTTTAAAAGAGTTTATTCGGCTACGTCTGGCTGTTCCGGTCCTCGCTGCCTCGCGAATGGAATCTAACGTTATCCTAGCAGGCGTAGTTTTTTGCTTGTCCAAGTTATGTATTTGAGCGTTAACACGCAAAAAATTACGCTTGCTAGGGGTTAGCACCAGTTTTTACGCCCAAAGGATAGCTTGCTTTTTTATGTCTAGGTCAGTAAACTTTTCGTTATACCAATTAGTGTTCGTTTGTCCGGTTAATAACTTGTCTTGCCGATTAATTTCGATAAAAAATAAATTTTCGGGTGTCTGCGGTTTGCCGTAATAATACCATTGCCACAGAATTTTGTCGGCATGTTGGATAGTCAGTTTTTCTGCAAATTCTTTAATGTCTATTGGACGCCAGATTGTCAAAACCTCCTTTTCCTCAAATGTCAAAGTCAAAACGTCATTTGTGCTGTCGTAAGCTGCGTTAATAAGTGTATGGACATTGTCAAACGGTTTACCGAACCAATGTCCATAGAAGCAAAGTGAACCACCTTTTACTCGTCCATTTTTAGAGTTGTACTTGTCAATAAACTCTTTTGTCGAAAGAGTCGCTATTAAATTATCGTCCGCGTTTTTGTTCATAGATGTCTGTCCGGAAAATTGGTGCTAACTACCTTATACCCGCTATAAACATGCGCTTATATCTCCCAAAATAGATCAATTGCCGAATGTTTAGCTCGTATCTCCTGGCTTTTGTTTGAGCTTTTATTGGTTTCTCTGATGCTAAACTAAACATTTCTTAAAGATTATCAAAAGGGGAAACAATCCTCTGAATACTCAAATTGCTCACATGCGTATAAATCTCCGTGGTTTTGCTGCTGCTATGCCCTAATATCTCCTGAATATAACGCAGATCGGTTCCGCTCTCCAACAAGTGCGTAGCATAACTGTGGCGCAACCAATGCAATGTTACAGGCTTCCTGATCTCCGCTTTTAAAACTGCATTTTTTAAAACCTGTTGCAAACTGCGCTCATCATACATATGTCCCTTTGTTTGACCCTCAAACAAATAATAAGCGCTCCCTTGTATCTTAATATGCTCTCTAACCAACGCGGCCGCCTTGTCACTTAAGGGTACTATTCGGTCCTTTCTCCCCTTCGACTGCTTAATGATCAACAGTTTTCTCCGGCTATCCAAGTGTTCCGGTCGTAGTCTTAACAACTCCCCGCACCGTAAGCCGCACGCGTAGATTAAACTTAACATAGTTTTGTGCTTAATGTTATTTAAGGCATCTAAAATCAATTTTACTTCCTCTTTACTTAACACGTTGGGCAAACGTTTGCTCGTTTTTGGCCGATGCACCAATTCTATATCCATCGAACGTTTCTGCATTGTTCTGAAAAACAATTTAATGGCATTAACCACCTGATTCTGATAAGAAGCGGATAAACGCTGCCCTATAATGTAGTCGTTATTGAACTTTACCAGATCTTCATTGCATATGTCTTCAATCGCTTTTTTACTAGAAGCCATCTCAAAAATAGGTAATAGGGCTTTTTCAAGTATTATTTATTCAGACGAGGCGTTTTTCGAAGTCAATAGCAGAGCACCTCTTGACAAGAAAAACAACGAAGTATGAATGAAAAAGACGAAGTAAAATAGACCAGTAGGTATTTTTGAGATGACTTCTAAAGTACTGTACAAAAATGGTAAGGGCGCCGCTATAGGTAGTAATTGTATTTTCACTATAGCGCCGTGAACGCATCCAACTCATAAATGCTTTAATTTTTTCCTCCCGGTCACTGCTCAAAGCAGGAAATTGTTTTATAAGTGAATTTGACTCACTCTCCATTTTAAGATCTGGTACTGCCGGTCTTAATTCTGCCTGAACATCTGTTTTCTTAAGCAGGCTATAATCAATAAATGCATGAGTCTTCAACAAAACAAACACATCCTTCACTAAAGTATTGCGAAAAGGAGCGTACCAGCTCCTTAAGGTTTGGCTCCATCTTAAATTGGGTAGTGGTCTTAAGCAACGGAGAATTTCTTCGTTCTTTTCAAATAAAATTTTAACAACCTCAACTTCTTTGTGCCTGCTTCTTTCAAGGGTAACTTTGGGTTTTATCATATCCCAAAAATACGTTCCGTTCTAAAAAAGTCGTACTACGTTTTATAGTAAGTTGTGTATTAAGAACTCACCTCTTTTATCTCTAAAATACAGGCCGCGGTATAGCGCTCATTGTTTAATGCCAGTCTCTTCCCCGACACTTCCTGCAAAAATGAAATTCCTATAAAATAAAGATCAAACCCCTTCCTGCCGGTCAGAACTTCTTCCGCAACCAACAGTATCTCTTCCGCCTTCCCGTTCAGTGCCAGCACCATCTCAGTCATTGGCGCAACCTGGCAGCTTAAGTCCTCAGGATTAATGCGCGCTATCCCACCTGTAATACTGAAATGACTTGCCCCCTTCGGAAACACCAGGTCTTTTTTAGGCACCAGCCCTTTAATTTTTATATGCTTATCACCCGTATCGACCTTAACTGCCCTTTTTAAGATCCGCGTCAAATGTGCCTCCGTATTAAAATCAAACCCTCTCAGCAGTTTTAACCCTTCACTGGTCTCAAGCCCCTTCGTCACACTCCTTTTGCCCCTTGCCGAAACGGCATCCAGGTTCTTGATCTTTATCAGCACGCTGTTTAAACGGCTGCTCAAAAGCTGGTCGCCCTTCTGTTTAATACACATCTTAAAACCATCCCGGATCAGCTTTCCCAGGCGCGAACAGTTCCCGAATTCACTCGCCGTTTCCCGCGAACGCACGTACGCCTTGTCCTTTTTCAGCCGCTTCGAGTTAAAGCCCCCCTTGCGCCGCACCACATACCCGAATTTTGTTTTGTAATACGACAGCTCGTCAATGCTGCCACTCAGTTTCAGAATTCCATGCAGTTTCGCCATAGTTTCAGTAAGACATCTCTTTAGTACAAATATAGAAAAAGCAGAGATATGCCAGGGATATGCCAGCTATACGCCACCTTTGTGCCAGGGATATGTCAGCCATTACGCTGTAACTCTTTCAGGGAAACAAGAGTTTCCTTCACCCGGTAAGTTTCCCCGGTATCCGGAAATAAAGCAGCTTTATTACCCCTTGCTTCCAAAAACTTTTTTCAGGATCTCGGAGACACGCGCCGCAGGATCTTTGCGGATCTTGATCTCTTCGTCCGCAATTAAAACCATGAGCCCGACAATTGCCTTGTTAGTCACGTAGTCATCAAGATCGGGATTTTGTTTTTTTACACCCGGCAATTTATTGTAAGCCGTTACAAGTGGATTCCAATAGCTTGTGACTTTTACTTTTTCGATCGCTTCTTTTACCACAGGCAAAAAATTGGTTTTTAATGGTCCGTAGGTTGTTTTGCGCAGATAGTTGGTTGCCGCGGTATCGGCGCCATTTAAGATCGCAAAACCATCCTGCACGCTCATGTTGGTAATTGCATCCACAAAAACCGGGGCAGCTTTTAATGCCGCCTCTTCGGCCGCCCGGTTCAGGCTCATTTCAAACTCCTCTATTTTTTTAGCAAAACCCATTTTAAGCAGCCTGGCCTTCATGTCCTTTGCCTCTTCCGGCCATGGAATAAACAAACGTGGATTTTTATAAAAACCATCCAGCTTGCTTGCCAGTGAAGATGAATTCCTGGTTCCCACCGATAAGGCTTCTTTTAAACCCTTTACCACCTCTTCATTGCTGAGTTTTGGATCGCCCTTTAAGACTTTGGCTTTTTTAGCAAGGCTGTCTTTATTCATAAGACCTTTAACTTTAATTTGTGCTGTTCCCGTTAAAAAGCCAAGGCTTAATGCAAGCAGAAGAATTTTTTTCATACTAAACGATTTGTTTTAAGTGGTTAGGTTTTAAGTTTTTATAAATAATCCATAAAAGCTCTTTCCAAAGGTAAACTAATCGCTAATTTTACCGCTTTAAAAAATGTGAAATTTAGAGCTTTGCTTTTGCAGGCTTTGCGCCAGGGACAGAGCGGCCTGTTTGAGCTCCTCCCGACCTCTTCGGTCGGGAGAGCGAGTAGCGATGGCCCGGTTCCGAAGCGGCAAAACAAACGAGGAATAAAAAATGGTTTTGCGCTTCGGAAGGCGCCCAAAAAAAGAAATTAAGACAAGACAGATAAATCCTGATAAATAGATATGAAGGCGGAAATACTCACAATAGGAGACGAAATACTAATAGGGCAGATTACAAATACAAACAGCGTGTGGATCGCCCAGCAATTAAACCTTGCGGGCATAAAAGTAGTGCACATGGCCAGCGTGAGCGACGAAGAAAAAGCCATTACAAAAGCCTTTAATGACGCAGAGGAACGCGCGGATTTTGTTTTTATCACCGGCGGTCTGGGGCCCACAAAAGATGATATCACCAAAAAAATATTTGCAGACTATTTTAACACTCAACTGGTAACAGACCAGGAAGTGCTGCGGGGCCTTACCGAGTATTTCACTAAAAGAGGCCGTCAGCTGAATGAGATAAACGCCAAACAAGCGCTCGTTCCTGAGGGCTGCACGGTTATTAAAAATACAAATGGCACCGCGCCCGGCATGTGGATGAAAAAAAACAAGACCGTTTTTATCAGCATGCCCGGCGTTCCTTATGAAATGAAGGGAATGATGAGCGATATTATTTTGCCGAAGATAAAAAGCGAACATACTTTATCACATATTTACCATAAGACGGTTTTAACTCAGGGCATCGGTGAAAGCGCGATTGCTGAAATTGCCGAAGCCTGGGAGGATGCGCTGGTTAAAAAAAACATTAAGCTGGCATACCTTCCGCAGCCGGGCTCTGTAAAACTCCGCTTATCCACGTATGGCGGGAATATGGAGGAAATGAAAACGAATATCGACACGGAAATTGAAAAGTTGAAGCCGCTGATCGGAAAATTTATTTTTGGTTTCGAAAATTATGGCGAAGAAGCCCCCACGCTCGAATTTCTTGTAAGTGAACTGTTGCGTGAACGCAAACAAACCCTGGCCCTTGCCGAAAGTTGCACAGGCGGGTATATTTCCTCCCTGTTTACTGCTATTCCCGGGGCCTCAGAAATTTTTAAGGGTGCGATCGTTCCTTACACCAATCTGTCTAAACATGAATTGTTGCAGGTAGATGAAAGTCTTTTTACGACCGTGGGCTCGGTAAGTAAAGAGGTTGTGCTGCAGCTGGCACAAAATGTAATTAAGAAATTTAACAGCGATTACGCCATTTCCATTTCAGGGATTGCCGGTCCAACAGGAGGTACCGCCGAAAAGCCGGTAGGAACAGTTTGGGTCGCGGTGGCCAATAAAGAAAAAGTGATCACTCACAAATTCCAGTTCGGGGATAACCGTCAGCGAAATATCATTATGACAGCCTCGGCTGCCATAAGTATGCTTAGAAAGCTCATTTTAAACGAAATTTGAGGCCTTTTTTGTTAAAAAACCATACAAATCATAAATTTTAGATCAAACCCAACCTAAACGACCCTCCCCTTGTAAAGCTAGGTAGGTAGCAAGGTCTAAATTTTTAAAACTCACTTATTTTATTATATTTGGGCTAGGAAATGGCTTATCCGCCGTTTACTTATATTTTAACCTTAAACCCAACCATTCCTACGCTGAACGTGTAGTGGTGTAGTAGACCTGGCTATTTAATGGATATTCAGCAAAAACTGATAGAAGCTTGTATTAAAGGTGAGCGTAAAGCTGAATATGACCTTTATAAGGCTACATATGGCTATCTGATGAGTATCTGTGTGAGGTACACGAGAAACCCTGATCGGGCAAAAGAAGTTCTGAATGTGGGTTTCCTTAAGATTTTAACGAATTTGGCGAAATACAACCCCGAAATACCTTTTAAGCCCTGGATACGAAAAGTGATGATCAATACACTGATAAACGAATATAAAAAAGAAAAAATACACACTGGTAATATTGAATACATAGAAGGGTATCATGAGTCTGATAATTACTCGGAAATTAACCAGGCCATTACAAAGATCGACGTGGATCAGATTTACGCCTTTATTGCAAAATTACCCCCAGCCAGCCAGCAGGTATTTAACTTATATTATATCGATGGCTATAAACATAAGGAGATTTCAGATCTGCTGAACATAAGCGAGGGAACGTCCAAATGGCACCTGAACTCGGCACGTGAAAAGCTAAAAGAAATGTTAAGCAAATTTGATTTACCGGTAAAACTAACGATCCATGAATAGCGAAGAAAGATTTAGACAATCCCTGGAGGAGTTAATTAACTCAAAAGCTTTTCCTTTTGACGAAGCGAACTGGGACAAAGCGCGCGGAATGATTGACGCGGCTAAAAAACCAAGAAGGATCGCACCATTCATCCTTGGAGGGATCCTGTTGCTTGGAACGATCATTTCAGGGATTTATTTCCTGTCTGATACCTCCACAGCTGCAACTGAAAAATCAGCCCTTGCTGCCACTAAAGAAATACAAGCGGTTGTTGAACCAGCAGAACTAACGTCTTTACCACAAACCCGGCTGAGCAACCCCGCAGCTCCGTCTCCAAAATCTTCATCAGCAAATCCTTCTGGAACTAAGCCTTTAACGTCCCATTCTGCACCAAAAAACAGAACATCGCGTGAAACCGCTCCCGTAAAAGAAATGAAAGAAGCACCCGTGGCTCTTGTGAAACAAGCTCAAGCAGATGCAAACGTCCTGCCGCTTCCCCCAACACAAATAAAAAATGATCCGGCGCTTTCTGAAACAAAAGAACCGGTCGTTCCAGCTCCGGTAAAAGATCAGGAAGCTGATGTGCCCGTTAATGCCGCTCCGGTAAAGGCAGAAACTCCCACCGATAAACGGAATGACGTTGTCGCAGAAACAGAAAAAAACGCTGCTCCTGCAACGAATGATTCAAAAGGATCGACGGAAACTACTACTCCTGCTGCAACGGATCCATTGGTTAATGAGCCCGGAAATACTGCTTCTCCGGTGAATACCTCTATTGCTCATTCTGAACCTCTGACCAAAACAGCAGATAATGTGTTTGCACCGGCTGAAAGTACTATTGCAAATCCTGAGAATAAAGAACCTGCTCAACAACCGGTTACTCTGAACGACAGTCTTACTAGTGCAAAGGTTGAAGAATTGCCCGCGGATAATGACCAGGGCGAGCTTGGCAGGCCAAAAGCCTACCCTGTTTTTGTTTCGGTAGAAGCAGGAGCCAACTATATGTATGGCTGGCAAAATCCCGGTGTGCGCGACGCTTCAGGGTTTAATCCTGTAATCGGGGTTAATTACTTTAATAATTTTAAACCGAAAATGTCTTTAACCTTTGGTATTCAATATACGTCAATAAACAAACTCCATTACAGCACCTACACATCCAAGGTCTCTCATTTCGCCTTCGGGGAAGAAAGTAATGTAACAGTGTTCACACCGGTTAAGGTACACTACCTGGTTGTTCCACTCCGGTTTAATTATAACCTGAACGTGATGAACAGTGTTGGGATCGGCTGCAATCTTTCTTATTTGCTGAATGTGGAAAGTGAAGTTGAAACATACACGGAAAAGCTGAACAGAAAGTATAACCAGACCTTGAGTAAAAGCAAGGGTTATACAGAAGGATTTAAAATATATGACACGCAGGTTTCTGCTTTTTATAAAAGGAGGTTGTACCCGAATCTCGCGCTTAATCTGGAATTATTTTACGGTCTCACCGACATTAAAGACAATACGTTCTTTAGCTCAAATGTATTCGAAAGAAACACAGGGTTAAAACTAACATTGGTATACAATTTTTTAAAAAAGTAAAAAATGAAGGCACTTAAATATTTTATGGTATTTGTTTTTCTTGGCCTGGCTTTTTCCTGCCAGAAGAAAGAGTACCCGAAACCTTTGGTAGTAGAGAACTCTGCGGTCTATTATTCCAGGCTTTTAATTAACAATCAGCCGATTGTTCTCCAGGCGGGTGTTGACGGGTATTACATGTACTCTTCTTATAAGCTCGATTCCAGTTTTGTATACGGCTATATTGCCGATCTTAAAAAAGCGGATTGCTCTAACTGCACAAACAGTCTTAAGATCCAGATCAATGATTACCAGGTTTCTATTTCAGCTTCGCCTTCCGAGATCGATAGCGCATTACGCCCAGGTGTCTATCCGCTTCTTGCCGGAAACCCCGTAGCGTCTTATTCGGTACAATTTCACAGCATCGACGACAATACATTCAGTCGTGAATGGAATTTTGGTGATGGTTCACCTGTTGAGAATTCACAGGATCCCGTTCATGTATTTAATAAAGCGGCATGTTATAACGTTTGCCTTACTACAACAAGCAATAATAATTACGTAAGCCATATCTGCAATAAAGAGAATTTTGATCCAAACGGGTTTCGCGCATCCATCGCGGCCCAGGATTCCGGGGGTGGAAACTCGATAAAATTCAGTTCAATTGTAAAGAAAGGAAAAAGCCCCTACCAATACCTGTGGAATTTTGGTAATGGAACAATCTCCACCCAAAGCGTTTTTACCTGTCATTATAAATACCGCGGCGCTAACATGGTAACCCTGCGCGTAGTGGATGCATTGGGAGATACGGCCTATGCGACATACAATGCAAAGACCGCAACCGATAACTCTTCTTACCTTGCCAATTATTCAATAACCGATGTTACAACAATAGCGCCTGTGCCGGCTCTATCTCAAATAATCATAACCTGGGTAGATGCAAACGGCGTGTTATATACATCTAACAGCCAGCTGCAGCCTTCTTCGAGCTCTTTCGAAATCCTTTCCGTGGAATCTAACGAGAACAACGAGAACAACCAGCCAACAAAAAAGGTGACCGCGAAATTCAACTGCAGGCTTTATAACGGCAGCAACTACATTACGGTTAATAATGCGGAGGTCGTTATCTGCGTAGCTTATAAATAATTTTAGAAGAACCAGTACTATAAAATGAGGATTACTTCAGGCACACATAAATTTATCTATTTGTTTTTTCTTTTGGCATTTGCTTTTTTCTCCAAAAAAATAAATGCGCAGTTAACGATGAGCATCAGCCCCAGCCAGTGCTTTAATAATGCTGGCACCAATACCATCAATGCGCTCGCAACAGGTACAACGGCCGGTGCCACTTCATACACCTGGAATGTGAGTGGAACCTGCACGCCGGTGGTTACAAATGTCGCACCGAACGGTTCCTTTGTAACTATTTCAGTTTCCTGCTGCGGCATTTATACTGTCATGTGTACAGCCTTGAATGCCTCACTACAAGCAATAGCCAGTAGTACAGCCTACACCACCACGTTTATCTGCCCTCCGAATGTTTCTGCCAGCCCAAGCTCCAGCAATTTATGTATGGGCTCTCCGGCAACCATAACCGCAAATGGGGCGCAAACGTATACCTGGTTCCCTTCCAATATCACCGGCAGCCAGATCGTTGTTACCCCAACTGCCAGCACTAATTACACCGTCATAGGAATGAACGCTTCGGGATGTACAAATACTTCTGCCACTTCGATCGTGGTTTCACCGCTTCCCCTTATCACCACCTCAGGCAGTAACACCTTATGTTCCGGTTCCTCTGCGACGATAGCCGCCTCAGGAGCGGTGACATATACCTGGAGCACATTGGCAACCGGGGCGCAGATCCTTGTCAGTCCTTCTACCAGCACTACCTATACAGTAAGTGGCACTAATCCCGCAGGCTGTGTGAATACGGCAACCCACGCTTTAAACGTTTTGCTTTCCCCTACAGTTTACGTTTCCGGGGATACAACGATCTGCCCGGGTTCAACACTGGCTTTAAACGCTTCGGGGGCTGTATCCTACAGCTGGAGTAATGGACAAACCGTTCCAACCATTGTTATTTCTCCCACGGCAAGTGTCAATTACATCGTGTATGGAAGTAATTCCTCCGGATGTGTGGATCACGATACTGCTCAGGTAAGCGTTATACCCCAGGTGAATCCTAATTTTATATTCTCCAACCTTGCCAACGGACAGGTAAGTTTTACGAATACTTCCGTCAATACTGCGAGCAACACCACCTACACCTGGAGTTTTGGCAATGGCGCGTCCAGTACGAGTATTTCCCCTACCATCACTTATACAAGCAATGGAGTTTATACGGTAACCCTGACCGCCAGCTCAGGTTGCGGTCTTTTTTCCACCTCCTATACAGTCAGCGTGACTAATATATCGGGGCCTTCCTGCTCTGCCAGTTTTACTTACGTCGGTACCACTTCCGGCAACTATACATTTACAAGCACCTCCGGGGGAACCACACCTTCCACCAATTATTACTGGACTTTCGGAAGCAACGGAACATACAGCGCCACCGGATCTGCCGGCGCAAATCCACCTGTACAAACCTTTACCAGCAGTGGCACACAAAGCATTACGCTCACCATTGTAAACACCTCAACTTTTTGCACAAGCACTACCGGCAGCCTTGTAAGTATGACCATTTGCGCTGTGCATGCGGATTTTTCGTCGCTGTCGTCCAGCACAACGGTCAGCTTTTCTAATCTCTCCACGAATACTCTTGCCACTACTACGTATTCCTGGAACTATGGCGATGGCAGCGGCAGCCAGGGAATAAATCCTGTTCACACATACAGCGCCGCAGGGTTCTATGCAGTGACCCTGATTGCAAGCAACGGCGCTACCTGCTCTTCTTCCATGACAAAAACCATTTCGGTAACGGTTTGTAACCTCAGCTCAAACTTTACACATATTGCTTACGCCGGTGGCGTGGTCCAGTTTAACAGCGCTTCCACGAATACTACAAATTCAACCACCTATCACTGGAATTTCGGGGACGGGGTTTATTCTTACGCGAGCAGTCCTACGCATACGTACAACAACGGCGGAACCTATCTTGTAACTTTGAAAGTACAGGATACGCTAAGCTCCTGCAACGACAGCCTTGTTCAATCTATAAATGTTACCGGGATTGCCTGCACTGCCAATTCCAATTTCACCCTCGTGCCCACAAATACCCCGCATTACTGGACGGCAACACCCGCTTATCCCTATAATGTTACATCGGCCATCTGGTACTGGGGCGATGGCACACAAAGTTATACCCTTTATGCCTCTCATCTTTATACCAGTGCGGCAACATACGATATTTGTTTATCCGTAACTGTTTCCTGTGGAGCGAGCTCCAATTATTGTTATTCGTATGCTGTTAATAAGCCCGCTGAAAACAGCTCACAGATCGTTTATATCAATGTGCTGCCTCCGGCGATGACCACCGGCATAACGAGCCCTGAAGCTGATAATTTTTCCTATGTTGTTTATCCAAATCCGAATAGCGGAGAATTTAATATCCACCTGCAAGGGAACAATACCAAAGATGTTTTTGTAACGGTTTACAATATTGTCGGTGAGATCGTCTACCAATCAGATTTTGGAACAGAAGAAGGGAATTTTACGAAAACCATCCGTCTCGAAAATCAAGCCAGGGGGATTTATTTTGTAAGATTGAATGCCGGTTCAAAAACGCTTACTCAAAAAATAATCATAGGCGATTAAACGCCATTAGACTGTAGAAGCCTATTTTACAGGCACATTACCGTTTGTTTAAGGTTAAAATTCCCACCCGGATAAAAAGAATAATTTAGGGGTCAGTCGCAAAAGTTGGGGGAACGTTAAAGTAAAAGGGTAAAAAGGTTTCAAGGGAGCTAGCTCACACAGAGGACTCCGTGCGCAGGCCCGCCAAAAATCGGAGCAGAGTTGGGGTGAAACGAGAAAACAAGGCTTTAGCGCTCCCGTGATTTGAGCGCGCACGGCAAAAAAGTTAAGACTTTTTTGAGCGAGCAAGCGCGCCGGATATACATGATTTTTGAGCATACACACAAGCTGGCTCAATGCTACGCATTGCCCTCATCTAAGGAAAAAGTAACGGAAAAGCAAAAATAAACTTGCCCCCAACAATTCGGATTGATCCTAATTTAGGGGTCTGCTGAAAAAGTCCGGAGTGCAGCAGATGTCAGGCAGCCAACGCAACAGATATCGCGCTATGGACTAACGAAACAAATAAATCGGAAATGTGAATTATAATACAAGGGTTTTTGAACTCAAATTAAAAATGACCTGTATTATTAGAGTAAAAATATTCATTATCAATTTATTTTTCAGCAGACCTTTGATTTATTTCAGGTTGATCAGTTCGTTTGTTCTTAGGATCAGGTCCATGAACAGGATCTTAGGGTTCGCGTTACGCTCAATGTAATAGTAATTGCTGTTAAACTCCTCTACCAACCTTTCATAGTTTTTCTGGTTTACAAAAGGCGCGAATTTTTCAAGAAACTGTTTTTCCTGTCCGCTTAAGCGCACCAGGGATTTATCCCCGTAATTATACATTAAACTGTCGCGGAATACTTCAAGACTATATTGCAGAAACTGTTTTTGTTTTTCGCGGCCACTTGAAGCATTATCATCGATCCAGGTGAGAACTTTACCACAATCAAATTTAAGCGCCAGCCGCATAAATGCCTGAAAGTTATTTAAGAAAGAAACGCTTTCTTCATTTTGCGTTAATAAGCTTAATGCTTCCGAATAACTTCCATTTGCCAGGATGGCCGTCTGCCGCGCCACTTCCGCGTTTATTTTGTAGTGACTTATCAAAGCTTCCGCAATTTCCTCCTCGCTGCAGGAATAAAAAGGGATCTGCTGCACTCTTGAAAATATGGTTGCAAGCAATTGCTCCGGGTTATTCGAGATCAGCACAAAGATTGTTTTTTCCGGCGGTTCTTCCAGGATCTTTAAAAGCTTATTGGCCGCCTCCGCGTTCATTTTTTCAGGCTGCCAGATCAGCATCATCTTGTACGAACCTTCATAACTGGTGTAGCTCAGTTTTTTAAGAATATCATTCGCCTCCTCCACCGGGATCAGTGGTTGTTTATTTTCCGCGCTTATTTCATTAAACCAGCCATCAAGGGTTAAATATGGATTTTGCAGAAACGCCTCCCTGAATTCTTTGATGAGGTCATTGCTGCTTTTCACATCCTTACTTTTAGCAATGGGGAATACCAGATGAAGATCGGGGTGAATGAGCTTCGACACCTTGTTACAGGAAACACACAGGCCACAAGCTCCTGTTTCCCGCTTATCGGTGCAATACAAATGCTGTGCAAATGCAAGAGCAGTTGGAAGGTTGCCACATCCCTCTCTTCCTGAAAACAATAAGGCATGAGGAACGCGCTCTTCCTTCACCATCTTTAATAAACGGTGTTTGGGTTCCTGCTGGCCTACTATTTGTTCGTATAGCATAGCGTAAAGTTAACAGAAAAGAGAAGATGTTGAAGGAAAACGGATGTCGGAAAAAGAAAAATGGATGACGAGTTACTCACATTTTCCATTTTCGTTACTTGTTATTAAACTCATTCATGCAGCGCTGAAGACCTATAAACGAAAACGCTTTTATCGCATCGGCTGCGATCTTGATCCGGCCGGGAAGCGTTTTTAATTCGTCTTCACTCCACTTGCCCAATACATAATTTACCTGTCCTCCTTTATTAAATTCATTGGCAATGCCAAAACGGAGACGCGGATAATTAGTTGTATTTAAAGTTTCCTGGATGCTTTTTAACCCATTGTGGCCACCATCGCTTCCCTTTGGCCCGATCCGGATCTTCCCGAAGGGTAAGGCAAGTTCGTCAACCAGCACCATTGAATTCTCCACCTCGATTTTCTCGGACTGAAGCCAGTAATTAACAGCCTTGCCGCTCAGGTTCATGTAAGTGGTCGGCTTAATGATAATGAGTTGTTTTCCTTTGTATTTTAGCTCCGCGACATCCGCGTAACGCGCGGAAGAAAATTTTATACCTCCCGCCGAAGCCAGCTCGTCTGCGATCTTAAACCCAATGTTATGCCGAGTTTCCACATATTCTTCACCAATATTGCCGAGACCGACTATTAAGAATTTGCTCATGGCGTTAATTTCCGGCAGGCCGGGAAAATCTATTTTGTTTTATACAGTTTATGCTTGATATTGTAGCGGATACAATCCCAGTACTCTTTTGTGTAATTTACAAAAATTTCCTCGCCCGGCTCAATGTCGCGCCTTGCAACGATAAAACATTTGTTATCGAAGATCTCGTAATCAGCATTATTCTTTAACCCTTTTACCCTGCTTAAGCCCGCGGCATCATTAGCATACCTTGCTTTATGCTCAGGCGTTGAATATGCATCTATGCAGAATTTTTTATTAATGAAAAAAAGGTAGCCGTCTTTATCGTCCCGCACCCGTTTTTCGTATTCCTTCCAGTCGATAATTTCTCCTTTATATTCGATTATCTTCTCGGCTTTTTTTATTGGTTTGTCTGTAAATAATCCTTTGCCGGCATTCGGCAATAACGAAGTTTTTACTTTCAGTGCCATATTCTTTAGATCCATAATGGCGACAAAAATATACTTTAATTTTAAATCAGGAGAAACTTTTTTGAAACATTACCAGGTTTGAATTAACAGAGATGTACGGCTCATCACTTCTAAAAAATGTATAATTTTTTTACCCATATCACAGAAACCCGCCGCCAATTTTAATAAACGCATCATTTTGTCTTGCAGCAGTCACCGGGAGAAGTTCCGCCGAGCCGGGAGAGATCACTACTAATTTATTACAATACCTGATTATCAGATCCAGGTCGTGAGAACTCACCAGCACACATTTCTTTTCCTGCTCTGATAGTTTTTTTAATAATAAAAACAGATCATGCTTGGAAGCATAGTCAAGGAATGCGCTGGGCTCATCCAGGAGCATTACAGGCGTTTGCTGCGCCAATGCCTTGGCAATGATCGTTTTTTGAAAAAGTCCGTCACTCAGTTCATTTACCGGCTTCAAAACATGGTCTTTAATGCCGCAGGCTTCAATGGCGGAATTAATTACAGAACTATGTTCTGGCTTAAGCTGGTTAAACGCGTTAGTATAAGGGATCTGCCCTGCAGCCACAACGTCGTATGCAGTAAGGTTAAATCCCCCGATCTTCTCAGTTAACACGATGCTTATTTTTCTTGAGAGCTCTGTTAGCGAGATCGCGGAGATGTTCTCACCTTCAATGCGTAT
>Ga0208492_1000771_pt1 | contig 24483 bp, 17 predicted proteins | sample Subbioar_CSW14AB_FD_184820 | JGI IMG/M metagenome (GOLD analysis project Ga0208492, IMG submission 184820) | Serpentinite rock and fluid subsurface biosphere microbial communities from McLaughlin Reserve, California, USA - CR12Mar_CSW14AB (SPAdes) | ecosystem: Environmental > Terrestrial > Deep... | reverse complement strand
CCGGAGACGTCCTCGGCGAACGAGTAGCCGAGCGTGAACGTGTGCATGCGATCGGCGAAGTCGTAGACGAACGAGCCGCCCGCACCGAGCGAGCGGTAGTCCGGTTCGACCGACGCATAGCCGCTCGCCGTCACCCCGATGTCGTGAGGCTTGTACCGCGCATCGAGGGTGCCGGCGTGACGGACCTCCTTCCAGCGCTTGGACGCGGTCGAGACGATGTCGACCGAGGCGGCGCTGACCACGTCGACGAGGTAGCTGCCTCCGACTCGAATCCCGCGGATGGGGTTCTCGACCGAGCCGTTCACCGAGGGGCTGACCACGCTGACGTGATCGCTGTCGGCGTAGCCAGCTGTCTCCATGCGCACGCGCGACGTCCAATCGGCAGAAACCGGCGACAACGAACAGGAGACGAGCGCGGCAGTGGCGGCCGCAGCGAGACGTACGCGCAATGGAATGCGCGTATGTACCTGGAGTTCGACGGAAGCAGGCAGACCTCTTTGCGAAATGTCATGAGCCGGAATTTTTCGATGTCACCGCTCAGGGCATCAACTTGGCTGAGGCGGCAGCCACTTCGACACGATCGGGCGAAGCCACGGGATGACCCACGTCCGGCCGCCGTGCGCCCGCACGCAGGCGACGATGTGCACGACGACGTTGGCGACCGCCAGCACCGTCAGCGAGATCACCAGGAGCGCGATGAGCACGATCGATGCGGTCGAGAGCTCTCGCTCGCCCGACGCGACGAACGCGAGCGGCACGCCGAACCCCGCGCCGAACAGCAAGAGCGCGACGAACGTCAGGCCGAGCTGGGTCAGGCTCTGCCTGGCCGCGAACCGCACGAAGGGACGGTCGCCAGCGGTGGCGAGGTAGTAGAGCGACGCGATCAGGTGGATGCCCTGGAACGGCAGGTAACAGAGCATCGCCGCGGTGTTGTCGTCGAGCAGGCGTCGGTTCGCGGCGCCGTACGACGCGTTCGGCTCGGCGACGACGGGAGCGTCACCGATCACGCACGCGAGGTAGTCCGCGTGGGTCGCGACGTCGCTGGCGTGGAGCGATTGGAGCCGATCGTGGATGGTCACGACCGGCACTCCCTGACGATGCAGCTCGATGACGTTCCACCCCGAGAGCCCGGGCAACCGTCGCACGCGCACCGCGAGCCCCTCGAGCGGATGGGACACTCCGCCCACGATGGCCGCGTTGCGGGTGCGATCGAAGCGGACCGCGCCGCGACGCGAGAGCGGACCGGAGAGGGCCATCAACGCGACGCCCCAGACCACCGACGCGCCGGAGAGCACGAGCCAGATGCCGGTGACGGCATCGTCCGACACGTTGCCCTCGAGCATGCCGAACGCGACGAGCATGACGAGCAGCCCGAACAGGATCGGGAGCAGGATCACGCCGAGCGCGCCCCGAAACACGTAGAGCCGACGCGACTTGCCGGCGACGACGTCGACGCCGTCGATCGAGAGGGCGAGCGGGAACAGGATCGACCTCGCCCGCGGAGGTTCGGGGGGCGGAACGACGGGGATCCGAGCACGGTACTCCGACACGGCGGCGCAGGGTAGGCCGGCTCGGTGCGCGGAGATCTCGCACCCGAACCGCGCCCCACCCGGACATGCGCTCCGCTCCTCACAGGGAGCGGTCGCGTTGAAGCGGGAAAGCGCGTTCCCTTGGTCAGCCTGGCGGGATGGTTGAAGGGACCAGTACATGCTGTCCCGGCAAGGGACTCAGCAACAAACGGGCGAGCGCCGCTAGCGCATCGGTCGTCGTGAAGATGGCGAGGTCGCTACCTCGCTGCACGACCGCCGCGCTTGATTTGCTCGCGAGCATTCTCGCTACGACTTGGGTCAAGGTCGCCTCTGGGGAGACGACCAGCGCCGGCTCCATGGCGGCGCGTGTCATCGTGGCATCGGGATCCCTCCCTTCGGCCTCGGCAAAGTGGACGTCATGGAGCGTCAGTACACCGATCGGTCGAGAGTGCTCGACCACGATCAGGTGGCGCACACGACTCGCACGCATCGCTCGGAGAGCCACCGAGAGCGAGACGTCCGGGGGGATCGTACGGGCGGGACCAGATGCGAATTCAGCGATCTTGTGCGGCATGGAACGAACCTCCGTTGCCAAAATTCCAACGTATCCCAATCATTGATAACGGCCGTTCGTCCCCCGGGATAAGGAGCCGACCTGATTTTCGGCAGGAGAGAGCAGCGTCGCTCGTGTGCCGGTGGCGTGGCGGATGTCGCGCACCCATGCGCCGGCGCGGTCGGTATGCTGTGCTCCTCGATGTCTCGGAGCGAGCTCGCGAGTGTCCTCGAGTCTCTCGCCGAGATTCCAGGCCTCGACTTCAGCGACTATCGTGAGACGCACGTCGCTCGCGCGCTGCAAATGCGCATGGCTGCGCGCGGCATCACCTCGGCGAGGGCGTATCGCGATCTCGTGGCGGACGACGCCGCTGAGCGCGAGCGTCTCCTTTCGGCGCTCCTCGTGCCGGTGACGAGCTTGTTCCGTGACCGCGAGGTCTTCGATGCGCTGTGCGACCTGGTGCACGCAAGGACCGCCGGAGTTCGCTCGCCGACGCCGTTTCGCGCGTGGGCCATCGGCGTGGCGTCCGGTGAGGAGGCCTGGTCGCTCGCGGCCGTGCTCGCACATGCATGCGAGCGCGGGGTCGGGTACGAGATCCTAGCGACCGACGCAGACCTGGCATCGCTCGCAGCCGCCGGCCGCGGGCAGTACCCGGTCTCGATCGAGGCGGTGCCCGCACGCTATCGGCGCTTCTTCGAGACGAGGGACACGGGCGACCTCGCCGCGAAGCAAAGCTTGCGTCCGCACGTGTCGTTCGCATGTCACGACATCGTCGGCACGACGATTGCGCCGCCGGAGGCGCTGATAGCGGCGTTCGGTTTGGTGCTGCTGCGCAATGTTCTCATCTACTATGACCGTCGACTGCAGGAGACGGTGCTCGCCCGAATCGGCTCCGTCCTCGACGCTGGAGGGCTCCTGGTGCTAGGCCATGTCGAGACCCTCCCGGGCGATCTTGCCGGCGATTTCGAACCACATCCCGCCGTCGACCCGCGATTGCGAATCTTCCGGCGGCGCTGACCCCGGAGCCTTCCCAGCAAGCATTCCATGAAGTCGATTGCGACCAATCCGCCGGACTTCCGCGCCGTGCTCGAGTCGGCGCCCGACAACTATCTCGTGCTGTCGCCTGCGCTCATCATCGTCGCAGTCAGCGATGCATATCTGCGGGCGACGTTGACCAAGCGCGTGGACGTCGTCGGCCGCCCGCTCTTCGAGGTCTTCCCCGACAACCCTGATGATCCCGCCGCCACGGGCGTCGCCAACCTCCGCGCGTCTCTCGAGCGCGTACTGCGAACACGTGAGCCCGATGCCATGGCCGTGCAGAAGTACGACATCCCGCGTCCGGAATCCCAAGGAGGTGGGTTCGAGGAGCGGCACTGGAGCCCGGTGAACTCGCCCGTACTCGATACTGCCGGCGCTGTCTCGTACATCATTCATCGTGTCGAAGACGTGACCGAGCTCGTGCGGCTCACGGAGGCGACCTCGCGAGAGACGCGCGTGGCCGATGCGTTGCGGACCAAGGCCGCCGCGATGGAGGCAGAGATTCTGCGACGGGCGCAGCAACTCCAGCTCGCGAATGAAGAGCTGAGGCAGCGCGAGGAGGTGCTCGAGCGATTCTTCACGCTGTCGGTCGACATGTTGGCGATCGCGAACGTCGATGGGTACTTCAAGCGCCTGAGCCCAGCGTTCGACGTGCTCGGCTACTCGCACGACGAGATCTTGCGGCGGCCGTTCCTCGAGCTCGTCCACCCCGACGATCGCGCAGCCACAGTCGCCGAGGTCGAGAAGCTGGCGAGAGGCCTGACCACCATCAGCTTCGAGAACCGCTACCGCTGTCGCGACGGATCGTATCGCTGGTTCGCCTGGTCCTCGTCGCCCGATGCCTCGGGCAACCTGTACGCCGTCGCCCGCGACGTCACCGACCAGAAGCGAACCGAAGAGCAACTCCGCAAGGCCATCGTGGTGGCGGAGCACGCGAATCGAGAGCTCGAGGCACAGCAGAGCGAGCTCCTGGCGCAGGGTGAGGAGCTTCTCGCCCAGAGTCGGGAGCTCGAGCAGAAGAACCGTGCGGTCGAGCGAGCGAACCGGCTCAAGTCGGAGTTCCTCGCGAACATGTCCCACGAGCTGCGGACGCCGCTCAATTCCATCATCGGATTCTCCGACCTGCTGCTCACCGACCCCGAGGAGACGGTAAGCCCCCGGCGTCAGCGCCACCTTCAAGACATCCTGCACAGTGGTAAGCATCTGCTGGCGCTCATCAACGATATCCTCGACCTCTCGAAGATCGAGGCTGGCGAGCTGCGGATCGAACGCGAGAGCGTGAGCGCCCAAGGGGCGATCGACGAAGCCCTCGCGTTCATCGACCCCATTGCGGTCGCAAGGAACTGCAAGTTGCGCCAGGAGGGGCGCACGGACGAAGTCGTCCTCGCGGATCGCGGAAGACTCCGGCAAGTCTTTCTCAACCTCCTCTCGAACGCCGTGAAGTTCGGCCCGGAGGGCTCCGCGATCAGCGTCGAAGCGATCGTGCATGAGCGTCAGGTCGAATTCGCCGTTCGCGATCAGGGGCCAGGCATCGACGAGGCGCTCCTACCGCGACTCTTCGAGCCGTTCGTCCAAGGCGAGAGCCCGTTCGTCAAGCGTCACCAGGGTACCGGCCTCGGCCTCGCGATCAGCAAGCGACTCGTCGAGATGCAAGGCGGTGCCATCTGGCTCGACCGCACCGACGGCTGCGGTGCCTGCTTCCGCTTCACGCTCCCGCGCGCCGCGAGCGTGCCGATGCAGGCAGTGCATGCCCGGTCACGCGTCGTTCTCGTCGAGGACGATCCCGTCGAGGCCCGCGCGCTCGCGGAGCTCATCGGCGCAGAGGGCCACGAGGTGGTCACCGTCACCAACGGCACCGACGCCGTCACCCTTGCGACGGCATTGCGCCCGGTGGCCGTCGTCATCAACCCTGCGACCACACATCGGGACGGCATCACGATTCTCGACGCGCTCCGGCGCCGCGCGGAGACGCGCGAAATCCCCGTGATTGCCACGACGGCCCCGCATGCGGCGTACGTCCCGAAGCCGCTGGATGGGGCCGCTTTCGTCGTCGCCTTGCGCAGAATCGTCGGCGAGAATGGGGCGAGCCCGCGGGCGCGTGTCCTCGTCATCGACGACGAACCTCGCGTCGGCTCCCTGCTGTCGTCCATTCTCGCGCCCGAGGGCTATCACGTCGATGTAGCAACGGCCGGCGCGGAGGGCCTCGAGATGGCACGACGCGAGGCGCCGGACGTGGTCATCGTCGACATCATGATGCCAGATACCTCCGGGTTCGACGTCATCGATGCCCTCGCCGCGGACGAGAGGACGCGGGGTACGCCGATCCTCGTCTTGACCGCGGCCGACCTCTCCGACGCAGAGCGTGTGCGGATTCGCGCGCGCTCCATGGCCATCGCCGCCAAGGGAAACGTCACGCGCGCGGAGATCGTCGCCGCCATTCGACGCGCGACGATTGGCGTCGCGCCCCTGGAATCAGCCAGCATCGGGAGCTCGGCGACTGTGCTGGTCGTGGATGACCACGACCTCAATCGCGAGCTCGCGCGGACGATTCTCGAGCGACTGGGATACCAGGTGCTCCTCGCTGGCGACGGAGTCGAGGGCCTGGAGAAGGCGCGCGCGTCGCAGCCCGATCTGATCCTTCTCGACCTGATGATGCCGCGCATGGATGGATACGCCACCGCGCGCGCCCTCAGGGCCGATGCGGTCACGGCGTCGATTCCCATCATTGCCCTGACCGCGTTGGCGATGCGCGGCGATGAGCAGAAGGCGGTAGCTGCAGGCGTCGATGCCTATTTGACCAAGCCAATCGACCGCGCGACGCTCGCGCGGAGCGTGGCCCGATTGATACGCCGGCCGAGGGCCGGCCAGTAAGAGCCACTCAGGCAGAGAGGGGCGCGGCGATGGGCAGCTCGATGCAGAAGGCGGTCCCGACCGGCTCGTCGTCCTCGATCCACAGCCGACCGCCATGGGCCTCGATTGCGCGCCGGCAGAACGCCAGCCCGAGGCCACGGCTCTCCCGCGCGTGCAATTCCGAGTCGCGATCGAGCCTCGCATAGGGCTCGAAGATCCGCGATCGTTTCTCTGGCGGAATACCAGGGCCGCGGTCACGGACGAGGAACCGCACGTGCGAATCGCCGTGACGTCGACTCTCGAGTCGAACGTCGCTGCCCCCGGGCGCGTACTTCATCGCGTTCTCCATGAGGTTCCCGAGCGTGCGTACGAGCAGCTCCAGGTCGGCATGGATCGTCGGCACATCGTCGGCAACGCTCGCGGTGATGGGATGATTCGCCTCTCGAGCGCGCGCGCGGAGCTCGCGAATGCATCGTTCGAACAGCTCGGTCGGCGCAACCTCGCTCAGGTTGGGCACGAGCTTTCCAGAGTCGCTGCGCTCGACGTCGAGCAGGTCCATCACCAGTCTGTGCATGGACCCACACGCTTGGAGCAGGTCGAACATCGCCTCGCGATGTTCACCCTGAAGCGGCGCGACATCGAGCAGCCACTGACCGTTCATTGCGGCGGCGCTTAGAGGGTTCTTCAGATCGTGCACGATCATCGCGCTCAGCTCGCGTCGGCTTTCCTGCGCCTGGAACAGCGCGTCACGCTGCTCGCGGATCAAAGCGTTGCTCTCGAGTAGCTCGTGTTCGAGCGCCTTGAGACGGAGGAGCGAGCGGACGCGGATCTGCAATTCAGTCCGCTGGATCGGCTTCATGAGGAAATCATCTGCTCGCGCATCGACCGCGCGAGCGTAGGCCTCGGTCTCGCCGAACGCGGTCAAGAAGATGATGGGTGCCCGTTCGCCGCGCGGGAGGGCGCGCAAGCGGCGGCAGGTCTCGAAGCCGTCCATGTGGGGCATCTGGACGTCGAGCAGCACCAAATCGATTGGTGTCGCCGCGAACCGCTGGAGTGCCTGGAGTCCATCGCTCGCCAGCACCACGTCGTAGCCGAATGACACGAGGCAAGCCTCCGCGAGATGACGGTTCTGCTCGTTGTCGTCGACGACGAGAATGGTCGCCCGTGCGCCTCGGTGGTCCTCGAGTGGGTTAGCCATTGTCCATATTTTCCTGCGCGGCCCGGCAGTAATCGCGCCTGTCCGATGGAGCGTACCCTGGATGACACGCCAGTCTAGAGAGTCCGTTCCTCCGCTTGGGGAGAGCAGGAGCGGATTAGCGTCAGTTCCTGTCGCATGTTGCAAGCCCTTTGGCCCCGCGAATCTGGTCGCACGGGCCCTCTCCTCATGATGCGTGGGCTCGCATCGAGGACGCCACGTCGCTCCGCTCGGCGAGCGCTCGACCGCTCATGGACAAAAAGCGAAGGCCCCGATCCAGATGGATCGGGGCCCTCGTGGCTTGTGGGTCGACGATCAGTTCGGATCGTGCGCCGGGCTCGACGTGCCGGTCACCGTACCGGTGATGCCGACACGACCCGCCCCGCCCGTCCCGCCCGGACCGACGCCGCAGGTCGGGTTTCCGCCTGAAGCGCCGGAGGCGACGACAAGACCGGTCCCGATCGTTGCAGAGGTGCCGATCGCCAGGCGGATTGCACCGCCTGCACCGCCACCGCCGCCGCCCATGCCGCAGCCCGATCCGCCGCAGCCGCCGTCGCCGGTGATGCCGTCGGTGCCGCTGGTGCCCTTCGACGACACGACGCCGGTGACGCTGACCGACGCAGCACGCGCGAAGACGATGCCTCCGCCCTTACCGCCGTTTCCGGGGCGAGCGCCGTCTTCGTCCGCACCACCGGTGCCGCCACCGCTGCCGAACAGGAGGCTGCTCGACAGGTTGGCGAGACCGACGGTCGTACCGCCGCTGCCGCCCGGCTGGCTGCCCGGGTTGCCGCAGCCGCCCGCACCGCTTCCGGTCGCGCCGGTGACGCCTGCGGTGCCATAGCCACCGCCGCCGCCGCCCGCGCCGTCCTGACCGTAGGTGCCGCCGCCGCCGGCGCTGAAGAACGCGCCGACCCCGGTCGAACCCTTGCCGTAGGGCGACTCGCCCTGGATGCCGTTCAGGCAGCGATAGCAGGCGCCCGTCGGGGCCACGCCGCCGCCGAAGCCCTTGCCGTCCATGGTGATGGTGCCGTTGACGGTCAACGCGCCGAGCACGTCGAACGCGAGGATGCCGCCGAAGTCACCGTTCCACGCCTGCGCGGTGAGGGTCGAGCCCGCGGCCACCGTGACGGTGGTGAACTCGGGGACCTCGAAGATCTGCGCCCGTGCCGCCGTGCCGGAGTTGGTCGTGTACACGCCGACGTTCTTGTTCAGCGTGATTGCCGTCGGCGTCACACCGAGGACGCGCGCGAGGTCGTACTGGCCGACCGGCTGGCCCGAGGCGTTCGCCGTCTGGTGGATCATGACGAGGTGACCGACGGTGAACGTGCCCGACACCTTCGAGACGGTGACGGTCGCGCCCGTCGCGGCGATGTTCGCCGCGGCGATCGGAACGGAGAGGGTGAACGTGCCCGCCGGCGTGGTGAGCGCGCCGCCGAACTGACAAGTCCCCGCAACGCAGCTCTTGCCGCCCGAGCAGGCCGTGCCGCACGCGCCGCAGTTGTTGTTGTCGGTGGTGGTGTTGGTGCAGACGCCGCTGCACACCGTCGGGATCGCCGACGGGCAGGAGCACGTCGAGGCCGAGCAGCTCGCGCCGGTCGCGCACTTGGTGCTGCACGTGCCGCAGGCGAGCGGATCGGTGGTGGTGTCACGGCAGACGCCGCTGCAGTCGGTCTGACCGACGGGACAGGAGATGCTGCAGACGCCCGCCGCGCAGGTCTTTCCGGGGCCGCAAGCGACTGCGGTGCCGCAGGTCGTGCCGCACTTGCTCTCGTCCGTGGAGAGATCGCGGCACTTGCCGTCGCCGCAGTCGACCGTTCCCGCGGTGCAGGTGGTTCCGCAGGTTCCGCCCGAGCAGATCTTGCCCGCGGCGCATGCGACCGCCGCGGAGCAGGAAGCTCCGCATTTGGAGTTGTCGGTCGAGAGATCGCGACACTTGCCATCGCCGCAATCGACCGTACCCGTCGCGCAGGTGGTACCGCAGGCTCCGCCGCTGCAGACCTTGCCCGCGCCGCACGCGACGGCCGTGGAGCAGGAGGTGCCGCACTTGGAGTTGTCTGTCGAGAGATCGCGACACTTGCCGTCGCCGCAATCGACCGTGCCCGCGGTGCAGGTGGTGCCGCAGGTTCCGCCGCTGCAGACCTGGCCCGCGGCGCACGCGACGGCCGTGGAGCAGGAGGTGCCGCACTTGGTGTTGTCGGCCGAGAGATCGCGACACTTGCCGTCGCCGCAATCGACCGTGCCCGCCGCGCAGGTGGTGCCGCAGGTTCCGGTGCTGCAGACCTGGCCTGCGGCGCAGGCGACCGCCGCGGAGCAGGAGGTGCCGCACTTGGAGTTGTCGGTCGAGAGATCGCGGCATTTGCCGTCGCCGCAATCGACGAGGCCCGCGCCGCAGGTCGTCTCGCAGACGCCCGCGTTGCAGATCTTGCCCGCAGCGCAGACGGTGCCACATGCGCCGCAGTTGACGCGATCGTTGTTGAGGTTCGCGCAGTAGCCCGAACCGCCGGGGCTGCTGCCGCCGTCGGACGAGGCATCGCTGCTGCTCGCGTCGGTGCTCGCGTCGGTGCCCGCGTCGCCACCGCTGGTGGTGCCGCCGCAGAGCGAGAGCGGGGATGCACATGCGAGACCGCACGTGCCGCCGCTGCAGACCTGTCCGGTGGGACACGCGGTGCCACACGTGCCGCAGTTGAGGCGATCGGTCGCGGTGTCGCGGCACACGCCGCTGCACTCGGTGAGGCTGCTGCCGCAGGACGTCTTGCATGCGCCGTCGCTGCAGACCTCGCCGGTCTTGCAGGTAGTGCCACACGCGCCACAGTTGAGGCGATCACTCTTGGTGTCGCGACACACGCCGCTGCACTCGGTCGTGCCGCCGCCACACGTGGTGGCGCACTTGCCGGTGCTGCAGACCTCGCCGGCCTTGCACTTGGTGCCGCATGCACCGCAGTTGGCGACGTCGCTCGTCGTGTCCTTGCACAGACCGTCACAGACGGTCGTTCCGCCGCCACAGGTCAGGGCGCACTTGCCGGCGCTGCAGACTTCACTCGTCTTGCAAGCAGTGCCACAAGCGCCGCAGTTGGCGAGATCGCTCTGCGTGTCGACGCACTTGCCGTCACACGTCTGCTTCCCGCTTGGGCAAGCCGCCGTGTCCGTGGTGGCGTCGGAGGTCGCATCCATGCCGGCATCGTCGCCGGCCGGTGTCTCGACCTCCCCGCCATCGCCTCCGCTACATGCCGCGAACAGCGCGCTGATGGCACCAATCGCGAGCCCTCTCGTCCATCGACTCATTCGTCTCGTCCTCCCAGTTCGCGGCACGAGGTTCGTGCCGCGGGTTGCCATCATGGCGAAGCGGAGGGGTTCTTGCACGAGGAAAATTCCGTTTTCGCGCAAATCGGATCTGCCGACATCGTGCTCCAAGTGCGCGGGCACGACGGGCGGTGTGCGCTGCATCAATAGACGTGAGACGGTCAGAGATCGGCGGCGGCGCGGAGCGGCCAGGAGACTCTCAGCCCGGAGTGACGATCACTCCGCAGATGGTCACCAGGCTGACGGGCTGCATCACCGGCGAGTCGCCACCCGTGGAGCTCTTGCGGTACGTGACCTCGTAGTAGGTCCCGTTGCTGTAGCAGTCGGTCGTGATCGGGAGCTGCCACAGCGTCGTGTCGCTCGGGAGCGGGGCGTTCCAGGTGTTGCCCTCGGCAGGCTGGCTTGCCTTGGCGCCGCTGTTGACGAGGCAGATGCCTGTCTTGGTGTTCTTCACCGAGCCGAAGTCGTTGCAGCCCGGGTCGGCGATGATGCCGTTCACCCCGATGTCGAGGCTGTTGGTCGACAGCGCGCCGTAGTCGAAGATCATGCCGCCGCCGGTGTTGCCGATCAGCTTCGAGCCGCGCATCTTGATCGACGCGCGGGTGTTCGGGCCGACGAAGATGCCGGTGCCGAGCGTGCCGGTCGAGCCGTTGGTGCTCGCGGAGGTGTTGGTGATGGTCACCATGAACGTCGGTCCTCCGCCGGCCGTCGAAGGGCCGAACACCATGCCGGCCACGCCGTTGGAGTCGCAGACGCCGGCGTCGATCTCGAAGCCGGCGTGCGAGAGCTGGCGGATGCCGTTGTTGGTGTTCTTGGAGAACGAGCTGCTGCGCAGCTTGGAGCCGGTGATGGTCAGCGCCGCGCCGCCCCACACCACGCCGTTCAGCGAGTTGCCGTCGGCGACCACGCCTTGCAGCTTGTGCGTGAAGCCCGAGGCGCTCTGCAGCTCGAGGCCATTGCTCTTGTTGGTGCTGAAGTCGGCGTTCACCGCGGTGACGGCGACGTTGCCGCCGACCTTGAGACCGGCGAGGCCGTTGAGGGTGAACGTGCCGCCCTCGACCAGGATCGCGCCGCCGTTGACGTCCACCCCGGAGAGCGTGTTCTGGCTCGCGGTGATGGTGCGCAGGTTGATCGAGCGGCTCGCGGCGCCGGCTTCGGCGCGGAGGCCCTCACCCTTGTTTCGCAGCAGCTGGACGCTGGTGAGCTCCGCGGTCGGGACGTTCGCGAGGAAGACGCCCTGCGTGCCATTGTCTGTGAAGGCGGACGCGCGCCCTCCGGTGCCGCTGTCGTCGGCGAGCAGGCGGCCGGCGTTCACCGCCACGCCCGCCTCGCTGTTCATGGTCGAAGTGACGCTGTGCAGGTCGGCGCCGTTCACCACGACGATGCCGGACTTCTTGGCGCTCGCCACCGTGACGTAGCTGAGGACCGGACGGGCGCCGGACGAGACGCCGCTCGTGACCACGCCGAAATCGAAGCTCTTGCTGGTGCTCGGGGCGACGGTGATCTTCTCGAGCTTGGCGTCGGGCGCGAGCGCGATCGCGCAGTTCACGTTGACGGTCGAGGTGATCGCGCAGGTTCCCGAGGCGGCTACCTGCACCTTGGCCTCGTCGTCGCCCGAGATGGTCACGAAGGCCGGAACGTCGAGGCGATCCACCTCGTCGTAGACGGCTGCGCTCGACCCCGACGAAGGGCCGCGGACGCGGATGGTGCCCTTGAACGCGAGGGCCTTGGCTTGGGTGATCGCTGCGGTGATCGTCTTGTGCGGGCACGTGGTGCTGCCGACGCCGCTCGTGGCGGCGAACTTGTCGACCCAGATCGTGGTGCTGAGCGGATCGAAGGGGGCACACCCGGAGTCGGTGCCGGTGTCGACGGGGGCCGTGTCCGCGACGCTGGTGTCGGCGACGCTGGTGTCCGCGATGCTCGTGTCGGTGACGCTGGTGTCGGCGGAGTCGGGGAGCGCGTCGGGCCGCGTGTCGGCGGTCGCGCTGTCGCGTGTGTCCGCGGTCGCGGTGTCCGTCACCGTGGTATCGGCCGTACCGGTGTCCGCGAGAGTGGTGTCCGCGACGGTGGTATCCGCGACGAAGGTGTCGTCGGTGGCCGAGTCGGGCGGAGTCGTCTCGACCGTGCCGTCACCGGCGGAGTCGCTCGGCTCGGCGTCCGGTTCGACCGCTGCAACCTCGAAGTTGGCTCCGCTGCACGAGGCGGACGACAGCATCAACAAGACAGAGGCCAAGCGAAGTCGTGACGTCATGAGCTCCGGATACTCCCTCTACGGTAGAGTATCCGGAGCCAGCTCGAGTGCCAGCCGCTCACTCTACCGACAGCGGCACCTCGTAAATCTCGTCGGCCGGGTGGCCGGCGCGCTCGTGGACGCGGCGGACGGCCTCCATGTTCGGTCCCTCGGCGAGGCAGAAGACCTTGCCCGACTTCGGGTCGGCCCACGCTTTGTGGAAGTGGACGCCCTCGGTCTTCTCGACCGCCGTGTCCTTCGCGTGCTCGGCGCGCAGTTGCTCGGCGGTCAGGCCCTTCATCCCACTGTGCACATCCATGAACATCGGCATCGGCGGATCCCTCCCTGTCTCACGGGTTGACTGCGGCCCGCGACCAGCACGATTCAGGCCGCCCGGTGCGTCGTATGCGCCGTGCGTGAACGCGTCAGTCCCGCGCTCGGGCCGTCACGCGATGCGCCACAGCAGGTAGGTCAGCACGATCAACGCTGCGAGCAACACGGCGATCGCCCACACGATCATCGCCGTTCGCGTCGCGCGGCCGTCCTTGGTCTGCGGCGGCTCAGGGCTGAAGTACGGCGGCCACGAGTGATGCGATGGAGTCATGCGGAAGGCGTGCAGCAACGTTCACGCCGGCGCGGCGATAGCTGGGCCGGTCCGTCACCTGCCGCCTCCGACGTGACCGTTCAGCCCGACAGCACGCACGAAACGAGCGCGGTGAGGTCGTCCTGGGTCGCACCGGGGGCGAGGGCGCGCTCGAACGCGGCGTGCACCGCGGGCTCGTGCTCCTTCAGCCAGGCGAAGCTCTGCTTGGGCCCGCGGTAGAACTTCCCACGGAGGTGGAACCACGCTTCGAGTGCGTCGACCAGGAGCCACGCGCGGCGGTAGCGCGCCTCGACGTCGTCGCGACCGATCCGCTCGAGCATCTTGGGGAACCACGCACGAAGCGTCGACTCCTCATCGGCGCGGAGCGGAGGCGGACCACGTCGCTCGAGCTCGGCGACCCGCACCAGCAGCTTGGACGCGTAGCCGCGCGCGTCGACCAGGACCTTGGCGCCGTGAAACCGGAGCGCACCTTCGTCGAGCGTGTCGAAATGCGCCTCGGGGTGGATGAACGCGTCGAGCCACGCGTCGCCGATCTCGCGCACCTCGCGAACGGTTTCGCCCTTCTCGCGCACGCCGAGCACGTCCCAGTCGCTGCCGACGGTCGGAGTGCCGTGGGCGCGCGAGCCGTAGAGCAGCACGGTGTGGCAGCCATAGCGATCGACGAGGACGCGGCGGATCTCCGCGAGCGGATCGTGCATTCCTTTCGAGTACTACGCTCGGGGCCGCGTTGCACCAATCCAAGTCAGAACACGCGCACGCGCCCGTTCACGAGGTCGTCGACGACCGAGGCCACCCCCAGGACCTCCCGTTCGAGCATCGCGTCGGCTGCGGCGAGCACGTCGCGTTCGGGGTGTCCGGGTACGAGCGCGACCTCGGCGCGTGCGAGGAGCGGGTCGTCGATCGGTCGACCGATCTGGCTGACCAGCGCCACGTGTACGTCGGCGACCCCCGGGAGCTCCGCGATCCGGGCTGCGGCGCGATGTGCGAGCACGTTGTAGATCTTGCCGACGTGGGCAGCCGGGTTCTTCCCCGCGGCGGCCTCCAGGCTCATCGGGCGGCCGAACGAGATGACCCCGTTGACCCGGTTGCCTCGCCCGACCTCGCCGTCGTCCCCGGCCTCGGCCGACGTGCCGGTCACCGTCAGGTACATCGCGCTGTGCGCAGGATCGTCCAAGAGGTCGAGCCCGACGCGGATCGAACGGAACCGACCGGTGCGGCGCACGCGCTCGGCGACGAGGGTGCAGAGCTCCTCTTTGCGAGAGAAGTACCGGGTGGCATCGGGCACGAAGCGATCGACGAACGCGATCGCCAAAGTGAGGTCCAGCTCGTCGCCACGGCGGACCGCCATCAGCTTCACGTCCTCGCCGATCTCTGGGAAAGACGGCCGGCACTCGGCGAGGAACGCGTCGACCTCGAGGACGGTCTGCTCGACGCGCGAGAGGGGCGCGTACCCGACGCCGACGGAGGTGTCGTTCGCGCGCGCGACCTCGCCGATCACGCCTTGCAGCTCGGCGGAGGTCTCGTGGATCTCGGTCTGGAAGACCACGTGTCGCTCCGGATCGACGAAGCGGAGGTTCTGGCGAATCCATGTCCGAGCAGTCTCGACGGCGAGGTGCGCGACCGCGTCTTCGCCGCCGATCGCCTCGGCATGGGCCCGTCCGCCGAGCACCAAGCGCATGGGCACCTCGACCGTTCCGCCACCGAAGCGCGGCGTGCTCGCGCCGCCGGCGAGCAGCGCCTTGTCGACGTTCATCGGCAACACGCGTCCGGTGCGGGCGAGGTACGCAGCGACCAGCGCGCGGCCGATTTCCTCGGCGATCGCGTCGCACATCGTGTCGGGATGGCCGAGCCCCTTGCGCTCGACGATTTCGATCGGCTGAGCCTCGATCGACTGTGCGTGCCTTTCGGTCGTCAGGCGCTCCATGTGAGGAGAGTCGGGAGCACGCGGCGCGCCGCAATGTCATCGAGCAGTCCGGCCGCTCGCCCTGCCTCTCGCGGGTTGCAGCACGCTCGCGCTGGTCTGGCCGAATCCTGGCGCCAGCCGGGCGGCTCCCAACCTGTGGAGGCCACATGCATTCACGGGAAGTCACGTTGGAGTCGTTCGAGGCGTTGGTGACGCAGCCGGGGATCGTGTTCCTCGACTTCTGGGCCGAGTGGTGCGGACCGTGCCGGATGTTCGCGCCCATCTTCGAGGCCGCGGCCGGCAAACACGCCGACATCGTCTTCGGCAAGGTCGACACCGAGGCGCAGCCCGAGCTCGCTCAGGCGTTCGGGATCCGCTCCATCCCCACCCTGATGGCGTTCCGCGACGGCGTGCCCGTGTTCCTCCAGCCGGGCATGCTGCCGGCGAAGATCCTCGAAGAGCTCATCGGAAAGGTCCGTGGGCTCGACATGGACGACGTGAAGAAGAAGATCGCGGCCCAACAAGCGACTGGATGAATCCACGCATCCGCCGAAGGCGGGACGTGGGTATGTGACGGAGCGCTCTTGTCGAGGCGCGCGCGTCGGGCCACCGTAACGGGACCATGCGTGCGCTTCTATTCGGGGTGATGCTCTTCGCGGTCTCGGCGACGTCGAGCTGTCGCACGGAGGAGCAGGATTCCGATCCCCGCGTGTCGCGCGGCGCAGCGACCTACGAGAAGTACTGCGCCCTCTGCCACGGCAACCAGGGCCAGGGGTACGTCGCCGACAACGCGAACGCCCTCGCGCACCCCGACTTCCTCGCGACCGCGACCGACGACCTGCTGCGTCGTGGCATCGCGCGCGGGCGGCCGGGCACCACCATGAGCGCGTGGGGCGTCGCGCGTGGGGGGCCGTTGAGCGAGGTGCAAGTGGACGAGCTCCTCGCGTTCCTCCGGTACTGGCAGCGCACCGACGCGTTGCCCGTGCACGGTCGCAAGGTCGTCGGTGAGCTCGGGCGCGCCGAGCCGCTCTACACCGAGCATTGCCTGACCTGTCACGGCGCACGTGGTGCCGGGGGGCGATACATGTCGATCGCGAACCCCGAGCTCCTCGTCACGGCGAGCGACGGCTTCCTCCGACACGCCATCGACAAGGGCCGCGGTGGAACGCCGATGCCTGGCTTCGCTGGGGTGTTGACCGATCAGCAGATCGACGACCTCGTCGTGTTGATCCGAAGTTGGCAGCGGCCGCCGAGCGACGTGGTGCAGGAGCTTCCCGACGCGACGGCGCCCGCCGTGATCAACCCCACGGGTCCCGAGGCCTCGCTCGGCGACGGCCGGTTCACGCCGGTCGACGTCGTCAAACGCGAATACGACCGCGGCGCGAAGCTCGTCATCGTCGATGCGAGGCCGCCCGCGGACTACGTGCTCGAGCACGTGGCCGGGGCCATCTCCGTCCCGTTCTACGACGTGGACAAGCACCTCGCGCGGCTGCCCAAAGACACGTGGATCGTCGCGTACTGCGGCTGTCCGCACGCGGAGTCGGGGGCCGCGATCGATGCGCTCGCCGCCCACGGTTATCCGAAGGGCAAAGTGCTCGATGAAGGCGTGTTCGTGTGGAAAGCCCGCGGCTACCCCATGAAAGCAGGCACCAAACCGTGAACTGACATACCCACGTCCCGCCTTCGGCCTCTCCCGATCGCCTCGTCGCCGAGGGCCTCGGACCCGACAAGCCCATCGCCGACAACAAGAGCGACCTCGGTCGCGCGAAGAACCGGCGCGTCGAGTTCGTCATCCTCGGCGACTGAGCGTCTGTGAGCCTTCGGTTCGCAGGTCACTGACGACTGACGACTGACGACTGAGCGCTACTTGGCGTCGCTGACGATCTTCTTCACGGCCTCGTACGCGACCGCGTCGGAGAGGTTCGTGTCGATGTCGCCGCCGTACTTGAGGTAGCGCACGAGCTTGCCGTCGCTGCCGTAGACGTAGAAGTCGTCCTTGGCGCCGCCGTGCCGCGCCCAGGCGTCGACCGCGGCGACGTCTTGGAACATGGGGAACTCGGCCATCGGCACGAGCTCGGCCTGGGTCGATTCGGCCGCGATGACGTTCACTGCGGCCACCGCGACGTCGCGGCCCGCTGCCTTCAGCTCTTTTTGCATGACGTCCAACCTGGACGCCTGGCTTCTGCAGAAGCCTCACCAGGAGGCTAACAACGCTACGACCGTGACCTTGCCCTTGAAGGCCTCGAGTCCGTACGTCTTGCCGTAGCCGGCGCTCTTGGGTTGGAAGTCGGCGAGCTGCCAGGTGGGCATGCTCGCACCGACACACGTGGTGCAGCCCGCATCGGCGAGGAGGCCGTCGCGCGCCGCGTCGGACGACTTGCCGACGTCGACGGCCGCGTCGCCGAAGGTCGCCGGTCCCGGCGGGTGGTCGACATCGGCGTTGCCGCACGAAGCGAGCGCCGCGCCCAGGGCGAAGACCAGGACCGAGGACTTCATCGAACCGAGCTTAGCATCTTCTGCAGCAGTGCCGCCGAAGGCCGCCGGAATCGCTGAGGTCAATGACCGACGTCTGGTTTGTCCCGTTCCCGCGCGATAGCCTCGGGGGATGTCGCGTCCGACCCTGCTCACGTCGCCCACGCTCCTCGTTGCACTCCTCGTCGCGTGCTCGCCGGCACAGCCGCAGCCGGTCGTCATCGCGACCCCGCCGAAGCCGAGCGCCTCGGTCGCCCCGCCGCCCTTGGCGTCGCACGCGAAGTGGCTCTCTCCGAGCGCGACCGAGGGCTCGACCAACGAGCAGATCGATCTCGGCGCGCGCGGCATCCTGCAGGTGGGCAACGCCGGTCGCCGCTGGCTGATCGCGTCGGACGGCAAGGTGACCGCGTCGCCGTTCCTCCTCCCGGCCTCGCTCGTCGACGTTCGCGCCGAGGGAAAGCAGTTCCTCTTCTTGGGGCAGGATGGCTCGACGTTCCTCGCCGACGAGCCGCTCGGCCCCGCGACGATCACGCGCGCCGCGCCCGTGACCGTGGAGAAGCACTACCGCAAGCCGCTGTTCTGTGTGGGCAAGAGCGCGCTGATGGGGCTCGAAGGGGATGGCTCGCTCCATCGCTCCACCGACGTCGGTGTCACGTGGGCCAAGAGCAAGCTGCCGGTCCTCGCGGGGGAAGAGGCGGTGGCGCTCGCGGCCAATCGCAAGGGAGAGGTGCTCGTCATCCTCTACCCGCAGCGCGTGTTGCTCTCGACGGACGACGGCGCGACCTTCAACCCGCTCGAGACCCCCGGGATCGGGGCGAGCAACGTCAAGCGTGACGCACACGACGAGCTGTGGCTCGAGGGTGCCATCGTCGAGAAGTCCGCCAAGCTCATCGCCACACCGCGCCGGCTCGAGATCACCGATCGCTCCTCGTTCGCGGAGCACGCCACGCGCAAGAGCGACAAGGCGAGCAAGACCGAGTCGAAGTCCAAAGGGCGGAGGCACGTCGTCGGCGATCGGGTAGTCACCGAGCAGGACTCGATCGATCCTGCCACCAAGCGACGCAAGGTCACGCTCGCGGTCGAGACGTTTGGCGGCGAACCGGGGGCGCCGTTCACGCTCGCCGAGGCGGCCTCTCCGTTCGCGCGCGTGCGCCTCGCGGGTCACGACAAGGAGCTCGTGGCCGATCTCTACGAGCCCGAGGCCGACCCGCCTGTCTCCAAGCTCTTTCGGACCACCGACGAGGGCAAGACCTGGCAACCGATCGGCTCGCTCGAGGGCAAGGAGGCACCAGGCTTCCGCCTGCTCGTCGCGCCCGGTTGGGTCGCCGTCGGCGAGCTCTGCGATCCGAGCGACGGCCAGTGCCGCCCGGCGCGCGCGAAGGCCGGCAACGCCAAGGAGTTCCAGCCGCTCGGATTGCCGCAGCACGTGCGGCTCTCGAGCGTCGAGTACGACGCGACTCGCGATCGGCTGGTCGTGGTCGCCGACGAAGGCAAGGCCACCGAGATCTTCGCCGGCAAGAGGGACGGCAAGCTCGCGCGGATCGAGGCGCCGCAGCTCGAAGCTCGCCCCGTGTCGACGACGATGACCAGCCAGGGCGCGCTGCTCGTCGCCTATGCGTCGCCGTGGCGCCTTCTCTCGCTCGGAGCCGACGGCAAGGTCTCGGCGCCGAGCTACCTCCCGTTCGACGTGCAGCACGCCGACTTCGCGGGCGATCACGGCTACGCCTACGGCAACGAGGGTGCGTTCGAGACCGCCGACGCAGGCATGCACTGGACGAAGGTCGCCGCAGGTGCGACGGGCGTGCCGTCGTGTGCGCCGTCCGGCTGCGTGCAGGGCGACGCGGTACGGGTCGGCTGGGACCTGCCCGATCCGAACAAGCCGCTCGTCGCCACGAGCGACAAGCCGATCTCCAAGAAGGCCGCGCCACCGTCGCCACCCCCGGTCGATCCTGGCCCGCCGATCAAGATCGCCTGCAAGCCGACCGGCACCGCGAAGAAGCTCAAGGGCAACCTCTGGGGTGAGCAGCGCGCAGCCCTCGACGGCGACGTGCGCTTCGTCGCGACGCTCGGCGGTGAGGACTCGACCACCGCCATCGAGGTCGTGAAGGGAAGCGGCGCGCCGACCGTCGTCAATCTGCTCGCGCCCTCGAAGCCCGGAGGCAGCAAGACAGTGCGTGAGTGGGTCGACACCGATGCCCAGGGCGTGGTCGTCGCGCGATACAGCTACGTCGCCGGCGCGAAGTACCACGAAGACGGCACCAAGGAGTACAACCCGGTCGACGTCGATCTCGCCTGGTACTCGGCCTCCGCCGGCAAGGCGCACAAGGTCTCGCTGCCCAAGGTCAAACCGTTTCGCGTCGGGCGAGTCGCGCCGAGCGCGTTGCACGTGATCACCGACGGCGGTCTCTTGTTCATGCCGCTGAGCGGTGAGGCACCGCTCTACTTCGTGCGCGACGACGGCAAGATGGTCACCATCCCGCGGCCGGCCGGCGCGGACCCTTGGGGCTTCAGCGACGGCGTGAAGATCGGCGACCGCATCGTGCTCGCGCAGACGCGTGGCGATGCTGTCGCGCTGGTGAGCAGCGACGACGCCGGCAAGACGTGGTCCACGAAGATCTGGTCCACCGGGGAGCCCGGGTCGTTGGTCGCGCTCGCAGGCAAGCCGACCCTCGCCTTCGGGTTCGGCACCATGTTCGGCCCCAGCGAACCGTCCGGTCTGCTCTCGTTCGACAAGCTCACCTCGGACCCGCCGCCGGCCAGGCGCTGGGCGCCCGAATCGATCGCCATCGGGAGCAAGGGGATCGTCGCCTGCAACGCGAAGACGCGGGTCGGCGTGCGTGCGTACACGTTCGGCGCGGACGGCGATCGCGAGGTGGAGCTCGGGCTCGCGGCGGGAGGGGACGTTCCTCCGACGCTGCCGATGAGCGGCCGATTCACGCGATTCGCCGCCGACGGCTCGTCGTGTGTCGACATGCTCGTGGGCTCCACCGACGGCGACAAGGGCCATTTCTCGCTGTTCGCGCCGACCGACGACCTCGCGCACGCCTGGCTCGCGTGGACGCACGATGACGGCAAGGTCGATGTCCGACCGTTCGCCTGCACCATGTGATCACCCGAAGTAGCGAGCTCGCACGTCCCGCAACGCTCTCGTCAGCGCGGCCGGGGACTCCCCCTTCACGATGAAGTCGTTCACGCCGAGCACCGAGAACCGCCAGCGCTGCGCGGTTGCGCTCACGACCACCACGCGCACCGCCTCACCGAAGGGGAGCGCACGAATCCGGGTGAGCGTCTCGATCCCGTTGAGACCGGGCATCTGGTAGTCGAGCAGCAGCAGGTGCGGCCGGAACGTCGCGACTCGCTCGAGCGCGTGGGTCCCGGAGGTCACGGTCTCGACCTGAAGCGGCTCCCCCGAAAACGCCTGGCGGGTGCACAGCGCGCACAGCTCCAAGAAGTCCTCGTCGTCGTCGACGAGCAGGACCCGGGGCACGTCGTCGAGCGGCGGCCGGCCCTCGAGGCTCGACACCTCCGCGGCGAGACCGAGTGCGTCGCGCAGCGATTGGACGAGCGCGGGCGCGCTGATCGGCCGATCGCTCGGGTCCTTCGAGAGAGCGCGCGCGAGCGGCGCGTCGAGCGCGGTCAGGTCGGGCCTGTGCCGGGAGAGCAGCGGCGGCGTCTCGGCCACCTGCCTCCGCGCGACCACCTGGGGATCGGCGCCGACGAACGGCGGGCGGCCAGCGAACACCTCGTAGGCACTGCAGGCGAGGGAGTACACGTCGCTCCGTGGACTGACCGCGCGCGGATCGAGCGAATCGCCGATCAGCTCCGGCGCCGCATACGAAGGCGTGCCCATGCCCTCGAGCTGGGGTGCGTCACCGGTCAGCGAGGCGAGCGCGACCGCGAGCCCCAGATCGACGACCACCGTGCGGCCCGTCGATTCCTCGATGACGACGTTCGCGGGTTTGACGTCGCGGTGCACGTGCCCCGCGACGTGGATCGCGTGCAGTCCCTGCGCGACCTGGTCGAGGATCGACAGCGCGCGGGGCAGGGGCACCCACTCGTCGTTGCTCAGGTGCTCGACGACGATCCGGTCGAGGTCGCGCCCCTCGACGTACTCCATCACGAAGAACATCACGCCCTCGTGCTGTCCGGCGGCGTAGACGTGCACCACGTTGTTATGGCGGATGCGGGCGAGCGCGGCGGCCTCGGCGCGGAACCGCGCAGCGAAGTCGGGGAGCCGCGCTGCGGCCGCGTCGACGACCTTGATCGCCACCTTGCGATCGAGGCCCTCGTCGTGGGCGAGCAGGACCGAGCCCATCGCGCCGCGCCCGATGGCGCGTTCGACGACGTACCGACCGTCGATGCGGGTTCCTCGCCTCACCGCCGCAAGAATAGCGCCATCACAGCTTGAATACGTGGCACCCGGTGCAGAGCTTGGCGTCGGCGTTGTGGTTGGTCTTGTCGACGTGGCAGGCGCTCAGACACTCGGTTTTGCCTGGGATCGAGCCGAGGTGGGTCTGGTGGCACTTGCTGCAGTCGGCGTGCCCCTTCTTCACGTGGAGCCCGGTCGCCGCTTGGGTCGCGTGGCAGCTCTTGCAGTCTGGTTTCGAGAATTTGTGCGGCTGGTGACACGACTCGCACTTGTTGTGCTTCTTCGAGGCGGTGACGTCCTTGACCTGCGTGGCGTGGCAGCCGACGCACTTCTTCCACCAGCCCTTCTTGTCGGCGGGCGGAGCCTCGTGCGCGGCGTGACACGACTTGCACGTGTGCTTGCCACTCGCCGCGATGCTCGCCTGATGCGTCGCGTGACAGGTGCCGCACGCCTCCTTGTCGCGGACGTCGTGAGGCTTGTGGCACTTGTTGCACTTGTCGCGGTGCGCGGAGTTGGCCGGCCACGACGCGGCGACGGAGGCCTTGTCGACGTGACACTTCCCGCACCGCTCGGCGGCGAACGTCGCCTTGGTGTGCGGCTTGTGGCACGACGCGCACCGCGTGTGCTCGGCGTTGCCGGGCGGCGGCTTGAACCCGATCTTGTCGTGGCAGCCGAGGCACTTCTCGCGTGTCACCGTCTGGTTGCCGTGCGACGCGTGGCAGTTGCCGCACTTGCCGGTATGCGGCGCCGCGGGGGCGGTGCTCGCTGCGATCTCGGTGTGGCATTTCGCGCAGGGGGCCGAGGGCGCCTCGATCGAGAACCGGTGCGGGGCGTGGCAAGACTGGCAGTTCTGGTGCTCGACCTTGGTCGCCTTGGCGACGAGCGTGATCTTGTCCTTGTGGCAGGTGCTGCAGGTCTTGGTGTCCGCCTTTGGATTGCCGTGCACCGTGTGGCAGCCCTGACAACCGGCCTTGGCGTGGCTGGGCGGGCCGAGCGTGACCATTTGGTGGAGCGGCTGCTTGTGGCACTCCGCACAGGTCGTCGGCACCTTCACCTGAGGCGCGTGCGGGTTGTGGCAGCTCGTGCAGTCCTGGTGCTTGACGGGACCCGCGAGGAGCTTCCTCGCGTTCTCCTTGTGGCAGGTGCCGCAGATCGCGCCGCTCGGCGGGCGACCGTGAACCTCGTGACAGTTGGTGCAACGCTGGTGCTGCGGAGGGCTCTGGGTCTGGACGAGCGTGGCCTGCCTGCTGTGGCAGGTGACGCACTCGTTCGGGGCCGCGGCCCAGGTGTGTGGCAGGTGACAGCTCGCACACTGATCGTGGCGGAGCGCGGTGCTCTTGGCGCCGGTGGCCTTGGGCTTCGCCTGTTCGTGGCACGTCACGCAACGCGAGCCGGCAGACTCGATCGGCTGGTGCTGCACGTGGCAGCTCTCACAGGCGATGTGCTCCTTCGGCAGCTTCGGGTTGCTCGCGACGATCTGAATCTGGTGGCAGGTCTTGCACGCGCGCTTCGGACCGGACGCCTTCTCGTGCGGCTGGTGACAGAGCTTGCAGTCGACGCCGCCGTGCAGCCCGTTCCTCCGGATGACCGTGGCCTGCACCACGTCGCCTGTGGGGACCACGCCCGCCGAGTGGCAGACGCCGCACGCTTCGGTGACGAGCCCCTTGCTCGACTTACTGCCAGGCAGTGAGAAGTTGTGGCAGGAGGTGCACTGGGCCTTGTGCTCTTCGAGTTTCCCGGGATCCGCCGAAGGCGGGACCGGGGTATGTGACTTCTTGTGGAGCCGGACGTCTGTGTGGCACTTGGTACACGTCTCGGCCGCGGTCGCGAGCTTGCCGTGGCTCGTCTCGAGGTGGCACGAGAGGCAGTCGAGCTTGGCGCCACCGGGGTGTTTGCGGTGGCCCTCGGTGAGCGCGATCCGCTCCCACTTCGCCTCGGTCTCGTTGTGACAACTGGAGCAAGTGGCCGCGGCGATCTTTCCGTGCGGCTGGTGCTTGCTACCGATCGCGAGGCGAATCCCCGTGCCCGCGGAGATGGGATGGCACGATTGGCAGGAGAGCGCGGTGTGTCCGACCGCGGTGTAGTGCTTGGCGGCCGTGTCCACGTGACAGCTCGCGGTGCAGAACTCGGGAGCCGTCTTGGCGCGATGGGCCGTGCGTCCGCCGAGGAGCAGCAGGACGACGACGACCGCTGCCGAGGCGATGGCGACTGCGCGCCACCTGCCATCCGGCCCACGAGCGTCGGACTCGCTCATGGCTCACTCCGCTTCCTCCGCTGCGCGAGCACGATCGCCTGCGCCACGAGCAGGACGAAGAGCAGCGAAGCCACCCCGATTGCGAGGAAGTAACCGCGACGTTCGAGTTGGCGATCCTTGCGCGCTCGCGCCAACAGATCCTTCGTCTCGTTCGCGAGCGTCTTTGCTTGGTTCGCGTCAGATCGG
>Ga0208492_1000770_pt1 | contig 24498 bp, 14 predicted proteins | sample Subbioar_CSW14AB_FD_184820 | JGI IMG/M metagenome (GOLD analysis project Ga0208492, IMG submission 184820) | Serpentinite rock and fluid subsurface biosphere microbial communities from McLaughlin Reserve, California, USA - CR12Mar_CSW14AB (SPAdes) | ecosystem: Environmental > Terrestrial > Deep... | reverse complement strand
ATTTAGAGCATCATAGAAATCCAAACGAAAATAATAACAGTAATTTTATTATAGAAAGCTAATACCACTTGCGGACTTTCAGTCCGCCAAACCAAACCTATGGACTTCCAGTCCATAGTGGTTTAGTTTTGAGGAGCCTCTCGTCAAAAAAAAAGATTTTTAGTCAATTACAATAACAAGGTACTTCGAAGCTCCCCAGAATTCTTTTGCATTCAAGATCTCGAGTTTTTCGACAGGTTTTACGCCAATCAGCTTGTAAGAATTACTTGGATGGGTGGATAAAAGCCTTACTTTTTTAGCACCGATGTTGATCATAGAAGTTTGTTCGATGTTTATTTTAGTGAAGTATTCTTTATTAAAATCCGTGCTTACTTTAGTAGATTTCCCAAGCCCGATAAATCCGCCTTCCTTGGAGATCACCTTTTTTTCTTCAAGTTCTTTTTTTGTACCAATAGTGTAATAAGCTGTGTTAAGCATTTCTGTTTTCAGGGCGCTTTCAGATTCCACTACTTTATAATTTGTGTTCAGGTTGGCAAGTTCGATGTTGAGCCCTTCCATGCGTGTTTTTAATTCGGCGATCTCTTCATCCTTCAGGCTAATGGTGTTCTGAAGATTCTCGATCATTTTTTCCATTCCGGCAAGTTTCAGATTACTTTGTTTTAATTTCGCGCTGAGTGAACTGATCCTGTTCTTATTTTTAGCCATAAGGTCATAAATAGCCTGGATGTCTTCTTTGATCTGATTCCCTTTATTCTTAACATCCCCTTTGCTGCTGGCATTCGCCACAATTTTTTCTTTTTCTTTAATTGCATTCAGGTTCTCCTGGATCTCATTGAAGGATTCGATGAATTCCTGGAGGGCGGCTGACTTTTCATTTAGTTGTCCTGATAATTCACCATTGGCATTTTTAAGACTATCTGCCAAAGGATTGCCTTTGTTTTCATCGTCTTTGCAATTGGTAAATGTTGTGCTGGCAAAAGCTATTATTAAACAGGCCAGAATGATTTGTACACTTTTCATAATTGTAGTATTTGATTGTTGTAACGGATTGAGCACAAAAATAAAAAATTATCGTTAATCTCCCTGTAAATAAAAAAAGGCGCCGGAAAGCGCCTGATTAGAGTTAATCTATCTGTTTTTTAGCAAAATTCGTCGTAAACCGCTTTCAGGTGTTCCGAAATAGCGTTGGCGTTATGCCCTTCAATGTTATGGCGTTCAATAAAATGAACCAACTCGCCGTTTTTAAACAAAGCTATGGCGGGGCTGCTTGGCGGATAAGGGCTAAAGTGTTTCCTCGCCTGGTTAACGGCATCCACATCGTAACCTGCAAAAACAGTAGTTAATTTAGAAGGTTTTTTCGCGTTTTCAAGACTTTTCTTAACACCAGGACGGCAAGCGCCGGCTGCGCAACCACATACAGAATTTACCACCATTAAAACGGTGCCTTCGTTCTGAATTGCTTTATCTACATCTTCAGGATTTATTAATTCTAAAAAGCCGGCGGTGGTTAATTCGGCTTTCATCGGGCTTACAATTGCTTCAGGATACATGGTTTTGTTGATTTGTTATACTGCAAAGGTAATTACAATTCATAAAGATTCTTCAGAAGCGTGTTAAATTGTTTTAAAACGTTTTAGCGTAGAAACATATTATATTGCCGATTTCTGCTCTATATTTGCCGGAAAATAAAACAAATCCATGCAAAAATCAGTCATTCTTGGTGTTTTCCTGTTCTCCGGGTTATTACAGCTAAACGCCCAAAAGCCAACAGCGAAAACTTCTCCTGCCAATAGCTCAAACCCTGTGTTTGTCGAAGAAGTGAAAAAAACAGGTGATGAGATCGTTATCCCGTATAAACGATACAAGCTTGCTAATGGTTTAACCGTGCTTATTCACGAAGATCACAGTGATCCGATCTGTTATGTGGACGTTACCTACCATGTAGGAAGCGCGCGTGAACAACAGGGACGCAGTGGTTTTGCGCATTTTTTTGAGCACATGATGTTCCAGGGTTCAAAAAATGTGGCGGATGAGCAGCATTTTAAGATCATTACCGAGGCAGGAGGAACTTTAAATGGCACCACTAATACCGACAGAACGAATTATTTTGAAACAGTACCAAGTAATCAGTTGGAAAAAATGTTATGGCTCGAGGCAGACAGGATGGGATTCCTGTTAGATTCCGTGACACAGCGAAAATTTGAAGTACAGCGCGCTACTGTTAAGAATGAAAGAGGGCAGCGCTACGACAATGCTCCCTACGGTCTGGTAGGTGAAAAAATAGGAGAGGCGCTGTATCCGCAAGGACACCCGTACAGTTGGACAACGATTGGTTATATTGTAGACCTTGACAGAGTGGATGTAAATGACCTGAAACGTTTTTATATGCGCTGGTATGGCGCAAACAATGCTGTGCTAACTGTAGCCGGTGATGTAAAAACGGAGGAGGTGCTGGCAATGGCTCAAAAATATTTTGGCACAATTGGTAAAGGGCCTGAGGTAAAGCAACAGATAGTGGCCCCTTTTAAACTGGATGCACCCCGTTATATTTCGTATGAAGACAATGTAAAATTTCCGATGTTGAACATTGCTTATCCAACCGCACCTGCCTATACCAAAGATGATGCCGCGCTTGATGTACTGGCGGAAATTCTGGCTGGTAGCCAGGGATCACCTTTATACAAAGCCTTTATAGAAAGCAAAAAAGCGGTGAGTGCCCAGGCATACGAATATTCAAGAGAACTGGCCGGACAATTCCACCTGGCGATCAGGGCCAACGCATCGTCCTCTTTAACGGATATTGAAAAGGAACTTAGAAACGTACTTGCAGAATGGGAAAAAAAAGGAGCTACAGATGATGATGTCCAGAAATTTAAGGCGGGGTATCAGAGCAACCTGTATAACCAGTTGAGTACTGTTCAGGGGAAAGGCGCCAGCCTGGCTTCCTACTATACATTGTGCAAAGACGCCAACTTCTTAAAGAAGGAAATCGCTTTATACATGAGTGTCACGAAAGAAGATGTGATGCGGGTTTACACCACTTATATCAAAGACAAACCGGCCGTTATTTTAAGCTGTGTGCCTAAAGGTAAAGCAGATATGCGTGCACAGGCAGATACCTGGAAAATGTACGACCGGAAGATCGAATCTGAAAGTGCCGAATACAAAAACCTGAGTTATAAAGAACCGAAGGATGATTTTAACCGCGCTCAAATCCCTGCGGCCAAACCGGCAGTTGCCGTTACCGTACCTGATTTTTACACGGCAAAAGTAAATTCCACAGTTCCACTGATAGGAATTACCGAAAATGAAATTCCAAAAGTGAATATATTGATCACGTTTAAGGCCGGCCACCGGTTTGAACCGAAAGAGAAATCAGGTATGTCGCAATTGCTGGCTGCCATGCTGGGTCAAAGTTCACACCAGACAAACGCCGAGGAAATTGAGAACAAACTTAGCAGGCTTGGTTCTTCCCTGAACATTTATTCCGGCGATGAAGATCTCAGCATTAGTATCCAGTCTTTAAAACAAAACTTAAAGGCTACATTAAAGATTGTTGATGAATGTCTTTTTGAACCGAAATTTGATCCTGCTGAATTTGAACTGGAAAAGAAAAAGCAGCTTGATGCCATCGCGCAAATGCAAACAAATGCCTCCGCGCTCGCGGATATGACTTACCGCAGGGTTTTATACGGACCAGATCATGTTATGTCAAATACTGCAAATGGCACGATGGAAACGGTTGGCAGCATTACTCTAGAAGATGTGAGAAAATATTACGAAGGACTTAATACGGGGATGGCGTCCATAGCGGTAAGCGGTGATATAAGCAAGGATGCTATTCTGACTGAACTGGGTTTCCTCAGGAGACTGAGAGAAGGTAGTCCTTATAATGCTGACGTTTCACCTGTTCCGGTGATCGAAAAAACAAAAATTTATTTTGTGGATAAAAAGAACGCCGCGCAAAGCGAGATCAGGATGGGGTATATTGCTCTTCCCTATGACGCAACGGGTGAGTTTTATAAAAGCACTATCGTGAACTTCAGTTTCTCGGGTGCGTTTAACAGCCGGACAAATTATTTATTACGTGAGATAAAAGGATGGACCTATGGAACACGCGGAGGATTCAGCGGAACAAAATACCCGGGAGCCTTCACCATGAGCGGTGGATTTAAGGCAAATACCACTGATAGTACACTGGTTGAGCTCTTTAACGAGCTAAAGAAGTTCACTGAAGGAGGGATCACGGATGAGGAAATTACTTTTACCAAAAATGCCATGGTACAAAGTGATGCTTTAAAATATGAATCACCGCTTCAAAAACTTGGATTTATAAAACGTGTACTGGATTATGATCTTCCAAAAGACTATGTCGCGCAGCAAACGTCTATTCTTAATTCTATCGGTAAATCGGAGCTGAACGCACTGGCTAAAAAACGGTTGCCATATGCTGCCATGGTAATAGTTGTGGTGGGAGATAAGGCCAGCAATTATGAAAAAGTAAAGAAACTGGGATACGAAGTTATAGAGATCGATACCAATGGTAAGGTGATCAATTGATAAATTCCGCATAAGAGAATTAATTTCAGTTAAAATTAAAATAGTAATTTAGAAGCTTAAAACAAACACACATGAACTACGATATTATAGTTATAGGTAGCGGCCCCGGAGGTTATGTTACAGCGATCAGAGCCTCACAACTTGGGTTTAAGACAGCCATTGTTGAAAAAGAAAGCCTCGGCGGGATCTGTTTAAACTGGGGGTGTATCCCAACCAAAGCCTTATTAAAAAGCGCGCAGGTATTTGAATATTTAAACCATGCCAAAGATTATGGTATTGGAGCAGATAATATTAAGGCGGATTTCGGCGCTGTTATTAAACGCAGTCGTGATGTGGCTGACGGTATGAGCAAAGGGATCCAGTTCCTGATGAAAAAAAACAAGATCGATGTAATTGTCGGTACCGCGAAAGTAAAGCCCGGTAAAAAAGTTGAAGTCACAGGTGCAGACGGAAAAATCAGTAGCCTGGCGGCAAATCATATCGTTATTGCTACGGGCGCACGCTCAAAACAACTGCCTAATTTACCGCAGGATGGTAAAAAGATCATTGGCTACCGTGAGGCTATGAATCTTCCAAAACAACCTAAATCCCTGGTTGTGGTGGGAAGCGGCGCCATTGGAGTAGAGTTTGCCTATTTCTACGCAACTATGGGAACCAAAGTAACTATTGTGGAATTCTTACCAACCATTGTACCGGTAGAAGATGAAGAAGTAAGCAAACAGCTGGAGAAATCATTCAAGAAAGCCGGTATTGAAGTGATGACCGATGCTTCGGTTGAAAGTATTGATACTAAAGGAACCGGGTGTAAGGTCACAGTTAAGACCAAAACAGGAAATATCAGTCTGGACGCGGACATCGTTTTATCAGCGGTAGGAATTGAAGCCAACATCCAGGGCATAGGCCTGGAAGAAACAGGCATCAAAACAGATAAAGGAAAAATTGTTACCGATAAATATTACGCGACCAATGTGGCTGGTTATTACGCCATTGGGGATTGTGTTGGTGGTCAAGCCCTTGCCCACGTGGCCAGCGCGGAAGGCATTACCTGCGTTGAAAAGATCAAAGGCATGCACGTGGAAGCGATCGATTACAATAACATTCCGGGATGCACCTATTGCCAACCCGAGATCGCAAGTGTTGGATTTACAGAGAAAAAAGCAAAAGAAGCTGGATACCAGATAAAAGTAGGAAAGTTCCCGTTTTCGGCATCCGGCAAAGCAAAAGCGGCAGGCGCCGCGGATGGGTTTGTAAAACTTATTTTTGACGCGAAGTACGGTGAATTACTTGGTGCCCATATGATCGGAGCAAACGTAACCGAAATGATCGCATCTACTGTAGCAATGCGCAAGCTTGAAACGACGGGACACGAGATCATCAAAACTATTCACCCGCATCCAACCATGAGCGAGGCCGTTATGGAAGCTGCTGCTGCTGCGTATGGCGAGGTGATTCATTTATAGAAGTTAGATCTAAGAAGTTAGATTTAAGAGGTTTGATTTGGGAAGTCAGACTTAAGAAGTCAGATTTAAGAGGTAAGATTTGTGAAGTTAAGTTGGATTTAAGAGATTGAATTTAAGAATTAAGAGCGCTCCATATTGGGGCGTTTTTGTTGAAAGCCGGGTACAATTTTTAAAAACAATATATTTGTATTTAAAGAGATACATTCATGAAAATAACCTACATCAGCCACGCGACCTTGCTTATAGAAGTGGATGGTCTTAAGATAGTCACTGATCCCTGGGTAAAAGGGACTTCTTATTGTGGGCAGTGGCACTTGTTTCCTAAGCCGCTGAGCCCGGACCTTGTAAAGAATGCGGACTTTGTATTGTACTCACACGGACATGAAGATCACCTGAATGGCGAGAGTTTGCAAACAATCAATAAAAATGCATCTATTTTTTATCCCTATTCCTGGTACGGAGGCACAACTGAATTTTTTAACGAGCTTGGCTTTAAGAATGTGCATGAGAGCATCAATGAACAGACGCACAAGCTTAGTCCGGCAATTAAAGTAACGTACCTGTCCAATAACCTGGATAACGTGATAGTACTGGAGATAAACGATCAGGTGATCGTGAATGTGAACGATGCGTTGCCTTCGGCTTCAGCCGCGATGATCAGTTATTTTATTGACAAGATCAAAAAGAAATGGAAGAAGATCGACTATGTTTTTTCAAGTTATGGAGGTGCGTCTTATTTCCCGAATACTGTTCATTTTGAAAATAAAAATGATATAGAAATAGCGGAAGCCCGCGAATTGTTCTTCCTTACCAACTTCTGCAAAATTGTTTCGGGCCTGAATCCGCGCTATGCAATTCCCTTTGCAACTGATTTTATATTGCTTGATGAAAAACAACGCTGGATCAACAAAACAAAATTTCCGCGCGATAAAATAAGGGAATTTTACAATGAATATACCAATGGAAATAGCTCTGTCGCGATCATAGAAGCTTATCCTGATGATTATTTTAAGGAAGACGTTTTTTACAAAACGTCTCTGTATCACCAGAAAAAATCCGTTAAAAGCCTTATTGAGAGTGTTGATGAGGATTATAAGGCGGAGATCGAAGAACAGAACCTGATTAAATTATTAAATTCAGGGGAATTAAAAGTACTGATAGAGAAACTTAAGACTCACATAACAACTAAAAAATACATCATACCTGAAGATGTGCGTAAACGAATAAAGTTCGCGGTAAAAATAACGGATGGCGCCGGAGAAAATGTGCTGACAGTAGATTTTCGCAATCCGGACTCACTATTTAAGCAAGCAGACCACCCGGGTACTGACATTGATCTTTTAATAGAACTTAAAAGCAAAACACTTCAATACGCGATCGATAATGAGTGGGGCGGCGATGCTATTATAATTGGTTATGGCGCCGAAATTTATATTTATCATGAAGATGCGGTAAAATATGAATATGAGAATTATTGTGTGCGCCTGCTGAGCCGTTACCCCAATACAAAAGAATATCTAAAAAAATCGCCGTTCAGGGCTTTGAAATACTTATTATCTGACGACACAAAGCGTAAAAATCTTCTGAATAAAGCGTTTGGAAATACTGATAAAATTATTGAATACACCGATACGCTGCTCGGCAAACGCGACCTCTGGCTGAATAAGAGCAAATGCGAGGTATGCAAGGCTTGTAATATATAGTATAGTTTTTTATCTTCCGGAAAAAATAACGTGATCACATTAAAACGCTTAACGAATTCACAGGCATATCTTCCTTTTATAGATGGTTTGCGTTTTTTTGCGATCATTCCCGTGATCCTAGTTCATTTTGTTGATTTTTATGAAAGGAATACCCGAAAAATTCAGGATGCCGACCATTATGGAAACCTGCTTACCGGAGATTCGAATAACGCGGTTCTTTTATTTTTCGTGATCAGTGGTTTTGTTTTAGGACTTCCATTTGCCAGGCATTATTTTAGTGGCTCTGCTGCTCCGGATCTTAAATCATTTTTTACGCGCCGCCTGACACGCCTGGAACCACCATATTTACTGGTGCTCACCGGCCTGATGCTGATGAATGTTTTTGTTTTTCACAAAAGTGGACTGACAGAACAGCTCCCTCATTATTTCGCGTCTTTTTTCTACCTGCATAATATTATTTATCAGGAATACCCAACCATAAATTTTGTTTTTTGGTCGCTGGAAATTGAAGTGCAGTTTTACCTGCTTGCACCGCTGCTTGCGAAAGTATTCAGCCTTGCAACAAATAAAAGAAGAATAACACTGGTTTGCTCAATTCTGTTTTTTGGCATCATGAACTATTATTACCGTACGCCATTCATTTTCCTTCTGAACTTTATTCAATATTTTCTCGCAGGTTTTTTAGCGCTTGATCTCTACCTGAATAATCCGTTCAAAAAGGGATATATGTTTGATGCCGGCGCTATTCTACTTTTAATTATTATATGGACAGGGATAAGCAAGTATGGATTGATATTGCCATTTGTTCTTGGAGGTTTTATTTACTTTTCTTCCCTCAGCTTGCTTTTTTTTAAATTTATTTCATCCGGCTGGGTAAGTATCATGGGCGGCATGTGTTATAGCATCTATATGCTGCACTACCCAGTAATGGCTGCGTTCCTGAATCGCGTTGTTGGCAACTCATTAGTTACGGAGTCACCCGCAATGGATATCCAGATCAAATTTGGATTGAGTGTGATCGTGATTTTTGGAGTGAGCGCTCTGTTTTTTATCTTAATAGAAAGACCCTGTATGAAAAAAGACTGGTACAAACATTTTTTCAGGCGGCTGAAGCTAACCGAAAATAAACCCGTATGAAAAACCTGAAGCCGGATCAATGGGTATTGTTTTTACCAGTTTGCTGTGGATTGTTCATCTATATTACATGGCGGGCATTTCACTTATCTTTTACGCACGATGAGGGGATCAGCTATAATGTAATTACCGCTAAAAACTATTTAGAGTATGCGGCCAACAACCACCTGCTTAATACCTGGCTGATGGCTCTGAGCGCTTCTGTTTTTGGCCATGCAGAGCTGGCGTTGCGTCTTCCGAATGTACTAGCATTTTCAATATATCTCCTTTTTTGTTATAGATTAATTCAAGCCTCCACACAAAACCTGCTTGCTTTTTTTGCCATTGCTTTGCTTTTTTTGAATCCTTTTGTGCTTGATTTTTTTTCCCTGGCAAGGGGGTATGGACTTTCCTTAGCGTTTATGGTTACTGGTCTCTGGTTTTTTCTACGTAAAAATTACGTTCAATTGTCGGGTGAGGATTTTTTAAGAAATTCCGGGTACGCGATGGGATATGCAACGCTTGCGTTATTATCCAACCTTGCCCTGATCAATTTTTATATTGCTCTGCTGGTATTGTTTTCAGTGCAATACCTCTTGCTTGCCAGGAAGGAGCAGGGGAGAAGATTGAGGAAACATTTGCCATTTGTTGGTTTTGTATTTCTGACCTGTATTCCGTTAATATTAGGTTTAAAAAGATTACTGATCCTGAGTCAGGCCGGCGATCTTTATGTAGGGGCGCCTTCTATTGATGACAGTATTTCCTCCTTTATTGAACGCTCTTCTTATCATCGACCTTACCCTGTGTGGTTTAGTGAACTGGTACAAACTTCAATTAAATTTGTTTTTGTGACAGGCATGGTATTGGCCCTTTTCCGGAAAAAATTTAATGGACCGCTTTTTAAACTTGGCGCATTAATGGTTGTGATTTTAATTGGGCTTTACCTGGAGCACTACTTATTTTCCACGTTGTTCCCCATGGGAAGAACGGGAATTTATTTTATACCGCTCTTCGGTCTTTTTGTTTATTACTTTTTCGTGGAAATTCTCTCTGGCTTAAAACCTAAGCTTAACACAGGTATTACGGTTGCGGGACTGCTGCTGATCCCCTTACCATTAAGTATACATTTTTTTTGTACGGTCAATACCGACCATACTTTTGAATGGAAATATGAAACCCATACCAGGGAAGTAGTATTGGACATAGAAGACAAAAACAAAAAAGCAGAGCTTGGTCATAACTGGATCTTTGGACCGGCGATCAATTATTATGTGAGGTCACGGAATCTGAACCTGGTGCCGGTAAAGCTGGAAGAAGGAAAAAAAAGAAACCAGGACTTCATATATGAGTTCGAAGACCAGTGGAAAGGAGAACCCTGGCAGATCGTTCACCGTTATGACGATATTGGAAGTGCTTTATATAAAAACCCCGCTAAAGAAAAAACAAAATAGGCAGGCTGTTTATTTCGACATCATTTGTCGTTTGATCAGGTAGGTATAAAGCACGGTGTCAAAACCCTTATTGATGTCCGCCTCCACATATTCAATCTTGTAATGCCCGCATTTTAAAACCAGCTGCTCTTTAAACGCGTTAATTGATTTTTTATACTGGTCCTTTATTTGCGAAGGGTTTAGCTTAATTTCTTCACCACTTTCAAGATCAATAAAATGATAAGGTTTATTTTCAAATTCAAACTCAAGTTCTTTTGATTTATCCACCACGTGAAACAGAACTACCTCGTGTTTTTTATATTTTAAATGCTGAAGGGCCGAAAACAATTCTTCATTATGTGCAGAGTTCTCAAACATGTCACTGAAAATGACAACAAGTGAGCGCTGATGGATTATTTCCGCGATCTGGTTCAGGGCGGAAGCGGCGGAAGTTACCTTATTTTCCGATTTGTCATCCAGGAGCTCTTCCAGGGCATTTAGAATGAGTTTTTTATGTAAGGGATTACCCTTAGCTGCTAAGTGTTTTGTAATGTCTTTATTGAACAAAGTAAGGCCAAAAGCGTCGCGTTGTTGTTTTAATAATTCGCATAAAGCCGCCGCCGCATATACGCTGAATTTCAGCTTCGTATTCTCTGCATCCTTAGGAAATTGCATACTTGCAGAGGTGTCGATCACGATCTGGCACCTCAGGTTAGTTTCTTCTTCATAACGTTTTACAAAGAGTTTTTCTGAGCGGGCAAAGAGTTTCCAGTCGATGTGCCGGGTACTTTCGCCGGTATTGTAGAGCCGGTGCTCGGCAAACTCAACAGAGAAACCATGAAAGGGACTTTTGTGCAATCCGGTAATGAAACCCTCCACCACTTTTTTAGCAAGAAGCTCAAGATTCCTGAAAGGGTTTATTTTAGCGGGATTAATTAACATTCGGATGTTGTAAATATCTGTTTTTTTTAGGAAAAACAAGGTATTTAAAGGATTTTTTGTATATTTTTGCTAAAGAATTGAAAACCTTCGACAAACACATAGTTTTTGCATGACGAAATATCTATTGATTTTACTGTTTGTATTCTCGTTTTCGTTTAAATCCAGAGCTCAGGCGGATACTAGTTTTTGGTTTGTTGCTCCTGATATCTCCGGCACTATGGGTGACTTCCCGGTAATATTACACTTCCAGACCTACGTTCAGCCCAGTATTATAAGCATCACACAGCCCGCAATGACCACTACGCCTGCAATTAACCTTACCATATCGGTTGCAGCCAACAGTGTTTATACCCTTGACATCACCTCATACATTTCAGTTGTGGAATCCGCGCCTGTTAACAGCGTGACACCCTATGGGATCTATATCAGCTCTAAGGAAAACGTTTCGGTTTATTATACAATCGGCGACCAGAGCCATTACAATAAGGAAATGATCAGCCTGAAGGGCCACAGAGCTTTTGGCAAGGACTTTTACGCGCCAATTCCGGCCTCTTCATCCATACTAACGCATACTGTGCCGGATGGAGGTGTTGGATTTGATGTGGTGGCCACCCAGACAGGTGTTACTACTGTACTGATCACGCCAAAGGCTGCCTGTATCGGGCATCCAAAGAACGTAACCTTTGTAAAGGTGCTGAACAGGGGAGAAACATTCTCGGTAAGAGATAATAATGTTGTAAATCCAAGCCAGTTAGCAGGTTCTATAATTTCAGCAGACCGTGATATCGCGGTTACGATAAAGGGCTCGGTGAGAACATTGAGCACCTGTCCTTCGTATTTCGCGGACCAGATCACGCCGAGCGATGGACTGGGTAAGGATTATGTGGTTCTAAAGGGCGACGGGACAACCGACGTGGCTTATATCCTGGCGCCACTGAATGCGACCAGCTTTACGATCAGTACCTCTCTGGGAGACGTTCCCTGGCTGATCAACGCGACGGAATCCTATTCTGTGAATATTTCGAATCCTATTACTTATATTAAGTCGGACAAGCCGATCTATGTTTTTCATGTAAGCGGCTATGGCTGTAAACTAAGTGGCGCACAACTTGCGCCGGTGTATTGCGCCGGGTCTTATTCCACAGCGTTTATCCGCCTTAGCAGCGATTCTATGAACCTCAATATTTGTACCCGTGCTGGTTTTCAGTCAAGCTTTACTTTAACAAGCAACGGTACAAACGTTCCCATTGTATCCACCAGCTTTTCTTCGGTACCCGGAAGTAACAGCAGTCTTGTAGCGGCGAGGATCTACGTGCCAACTTCTTCCGTATCGGTTGGATCTTATAACGAGTTAAAAAACAGCGCGGATATTTTCGGACTAAGCGTGATCAACGGAGGTTATACTGTTGGAAGCGCCTATGCACAGGCCAGTGATTTTGGAATAGACGCTTTTGCCTATGCTCACACTGCTCCCACCGCGACTATTTGCGGAAATACTCAGTTTACACTGAATGGAGTTGTGGGAGGAGGTCCGATTACGGGCGCGTGGTCGCTGCTGCAGGGATATGGAACCTTGTCCGCGGGAAATACCTCACTCACCAATAATGTTTACACGCCAAGCCTTTTGGATACCACGAATAATGCGTCTACCATTCCCGTAAACGACAGGTATGTCAAAATAATCCTTAACAGTACCGGTATTTGCCCGAATACTTCAGACACATTGAGACTTCATGTGAATCAACCTCCTATTGTAAGCGCCGGATCCGGTTCGATCATTTGCGGAAATAATCCAACGGTGCAGCTTGTCGGAAATGTTTACGGCGCCACCAACCAGGGTGTATGGAATGTACAGGCACCGGGCAGCGGTACGTTCATATCGGGTTTAAATACATTTACGCCTACCTACCAGTTGTCTTCTGCCGATACCACGTTAAATCAGCTTCTGTTTGCGCTGACCAGCACAAACAATGCGGGATGCAATCCAGTGAGCGATGTTGTTACAATTGTGATAAACAAAGCCCCGGTTGTAACGGCAAGCACTTTAAATCCTATCATTAAATGTTCCAATAACGCCACCATTTCATTAAATGGGATCGTATCGGGTACAACCACATCAACCGGGATCTGGCAGACAAATGGAACCGGCGTTTTTTTTCCAAACAACGTCGCGCTTAGTACCAATTATATTCCCAGCCTGAACGACCTGGCCATGACGAATCTCTGGCTGCGTTTAGAGAGTACCAATAATGGAATGTGTTCTGTGGTAAAAGACAGTGTGAATATTCTCTTTACAGAGCCTTCCTATGCGAATGCGGGCGGTGATGCAAACTCCTGTGTAAACGACCCGCGGGCAAGCCTTGCCGGATCCATTACGGGTACAGTTACAAATTCAGGATCCTGGTCAGGTGGTCTTGGAACCTTTTCCCCGTCCGGCAGCGCTTTAACCGCCACGTATACCGGAACACCATCCGAAGTATTAACAGGGTATGTTACCTTGACCCTTACAACAAGCAACAATGGGATCTGTAATGGGACTTCTGACGTGGTCAGGGTAAACTTTCAGAGCCAGCCCTTTGCAAATTTCTCAGTGACGTCTGTTTGCCAGGGACAGATCACCGATTTTAAAGATCAGTCGATCAACCTTACAAGTGTCGGGGTTTTAAAATCCTGGTCATGGAACTTTGGTGATAATTCGGCGCCTTCCATTGCCCTTAACCCATCACATACCTATTCAACTGTAGGCACGTTTTCGGCGCAACTGATTGTAAAGAATAGCTTTAATTGTGTGGATACGATAATAAAACCTGTGGTGATCTATGAATTACCATATGTGGAATTCACCGTAGATCGCGCCTGCAGCGGTTCGGCTCAATTGATAAAATTTAAAGATAATTCAACGATCAACCCGCCTTATTCAATTAATCCCGCGGGATATTACTGGGATTTTGGAGGTTTCGGATTCTCAATACTAAAAGATGATTCAGTTGTATTCCCGAGCGAGGGCAGGTATAGCATCACCCATATTGTTGCTTCAGATAAAGGATGCCAGGCAGTGCTTTCCAAATCAGTTGACATAACGCCAAGACCCATCGCGAAATTCGTCCATATCAACAATTCAATTCCGGGCTTAGGTGCTAATGTTTCCTTCAGAGACACTTCCTTATACGCCGAAAGCTGGACCTGGGATTTTGGAAACGGAGAAACAAGCAACCTGCAGGACCCTTCAACATTTTATAAGGAGAATGGCCTTTACGTGGTTTCGCTTACCGTTACCGACCAGTTTGGTTGTCCGAATACGTTTAGCAGCGAAGTAAGAGTATCTACTGTTGTATCTGATATTGTGAAACTTATCCCAAATGTTGTGACACCAAATGATGATGGCAAAAACGATTACTGGCGCCTTGATTTTATTGATGTGTTTTTTCCAAATGCCGAGATCGAGATCTTCAGTCGCTGGGGGGTAAAGATCTTCAGAAGTGTAGGCTACTCAAACGCGTGGGATGGCAGTTATAAAGGAGATCCTTTACCGGTAGGTGCTTATTTTTTTACAATTAATTTACATGATAAAGATGAAACACCCGTTATAAAAGGCACGGTAACACTTATTAAGTAAAACCTTTATAACCGGATTTCGTATAGAAGAAGCTTGAACGACAAAATGAAAATAAGAGTATATATAGTGTTGATGTTCCTGGGCAGGGCTGGTTTTACCTCTGGTCAGCAACAAACCTTGTATACAAATTATTTAATGAACCAGTATATCTATAACCCGGCTTACGCAGGGGTGGAAGATGGGACTCAGTTTAACCTGGGTTACCGGAACCAATGGCTTGGATTTGACGGTTCCCCGAAAACATTGATGTTGAGCGGCTATGGTAAATTCAAGAAAAAACCCAACATGGCGGCCGGTGGAATAATAATGACCGAAAGGATCGGTTTGCTGCAGCGGACCGCCTTTTACGCCACTTACAGTTATCATTTAAAAATAAATAAAAAAGCCGCCATTAATTTCGGATTGGGCGTTGGGGGGATCCAGCATAAAGTAAGGGCATACGATGCGAAGCCCTACGACAAAGACGATGTTTTTTTAGGATCGGATGTATTAAGGGCCATGGCGTTCGACGCTAACGCGGGGTTTTATTTTTATACAAAAAATTTCTTTTTGGGATTCAGCGACCAGCAGATGCCCAGCGCTAAAATACTCTGGGATCATTCAACAGGTAAAAATACAAACCACTTTTATTCCTATTCAGGATATAGCTTTCATCTTGATAAAACCTGGGTGATCCAGCCGTCTATCCTGGTGCGCTCGAACAGCCCGGCGCCTTACCAGGTAGAATATAATGCAAAAGTTATTTTTGACGAAATGATATGGGCGGGTCTGAGTTACCGTCATAAATCTTCTCTGTGTTTTATGCTGGGCTGCCAGATCAACAAAGAATTCACCTTTGCTTACAGTTATGATCTCACCTTAAGCGCGCTTAATAAATATTCTACCGGAAGTCATGAAATTGTATTGTCTTACCTGATTCCTTTTAAGAGGAAAAAATCGAAGAGCGAACAGGTGAAGGATGCGGATGAAGAAGAATTAAATAAAATTGATAATTCTTTAAAAACCAATTTAAAGAACAAAAAGAAAAAAGAGCACGAAAAGAAAAAGGAAGAGGGAACAGAGCAACCGAAGCCCGAAGAAGTTCAGCCTGGAACAGAGAATAAAACGGAAACACAGCCCGAAGGGATAAAAACACCTGAAGCGGGAACGAACACGGAAGCACCGGTAGAAAAACCCGCGGAGGTGGAGCCGCCAAAAACAATAGAAGCGCAGCCGGAAGGAACTAAACCACCGGAAGCAGGAACGATTACAGAGCCACAGGTAGAAAAACCTGCAGAAACAGAACCACCCAAAACTACCGAAGGACAAACACAGGCAGGAACAAATCCTGAACCGCAGGAACAAAAGACAGGAGAAACAGAAATGCCAAAAGCCACGGAAACACAACCAGAAAATACCAGGCCTGCTGAAAAGGAAATTAAAAAAGAAACATCAACAAACGGAGAACCGAAGAAATAGAAAATGAAAATCAAAAAAAGAATTATATTATTTTTTTTATTTTTTGTTGTAAAGGCAAGTGTGTCTGTTGCGCAGATAGATACAGTATTTTGGTTTGCCGCGCCCTGGTCAACTCCCGATCACACGGAAAGGCATAATATTGTCGTGCATCTTTCAACGTTTGGGGTACCATCCACAACGGTTCATTTGCGACAGCCCGCGGCTACCGCACCCAACAGGTACGATACTGTAATTGTGATTGGTCCTAATCAAACATTTGACTACGTGTTCTGGAGAGATAAAATTGCGGCGGGACCACCTTCCACACTTACACCAAATGTTGGGTTTGATTCTCTGGAAACGAAACCTGCGAATACCGTGGTGCCCTATGGGTTGTATATTTCATCGAGTTCTAATATTACGGTAGTGTACGATGTCATCTGTCAGCCGCCGGGATATAATAACCCGGAAACCTTTTGTTTGATGGGGCAAAATGGACTCGGACTTGAATTTGTCTGTCCACAGCAAACGTTATACAGGAACAGGACATTGGGTAACAGAAATAATACTCCGGCTGGGGTGCTTCAACCCAAACAACAGATCGCGATTGTCGCAAGCATGCCTAATACGGTTGTATGGATCACTCCGCGCTGCAATGTGGTTGGTCATGTAGCAAATGTTACGTACAGTGTTTTATTGCCAAGCGCCGGAAGCTGTTATAATATTGAAAACCTGGTTCAGGACACTTACCTTCCAGGAAATAGTCTTTCAGGTACAATTGTGGTGGCCGATAAGCCCATTGCAGTCACTGTTTCGGATGATTCGATCAATAATATTCATTCGTCACCTGCGGAGCCCGGACAAAGTTCATGGGGCGGCATGGGCTGTTATGATTTGATCGGGGACCAGATCGTGCCGGTTGAAGTTGTCGGTAAAGATTATATCATTAACCGGGGGCAATTATACAGGGAAAATCAATTAGGTGCGGGCCACCCCGGTATGAAGGAATCTGCGTTTATCGTTGCTACTGAAAATTTTACACAACTCACCATCCTGTCAAGCGGTCCTCCGACGTTCACCTACCTGAATAAGGGTGATACCTATGTTGATACTTTGACGTCTGATCTAACCTACGTGCACGCGGATAAAAATGTTTATGTCTATCACGTAAGCGGTATTGGTTGTGAATTGGGATCAGCGATCCTACCACCATTAACCTGCGCGGGTTCTAAATTAGTTGCTTTTTCGAGAAATACGCCACAGCAGTTCGCTTTAAACATTCTTTGTAAGAACGGTTCACAGAACACGTTTACATTAAATGGCTCCACGACGCTGGTTCCGGCTTCTGCATTCACAGTGGTTCCAGGAACAAATACCTTGCAGGGTGGACCCTTCTGGGGCGCCCAGGTGGGATTTAATACCACTACTTTACCGATAGGTTCGTACACAATCGGAAATAATACGGACGAATTCGCTTTAGGTGTATTTGACGGTGGATTTACCAGTGGCGGCCTGTTCCATTACATGTCAGCTTTTTTAAGGAAAACAGTCGTGAAGACAGAGACTTTAAATCCGATCTGTGCCGGATCAGCTGGTACTGTGGCGCTTACCGGAACCATAAGCGGAGCCGATATTACAGGATACTGGAGCACAAGTTACATGAATGGAACCGTTACGATTAGCGGCGGTGCTTCCGGAGCCATTCCTTCTACAACGGCCTACGCATCCTCAATAAATACCATTTCAACAATTTACACTGTATCTGTAAATGATACTACGTCAACTGCACCCACAAAGACCATTACCTTATACCTGTCTTCACTCGGAAGCTGTAAGAGTGTCACCGATTCTGTGAAGCTTGTCATAAACCAGCGGCCAAAAGTATTTGTCAGCGGCAGCACCATCATGTGTAAGAACAATATTCTTCCTGTTGTTTTATCCGGAACCGTTGCCAACGCTGTAAGCGGTCAGTGGAGTGGAGGCAATGGAGGAATTTTTGGCGCTCCGGGACTCGTTACTACTTATACACCCTCACAAGCAGACCTTGCGGCCAATACGATCACACTTGACCTCACCAGCCAGGCGCCTTTACAGGGCTGTCCTAATACTGTAGCAAGCCTGACGGTTGGATTTATTAACCCACCTGTGGTAAATATCACACCTAATAATGCACTCGTCTGTACCAATTCAACTTCCCTGGCTTTAAATGGAAATATAAGTGGAGTGACAGCTACCGGTGTTTGGCTTGGGGGAACCGGGGCCTATACGTTAACCAATGCTTCGCCCACAGCGACTTATCTTTTAAGTCCGAACGACCTGAGCCAGCCTGCGATCACACTTACGCTTACTTCAACCAACAATGGTATTTGTGCTGCTGAAAGTGCTACGATGCTTATAACGGTAACCCCTAAACCGGTTTTAACTATGCCACCAAACACAACGGTATGTGCTGGTTCAGTTACGGTAGCATTAAGCGGGACCATAAGTGGATCAAGTACCCAGGGCATCTGGTCATCTAACATGTCGCACGGCGCATTTTCGAACCAGCAGGCGCAGCTTTCGCCTGTAAATACTACTTACAGTTTAAGTTCACTCGATACCAATTATATTTATTTTGTATTGGAAAGTTCGGCCGGAATCTGTCCTTCAGAAAAGGATTCTATGATGGTATCGATACTGGCGGCACCAGTTGTAAAAGTAAATGACGGTTTTACACCCGTTTGTAAAAATGCAGCTATTGCTTTGACGGGAACGGTAAGCGGACATACCAATTCAGGGGTCTGGAGTACCAGCAGCAACACGTCAAGTCCCGGAACATTTACACCTGGCGCTAATTTCCTGTACTGCTCTTATCTGCCAAGTGAAACAGATATTACAAATGGTTTTGTGATCTTAACACTTACCTCGACGGATAATAAACAATGCCCGGCCTCGTCGGCAGCTTTCACGGCTTCTTTTATTCCGTCGCCTAAAGCCAGATTTACATTTTCACCGAAGCGTTGCGTAAACTCACCTGTATTGTTTAACGACGCGTCACAGGATAATGGTACTGCCTTCCTGAAGTGGAACTGGGATTTTGGAGACAATAACCTCACAGGAGGATCCTCCAACCCTAACCCGATCAAGACCTACACGGTGGCCCAGCAGTATGTGGTAACACTAACGGTAACCGGTGTTAGTCTTCTGAATGTAGAGTGCCCGGATGTATGGGATACCGTCATCAGGATCAAACCTTTACCAATAGCAGACTTTAAAGTGTCCCCTGCCTGCCAGGGTTTCCCGGTTATTTTCACGAACAGGTCTATTGCTCCTCCGGGATCGGATCCTATTTTTGTATGGAAATGGGAGTTTGGAGACAGTGTTTCATTTAATGTTCCGCCGCTTTTTACGGGTGTGCCAACAAGTACAGTAGTACATACATATGCAACTGCGGAACGTTTCTCAGCTTTTCTAACGGTTACCGCCACGCCGGCAGGATTATCACCGAGCCTTGGCTGTGTATCTGATCCGCACCGTGAATACGTGGATGTGTTTTCAAAGCCAAAAGCGGAATTTGGCCTGACCAATAATCCTTCAGTTGTGCAGGAGCCGGTTTATTTTTCAGACTTTACAACACCTGTGGGTAATATTGCGCAATGGTTCTGGGAATTTGGCGATGACGGCGCTTCAACGGAGCAGGCGCCAGTGCATACATATCAGAAGGCGGGTATTTTTAGTATTAAACTTACGGTTACCGACTTTGCAGGTTGCAAAGATACCCTAAGAAAAGAAATTGATGTTACACTTTTACCGCAGGTTCCCGGGGGCTTTACCCCGAATGGGGACGGCTCGAACGATCTTCTGTTTGTTAAGGGCGGACCTTTTGAGAAAATGATCTTCAGGGTTTATAATAACTGGGGTGAGCTGATCTTTGAAACAGCGGATCAAAAAGTAGGCTGGGATGGTAAGAAAAATGGAATTGACCAGCCTGTTGGTGTTTATGTGTGGACGCTGGTTGCAGATATGTATAATAACAGGCAGGTAAAAAAGAACGGTGATATCACCCTGATCAGGTAATGAAAAAGATAAAAAAATATTTATCTCTCCTTTTTGCTGGATGCTTAATGTCCGCGCATGCACAGGATTTTCACCTGAGTATGTATGATGCCGCACCTATTTTCTTAAACCCTGCCATGACGGGCTTAATTGAAACAAAGATGAGGGCGCATGCTCACTTCCGTAATCAGTGGAATGCGCTGGCCTATAAACCTTTCACCACAAGCCTGGTAAGTTTCGATCTTCCTAAAGACAAATGGGGCTTTGGGGGACAGATCTCAAACATGCGGGCAGGTACGGGTAATTATAATGTTCTGCAGATCCTTGCTTCTGCGTCCTATGCGGTTCCTATCGATAAAGATAAGTACCATAACCTCTCTCTGGGATTGCAGGCTGGTGTAACCCAAAAACATATCGAATACGGCGTGCTTTCTTTTGACTCTCAATGGACAACCGCTAACGGGGGTTCTTTTGATAAAGCCCAGCCAAGCGGTGAGAATTTTACTGGCGCTACACAGTTCCAGGAAGCGGTGAATTTTGGCGCGCTTTATTATTATGGTAAACAACAATCCCGCCTTAATCCTTTTGTAGGTCTGAGTGCGTTTAACCTGACCAAACCTAAAGAAAGTTTTGTCGGGGGAAATAACCGTCTGCCAAGGCGTTATTATTTACATTCAGGTGTAAGGGTTAACATCAGCGAAATTCTTTACGTGATCCCAAAGATCCTTCTTTATTCACAAGCCAGGATCGTACAACAAACCTACGCGCTGGATGCCGGGTATTATTTTAAGGGTGAAAAATTTTATGCGCTGGCAGGTTATACCTTCCGGGTGAATGACGCGAGTATTATTTACGCGGGTTTAAAAAAGGACAATTATATTTTTAAAATGTCGTACGATTTTAATACTTCTACTCTACGGGGAATATCAAAGACCCGCGGCGCTTATGAATTATCATTAACATGGCTGGGTAAAAAAGTGAAAAACACTGAAGTGAAAAACTGTCCACGCCTTTAGGCATTAATAAGTATGTTGCGTAAAAAAACGATCTTATTTTTATCCTGTTTGTTCCTGGCATCGCTGGCTTTTTCCCAGTCTAAAAAAGTATGGATCGATCTTGCCGATGATGCGTATGCAAAAAGGGATTACGCGAATGCCGCCATTTATTATTCCAGGGTGCTGGATGATACCACGGTACTTAGAAATTATGTACTTCCTTATGAGCCTCAGCTGGTAAACTTAAAAATGCCGTCTTTGTTTAAAGTCCCGGAACTGGCTATTACCAAAACAAAAGACAGCATCAACGTTGTTAAGGAAAACCTTGTTCAATCAAGCAAATACGATTTTATACTTTACAGGCTTGCACAGAGCTACCGGTTAAATTTTGATTATTCTCACGCCGCGGAGGCCTATAAAAAATGTGTGGACCGTAAAGTTTATAAAGATGCCGGTTTTTATTACGGCATTTCTTTAATGAACCAGAAAAAGTATGAAGATGCCCTGAAGGCTTTTGATACATATGTGCAGCAAAAAGAAGGTTCTGATTCGCTGATACTTTTAGCCGCCAAAAGAGAAACCTGGTGTTATTTTGCTTTAGACACGCTTGTGCCTAAGAAAGCGGTGATCCGGATGATGGATACACTTGTGTTTAACCGCGGGACCAGTAATTTTGGCGTGATGTATTACCTGAGCGATCAAAAGGTGATCTTTACCAGTTCGCGTCGCGGGGGAGTTGTTACCGATCCTGAAAAACAGGATTCACGTTATGTTTGCGACCTTTATTTTTCGACACTTGAAGATACGATCTGGCAGCGGCCCATAAATTTCGGGCGGCCTGTGAATACTTCGCTTCATGAAGGAGCTGGTGTATTTACACCGGAAGAGGTTATGCTGTTTACGCGCTGGAGCGATAACAACCGTTATGAGGCATTTATTTACATGGCAAGAACTACCGGTGGTAAATTTTATGAGGCCATGAAACTGGGAACCAATATTAACATGCCGGGTTATAAATCACATCACCCTTATGTTACGGGCGATGGCCATCACTTGTTCTTTTCCTCAAATCGTCCGGGAGGCAAGGGTGGGTTTGATCTTTGGATGGCTACCATTGATGAGAATGGTTTTGTAGGAGATGCGACTAACCTTGGTGATCATATTAATACAGAAGCCGATGAGATCACTCCTTTTTTTCATGACATCAGCAGCACGCTTTATTTTAGCTCCAATGGTCACCCTGGTCTAGGAGGATACGATATTTTTAAATCCAGTCTGAATACAGATGATTCTACTTACCAGGTTCCTGTTAATCTCAATCAACCGATCAATTCTTCGAAAGACGACGCGTATTATGTGACGGACAGGCTGGGTACAAAAGGATTTATTTCTAGCGACCGCCTGGATTGTCCTGATGGACATTGTTATAACATTTACGAATACACAAACGATCCGATCAAGTTTGACCTGGAGGGGATCGTGACCGATGAGGTGACCACACTTCCCATTCCTTCGGCACTGGTAACGATAAAAGATGTGCATGATAATGATGAGCCATTTTATGTGGTAACGGATGAACAGGGTTATTATAAAACAGAGCTTAAGGCGAATTTTGAATATTTCTTAAAGGCCCAGAAGAGTAAGTACTTTGGTAAGTCTGCCAGTGTTATTACCAAAGGTTTGACAGACAGTAAACATTTTGAGCAGAATTTTGAGTTGATACCTATTCCTGAAGGAGATATTGAAATTGAAGGGGTGGAGTATGATTTTAATAAGGCCACACTCAGGCCGAAATCGATGGAGGTATTGGATAAAATTGTAGAGCTCCTGAAATTAAATGATAACCTGAGCATAGAATTAAGTTCTCACACCGACTCCAGGGGTAATGATGCGTACAACATGAAACTTTCGCAGGCGCGCGCGCAAAGCTGCGTAGATTACCTGATCAGTCATGGGATTGCCAAGACAAGGTTAATTGCGCGAGGTTACGGAGAGAGCAAGCCAATCATCCCGCAATCAGATATTGACCAGATGGTGGACAAAAGTCCGGAGTTTGAAGCGGCCCATCAAAAGAACAGGCGTACGGCTTTCAGGATCATTGGAGAAACCAATCTGAACCTGATCAACGCGACTAAATAATCAAAATCTTTTATGATCCGCAGCTATAAAATTGTTGTTAAAGGAAAAGTACAGGGGGTCGGCTACCGGTATAATGCCCAGGCAGCGGCTCACAAATTTAATCTCACAGGTTTTGTAAAGAACCAGTTTGACGGGAGCGTTTTAATTCACGCGGAAGGAGAAGAGGAAGGAATTCATAAATTCATCGAATGGTGCAATACCGGTCCGCGTTTGTCAGATGTTACCGAGGTTCAGTCGGAAGAGCAGGATAAAAAAGGGTATCAGACGTTCGAGATAAAGCGGTAAGTAACTTTAGAAAAATTTAAAGGGATCTGTAACTTTAAAAGGCTTACTCCGTCTTACAAACACAGCCCGGATTTTATTGCCAAATCTTATTAAATTTTAAGAAATCGGCAGCTCCGGCCAGTCATTTTTATTAAATTTACGGCGCATGTTAAAGTTCAGATTCGTATTCTTATTTGTGTTTGCAGGTTTTATAACGCAGGCACAGCAACAGGTTTTAGATAAAGTAATTGGTGTGGTTGCAAAGTACCCCATTTTATTGAGTGACCTTCAAAACAGCATGCTGGAGCGTGAAAACCAGGGCGCGCCGTTAGACAGGTGCATGGCCTTTGAAATGCTCGTTTTTCAGAAATTGCTGGTGGCGCAGGCAGACCGGGACAGCGTAATGGTAAGTGATTCGGAAATTGAAACGGAATTAACCCGCAGGATGAATTATTTTATTCAGCAATTCGGGAGCGAAGCAAAGCTGGAAGAGTTTTATGGAAAACGTACCAATGTGCTGAAGGATGAGCTCAGGGGGGATGTGCAGGAGCAATTGATCGCCGAAAAGATGAATGGGAAAATTACCGGGGATGCAAAGTTAACGCCGGCGGAAGTACGTCTTTATTTTAATTCCATTCCTCAGGATAGCCTGCCTCTGATTGAGTCGGAGGTGGAATTGCAGCAGCTTGTTAAGAAACCACAGTTTAGCGCAGAAGCTAAAAAAGACGCAAAAGAAACATTGGAGTCGTACCGCCAGCGGGTAGTAAAGGGCGAGATGACGATAAGCACCATTGCACGTTTATA
>Ga0208492_1000769_pt1:7500-24507 | contig 24507 bp, 16 predicted proteins | sample Subbioar_CSW14AB_FD_184820 | JGI IMG/M metagenome (GOLD analysis project Ga0208492, IMG submission 184820) | Serpentinite rock and fluid subsurface biosphere microbial communities from McLaughlin Reserve, California, USA - CR12Mar_CSW14AB (SPAdes) | ecosystem: Environmental >... | reverse complement strand
CCAGATGAACCTCGCCTGGGGCCGCGTCCGCGCCGGCAAGGACCTGCGCGAGCAACCCACGCTCGCCAGCCGCGCCTCCATCGTGGAGATAGATGACCGCGCCGGCGGCACGCGCCCCGTCGCGCAATCGCCCTACCGGTTCTCGCAGGCCGCATCCGCGGTCCGCGGCCCGGCGCCGCACCGCGGCGAACACAATGCAGAGGTGCTGGCCGAATGGCTCGGCCGGTCGGAAAACACCATCTCGGACCTCTACGCACGCGGCATCATCTCAAGCGGGCCGCAGGAAGCCGGCTGATAGCCGCTAGGCCTTCTTCGCCAGCACCATCGCGACGGTCTTCTCGATCCGCCGCACGCGCGTTTCCGCCGCCTTGGCTTCCTCGATCGCCCGCACGTGTTCCTTGCGATGCGTGAACGCCAGCTTGTCGAATGCCGTCCGCACCCCGGCCTTCTTCAGCGCCGCGGCAAGATCCTTCGGGACCTCGACCTCGCGCGGCGCCGTATCCAGTTCAAGCGTCACTTCAACCTTGTCGCCACCCTTCACGCCCGCCGCCTCACGGTGAACCTTCGCCAGCGGCAGCATGAACCTTCCGCCCATGACGGAAACCGTGCTGCGATAGGTGTGGCCCTTGAGCGTCACCGACACTTTCGGCCGCTTGCCCTGCCCAAAGCCTTCGACAATGGCGGGCGGCACTTCAATGCCCATCGCGTCCATGCTGGGCGTAACAAGCAGGGTGGTCTTGAATTTCGGCATCGTCTCTCGCCCCAAGCCACGACTATCCGGCGTGGATCAGAGCCCCGCCCAGGTCGCGACCCAGAAAGTAGCGAGAGATGCGAGATACGCCAGCCCGATCAGGTAGACGAACATGAAGCCCGTCCATTTCCACGAGTTGGTCTCGCGCCGCACCGTCGCCAGCGTCGCGAAGCACTGCGGCGCATAGACGTACCAGGCGATGAAACTCAGCGCCATCGGCAGCGACCATGTGGTTCCAAGCAGCGTCTGTAGCGCCTCGTTGGTCTCATCGACCGGCCCCAGCGAGTAGATCAGACCGAGCGACGACACCGCGGCCTCGCGCGCCGCCATGCCGGGGATCAGGGCGACCACCATTTCGAGGTTGAACCCGATCGGCCGGAAGATCGGCTCGATCACCTTGCCGATCATGCCGGCATAGCTGCCTTCGAGCCCCGTCCCGCCATTCGGGAAGTAAGCCAGCACCCAGAGCCCCACCGTGGTCGCGAAGATGATCGTGCCCGCCCGCTTCAGGAACGCCCACGCCTTCTGGACGAGCCCGAGGAAGAAGTCGCGCCACACCGGCAGCTTGTAGGTCGGCAGCTCCATGATCAGCGGCTGGCTCGGCCCCTTGGTCGCCGTGCGCTTCAGAATGAACGCCACCAGCACCGCGCTGACCACGCCGATCACGTAAAGCCCGAACAGCACGAGGCCCTGGAGGTTGAAGATCCCGATAGACGTCTGCGGGATGAACACGCCGATCAGCAGCGTGTAGACCGGCAGTCGCGCCGAGCAGGTCATCAGCGGCGCGACCATGATCGTCGTGATCCGGTCACGCTCCTCCTCGATCGTCCGCGCCGCCATGATGCCCGGGATTGCGCAGGCAAAGCTGGACAGCAGCGGAATGAAAGCCCGCCCGTTAAGGCCTACCCGCAGCATCAGCTCATCCATCAGGAAGGCCGCACGCGCCATGTAGCCGGAGGCTTCAAGGAACAGGATGAACGCAAACAGGATCACGATCTGCGGCAGGAACACCACGACCGACCCCACCCCATTGATCGCCGCATCGACTATAAAGCCGTGCAGGATCGGGTCCGTGATCATCGGAGACACCGTCTCCTGCAACCACGCAAACCCCGCCTCGATCTCGTCCATCAGCGGCGTTGCCCAGGCGAACACCGACTGGAACACCACGAACAGCACCGCAATGAGTACCAGCACGCCGCTTACCGGATGTAGCAGCACGGCATCCAGCCCGCGTGTCAGCTTGTTCATCGCCGGCTCGGTCATCGTCTCGTTGGCAATCCGCCGCGCTTCGCGCTGCAGCGCCCGCAGGTCATGCACCGGCTCGGCCACAGGGCTACCCGGCGGCAGCTCCTTCAGCACACCATCGATCATCGCGACCAGCTGCTCGCGCCCTGCCTTCCGCGTTGCCCGCGTCGGCACCACCGGCACGCCCAGCAGGGCCGTCAGTTTCGGCACATCGATCTTCACGCCATCGCGCTCGGCAAGGTCGATCATGTTCAGCGCCACGATAACGGGCAGGCCGAGCGCCTTCATCTGCAGCACGGTATGAAGGTGGGTGCGCAGGTTGGCCGCGTCGGCCACGAGGATCAGCGCGTCCGGCGCCGGATCGCCGCGCTTGCCCTGGATCGATTCCACAGCCACGCGCTCGTCCGTCGAGCGCGCCTCGAGTCCGTAAATGCCGGGCAGGTCGACCAGCGTGATGTTGGCGCCGCCGGGCGTCTCGAACTTGCCGGTGCGCGTTTCCACGGTCGTGCCGGCATAGTTGGCCGTCTTGGCGAGGCCGCCGGTCAGTCCGTTGAAGAGGGTGGTCTTGCCGCTGTTGGGCGCCCCGACCAGGGCCAGTCGCAAGGAAGCAGTTGTCACGCAGCAGGCTCCACCAGCACCATGGCAGCCTCGGACTTGCGCAGCGCAATCACAGTGCGGTTGAGCCGGAACGACAGGGGCGCGCCACCGAGCCAGCCCTTCGCGAGCAGCTCGACCTCATCCCCCTCGGCGAATCCGATCTCGCGCAGCTTGGCGACAAGGCCTTGATCGCCCGCGCCAAATCCGGTGACCCGGGCCACGGCCCCTTTCACCAGCGTATGCATCCCTACAGAAACCGACCCGCTATCCATGCCCCTGTCTTATTGAGAACCATTCGCACAAGCAACCGGTTTCATTGCCAGTCCGGTAACGTGCGCGAAGGCTCAATTCGCAGCGGAAACAGTCGCCGAAGACGGCGCCGCGGCGGGGGTCGCCGGGGCTGCGCCGCCGTCCTTGAGGAATTTCACCAGCACGCGCTGGCCCACCAGAACCGGCGCCGCCTCGGCGTTTACCACAACCTCGACCACGCGCTCGTCAGCCCGCTCGCTCGGATCGTCCGAGCGCAGCTTGCGCGAGCCCATCACAGCCGAGATGCGGATCACTTCGCCAGGGTATTTGGCCTGCTGGTCCGACTCCGGAACGATTTCCACCTTCTGGCCGATCTTCACCGAATTGATGGACCGCTCCTCCACCTCGGCGCGGACGATGCGCTGAGCCGCCGGTTGCAGCTGGAACATCGCCGTCACGGAGAAGGTCGAGGCGCCCGAGCCCGGATTGGCGTAACGGCGCACGATCGTGCCATCCGTCGGCGCGCGGATCTGGTGGAGCTCCACCTGGTAGTTCGCCTCAGCCAGTTGCGCCCGCGCGAGCGCGATCGCGCTTTTCTGCGCCTCCACCTGCGCGTTGAGCTGCTTGGTGCGATCCTGTGCCTGCTCAAACGCCTGCGTCGAGGCGGCGTCTTCCGAGGTCAGGCGCTTCAGGCGGGCTTCTTCGCGGATCGCGGCTTCAAGTTGCACTTGAAGGATCGGCAGCTGCGCTTCGGCCTGCTGCAACTGGGCAGCGACGCGGTTGCGTGACAGGCGCGAGTCATCATCTTCCTGCAGGGCCAGGATCTGGCCCTCCTTCACCTTGTCGCCTTCCTGAACCAGCACTTCGCGCACGATGCCCGGCGCGCGCGCCGCGACATCGACGAGGCCGCCCTCGATATCCACCTTGCCGGCGGAAATCGCGGAATAGGGCGTGTTGATCGATGCAGGATCAATCTTTGCGGCGCCCGCCTTGGGTTCGCCACCGCCGGGCGGCGGCCCGCCGCAGGCGGTCAGCGCCAGCGCACTCGTGGCGGCGAGGATCAGGACCGGGAGGCGTTTCATGACGGTTATCCGTTCTCTCAGTGATGGTGTGCGAACAGGGCGGGATCGGCGTTCGTGGACGTGATCCGGCCGTCTTCAATGGTGATGATGCGATCGGCAAAGACGGCAAGGCGTGCATCGTGCGTCACGCAGAGCACGGTCGCGCCCTGCTCCTTGGCGCACTTGCGCAGCAGCGTCATGACGATATTGCCGTTCTCGCCATCGAGCGCCGATGTCGGTTCGTCCGCGAAGATCAGCTTCGGCTTCTTGGCCAGCGCCCGCGCGATGGCGACACGCTGTTTTTCGCCACCCGACATCCGGTCCGGCCGGTTGTTGAGGCGATGCCCGAGGCCGACGTCGCGCAGCGTCGACTCGGCAGCGGCCTTGCGCTCCGAACTCTTGATCTTCATGAACTTCAGGACGATCTGCACCTGCTGGCTCGCCGTCAAAGCTGGGAACAGGTTAAAGCCCTGGAAGATGAAGCCGCAATTGGTCAGGCGGAAGCGGTCGATCTTCTTGCGCGACATCTTCCAGATGTTGGTGTCGAGCGCGACGACGCTGCCCAGGTCAGGTTTCATCAGGCCTGAAACCGCCGCCAGCAGCGTGGATTTTCCGGAGCCAGACGGCCCCATCACGAGCACGATCTCGCCGGGCTCGATCAGCAGGTCGATCCCCTTCAGGACGTCGACCATCACATGGCCGGCCTTGAAGCTCTTCTGGATGCCACGGGCCTCGATTGCCCAGCGCTTGCCGACCTCTTCGGGGCGCGGCGCCGGAGCGGCTGCGACTATATCCGTCTCGAGTTTCTTCTTGCGGAGAGCGTTGATCATTTGAGCAGGTCCGCCGGTTCGCCCTTCTTGAGAGCGCCAAGTGTGAGCACGCCGGAGCCGATCGCGATACCCAGCAGCAGGACGCCAGTCTGGATCACGGATGCTGGGTCAAAGCCCATCGGCAGGTTGACCATCTTCGCCAGCATGGCGATGCCGACCATGAGCAGGGCTGCAGCGCCGATACCCAGCATGCCCACCCAGATCGACAGTTCCATGACCACGCCACGCAACTGCCCGATCGACACGCCAAGCGCGCGCAGGCTGGCAAACTCCTTGATGTTGGCGAGGATGGCGCCCCGCAGCGTCTGCCAGGTAATGACCACGCCGATGATGAAGCCGATCACGCTCATGAAGGTGAGCAGGATCACGATGAAGCCTTCGGACATCATCTCCTTGGTCGTCGATGCCGTCAGTTCGGGCTTGGTCCAGGCGCGATAGAGGCCGTTGGAGATCGCGTTCAGCTCGTCGCGGACACGCTCGATGTCCTTCATCGTGCCATTGTTCTTGATCCGCACCATCAGCAGCCCGAGCTGCTCGTCGTTCGCGCGCCCCATCAGGCGCTGCGTCTGGCGCGACATCACCACGTTGGCGAGCTGGCTGTTGGCATAGCCATCCATGATCAGCGCAACGCGAACCGTCCGCCCGTTCAGCACCGCCTGGTCGCCCAACTTCACGCCCAGCTGCTTCACGGCCGAAACGTCGATGCCGACCGCATAGGGCGCCTCGATTGCGCGGCGCATGTCGTCGGTGAAGTCCTGCGGCAAGGTCACGCCATTGGGCGAGGTGTCGATGATCATGATGTTGACCATCGAGGGTGAAGGCTGGCCGGGACCGATGAATCGACCGAAATCGTCCGGCAGGTCCTGCACCTCGATCACGTCGGGGTGACGGTAGATCAGCGGCACCACGCGCTTGGGCAGCGGACCGGGGCCGCCACCAGGGCCACCACTGGCCTGCGCCTTGGGCGACAGGATGATCAGCTCCGCACGCGACTTGTCGATCGTCGCGGTGAAGGAGTTCATGATGCCGATGAACATGGCGCCCAGCGCCAGCATCAGCACGCCAGCCAGCGCCAGCGCGATAATGGCCGCCAGATAGCGGCGCCACTCAAACAAGAGCGTCGAGAGCGCAAGGCTCATCGCGGATCCCTCACGGAAACCAGAGTAAGTTTTTGAGGGGTCCTGACACCCAGAATATCGATATTCGATAATCCGCTGGAACGCAACACCCCCGACGGCCGCGTTTCTACGCCAAACCATGGCGCAAGGATGTCATCGCGGCCCACCACACGAAACTTTGTCGTTTCCGACAGCGTCAGGCCGGGGATAGCCCCAGCCATCGCCGCGCCGACGGCCACCGTCGCAACACACCCCATTCTACCGCCCCCAATACCAGCAGGCTGATCCCCAGCACCGGCAGTAGCAAGCCGCACACCACGATCAGCGCCGCTAGCCCCCAACCGACCCGCGCGTCCGGAATCGGCGGCGGCGCGCCCAGCACGCCCTCCGGCGCGCGCCCGCGCCACATCACGAACGCCGACGCGCACAGCGTCACCAGCCCAGCGGCCGTCAGAAGGCCAAGGATTTGGTTGAGCGGCGCGAACAGCTGCCCCTCGTGCGCGGCGATGCCGACGCCGACGATCTGGTCGATGATGTGCTTCTGCCCAAACGTGTTGCGCGCCATCACCTCGCCCGTCGCCGGCGACAGCGCCACGTCTTCGCGCAACGGACGGTTCTGCGCGTTGGACTTGGCCCACCAGACCGGCTGCTTGTCCGTCGGCGGCGTCAAGATCACCGGGCCCGCGAGCTTCAGTGCTTCGGCTTTCGCCACGATCACATCGAGCGACGCGCCGCCGTGCTGGTGGTGCATCGCCGCAGCGCCGTCCTGCACCATGTGTTGCGCGTGTTCATCGGCGCTGGAAAGCGCCCAGTCCTGCGAGATGGGCGCGGTCCCGGTCCACGCGCGCACGTTCTTGAACGCTGCGCCCCAGACCGAGGCCCATGGCAGTCCGCTCGCCAGAAGGAACAGCGCGAAGGCCGAGACCCAGATGCCGACGACGGCATGCAGGTCGCGCCAGAACTTCTTCGGCCCCTGCCCAAGTCGCGGATACAGCACGCCGCCCAGGCCCCTGGCGCTGCGCGGCCACCAGAGGTAAAGCCCGGTGAGGATCATCACGATGGCCCACGACGCTGCCAGCTCGACGAGGTATGATCCGCCCTCGCCCAGCATCAGCTCGCCATGCAGCTTGAAGATCGCACGTTCCAGCGTGTTGCTCTCATCCTGCGTCTTGAGGATCGCCAGCGTATCGGGATGCACATAGACCCGCGTGCGCGCACCATGATCGGAGATCAGCACGCGCGTCGCCTGGTCAGGCTGTTCCGGCAGCACGATGCCCGCCAGCGTCGCATCTTCGCGTGTCGCGAGCGCCGCATCGACGATCGCCTGTTGCGGGGCCGGCACGCCCGTGCGCTCCAGCACCGCGACGTCGCGGTCGAACCACGCCTCGATCTGCGGGCGGAACAGGTAGACAGACCCTGTCACCGCCAGCCAGATCACGAACGGAATGCAGATCAGCCCGGCGTAGAAATGCCAGCGCCACAGCGTCCTGTAGAGAACGCCCTTGCCTTCAGTCTCGCGCACTTCGACCGCGTTTGTCATGTGGACGTCCTCAGAACGTGAATGCCACGCCGCCGTAGATCGAACGCTTGTCTCCCGGGAAGAAGACGTTGCGCGCGCCCACAGCCGTCGCCGTGTTCCAGTTCACCACCGGCGTGAAGTTCGAGACGTAGTTTTCATCAAGGATGTTGCGGACATCGACAAACACCATCGGCCCGTTCTCGAACGTGTAGCCGAGATTGAGGTTGACCACTGCATACGGCTTGGTCCGGAACGTGTTGGCGTAGTCGACATACGCCTCCGACGCCGCGACCTCGATCGACGGCGCGATCCAGAAATTGCCGACCGTTCCCTTCAGCTCGGCGCGATAGAAATGCTCGGGCACGATGGGCAGGCTGTTGTCGCCATACTGGAGATCGTTAGTGAAGCGGAAGTCCGACCACATGTAGGTCTGGCGCAGGCGCAGCCCATCGATGATCTGCCAGTCAAGCCCGGCCTCGAGACCCTGGTGCATCGTGCCATTGAGCGCGTTGAACGTCGCCGCCGGAATTCCGGCGGTTGGGTTGACGGAATAGGTCAGCAGCTCGTTGTCGATCTCGGCGCGATAGAACGCGACATCCCAGACGAGGCTGTTCACCCGGCCGCGCGTACCGATCTCGGCGGTCACGGCGTCTTGTTCCTTCAGCGGCTGGAAGCCGCCCGTGGTCGGCGCGAGTGAGCCGAAGTTCGGCGGCTCCACCGACCGCGTGACGTTGCCATAAACCTGCAGGCCATCGGGATTCTGCCAGATGAAACCGACGCGCGGCGCGAACCAGTCATAGGTCTCGCTGTCGGTCACCACCACAGCGCTCGGCGGCGTGCTGCGATAATCCCGCCCGGCGCGGCCGTATGATCCGCCCGCAACAAGCGCGAAGCCATCAACGACGAACATCCGCCCTTCAGCGAACACATCAAGACCGGTTGCGTCCTGATAACTCTGCGCCGTCAGCGCACCGCGCGAACCATTGGCGTTGATCCACTGCTTCGCATCGTTCTCGCCGGCCCGGTAAGAGAGCCCATAGAACAGGTCCGACTTCATGCCGAGGACTTCGCCCTGCCAGTCGACCCGGCCGAACACGCCCCAATTGTCCGATACCTGGTGGATGACCTGGAAGATCGGGTGATCGAGCTCCTTGTGCGTGGAATAGACCCCGCCTTCGAGCACCGTGTTCGCGTCCAGCCGCCAGCGCGTCTGCAGCGCGGCGCGCTGCACGCTCTGGTCTCGCTGGTAGTTACCGACGGTCACGCCATTGCCGATGTTGGCCGGGTTGGCCAGCTCCGGCGAATTCAGCGCCTGCGTCAGCGACAGCGAGCCGGGGATCTGCTGGTGGATATAGCCACCGGATACATAGGCGCGCACTTCCTGATCATCGCCAAACGTGTAGCCCGTATTGGCCGAAGCGAACTGCCATTCGCCTTCGCTCTGCTGCCGCCAGCCATTCGTCTTGTAGCCAGAGACAGCGCCGAACGCGTCCCACTCGCCCCACTGGCCACCGATGCTCGCGTGCGCGCGCGCTGTTCCGTAATCGCCGCCCTCGACGCGCAGCGTACCCATTTCCGGCGCAGTCTTGCCGTTCGGCGTGATGATGTTGATCGCCCCGCCCAGCAGCGCGCCACCATAACGCAGCGCGTTGCCGCCCTTGTAGACCTCGGTGTAGCGCGCGAGGAACGGATCGACCATCTGCGTGTCGCCATAACCGTCCGCCTCGTTCAGCGGCATGCCATCCTGCGCGACCAGCGTGCCCCGCAAGTGGTTGGCATTGCCGATGCCCGAGCCACGAATGGACAGGCGCGTATCCCCGCCCCATTTCTTCTGGATGTAGACGCCCGGAACATCGCGCAAGATGTCGACCAGGCCCGTCGCCATCCGGTCGCTGTAGCTTTCCTGCGAGACCACGGCGACCGCGCCCGGCGTTTCCGACATGCGTTCGCGCGCCTCGGCGACGACGGGCGGATCTTCCGGGTCGGCTTTCGCGGTGACAATCACGGTGGCGCCCGCCTGCGGATCCTCGTTGGGACCTGACTGGGCGAAGGCCGGTTGGGCCAAGGCGCCGGCGGCCGCGAGAGCGAGGCCAGACGCTGTAAAAGTTGAAAGCAGTTTGAAGTTGGAACTCACGGAATGTCTTTCTGATATCTTGGATTTCGGGGAGGCAGCGCTCAGCGCCCGGCAATCGCTTTCGCGCGCGGGCCGAACCCGCCGAGCATTGCCTTCATTGCGCTGGTGATATCCGGGGACGTGTTTTCGGGCCGACCACCGGGGAATGGCGGAGCCGGGGCATACTCCGCCTGCAGCATCTGCGCCTCGGCATAGGGACGGCCACGAAGCACCGCCGTAATGGCAATGCCGGCGTCGAGACCCGCTGAAATACCAGCGCCAGTCAGGAACTTGCCATCCTGTACGACACGCTCGTTGACTGGCGTCGCGCCAAATGAGGCCAGCACGTCGCGCGCCGCCCAGTGGGATGTCGCACGCCGCCCCTCAAGAAGGCCTGCGGCCGCCAGGATGAAGGATCCGGTGCACACGCTGCTCACAAGCTTTGCCTGCGGCGCCTTTGCTCGAAGAAAGTCCAGCGTTGGCGCATGCTGCATGGCTGCAAGCGTTCCGTCGAACCCGCCCGGAACAAACAGGACATCGACCGGGGCGTGTACGTCTTCGAGGCGTGCGTCGGGCGTAATTGCCAGCCCGGCATCGCTGACGACGGGCGCCAGCGTGGGCTGGTTGGTGACCAGTTGCACCTTTGCTCCCATCAGGCCGGACAGGAAGAAGTGCGGGCCAACCAGATCCAGTGCCGTAAAGCCCGGATAGACCAGCAACACGACCTTCTCTGACCCAACCATGTTGGGAATGGCAGGCGCATGGTTGGTGGTCTGGTAGGGCTCATCGGCGTTCGCCTGCTGAAAGGAAGCAAGCCATGCGGCGGCGAGCGGAATTGAATGCAGAATAGCTCTGCGATCGGGACGAGCGCTATCGCGCGCATCCCCGTTCATCACGGAAGACATGACGGTTCTCTTGAATTGATAGCTACAGCAAAGCGCAGCCGTGCATGGCTACGCGCTCGTCAGCGTCAGATCTGTGAAGGAGGCCCGGTCGACGGCGGCGGCGGCGCGGCGATGCCGCGTCCGGGCTGCAGGTCGCGCACGATGCTGTAGTCGATATCGACCACGCGGGCATGATGCACGACGTCTACCGTGGGGAGCGGCGCAGCCACGGTGGAGAAGCTGGCGCACAGCAGGCACGGAGGCTGCGGCTGGCCAGACTTGTCATGAGAGCCTGATTTTGCAGGCGCCTTGATGATCTTGCCGGTATCGAGATCGACCAGCATCGGCTGGCCGCCATGCGAGTCGCACAGTTCGAGCGTCAGGTAACGGCCGGATCCGGTGTCGGCCTCGGCCAGCATGTAGCCGGCGGGCATGACGGCGCGCAGGAGCAGAGCCATCAGCGCAAATGCGCCAAGCCTCCATCCCATGCGTTTCATCAAGCGGATCACAGCCAACTCCCCGACCCGGCTACTCTACGCCTGCTTCGCCCCATGTGAAAGCGTCAACACGCCAGACAGAAAGTCACGCTTGCAGGAGCACGCCAGCCAAGCGAGCAAGAAGCGTTCCGCCCCCGGAAAGTCGGACAGTAAATCCAGACGTCAGCCCTCGACGTGGCCGAACTTCCCGGCCTGGTAATCGGTGATCGCCTGCCGGATCTCGTTTTCCGTGTTCATCACGAACGGGCCGTACGACACGACCCGCTCGCCGATCGGTTCACCGTGCCCGAACAGCAGGCGCGCATCGGTTGCCGCCTCGATCGCCAGCGCGTCGCCCGCGATATCGAGCTGGACCAGATGGTGCTCCGCGACCTCGCGCCCGTTCACGCGCACCGATCCGGAAACGACATAGAGAAACACGCTGCGTCCGCCGAGCTGGCCTACCGCCAGCCGTGCGCCGGCCTGCGCCGCGACGGTCGACATGAAGTTGCCGGTGATGGACTCCACCGGCCCGCGCGCACCACCCCATTCGCCGGAGACCAGGCTGAGCTTCGCCTTGCCGTCGGCAACATCGAGCTGCGGAATCGCATCGCCCTGCAGGCCCTGATAGCGCGGCGGCGTCATCTTCAACCGCGATGGCAGGTTCACCCAGAGCTGCAAGATTTCCAGTGGGCCGCCGGCGTGCTTGAAGGCGTCCGGCGAAAGCTCCGCATGCACGAGGCCGGCGCCCGCTGTCATCCACTGCACGCCGCCTTCGCGGATCACGCTCTCGAAACCCACCGAGTCGCGATGCATCAGCTCGCCCTCAAGAATGAAGGTCACGGTTTCGAAGCCGCGATGCGGATGCGGCCCAAACGGCAAGCCGCGATTGTTCGGCGGATAAACCTGCGGGCCGTGATGGTTCAGGAACAGGAATGGATCGACCTGGCTGATACGCGGCCCCGGCACGGGGCGGCGCGTCACCAGATCCGCGATGTCATCGCGAAACGACGGATGGAGGCCGAGAACAACTTTCTGGGTCATGACTGCTAGATAAGGCGCAGCCCCACCCGCGTCATCCCCGCGAACACGTCATATCCCCGCAACCGGGGCCGAAGCCCCGGCGCGGATGGATCATCAGGCGGCCCGGACTTCATCCACGAAGCTGTCGACATGCCGGCGCAGCGTTTCCGATTGCCGCGACAGCTCGCTTGCTGCCGACAGCGTCTGCGCCGAAGCGGCGCCCGTGCTGTGAGCCGCTTCGGTCACGCCCGTGATGTTGGCCGAAACGTCGCGCGTACCCGCCGCCGCTTCCATCACATTGCGCGAGATTTCCTGCGTCGCGGCGCCCTGCTCGTGCACCGCGCTGGCGATGGCGTTCGACACGTCATTCACCTCAGCGATCACCTTGGCGATCCGCTGGATCGCTTCGGCCGAGCGCACGCTGACTGACTGGATTTCGGAGATCTTGGACGAGATTTCCTCCGTGGCGCGGCCTGTCTGCTCCGCCAGCGATTTCACCTCGGCCGCCACGACCGCAAAGCCGCGGCCGGCCTCACCCGCACGCGCGCTTTCGATGGTAGCGTTGAGCGCCAGCAGGTTGGTCTGCCCCGCGATCTCGCTGATGAGGCTCAAGACCTCGCCGATCTGCTGCGCCGCCGCCACCAGGCCATTGACCTGCGTGTTGGCATTCTCGGCTTCTTCAACCGCGCGCGCCGCCGCGCCGGTCGAGACCGCAACCTGGCGGCTGATTTCCGCGATCGCTGCCGACAGCTCCTCGCCGGCAGCGGCGACAGCCTGCACATTCGCGGAGGCCTGTTCCGAGGCAGCCGCCACGGCGGTCGCCTGGCTCGAGGTTTCTTCAGCCGTCATCGACATCGACTGCGCCGTCGCCTGCAACTCAGTCGAAGCCAACGACAGGGTCTGCGCAATCTCGCTGACCACGACGTTGAAGTTGCCGACGATGCGGTTCATGCGTTCGGCGCGGGCAAGGCGCGCTTCCTGCTCCTTGGCCTGTTCGGCCTGCAGCCGCACATTCTCGATGCCGTTTTTCTTGAACACCTCGACCGAGCGCGCCATCTGGCCGATCTCGTCATGACGCTCCGTGGCCGGGACGACTGTCTCCCAGAGGCCGCGCGCCAGTTTCGCCATCGATTCGGTCAGCTGCCCGACCGGTTTTACCACGCGCTTCAGCACGACGAACGCGCCCGCGATGATCGCAACCAGGCCCAGCAGCGCCAGCACGATCGAAATCACCGTGTTGATCAGGAAGGCCGTGACGGTGTCAGAGTATTCGTACTCGACTTGTGACACCTGCAGGTCGATCAGCCCGGCGATCGCATCAGTGATCGGATCAATGCTCGGATAAAGTTCGGAGGTCACAAAGGCATCGAGCGCGGCCTGATCCTGCATCTTCAGGATGCTCACCAGGTGCACCACGCCGTCATCAGCAGCCTTCATCAGCTTCTGCGCAGCGTTCACGCGCTGCGATTCCTCCGTCGTCAGCTCGGTCGCGATGTATCCGCTCCACAGCTTCCTGATGTTCTCGGCAGCGCCGGAGACAGCCTTGCTGCCTTCCGGCCATGTGAACTCACCGCTGCGCACCTTGTGGGTCGCATCGACGATCGAAACGGCATACGCGTCCGAGATCTCTTTCAGGTCCCGCAGCGGGACGACGCGATCCTTGTAGATCGTATCGAGGCTGGCGCTCGCACGCGCCTGGCCCCACCAGCCGGCGACGTTGGTCACCAGCAACGCAATGCCGAGCGCACCGAGGACAGCGAGCAGTTGAACCTTGATAGACAGCTTCACGACAGCCTCCCGAGCCGCATTCCCCCGGAGGTGAGTTCCGTCACATTGCAATGAAGTGTGAGTTAACGGGTAGCGACCTTATGTTTACCTTTGCGGCAACTCTGAGCCCCGCCGCCGGCCTTGCGAGCGGCACAAACGCAAACAGCCCCGCGATTGCTCGCGGGGCTGTTCGTTATGGGTGCGGGGCTAGGATTTGAACCTAGGACCTTCAGGTTATGAGCCTGACGAGCTACCGGACTGCTCCACCCCGCGTCACCGAATTCAGTCCCCGGTCCGATACCGGAAACAGCCCCAGAAATGACTTCGCGGCCCTATCCGGCCGTCGTGGCGAACCACAATCAACCGGCCGAGCCGCGTATCCCTGCATCCGGGGATGCAAAGATCTTGAAGGAGGCCCCGCTCTTCGAAAGAGCGGCCTTTTGCAGTCGGCTTGGCAGACCTGGCAGCGACCTACTCTCCCGTGTCTTAAGACACAGTACCATCGGCGCTGGGGAACTTAACTACCGAGTTCGGAATGGGATCGGGTGGGGAATCCCCGCTAGAACCACCAGGTCGGCAAAGCCGACTGAAGAACAACAACCGATCGTCTGTACGATCGTCGAAACTTAGACTGCCAGATCCGATTGCGCGGACCCGACGCTAATGATCGGGCGACATGTTCGTCGCCACGTATGGGTTTAGAGAGTGCTCAAGCCTATTGAGCAATTAGTACCGGTAAGCTGCAGTCCTCACGGACCTTCCACACCCGGCCTATCGACGTGATAGTCTATCACGGCTCTCAGGGAGACCTGGTTTTGAGGTAAGTTTCCCGCTTAGATGCTTTCAGCGGTTATCTTGTCCATACATAGCTACCCAGCTGCGCGACTGGCGTCACGACTGGTCCACCAGAGGTATGTTCATCCCGGTCCTCTCGTACTAGGGACAAATCCTCTCAAGTTTCCTACACCCACGGCAGATAGGGACCAAACTGTCTCACGACGTTCTGAACCCAGCTCACGTACCTCTTTAAATGGCGAACAGCCATACCCTTGGGACCTGCTCCAGCCCCAGGATGAGATGAGCCGACATCGAGGTGCCAAACGATGCCGTCGATATGGACTCTTGGGCATCATCAGCCTGTTATCCCCGGAGTACCTTTTATTCGTTGAGCGATGACCCTTCCACACAGAGTCACCGGATCACTATGGCCGACTTTCGTCTCTGCTCGACTTGTCAGTCTCGCAGTCAGGCAGGCTTATGCCATTGCACTCAGCGGACGATTTCCGACCGTCCTGAGCCTACCATCGCGCGCCTCCGTTACTCTTTGGGAGGCGACCGCCCCAGTCAAACTACCCGCCACGCAGGGTCCCTGCTCCAGATGATGGAGCGAGGTTAGACGTCACCGAAGATTAGGGTGGTATTTCAACGTTGGCTCCACACGAGCTGGCGCCCATGCTTCAAAGCCTCCCACCTATCCTACACAAACCACCGATAACGCCACTGCGAAGTTATAGTTAAGGTTCACAGGGTCTTTCCGTCTAACCGCGGGAACCCCGCATCTTCACGGGGAATTCAATTTCACTGAGTGTACACTGGAGACAGCGGGGAAGTCGTTACTCCATTCGTGCAGGTCGGAACTTACCCGACAAGGAATTTCGCTACCTTAGGACCGTTATAGTTACGGCCGCCGTTCACCGGGGCTTCAGTTCGATGCTTGCACACCTCTCTTTAACCTTCCGGCACCGGGCAGGAGTCAGACCCTATACGTCGCCTTGCGGCTTCGCAGAGCCCTGTGTTTTTGATAAACAGTCGCCACCCCCTGGCTTGTGCCCCTCGCCAAAACTTGCGTTCTAACGAGGCACGCTTATCCCGAAGTTACGCGTGTAATTTGCCTAGTTCCTTCAGCATACTTCTCTCAAGCGCCTTGGTATACTCTACCTGACCACCTGTGTCGGTTTCGGGTACGGTCTAATGGAGGGGCTATTTCCAGGGACTCCCAGGCCGCACGTTCAATCCAATAAGAACGTACGACTTTCGAAATCCGTCACCACCTCCTGGTCCAGGAATGTTAACCTGGTTCCCATCGACTACGCGTTTCCGCCTCGCCTTAGGGGCCGACTAACCCTGCGCAGATTAACTTTACGCAGGAACCCTTGGTCTTTCGGCGACAGTGTCTTTCACACTGTTTGTCGTTACTCATGTCAGCATTCTCACTACTGATACCTCCAGCATACCTCACGATATGCCTTCGCAGGCTTACAGTACGCTCCGCTACCGCTCTTTCGAGCCCGTGATTTCGGCGAATGGCTTGAGCCCCGTTACATTTTCGCCGCAGAAACGCTTGACCAGTGAGCTGTTACGCTTTCTTTAAATGATGGCTGCTTCTAAGCCAACATCCTGGTTGTTTCAGCATTTCCACATGCTTTCCCACTTAGCCATTACTTGGGGGCCTTAATCGACGGTCAGGGTTGTTTCCCTCTTCACGATGGACGTTAGCACCCACCGTGTGTCTGCCAGCTATTACTCTTGGGTATTCGGAGTTTGGTAAGGTTTGGTAAGTCTGCGAGACCCCCTAGCCCTTCCAGTGCTCTACCCCCCAAGGTATTCAGCTGACGCACTACCTAAATAGTTTTCGCGGAGAACCAGCTATCAGCAAGTTTGATTAGCCTTTCACCCCTAGGCACACCTCATCCCAGAATTTTTCAACATTCATGGGTTCGGCCCTCCAGTGAGTGTTACCTCACCTTCAGCCTGGACATGCCTAGATCACTTGCCTTCGGGTCTAATTCAACGAACTTGGGCGCCCTATTCAGACTCGCTTTCGCTGCGCCTACGCCTATCGGCTTAAGCTTGCTCGTTAAACTAAGTCGCTGACCCATTATACAAAAGGTATGTGGTCACTTTCGCTCCCACTGCTTGTAGGCGTTCGGTTTCAGGTTCTGTTTCACTCCCCTCGTCGGGGGTCTTTTCACCTTTCCCTCACGGTACTTGTTCGCTATCGGTCGGTAAGGAGTACTTAGGCTTGGAGGGTGGTCCCCCCATCTTCAGACAGGATTTCACGTGTCCCGCCTTACTCTAACGGCTCTTCATTTTACCGGTACGGGGCTATCACCCGCTATGGCCCAGATTTCCAGCTGGTTCCCGTTGTTTCAGAGCACGGCCTGGTCCCTGTTCGCTCGCCACTACTGAGGGAGTCTCGTTTGATGTCCTTTCCTCCGGGTACTGAGATGTTTCAGTTCTCCGGGTTCGCTTTTTAACCCTATGTATTCAGGTTAAAATACCATGTTATGAAATGTAAGATCCATATCTAAGCTTGCGCTTAGATATAAACTTACATCTCGATGGTGGGTTTCCCCATTCAGAAATCTCCG
>Ga0208492_1000769_pt1:0-5000 | contig 24507 bp, 16 predicted proteins | sample Subbioar_CSW14AB_FD_184820 | JGI IMG/M metagenome (GOLD analysis project Ga0208492, IMG submission 184820) | Serpentinite rock and fluid subsurface biosphere microbial communities from McLaughlin Reserve, California, USA - CR12Mar_CSW14AB (SPAdes) | ecosystem: Environmental > Terrestrial... | reverse complement strand
GTCGTGGCCGTGTCGGCCGCCCCGTTTGCGATGAGGCGCGGGGTATAAGACCCAGTCCTCTTTCCCGTCAACCGCCTTTTTTGAACTTTTTTCAGCGACCCGAAGGAGACCGAAAACCTTCCAAAAAAGAGCCGACGAGTTTGCCTCGGGCCCATTGCGGGGCCCGCGATCAAGACCCTTAGGTCGGCGGGAGGAGGCGATATACGCCCGCCCTATCCGCTCTGCAAGCGGTTTTTGATTGAAAATTCGGAAACAGCGCGTTTTCCACAGGACTCCCTCGCCCGCCAGCTGAGCGAGCCAGAACCGGCGTTTTCAGAATCTTTTGATCGCGGAATCGGCGCTGCCGGCGCCCCGGAGCCCGTGTTTCAGGCATTTCGGGCTTACCGCTACGCAATGCCATGCCCCGGACGCCCGCCGGGACCTCGGCGAGCGGGGCGGAATCCAGCTGCTCTTGCGACAAGCCAGAACGTCGCACTGGCCGAATCCAGCCTCACAGCGAGGCCCCTGCCCCGCCGCTCCCGGCCGCCGGAAAAGCCAAAAACCTAGGGCTGGATATAGGAGCGGATGGCATTCACCTCGGCATCGGCCTCGGCAATCCGCCATTTCACCAGGTCGCCGATCGACACAACACCCAGCATGCGGCCCGATTCCACCACCGGAAGGTGGCGAATCCGCCGGTCCGTCATCTTGGCCATGGCCGATTCCACCGTATCGCGGGCTCTTGCCGTTACGACCTGGCGGGTCATTGCGCTTCCAACTGTGCTTCCAAGTGCTGTCGCACCGCTTCTTGCAATGTGTTTGACGATATCGCGCTCGGAGATGACGCCGATCAGGCCGCCAGCCTCGTTCAGGATGACCATCGCGCCGACTTTGCGGGTCTCGAGGAGCTCGGCGCATTCCTTCAGCGTCGCCGACTCGGCCACCGAATAGACCTGCCCACCCTTTTCCTTGAGGATCTGCTCGAGAAACATCCGGATCTCCTGCCGTGCGTGCCCCAGATGATGAAAGGGTGCGGCAGGCTGCCGCATGTTTCAACTGCGGCGAGGTCCGGAATCGAAGATTTATTGGTTCGCCGCCCGCAACACCGATCCCCTTACGCATGGTCCTGCCTGCGGAATCGCGCGCGCGGAGACGGCAGCTTTCCCGCCAGCCAACCTGCCGCCCCATAGACTCGTCTGGCTGGGGCGCCGCCACTGCGATTCAGCATCAATGCAGCGGCCAGAGGCGCGCCGCGATGTGCCAGCGCGGCACGAATCCCCTCTCCGCCCCCGCCTGGCCGCCTGTTTCATGGCGAATTCGCAGGCGTTTTCGCGCCAGGGGAGAGCCACCGCCCGCGCGTTCCCGGCCTGCACGCATCTGGCACATCGGTTGCAGCCATCGCTGGAAATTCAACCTGTGGGATGCATCAGGCGATGTCGTTCAAACGCAAAGGCCCGGGAGTTTTCGTCTCCACGATCATTGGCGCCGTTGCAGGCGCCGCACTCGTTGGCGGCATGGTTGCCCTTCTAACGCTCCCCGCAATGGCCCAGCCGCCGAGCCCCGCCGCGCAGGTCTCCGGCGAGTTCGAACGTCCCTTCGGGTACGGCTACGGCCAGGAACAATCGTCCTATGACGCCAACACGCGCGATGCGAACGGCAACCGCGTGATCCTCGATGGCCGCATCATGACGGGCATGGACCAGTCGACGCTGACCACGATGTCCGCCTCGGCCGGCGCGTGGTCGCAGGCGACCGGCGGCGCCGGTTTCTCGACCGGCACGGCCGTCGGCAACCAGCTCAATGTGATCACCCAGGGCAACTACAACACGGTGATCGTCAACTCGACCCAGATCAACAACGGCAACCAGACGACCGTTCTCAACGGAAAGATCGACCTCCAATGAAGGCGCGCATGAAACTCCTCGTCGCTTCGGCCGGCGCGCTTGCTCTCACGGGTTGCGTCACGCCGTTCGCGAACGATGCCGGCCTCTATGCCAGCCCGATCGGCAATGCGCCGGTCACGGCCAACCCGACGCCCTACTCCACCGCGCTGGTCTGCATGGCGGACTACGCCCGCGCCACCGGCAAGGTCGCGCCGCGCATCGCTGTCGGCCGCGTGCTCGACTACACGGGCAAGGAAGACATCGAAGGCGGCCGCAAGGTCACGCAGGGCGCGTCGCTGATGGCGATGTCGGCCTTCTCGAAAGCCGGCGCGAAGCTGGTTGAGCGTTTCGACACGTCGGTCTCCGAACTCGAACTGAAATACGCCAACAACCGCCTCATCGGCGCTGACGGCGGCCCGATGGCCGATCCGACCGCCCCGGAATTCCGTCAGATCATGGCGGGCGAGATCCCCGGCTCGGATTACTATTTCGTCGGCGGCATCACCGAACTCAACTCGAACATCCGCTCGATCGGCGCCGACGCCTTCGTCGGCGACCTCGACGCCACCGACATGAAAGGCCGCGCCGGCTTCAAGCTGTTCGTCATCAACGTCGGCGTCGACCTCCGCCTGGTCAACACCAAGACGCTGATCGTCGAAGACGTCATCTCCTACCAGAAGCAGATCATCGGCCGCGAAATCTCCGCCGGCATCTTCGACTTCGCCAACGGCAACATCTTCGACGTCGGCGTCGGCGAACGTGCCATGGAGCCGATCCAGCTGGCCGTGCGCTCGACCATCGAACGCGCTGTCCTCGAAATGACCGCCAACCTCTACGGCGTCACCAATTCCGACCCGTGTGGCGCGCTGGCGGAAGACGCTTCGAACATGAAGACGGCCCAGTCCATCACCGGTCTCGCGATCTCCCAGCCGGGCGGCTCGCTGCCGACCGACGGCTCCGACCGCGCCGATCCGAACCGCTGGAACGTCGATCGCGACAAGGGCGTCAAAGCTGCCCTCCGCGGCCGCAAGGACTAGGACCAGGACCTGAAGGATCGACGTCCATGTCGCTGATCACCCGCCTCGCTGCCGCCGCCGGCCTCGCCGCCGTGCTCGCCGCTCCGGCCTTCGCGCAGAACACCTCGACGGCCCTCAACGGCCAGCTCAACTGGGGCGATGTCGTCGCCAACATCAACGTTGTGACGCATGACGACGCGAAATCCGCCGCCGCGATCGCCACCGCCGCCGGCAACGCCGTCTCCGGCGCCAACATCACCGGCGGCCTCGACGCCGACTCCCGGCAGCAGATGAACGCCAAGGCCTCCGCTTCTGCCCGTCTCGAAGGCGGCGATATCCGCGACGCCGCCGCCATGGCCACCGCCCAGTCGAACACGGCGCAGGCGCAGACGGTCAACGGCGCGCTCAACCTGAAATCCGCGCAGTTCGCCTATGGCGACGCCGACGCCTACACGCGCGTCGACATCGGCAACGCCCGCACGCTTTCGGCCGCCTCCAGCGCCGCCAACAACAACGCCGCGACGGCCGCCGATCATGGCGACCTCAACGTGAACCTGTTCCAGCAATCGACCAGCTCGGCGAAAGCCTACACCGACGTCGACGCCTGCTGCACCGGCGCGACCGCCGCCGGCGCCTCGTCCGCCAACAACACGTGGAGCTCGTCCTCCACCACCTCGACGGTGAATTCGAAATTCCAGCAGGAATCCTGGGGCGCCGCCTCCGAAGCCACCACCGACGTCTATCAGTACCGCGCCTATGACGTGACCGCCGCGACGACCGCCGCCGCCAACTCCGCGACGATGGTCAACGAGTGGGGTTATGTCGACCTGCGCGGCGGACAGATCGCCGCCACCAACGTCAAGGCCGACACGCGCGTCACCCTGTCCAACTGGACCGGCACGGCCACCGCGTCCGCCTACGGCGTCGGCAACGCCACGCTGGCCACCAATGTCGGCTCCGACATGGTGATCAACCTCGACCAGCTGAACACGGGCGGCGTCTCCTCGAACGCGCAGTTCACCGGCGGCACGGGCGATCATGGTGATGTCGTCGTCGCCTCCACCGCCATCGGCAACGCTTTCACCGGCTATGTCTGCTCGCAGTGCGGCGACGCGGCCCTCACCGGCGCGGTCTCGCAGACCAACGCGGGCAACATCGTCTCCACCGGTTCGATCAACACCAACGCCGCCGGCATGATCGTCGGCTCGGCCTCGGCCATCGGCAACTCGTCGACTTTCATCACGACGCAGAAGGGCAACTGATCGCCAACACGGAATTCCGGCGCCGGCTCTTCCAGTCGGCGCTGGCCCGCACAGTAGAGTACGCCCAAGCGGGGGGCAGCGTAGAGTTCAGTAGAGTAGCGTAGATTACGGGCGGCGGCTTTCCACCACGGAGAGCTGCCGCCTTTCTGCGCGATCAGTTCTCCAGAGAGAACTTGAGCCCCGCGCGTTCTTCCAGCCGCTTCACCAGCTTCAGCCCCAGCGCAGCGCCCGGCGTCCACACGCCGCCGCCGGTTTCCTCGCGACCGACATCGCGCGCAAGGCACATCGCGCTTTCCGAGATCATCTTCGAGGTCGAGCCATAGCCCGGGTCCTTGTCGCCCTTCACCACGGCCCTCAGCGTGCGCCCATCGCCGGTCTCGCCATGGAAGCCGACTTCATAGAAGCCAGTCTCGCGTTCTTCCTTTGACGGTCCCTCGCCCGGCTTGGGCAGCGCGAAGCGACGCAGCAGCGCCCGCGTCGGCGCAAAGCCCAGCAGCATGTTCTGGATATCGCCCTGCCGCTTCACGCCTTTGGCGCGCTTCTGGCCCTCCTCGCCATCGCCGGTGAGCATCATCTCGTCATAGACAAAATCCCTGCCCCACTTGTGACCCAGCAGGTAGTTCGAGCGATGGACGTTCTTGGTGTTGATCGACGCCATGATGAACGGCGTCGCCCATTGCCCGGCCGTCTCATCCTTCTCCACCGCCTCGCCCGAAGGCTGCGCCGGCCCGGTGAATTTTGGCGTCAGCGCAAACGGATTGCCCAGTGTCTTGAAGATCGACGGGTCCTTCTTGCCTGACTCCAGCGTCGCCATCAGGCTGGCGATCGTGCCGCCCGAGAACCCGCCCTTCATCTTGCGC
>Ga0208492_1000768_pt1 | contig 24521 bp, 18 predicted proteins | sample Subbioar_CSW14AB_FD_184820 | JGI IMG/M metagenome (GOLD analysis project Ga0208492, IMG submission 184820) | Serpentinite rock and fluid subsurface biosphere microbial communities from McLaughlin Reserve, California, USA - CR12Mar_CSW14AB (SPAdes) | ecosystem: Environmental > Terrestrial > Deep... | reverse complement strand
ATCTGGGAGGAGCGCTTCGAGCTCCTCGCGAATGCATCAGCACCGTCGATTACTAGCGGTCGCGTTCCGTCGTCGCAAGGATACGGTCGGGTTCATCGGTATTGGGCGAGTCGCACCGGCGCGCGTCGCCTGCCTTGCGAGCCGACCGGGCCCTCGAACACGCCGTCGACCTTTGCGCCACACCCGCGACAGCGACCGTCGTCGGTGACGCGGTACTCGCGGATCTCGTACCAATCGCGCACGATCATGGGTGCGTGGCAGCAGTGGCAGTATGTGGTTCCTCCGGCCTCGTCGTGCACGTTCCCGGTGTACGCATGGCGAACCCCGTTGCGTCGAGCAATGTCGCGCGCGAGGCGCAGCGTGCTCGGCGGCGTGGGCGGCACGTCGGGCATCTTGTAGTCCGGGTGGAACGCGGTGAAGTGCATCGGAACGTCGGGCCCGAGCTCTGCGACCACCCACCGGGTCATCGCGTCGAGCTCCTCGGGCGAATCGTTCTCGCCGGGGATGAGCAGCGTGGTGAGCTCGAGCCAACACGAGGTGTGGTGCTTGACGTACTTCAGCGTGTCGAGCACCGCGGCGAGCTTGCCGCCGCAGATCTTCTCGTAGAACCGCTCGGTGAATCCCTTGAGGTCGATGTTCGCCGCGTCCATGTGGGCGAAGAACTCTTTGCGTGCCTCGGGGACGATGTATCCCGCCGTGACCGCGACGTTCTTCACGCCGACGGCGCGGCAAGCCTTGGCGACGTCGACGGCGTACTCGAGGAAGATGACCGGATCGTTGTAGGTGTACGCGACGCTCTTGCAGCCGAGGTCCAGGGCCGCGCGGGCGATCGTCTCGGGCGCGGCCTGGTCAGCCAACGTGTCCATCTCGCGTGACTTCGAGATGTCCCAGTTCTGACAGAACTTGCAGGTGAGGTTGCAGCCGGCGGTGCCGAAGCTGAGGACGGCCGAGCCGGGGAGGAAGTGATTGAGCGGTTTCTTCTCGATCGGGTCGACGCAGTAGCCGCTCGAACGGCCGTACGTCGTCAGGACGATCTGCTCGCCGCTGCGCGCGCGAGAGAAGCAGAGACCGCGCTGCCCGTCGGCGAGACGGCAGAGGCGAGGGCAGACGTCGCACTGGATGCGACCGTCGGTTTGGAGCGACCAGTAGCGACCGGGAAATCCCTCGATGCGTTCGGACATGACGGCGTGCGTTCAGGTTCGGCACGAATCGTGGTTGGGCAAGCGCTGCCTTGGGGAGTCGAGTCCCCGCCCTGTCCCCGCGACTCCCCTCCACCGTCCAACACCAAGGGAAAAACGCGTGAAATTTGCGCGGATCGGGGCTTGCTGAAGCTCGGGTCCGTGCGCTCCGCTCCCCTCGTCCTCGCCTTCGCGATCACCGCCGCTGCGTGCACCGGCGCGATCGGCGACGGTTCTTCGCCCGGCGCCGATCCCTCGGCGGGCGGCGGGACCAACTCCGCCTCCGCCCCGATCGACTGCACCGATCCCGATCAACCCGGACCGCGGCAGCTCCGGCTGCTCACCCGCGACGAGTACGCCGCGACCGTCGCCGACCTGCTCGCGATCGAGCGTCCTGCCACCGACGACCTGCCCGTCGAGCCCCGCGTGGCCGGCTACGACAACAACGCAGCGGCTTCGATCGTCACGAGCCGCCACGTCGACGCGTACCTCGCCGTGGCCGACGCCGCGGTGCGGACGGCGTTGAAGACCAAGAGCAAATGGCTGACCTGCGATCTCGCAGGCGCCCCGTGCCGGACGTCGTTCATCGAGCAGTTCGGTCGACGTGCGTTCCGCAGGCCCCTCCGCGCGGACGAGCGCGCGCGCTACGAGGCGATGTTCGCGGCCGACCTGACCGGTGGGTCCAACGACGAGGGCGTGGCCAGCGTCGTCTCGAGCATGTTCATCTCGCCGAGCTTCCTCTACCGCTCCGAGATCGGCGCCAAGGCCGACGACGGTACCTACCCGCTGACGCCGTTCGAGCTCGCGACCGCGCTCTCGTACACGTTCCTCGGCACGACGCCCGACATCGCGTTGCTCGACCGCGCGGCCGGGGGCAAGCTCGCGACCGCTGCCGACGTCGAATCCGCCGCGCGCGCGATGTTGGCCGATCCGCGGAGTCGTCCGCAGGTCGCCCGGTTCTTCTCGCAGTGGCTCGACACCTCGGCGCTGCTGTCGGCCAACAAGGACAAGACCATCTACCCGGCGTTCACCGATGCGGTTCGGGTCGGTCTCGACGCCGAGTTGAGCGCGTTCGTCAACCACGTGACGTTCGACTCGACCCACGCCTTCGGCGAGCTCCTGAGCGCCGACTACGTCTTCGCCAACGACGCGGTCGCGGGGTTCTACGGCCTGCCGACTCCCGGCAAGACCACGCCGACCAGGATCGCAGCCGGCCCGAACCGGGGCGGAATCCTCACGCTCGGCGCGGTGCTCGCGAGCCACGCCCACTCCAACGAGTCGTCGCCGATCAAGCGCGGCAAGTGGGTGCGGGATCGTTTGCTCTGTCAGGATCTCCCGCCGCCGCCGGCCAACGCGAACACCACGCCCCCCGGTCTCGACCCGACGCTGACCACCCGCGAGCGCTTCGCCAAGCACACGAGCGACCCTTCGTGCCGTGGTTGTCATCAGTACATCGACGGGGTCGGCTTCTCGTTCGAGCGCTACGACGGAATCGGCGCCCATCGCACCGAGGAGGGCGGCAAGGCGATCGATGCGAGCGGCGAGATCAAGGGCCGCGAGGGTCTCGGCAACGGGGTGAGCGAGACGTTCGAAGGCCCGAAGGGGCTTGCTGCACTGCTCGGCAAGGGCGAGGGTGCGCCGCGCTGCTTCGCGACGCATTGGTTCCGCTTCGCGCGCGGTTTGAAGGAAGAGGGCCCCGAGGTCTGCGCCGCGAAGACGCTCGGCAGCAAGTTCCTCGAGATGGGTCAAGACGTACGCGAGCTGATGATCCTCGTGGTGACGCAGCGCAGTTTCCTCGTTCGGAGGCCGTCATGATGACCAGTCGTCGTGGGTTCCTCGCCACCGCGCTCGCTGCCGGCGCGCTGGTTCAGGCAGGCATGTTGCGTTCGCCCAGGATCGCGCGCGCGGGCGCGCCGATGCGCACGCTGTTCGTCTACGTGCCGGATGGCTGCATTCCCTCGCTCTGGCACCCGAGCGGCTCCGAGACGTCATTCACGCTGCCCGAGATGAGCGCGCCGCTCTCGAGCGTGCAGGAGCACTGCGTCTTTCTCAAAGGACTCGACATGTACTCCGGCGGCGCCACCCACGAAGGCGGGATCCGCAAGGTGTTGACCGGCGTCGGACCGGTGTCGCTCGACGTGTTCCTCGGCCAGAAGCTCCAGGGCGACGCGGCGTTTGCCTCGGTGCAACTCGGAGTTGGTGCCAACTTCCAGAATGGAAGTGGCAGTATGTCGTTCACTGGCACCGGGCAGGAGGTCAAACCCGACGACAACCCGATCAACGCCTTCGGCCGCCTCTTCGGTGGCGCGACCAAGACCGACGACACGGCCGCGCTCCTTTCGAAGAAGCGCAAGAAGAGCATCCTCGACGGCGCCCTCGCCGACCTTGCTGCCATTCGCTCGGAGCTCGCTGGCCCCGAGCGCGCGAAGCTCGACACCAACCTCGACTCGCTCCGTGAGGTCGAGAAGCGCCTCGACGGGGTCGTGCCGATGGGGTGCTCACCGACGGGGTGGAACCCGAGCGGCTTCTCGATATCGCCGACCGACTACTACCCGAAGACCTACGAGAAGGAGGAGCAGTTCGGCATGGTCGGGCAGCTCCAGACCGATCTCGCGGTCCTCGCCCTCGGCTGCGACGTGACCCGCTCGGTGGGCCTGATGTGGTCGCACCCGGTGAGCCCCACCAAGATCACGGACTCCGGGTCGTCGATGGGCAACCACGACGCCTCGCACTACGGCTCCGCCGGCAGCGCCGCCGCCAAGGACTTCGTGAAGATGAAGCGCTGGTTCGCCCAGCGCTTCGCCGCGCTGATCCAAGCGCTCGCCGCGCGCCCGTACGGCGGCTCCACGCTCCTCGATCACACGCTGGTCATGTTGTGCAGCGAGCTCGGCGACTCGAACGCCCACGACCACAAGTCGGTCCCGTTCGTCCTCGCGGGGGGCAAGGCGGCGGGCCTGAAGACCGGACGATTCCTCGACTTCGCCGGCAAGGGGAAGGGCGGCACCAACGAGGCCCACAGCAAGCTCCTCGTCTCGATCGCCAACCTCGCGGGCGTGCCGACCGAGACCTTCGGCTACTCCGGTCACGGCACCGGCGGCCTCGCAGGGATCTGAAGGTGATCTAGCCCAATCATCCCGGCCGGCTCGCCTCCCGTGAGGTACTGGCGCACGATGGCCGCATGCGCCCCCTATTCCTGCTCGCCCTCGCCGCACTGCTCGCTTCCTGCAGCGATCGATCGAAGCAGGACGAGCGCGCGCACACGGCCTCGCTCCGACGGGCGACGCTCGGCGCCGTCAGGGACGCTGCGGGACCGCTCGCACCGTTGCTCGCTCCCCGCGCGACCTCGCTTCATCGCGAGGGGCTCGCGTACGTCGCGGGCTCTGCTGCGGTCGACGACCTCGACGTGCGGATCGGCGCTCGGAGCGTCGCGGTCGCGGTCGGTCCCTCGCGGCGCGCGCCGATCGAGCTGTCGCTGCTCGATGCGCGCACCACCGACGTCTCGCTCGAAGACGGGCACGTGGTCACGACCGGAGTCTTCACGGCGACCGATCGCGTCGTCTCGTTCTACGGCGCGCAGGTCGAGGAGTGGTTGCTCCTCCGCGACGCGACGGCGCCCCGCGAGCTCCGCTGGTCGCTCCGCGCCGAGCACGTCACTCGAGGCACCGAGGGCGAGCTCTTGGTCTCGGACGACCGCGGCAACGTGCAGCTGCGCATCGCGAAGCCGTTCGCCATCGACGGCGCCGGCGAGCGCCACGCCCTCGAGCTCGGGTGGGATGGGAGCGTCGTCTCGATCGCGCTCGATCCCTCGATCACGCGGTATCCGGTGCTCGTGGATCCGGTGGTCGAGGTGCCGATCTGGACGGTCGCCGCGACCGGCTTCGACAAGTTCGGCACCACGATGATCAGCGGCGGCATGGACTACGACCGCGCGACCGGCAAGACCTACCTGTTCGTCGGTAAGGCCGGCGGGACGGGCGCGACCGAGGACCGCGGCATGGCGGAGTGGACGGGGACCGCGTGGAAGTCGCGGGCGTACGGCGGCGGCGTGCCGGTGTGGGCGCGCAACTACCCGGCGATCGTCGCCGCGCAGGGCAAGGTGTTCAGCTACGGCGGCTGCGCTTCGACCTCGAGCTGCACGGACGGGGACTTCGTCTGGGAGCCCGGCGGTGGTTTCTGGAGTGCGGGCGGCTCGTTCCCCAACTACTGGCGCAGGGCCGCCGTGACGGTGCTCGGCTCGTCGTACTCGAGTGATCGGGTGATGGTCGTCGGGGGCGAAGATCCCCTCGTGCTCGGCGACTATCCGCTCGGCGTGTCGAGCGGCGACCCGAGCGGACTCCTCTACAACCGCTACAGCTACACGACGAATCCTCCTGCCAGATACGGCGCAGCGCTCGCCTTCGACAAGGCGCGTAACCGGGTGATCCTGGTGGGAGGTGCCGATCAATCGGGCGTGCCGATCCAGGACGCCTGGGAGTACGACGCTGCCTACGTCGACTTGGACTCGGGGAACCCCTGGACCAAGATCTGTCCGAAGACCGTCGGCACCGTCACGACTCCCTGCCCCTTCACCGCGCGCTACGCGCACTCGATGACGTACGATCACGCGCGCTCGAAGGTGCTGATGTACGGCGGCTTCAACGCCAGCGGCGGTCGCCTCGACGACACCTGGCAGTACGACGGCGCCACCTGGAAAGCGTATTGCGGCGTGGCCGCAGGGCTACCGGCGTGCGCTCCCGGGGCCCTCGCAGACGCGCCGATGGCGTACGACGTGCCGAGCGGCCGCGCCCTGATGGCCGGGGGCTCCAAGGCGGGCGGCGTTTTGAGCGACAAGACCTGGTCGTTCCACCGTCGCGGCGGGACGTGCACCACCGGAACGCAATGCGACACCGGCTACTGCGTCGACGGTACGTGCTGCGAGAGCGCGAGCTGCGGCACCTGCGAGCAGTGCGACTCCGCGGGCAGCCCGGGCGTCTGCGCCAAGGTCGCCTCCGGGAACAAGGACTCCGACTCGTGCACGCCGACCACCAGCACCTGCGATGGGGCGGGCGGCTGCAAGCTCGACAACGGCCAGTCGTGCGCGTCGAGCGGCGCGTCGTCCTGCATCAGCGGGTTCTGCGCCGACGGGTTCTGCTGCAACACCGCGTGCGGCGGCGCGTGCGACACCTGCGCCAAGCTGAAGGGCGCGAGCATCGACGGGACCTGCACCGTGCTCGCGAAGTCGGCGAAGGCCGCGGGCGAGCCGTCGTGTTCGCCATTCCTCTGCGGCGGCGCAGCGACGTGCCCGACCACCTGCGCGGCCGACGCGGATTGCGCCAGCGGCAGCTACTGCGCGAAGGACGGAACCTGCAAGACCAAGAAGGTGCTCGGCGCAGCGTGCGCCATCGCGACCGACTGTCCGACCGGCGGCTGCTCGCCCTGCGACACGGGTTTCTGCGTCGACGGCGTCTGCTGCGACTCACTGTGCACAGGCACCTGCAACGCGTGCAAGGCGTCGCTCAAGGCGACGGGGCTCGACGACGGCAAGTGCGGCTCCGCGGCCGACGGAGTCGACCCGCACAACGATTGCGCCGACGCACGCACGGTCACCCCCACCTCGTGCAAGAGTGACGGCGCGTGCAATGGAAGCGGCGCCTGTCGCGTCTACGCGAAGGGCACCAAGTGCGGCGCCACCGCGATCACCTGCACCGACAACAAGGCGAGCGGCGAGCAGTGCAACGGCCTCGGCGACTGCGAGAAGGACGCGGCGCCGAGCGACTGTTTCCCCGGCCTCTGCACGACCAGCGGCGGCTGCACCAAGAAGTGCGCGAGCGACGGCGAGTGCGCGACGACCGGAGCGTTCTGCGACACCGCGAAGGGCGAGTGCGTGAAGGCGCGTCTACCCGGTGAGGCGTGCACCGTCGGTACGCAATGCGCGAGCAAGTCGTGCGTCGACGGCGTGTGCTGCAATCGTCCCTGCGGCGGTCAGTGCGAGGCGTGCGACGTCGAGGGCTCGAAGGGCACCTGCGTCTCGGTGGTCGGCGATCCGCACGGCGCGCGCGAGAAGTGTGCGACAGGCGACGCAGCAAACCCGTGCAAGGCGGCGCGCTGCGACGGCATCGAGCCGGCCAAGTGCCTCGGCTTCGCCACGTCGGCGGTCTCGTGCCGCACCAAGGGTTGCACCGACGGCGTGGCGACTCTCTCCGCGGTCTGCGACGGACGCGGCGAATGCCCCAAGGCCGAGACGAAGACCTGCAAGCCGTACGCGTGCGATACCGACACCTGCAAGACGTCTTGCGCGGCCAACACCGACTGCGCCGCCGGCTCGATCTGCAGCAAGACCGGCGAGTGCATCAACGCCGGCGTGTGCGACGGCGATCACACGGTCACCTCGGCCGACGGCAAGGACAAGACCGACTGCACACCCTATCGCTGCAGCGCGAGCGGCACGTGCCGCGATTCGTGCGCCACCACCGACGAGTGCGCGGCGGGTGCAATTTGTGATTCGAGCGCCGGTGTCGGGCGGTGCGTCGTTCCTCCGGCGGCCGTGGAGGACTCGGGAGGGTGCTCGGTGCGCCGGGCCCGGGGCGGCGCTTCGTTCGGCTTGGTGATCGCGGCGCTCATGTTCGTCCGACGACGACGGCGGCTTGCACCCTGATTGGTCACTTCCCCGGCTGGGTCAGCTTCACCGGCACCGAGAAGAGACACTTGTTCTCGTCCGAGGAGAACTTCATCGCCTTGAACGCGCCGAGCACGCAGGCGTTCAAGGCCGGCGAGAAGTCGCTCGAGACGACGGATACCTCGCCGACCGAGCCGTCGTCAGCGACCGAGACGCGGACCTTCACCGTGCCCGACGCTCCAGGGTTCACGTTGAGCTCCTTGGTGTAGCACGCGCGAAACCGCCAACGGCTCTTGGCGATCACCGAGTCGACGTCCTTCGGCGTGTTGCCGACGGCGGGAGCGACGGCCGGTTCGTTCACCTTCACCGCGGGCTCCGCCGTCGGTGCGGGCTTGGCTTCGATCGGCTTGCTCTTGGTGTCGCCGACATCGAAGCCGGGCTTTCCTGTCGCAGCGATGGGACCGCTCGAGGTTGGATCGCCCTTGATCGGCGGGCCGGAGACCTCGACACCGTTCTTCTTCTTCGCGAGCTCGTCGAGCGAATCATCCGGCGATTCGCTCGGGGTGTTCGGCTTCGCCGGTCCACCCTTCTGAATCGAGTTGATGGTGGTGAGCCCGAGATCGTCGAGCTTGCCGTCGAGCGCATCCATCGTCTCGGATGCCGACTTCGGCGGGCCCGCGTGGGGCGCGGGTGCGTCGGGACCTTTGGGAGCGTCGGCGACCGGTGTCGAAGGAGCGTCGGGCTTCGGGCCCGGTTCGGGCTGCGCCTCGCCGATCTCGACCTTGTCTTCCTGCGAGACGTTTGGCCGCGCCTTGGCCTCCACGATCAGCGTTGCTGCGTCCTGATCGTCGTCGACCGTCGGATCCATGAAGTCGGCTTGGACGGCACCGACGAAGCCGAAGTGCACGAACATCGACACGGCCGCGACCATGGCGAACCGCACGTCGATCCGTTCGGCGCGTGCGAGCACCGAGAGTGGGAGCTGCGGTGTGCTGCGCGGGGCGGCCACCACCAGCTGAAAGAGGTGGGCGACCTCGCCGGCGACGATCTTCCCGCGGGCATCATCGGTCAGGGGTACCGTCGCGGCGCCGTTCCAGGTGCGTGCGCCGTCGGAGTCCGCCACTCGAGCGTGTGCGTTGCCCTCGATCTCGAGCGTCCACCCGCTCCGTCGTCGAATCACGCGTGCGCCGTCGACCTTCGTTGTCTCGCTCAGCACGCGCTCCTCGACGATTCGCCCTCGTTCGACCCGCGCCACACGCAGTACGCGCGGACCCTCACCCGCACGCGCCGCGCGCATGGCGGCCGTGATCGCCCCAAAGGAAGCCATGGTTGATCCTCCGACCGGACCGACCACGGCTGCTGGCGAAAGTTCCCTTTCTAATCTGCAAACAAGAAGGTGAACGTATGCACGCCGCCCTCGGCGGTCTCAGGGAACGTCATCTGCTCGATGCGCGCCCGCACGCACTCCGCGACTTTCGGGTCGCCGTCCACCGAGGCGATGGCGGCGCGTTGCACGCGGCCCTCGGGCGTGATCGTGACGTCGATGATGAGCGACACGATGCCGCGATCGGTGGAGTAGCAGGCGTTGCGGAACTCGTCCTTGCGCGACTCGACCATGCGGTCCGCCCTGCCGGGGTCCGGTCGCCCCTCGCCAGGGACGAGGTCGGGGTCGCGCGGTCCACCGCCGATCGCGCTCGGTGCCGGAGCAGGGGTTGCGGTCGTGGGTTCGCGCGGTCCCCGCTCCGCGCGTGCACAGCCGAACATCACGATCGCGAGGGGAAGCGCCCAGATCGCGTTTGAGCTCATGGTGAACCCGGGTAGGGCAACAGCGATGCCTGCACCGGCAGAGCGCGCTTGGAGCTTCCGCGCTGATCAGAGCTCGCCGGCTTGCGCGAGCTCCGCACTGAACGCGACGCACGCCGGCACCTCGAGCTCCTGCAGCGCGCGGAGGTTCTTCAGCGCGTCGCCGTCCGGTACTCGCTCGTAGCGACGCACCGAGAGCTTGCCCGGCTCGACGAAGAACACCGTGGCGAGCATGCCGCGATCTCCGTGGAGGCACTCGAGCTCGGTGACCTTGGAGCCGTTCGCCGGCAGATCGGGCAGCGCACCCGTCTCGGCGAGCTTGCACACGCCCTCGAGCTCGCCGACGTCGATCTCGCCGGTCGCTGCGCCGGTCATCGCGAGCTTCACCTTCGCGCGCGGCGGGTCTTCGTCCATCGAGCCGTGCGCGACGCGCCAGGCGAACGAGATCTTCGGGCGCGCATCGCGCTCGACCATCGCGCAGGAGCGAGCATCGGGTTTGTTGGTGCAGGCGATCGTCAAGACGGCGAGGGCGAGCAGCAGACGCATCACTCCATCTTCACGTTCTTCGCGGGGCCATCGCAACCCTCGGTTTGCGACGGAAGCGCAGCGGCGTATGCGTCGCGGATGCGCACCGGAGAGGTGCGAGTCGCACTGCAGGTCACCCCGTCGAGGAAGCCATCGCCACCAAACAGCAGGAAATCCGGCATGACGATGACGACTTCGTCTTTGCCCTTCGCCGTCCATCCGTTCGGCTTGATCTCGTCGAGCACCAACGGAACGTCCGCTGGACGATGGGCGCGCACCTCCGCGCCCGAGATGCCGAAGGGAAACCGGTCGCGCACCGTCACCTTCTTCACGAGGTTGGACAGCGCGCGCTCGAGGCCGGCCTTGGTCGTCGTGCAGGTGGAGATGGCGTTCTCGAAAGGCAGCACCGCGAACAAGTCACGGTTCTTCACCGGGCCAGCCTTGATCGGCGTGCGAATGCCGCCAGCGTTCACCACCGAGACCGCGACGGCGCCTGTCGCGAGCATTCCCTCCTTCTTCGCGCGCTCGAGGATGGCGCGAGCGATCGACTCCGCGAGCGCGGTGCCGTTGGGGCCTTGCGCCATGCAGATGCGCGGCACGCTCGCGATCACCGTGTCGGCCTGGGCGCGGATCGAATCGACCCACGGCTGCACGGCCGTCTGCACCTGCTTGCCGAGGGCGCTCGCGGGCGGGTTGCTCGCAAACGCGACGCGTCGGTCGATCGTCCGGAGCGACATGCTGCCATTGCTGCCACGACAAAAGCGCGACTCGGCGTAGCCAACACCGTGTTGATCGCTCGAGACCACCGGCACGCCGAGGACTCGTCCGAGCATCCACGCGTGACGATGTCCGGCCACGGCGAGGTCCGGCAGATCGGTGCCGAGCGCCGCGAACAGAGTCGGAAGCTCGCCCTTCAGATGGTCGCCGTGCGGGTCCTTCGGATCGTCGAGGTCCTGTGGCAGCTCGCCATCGAGTGACGCGTGCGCGAGGAGCACGACGGGCGACGCTCCGGCCGCGCGGAGCGCGCGGATGCCCTCGCGCACGTGCTCGGCCGCGTCCTTGTCGAACGTGAGCCCCTCGATGTTCGGCTTGAGCGTCGTGATCGGTGTCTCGCGGGTGGAGTAGCCGACGACGCCGAGCTTCATCCCGCCGCGCTCGAGGATGACCCATGGCTTGACGTTGGGCCACGTGGGCGACGCGCCGGCGAGGGTGCGCACGTTCGCCGAGACGAACGGGAACTTGGCGTCGCGCATGCGCGCGAGCAGCGCTCCCCGCGGCCCGTCGGCGCCGTCGGCGTCGCTCTTCCCCGGCGCCGCGACGACCTTCTCGTAGCCCACCGGCCCGAAGTCGAACTCGTGGTTGCCGATCGTCGCTGCGTCGACGCCGAGCACGCCGTATCCCGCGATCACCGGCGCGCCCTCGGCCAGCGTGCTCTCCATCGGACCCGTGAACAGATCGCCTGCGTCGAGCACGAACACCGGCTCCCCGCTCTTCCGCGCCGCGTCGACGTGGTCGGCGAGCGCGACCACGCCGCCCGCGGGAACCCGTCCAGTGTCGAGCCAGACGTCTTCCGCCTCGAGCTGGCCGTGCAGGTCGTTCCAGGAGACGACGCGGAGGCAGGACTCGGCTTTCGACGGAGGTGTGGGAGAAACCACCGCTTTGGGCGGGTTCTTGGCCGGAGAGCAGCCTCCAAGGGTCAGGACGAGCGTCAACGAGAGGAGGAACCGACGAGCCACGGCCCGAGGTTAGCGCAGTGCGGCGAGCCGCGTGCTCACCGCGTGCCTGCCCATTGATACGCGATGAGGGGTGACCCCAAACACCCATCGTGGTAACCGGCGAGGCCATGGCGACCAAGAGCTACGACGCGGTGGTGATCGGCGGCGGACCGGGCGGCTACACGTGCGCGATCCGGCTCGGAGCACTGAAGGTGAAGTCCCTGGTGATCGAGAAGGAGGAGTACGGCGGCGTCTGCCTCAACTGGGGCTGCATCCCGAGCAAGGCGCTCATCGCGAACGCCCACACCTTCGAGAAGATCAAGCACGGCGCGTCCACCGGCATCGTGGTCGCCGAGCCCAAGCTCGACGTCGCCAAGATGCAGGAGTGGAAGAACGGCATCGTCAAGAAGCTCACCGGCGGCGTGCGTGGCCTCATCAAGGGCAACGGCACCGATCACCTCTACGGCACTGCCAAGATCACCGGGAAGAACACCATCGAGGTCGTGACGCGCGAGGGCACCAAGGAGACCATCGAGGCGAAGAACATCATCGTCGCCACGGGTGCCTCGACCATCGAGATCCCCACCTTCAAGTTCGACGGCAAGACGATCATCGGCGCGCGCGAGGCGGTCTCGCTCCCCGAGGTCCCCAAGCGCCTGCTCGTCATCGGCGGCGGCGTCATCGGTCTCGAGCTCGGCTGCGTCTACCAGTCGTTCGGCGCCCAGCTCACCGTGGTCGAGGCGACGCCGGGCCTGCTCCCGGGGGTCGATCCCGACTGCACGGCGGTCCTCGAGCGTCGCATGACCAAGAAGGGCGCCAAGATCTACAAGGGCGCCAAGGCGCTCGGCTACGAGAAGACGGCGACCGGCCTCGCCGTGAAGCTCGACATCGGCGGCAAGCAGGAGACGGTCGAGACCGACGTGGTTCTCGTTGCGGTCGGCATGCGCCCCAACGGTCGCGGCCTCGGCCTCGAAGAGATCGGCGTCAAGGTCGACGAGCGCGGCTTCGTCCCCTCCGACAAGTTCTGCCGCACCAACGTGCCGAACATCTACTCCATCGGCGACGTGTCGCAGGGCCCGCTCCTCGCGCACAAGGCCGTCAAGGAGGGTGAGATCGCCGCCGAGGTCGTCGCGGGTCACAAGGCCGCGCGCGACTGGGTGTCGATCGCGGGCGCCATCTTCACCGATCCCGAGATCGCCACGGTCGGCATGACCGAGGCCCAGGCCAAGGAGAAGGGCATCGAGGTCCGCGTGGGCAAGATGCCGTTCGCCGCCAGCGGCCGCGCGATGGCCGTCCAGGAGACCGACGGCTTCATCAAGACCGTGATCGACGCCAAGACCCACCAGGTCCTCGGCGTCCACATCGTCGGCCCGGCGGCGTCGGACCTGATCAGCGAGCACGCGCTCGCCCTCGAGATGGCCGCCTTCGCCGAAGACATCGCGCTCACCATCCACCCGCACCCCACCCTGGGCGAGGCGTCGATGATCAGCGCGCAGCACTCGATCGGCATCGCCGTCGACATCATGAACAAGTAGTCGATCGCCCGAGGAGAAGAGGGGCTGGGCCTGACGCTCGGCCCTTCTCCTTTTTTGTCGATATGCTCGCGTCCATGCGCAGCGCGCTGGTCGTTCTGGCAATGTCTCTCGTCCTCGCGTGCAAGAGCACCGACGACGTTGGGGTTTCGACGGCTCCGTGCGGCGATCACGAGATACTGGTCGCGGGCAGTTGCTTTGCCCCGGGTGTCCCCAAGGACGGGTGTGCCCCCGGCTTCCGTTGGGAGGCCGAGGCGTGTGTCCCCGCGCTGCCCGCGAGCTGCCCACCCGGGAGCATCGTGTTGCTCGCGACCGGAGCGTGCGAGGCCGTCGGCATCGCCACTTGTGCTGCGGGGTTCGTGCGCGACGGTGAGGCCTCGTGCAAACCCGTGCTGCCCGCCACGGCCTGCGCTGCGGGCACCTTCGCGACACCCGGCGAGACGGACTGCCATGCCCCCGACACCTGCGGCGCCGACCCGTATCCATCGGTGACCGGCAGCGCCCTCTACGTCGACGCGAGCGCCGTCGACGGTGGCGACGGCACGCGCGCCAAACCGCTCCGCACGATCGCAGCAGCGCTCGCCGCGGCCAAGGACGGCGACAGCGTCGCGATCACCGACGGCACCTACGCCGAGAACCTGGTCGTCGACAAATCGGTCGCTCTGATCGGCCGGTGCTCTGGCAAGGTCGTCCTCCGCGCCGCCGACGCGACCAAACCCGTCGTCTCGGTGACCGCGGGAAAGAGCGCGCTGCGCTCGGTCTCGATCACCGGCGCGACCACCGGCGTGGAGGTCGGGCGAGCCGAGACCTCCCTCGCGTCGATGTGGATCCACGACCTCGACGGCGCCGCGCTCCACGCCGGGCAGTCCGACTCCAAGGTGAGCATCACCGCGAGCCTCGTGGAGGCTTCGACGACCATCGGCATCGCCATCGACGCCGGAACCGTCACCGCGGACCAGGTCGTCGTGCGCGAGACACGCCCGCGCGCCGCGGGCGATCGCGGGCTCGGCATCTCCATCGAGAGCCTGAAATCGACGGTGACGAGCTTCACGGGGCGCCGCCTGGTCGTCGAGCGGAACGCCGACTCCGGCGTGCTGATCCACGGGAGCAACGTGCTCCTCGAGTCGACGGTCATCGTCGACACCAAGCCGAGGGTCGACGGCACGTTCGGCACCGGCATCAACGCGCTCGGGTACTCCGATCCCAAGGTGCCCCGCGGCGCGGCGACGGTGCGCGACTCGTTCCTCGCGGGAAACAGCTTTGCCGGCGTGATGATCAGCGGTTCGCCCGTGACCCTCGAGCGCACGGTCGTTCGCGACACCAAGCCGCAGCCCGACGCCTCCCGTCCCAACGGACGCGGGGTGGTCGTGCAGGAGCACCCTGCCAGCAAGCTCCGCGGCGAGCTCGTGATGACCAGCTCGGTGCTCGAGCGCAACTACGAGATCGGTCTCTTTGTCTCGAGCTCCGATGCGAAGGTCGAGGGAAGCATCCTCCGCACGACCGCGACCCGGACGAACGGCACGGGCGGGATAGGGGTCTTCGCCCAGGTGTCGCCGGGCCGAGCAGACGCGCCGGCCGTGTCGCTCATCCGCACGCTCGTCGATGCCAACCGCGAGATCGGCGTGTACGGCATCGGCGCCAAGGTCTCGCTCGACGGCTGCACCGTACGCGGCACCAGGCCCTCGAAGGACTCCGGGTGGGGCGTGCACGTCATGGTCAACCCGAAGCTCGCCCTCGCGTCCGAGCTCCTCGTGAAGGGATCGATCATCGACGACAACGTCGGCTACGGCGTGTTCGTCTTCGGCTCGGTCGGGACGATCGAAGACTCGCTCGTGCGCGGCACCAAGGCCGGCGCGGAGGATTTCACGATGGCCGGCGTCGTCGCGACGGGCACGTCGGCCCAACTGACGCTGAAGCGCTCCGTCATCGACGAGAACGAGCAGGTCGGCGTGTTCGTCACGGGCGCGCAGGGGACCCTCGAGTCCGTGACCATCCGCCGCATGCGAAGCCGCCCTCCCACGGGCGCGCAGGGCGTGGGGCTCGCCATGTACACGAGCAACGAGGGCGTCCCCGCCGTGGCGACCGTCACCGCGTCGACGATCGTCGAGGCCTTCGCCGGCGGCGCGATCATCGGGGGATCGACCGCATCCCTCGACGCCGTGCTGATCCGCGACGTCCACGCCGAAGCGTCGACCTCGAAGTTCGGCGACGGCCTCACCGCACGCGTGGCCCAAGGCAGTCGAGGCGGGGTCTCGATCACGCGCACGTTGATCGAGCGCGCGGCCCGGGCCGGGGTGGCGGTGCTCGGCACCGATGCCTCGATCGGCTCGTCGCGAATCTCCTGCACCGCGTTCGCGATCGACGCGGAGCCGTATGGAGGAGAGGCCCCGAGTCTGGTCGACCAGGAAGGCAACGTCTGCGGGTGCGGTACGTCCGGCGCCTGCACCGCCGTCTCGGCGAACCTGACGCCCCTCGACCTCTCGCCCGCCAAGCCGAAGGGGTGACGCACACGGTCCTCACACGTCTCGTCGATGTGACGGTGGCACGCGCGTGGGATCCTCCGATCGTGACGACCCGCCCGGCAGTGCGTGGATTCGTCGAGAAATCATGGGACAGGCCCCGAGGCCTGGCGTTTGCTCTAGTGCAGCAGCGGAGGAAAGTTTCAATGACGCTGCTCCGATGGTCAGTGGTGATGGTGCTCGGGTTCGCCGGCGGTGTCGCGCCCTCGAGCCTGGCGGCTCCGCCAACGGCCGTCGCCCCGCCGCAGCACGTCGCGCCTCAGGTCGACGAGCCGACGGCGCAGCTCGAGGCCCGCGTCGAGATCGGGCCCGCAGTCGTTTTCATCTACGACGAAGCTGGGCGCGTGATCGCGACGGAGTAATCACAGGGGCGCCTCGTCGGACGGGGGAAATCCGTGTTGCTCCCGCCCTGGCTTGCCGTCGAAGTGCTTCGAGCTCTTGTACAGCTCGAACCGCCCATCGGCGGCGAGCTTCTCCAGGCGCATCCTCAGTGCCTTCATGTCCGCGGGGCTCATCGGCGTGAAGTCGCGCGCGATCTTCAGGTTCTGTTCGAGGATCTTCATCGAATCGATGCCGCTCACCGTGGAGGCGACCGGCAGTGACATCGCGTACCGGAGCGCCTCGTCGGCCGTCACCACGCCCTTGCGGATCGGATCGCCCTGGCCGCAGAGCGACTTCATTCCGAGCGCAGCCATCCCGCGCTCGTTCACGGCGGGCAGCACCTTCTGCTCGAACGAGCGGTAGCTCGCGTCGAACGCGTTGAGCGGCATCTGCACCGTGTCGAACGCATACCCTCGCTCGAGCATCGCGAGGTGCAGCGCCGGGTCCTTGTGGCCGGTGAACCCGACGAACCGCACCTTGCCCTGCTTCTTCGCCAGGTCGAGCGCCTCGAGCACGCCGCCCTTGGCATAGTGCAGGTCGGGATCGGTGTCGTAGACGACCTCGTGGACCTGCCACAGGTCGATGTGGTCGGTCTTGAGTCGTTTGAGCGACTGCTCGAGCTGCTTCATCGCCACGGTCTTGTCGCGCCCGTGGGTGCAGACCTTGGTCATGACGAACGCCTTGTCGCGCTTGCCGACGAGCGCGTTGCCGAGTCGCTCCTCCGACTTGCCGTCGTGGTACTCCCACGCGTTGTCGAAGAACGTCAGCCCGGCATCGAGCGCGGCGTGCACGACGCGCATGGCCTCGGCGTCGTCCTTGATCGAACCCAGGTGATAGCCGCCGAGCGTGAGGATCGAGACCTCGACGCCCGTCTTGCCGAGCTTGCGACGCGGAACCATCCCCGGCTTCCCCGTGCTCGGCGCGGCCAAGACCTCGGGCGTGTGGGGCACGATCAGTTGGGCGACCGAGGCCGCAGCGGAGCCACCGAGGATGCGCAGCGCACGGCGACGTGCGACGTTGGGATGCGAATCGCTGACCATGTTCCCACGAGCAGCAAACCTCACACCTCGATCGCGCCCTCCAGGTACTTCACCGCCCGACCGGCGATCGACACCCGAATAGTTCAAGACGGCTCGCCAATCATGTGCAGGTACGCGTGCGCCATCGCGAGCCACGCGACCGGGTACGCGACCAGCAGCCCGACGCCGAGCGAGAGGAACCCGAGCAGCAGCACGAGGCCGCACCCGAGGCCGAGCGCGAAGAGCTGCGCGCGCTTCCCGCGCGTGGTCCGCTGGCTGAGCAGCACCGATTCGTAAGCACCGGCCCGCTTGTCGGCCACGAGCCACGTCGTGTTCGAGAGCGCGAACGCGAGGACGATGCCCGGGACGATCAGAGTGATCAAGCCGCAGAGGACGAGGAAGGCGACGATGAGAGACGATCCGATCATCGGCCAGAGCGCGTCGCCTCCCGAGAACAGCAGCGCCGCGGTCACGGGCTTCTGGCGTGCGGCGGCGAGGCTCAGTCGGAGCATGCCGATCGAGATCCACGTCGAGAAGACGAAGCTCAGGATCTGGGGCACGGCGGTGCCCACCGCCAACCCGACGAGGGGATTCGCAAGTCCACCCGAGACCATTCCGCCGAGGAAGCCGCACGCCGCGCCGACCGCGGTGGACAGGCCGTATCCGAGGGCGGTGAGCAGCGACAGCCGCACCGCCTGCGGGCGATAGGAACGCCACGCCTGGCGGATCACGTCACCGACGGTGAACGGGATCGACCCCGCGATAGGCGCGCGGGCTTCGGTTTCGGACTCGGTGATCGAGGGGGGGGCGTAGAGCTCGGCGACGTTCATGGAGAGAGGTCGACCGCAGCCCTCCGCCGGTTGCGTCTATTTTTTCGGCACGGTCCAACGGGCGCCGAGGACCCAATCGCGACCGTCGAACTTCAGCTCCTGGTGCGGCACCTCGTCGCAATCCTCGTCGCACTGGCCGACCACCTCGAGGACCCGCAACCCGTTCGACAACCCGCGCACGCCCACGATGGTTCCCTCGGTTCGGGCGCCGCCTGTGTAACGGCTGCACCGCCCGCGGCTGAGGTAGATCTCGTAGCGGATGGTGTTCGCGTCGCGGTCGGCGGCGAGGACGGGGTCGTCGACGCCGTCGCCGTCGAGGTCGAAATTCAACTGCGGAGGCTCGTAGACGGTGCGCCCGTCTTTGTCGAGCGTGCCGTTCATGCGCTCCGAGTGCTCCTTCGGGTCCACGCACGGCTCGGTGACCGCGAACTTTTCGCGCTTGTCCATTCCGGGCGTCGTCGCCACGTGAGGCTTCGTGCGCTGAGCGCACGCGATTGGTGCAACGAAGGCGAACAGGACCACGAGGATGCTTTTGCGGGACATGACGTCCTCCAGGGTCTGCACGGCGCGGGCCGCATGTGGTCCATGGCTTTGCTCCAATTCGTGCGATGATGCTGGACCAGGCGAACATGGCGCGCTGGGAACATCCGATCGCGATTGATCCAACGGCCGCGCTGCCGGTGTTCCTGCAGATCGCACGCGCCATTGCCGAGGACGTGCGACGCGGGCGTCTGCGTGCGGGCGAGAAGCTGCCCGGAAGCCGCACGCTCGCGGGAGCTGTGGGAGTCCACCGCAACACGGTGCTCGCGGCGTATCGCGAGCTCGCGGCCGAGGGGTGGATCGAGACGCGTCCCGCAGGCGGCACGTTCGTGTCGAACGAGATCGGGAGCCCGCTCCATCGCGATCCCCGTCGCGGTCAGAGGCTCGAACCCCGCCTCGGGTTCGATCTCCCTCCATCGTCCCTCGACGATCCACGGGTTCCCGAGGTCCCTCGTGGCACACTGACGTTGGCAGCGGGGACACCCGACTCGCGTCTGTTCCCCACCGGCGCGATCGCACGCGCGTATCGTCGGGCGCTCGAGCTCCACGGCGCGACCTCGCTCGGGTACGGCGATCCGCGCGGCGTCCTGCCGCTGCGCAAACAGCTCGGGGCCATGCTGTCCTCGCTCCGCGGACTCGCCGTCGACGACCTCTTGATCACGCGTGGCAGCCAGGGGGCGCTCGATCTGGTCGCGCGCACGCTCCTCCGGCCGGGAGACGTGATCGCCGTCGAGGCCCTGGGCTATCGACCTGCGTGGGGCGCGTTCCAGGCCGCAGGGGCCCTTCTGGTGCCGATTCCGGTCGACGAGCACGGGCTGCGGGTCGACGCGCTGGCCGAGCACGCGGGCGCGGTGCGCGCGGTCTACGTGACCCCGCACCACCAATACCCGACCACCGCAACGCTCTCGCCCGGGCGTCGACTCGCGTTGCTCGAGCTCGCCCGAACCCGTCGGTTCGCGATCGTGGAGGACGACTTCGATTTCGAGTTCCACTACGAGGGCCGTCCCGTGTTGCCCCTCGCGAGCGCCGATCGCGCAGGGGTCGTCGTCTACGTGGGCACCCTCTCGAAGATCCTCGCGCCCGGGGTGCGCACCGGGTTCGTCGTCGCGCCCGCGCCGTTGCTCGATCGAATGGCCGCGCTTCGGATGGTCGTCGACCGGCAAGGCGATCCGGTGGTGGAGCTCGCGATCGCCGAGCTGCTCGAAGACGGCGAGGTGCAGCGGCACGCGCGCCGTATTCGACGGATCTACCTCGAGCGACGCGACACGCTGCTCGAGGCGCTCCACGCCAAGCTCGCGAGCGTGGTCACGGTCGATCCGCCGGGCGGCGGCATGGCTGCGTGGATTCGCGTCGACCCTTCCGTCGATGTCGTCGAGTGGTCAGAGCGCTCTCTCCGCGCCGGGGTGGCGTTCGCGCCCGCAAAAAACTTCGCCTTCGACGGGCGCTCCCGACCGTTCGCTCGGCTCGGATTCGCCGCGCTCGACGTTCGGGAGCTGCGCGAAGCGGTCTCCCGGATGGCATCCGCGCTCCCGAGCAAGAAGAGGAGGAGCGCGTGACTCGCCTCGTGATGCTCGTTGTCTTCGCGACGACGCTCCTCTTGTCGTCGGTCGCGCAGGCGAAGCTCCGGTGGGGCGCCGACGCCGAAGGGGGCGCCCCGTACGTATTGCGCGATCCCAAGGCGCCCGAGAAGGTCATCGGCTTCGAGGTCGAGCTCGCCGAGGCGCTGAGCAAGGAGGTCGCCGAGCCGATCGAGCTCGTTCAATACGAGTTCGGCTCGCTCCTCCCCGGCGTCGAGCGCGGCGACCTCGACTTCGCGATGAACGGAATCGAGATCACGCCCGACCGGCTGGAGCGGGTGAGGTTCTCCCGTCCCTACTACGTATATCGATTGCAGCTGGTGGTTCGCAGCAACGACCAACGGTTCGCCGGAATCGACGCCTGCGCCACCGCGAAGTGTCTCGTGGGCACGCTCGGTGACACCGCTGCCGATCGCCTGCTCGACGCGCGAGGAATCCCCAAACGCGTGTACGACGGCCAGGCGGAGCCCTATCGAGATCTGGGCCTCTCGCGGCTCGATGCGGTGCTGCTCGACGTGCCCATTGCGGTGTATTGGGCGCGTCCCGACCCCAAGCTCCGGTTCGTCGGCGAGCCCTTTGCACGCGGCACTTACGCCCTCGCGTTCCGCAAGGATCGCGAGGCGCTCGCGGTTCGGTTCGACGGCGCCATCGAGCGACTCGCCGCGCGCGGCGACCTCGAGAAGATCTACCGCAAGTGGGGGATCTGGGACGAGGAGCAGCGCTCGCTCGGAGCGCCCGATGTCGCAGGCGAATCCGCGCGCGCGTGGACGCCCGCGCGGTACTTGCCCCTCCTGCTCCGAGGCGCGCTCACCACCGTGCTCATCGCCTGCGTGAGCATGGCGCTCGCAGTCCTGCTCGGGCTCCCGATCGCCGTCGCTCGCTTGTGGGGACCGAGGCCGCTCCGCTGGCTCGCGACCGCGTACGTCGAGCTGTTCCGCGGCGTGCCCGTGCTCTTGCTGATCTTCTTCTTCTATTACGGCCTCCCCACGCTGGGCATCGAGCTCACGGCGATGAGCGCCGCCGTGCTCGGCTTCGGGCTCAACTACGCGGCCTACGAGGCGGAGATCTACCGCGCTGGCATCGATTCGATTCCGGTCGGCCAATGGGAGGCGGCCGCGTCGCTCGGCATGGGGCGAAGGCTCGCGTTCCGACGAATCATCCTGCCGCAGGCGATTCGGGTGGTGCTCCCGCCGATGACCAACGACTTCGTCGCGCTGTTCAAGGACACCTCGCTGGTGAGCGTGATCGCCGTCGTGGAGCTCACCAAGCAATACCAAATCCTGGCAAAATCGAGCATGAAGTACCTCGAGATGGGGTTGTGTACCGCGGCGCTCTACCTCCTCATCTCGGTGCCGCTCGGCATGCTGTCGCGACGGCTCGAGGCGCGCGTGTCCAAGGGGGCGGCGTGAGCACGCTCGTCCAGGTGCGGGGTGTTCGCAAGCGCTTTGGCGAGCACGTGGTGCTCGCGGGCATCGACCTCGAGGTGGCCGAGGGCGAGACGCTCGCGCTCCTCGGTCCGAGCGGCGGCGGCAAATCGACGCTCCTCCGCTGCATCAACGGACTGACCAACTTCGACGAGGGCGAGATTCGCGTCGGAGCGGTCGCGGTGCGCCCGACGCGCGATCCCCGCGAGAGTCGCGTCGCCGCGCGCGAGGCGCGCACCGTGGTGGGTATGGTGTTCCAGGACTTCCAGCTGTTCCCCCACATGACCGCGCTCGAGAACGTGGCCGAGGCTCCCATCCACGTGCGCGGCCTCCCGCGCGTGGAGGCGCTCGATCGGGCGCGCGCCCTGCTCGCGCGCGTCGGCCTCGAGTCTCGCGCCGCCGCCTATCCGCGCGAGCTCTCGGGCGGCCAGAAGCAACGCGTCGCCATCGCCCGTGCGCTCGCGATGGAGCCGAAGGCGCTGCTCTGCGACGAGATCACCAGCGCGCTCGACCCGGAGCTGAAGGGAGAGGTGCTCACCACGCTCGAACAGCTGCGTCACGATGGCATGACGCTGATCCTGGTCACCCACGAGGTCGGGTTCGCCCTGCGCGCCGCCGATCGGGTCGGGGTCCTCGCCGACGGCGCGATCGTCGAGCTCGGGGCGGCTCGTGAAGTGATCGAGAGACCCCAGGTCGAGCGAACGCAGAAGTTCCTCGAGCGCGTCATGGCGTGAGTACGGCTTTTGCGTACGCTCGTGGCCATGGCGTCCTCGCTTCCCGCGGTCTTCCTCGCGTGCTCGTTGGTGGTGAGTGCCTCGCTCGCGATGTCGGCCGGCTGCTCCGCCGACGGCGGGCAGGACGAGACGAACCTCGTTCCCTCCGGCGGTGACGCGGGCGACGCGATCGACGGGCTCGTTTCGCTGGCACTCGATCCGCCGAAGGCCTCGCTCACGCTCACGCCCGGAGGCGGCGCGGCGAGCAAGGCGTTGGTCGCGCGCGGCACGTTCACCGACGGGAGCACCCGCGACGTCACCGCGCTCGTCGCGTGGACCACCGAGTCGCCGGCCAACGTCGCGGGCGGTCAGTTCTCCACTGCGTCACCCGGACGTTACAAGGTGAGCGCGCGTGCGGGATCGATCGCCGCGAGCGCGGAGATCACCGCCACGCTCAACGGTGACCTCGTCGAATCGGGCTTCGATCCGGCGCTGAAGGAGAAGCTCGCCGGCAGCCCGACCGCGTCGGCAGCGCCGCGCGTCGAGTATCCCCTCCCCGGCGCGTTGTTCCCCGAGAACCTCGCGCCGGTCGACGTCCAACTGGTGCGCGGCAATGCAGCGCAATCGATCGCCCGCGTGCAGTTCGTGGTCGACGGCGTGCTCGATCTCCGGGTGTACTCCGCCTGCGATCCGATCGACGGGGCGGCCAACGGGTGCTCCGTGCTGCTCAGCGACACGGTGTGTCGCCTCCTCGCGGGTGCGAGCGAGGCCGGTGTGCTCACGACCACCATCCGGCTCGCGAGCAAGGACGGCAGCCAACTCGGCGAGACCTCGTTGAAGGACGTCGCGTGGACCACCAGCCGTTTGACTGGCGGCCTCTATTTCTGGAGCGCCCTCAACGACGGACCGACGGCGATTCGCCGCTACGACTTCGACAAGCCCAAGGTCTCCCCGGAGACGTATTGGACGAATGCCGATTCGCCCAAGCTGCACGACGGCACCGAGAAGCCCTGCATGGGTTGTCATTCGGTCTCGAGCGACGGCACCAAGATGGCGCTCACCTTCGGCGGGAGCGATCCCTCCGACTTCGCGCTGATCGACATCGCCTCGCACAAGCCGCTCGCGGTTCGCAACACCGACTCCAAGGGCTTTGCGACGATGACCTCGTTCTCGCCCGACGGCGCGCGTTTGCTCAACACCATGCGAGGCCTGCTCACGCTCCGCGCCTCCGATGCGACGCTGGCCGACGTCGGAGCGATGCTCGAGGACACCACCAAAGAGGCGAAGTCCCACCCGTTCTGGTCGCCCGACGGCAAGTCGGTCGCGTTCGTCTCGTGGGCGCCGGGCGAGAACGGCGCGAGCGCGTCCCGCAACGGCGATCTGGTCCGCGGCGCGCAGATCTGGATCGCGCCGTCCGATGGCAAGACGGTGACCGGACCGGGCAAGGTGCTCGTTCCGCGCGCCACGGGCGTGTCGAGCTTCTACCCCGCCGTCAGCGACGACGGCGCCTTCGTGGTCTTCAATCGTTCGCGCTGCGACGGCCCCGGCACCACCCGCGGTTACGGCGAAGACCCGTGTGATGGCTACGACGATCCGAGCGCGAAGGTGATGGTCCTCCCCGCGAGCGGCGGCACGGCGATCGAGCTCGCGAACCTCGACGGCACCGACACCTGGTCGAACTCGTGGCCGCGATGGAGCCCCGATCACGGGCTGTTCCGCGGCAAGTCGATCTACTGGGTCGCGTTCTCATCGCGTCGCCCGTACGGGCTGCGGCTCGCCGGCTCGAACAAGGGCGAGAGCAAGCCACAACTGTGGTTCGCTGCGGTGGTATTGGAGCCCGGCAAGGCGCCGACGATCGATCCGAGCTTCGCGCCGGTGTGGCTCACCGGACAGAACCCCGACCCGAAGAACGCCACCGGCAACCACGTCCCGCAGTGGGCGCGGAAGGCCGTCGACGTCATCAAGTAGCCACGCCTTTGACGATCCCCGAAAGACCCGAGAAGTTGCACAGGGAGGCGCGGAGACACGGAGAGCGAGATGATCTGCCGATCTCATCCCCGTCTCCCGAAGTCCGCGAGATCGTTCGAGACTCGGGCCAAAGTCCCAGAGAAGAGACTCACAGGGAGGCTCGGAGGCACGGAGCTGGGATTTGTGCTGCCGCGGGCTTCGC